>Ga0180223_1000103_pt1 | contig 177074 bp, 163 predicted proteins | sample eDN5th30CKraftOP_FD_151337 | JGI IMG/M metagenome (GOLD analysis project Ga0180223, IMG submission 151337) | Enriched Organic Plus compost microbial communities from Emeryville, California, USA - eDNA 5th pass 30_C Kraft OP (version 2) (version 2) ...
GCGGGCTTACCCAATGTTGGCCAGAAGCCCGACGTGGCTTCCTCGAACAGGCCTAATACATAGATGCAGTCGGGTTTTCATGTTCAAAAGCGGGTTGACGGTGGGGGTGAGTCCATACATAGGAGCGAGCTTGCTCGCGAACGGTACTCGCCGGTAGCAGCTGTGCTTGAGATGAACGCCGTCCCCTCTCCCCAGCCCTCTCCCTGAAGGGAGAGGGTTAGGGAGAGGGCGCTCTCAACCCCAGCACCTCTATCCCCCTGTAGGAGCGCGCCCTGCCCGCGATTTCGCGCGCAGGGCGCGCTCCTACATGGCAATGGCACGAACGGGACAACGCCCACGATCCCCCCTACACCACCTCCCCTCCCCCCACCAGCTTCAACCCGACGATCCCCCCCACGATCATCACCAGGCACAGCGCCTTCAACGCCCCCAACGGCTCCCCGAGAAACAGGCTCCCATAAGCCACCGTACCCAGCGTACCGATACCCACCCACACCGCATACGCCAACCCCAGCGGCAGCTCCCGCACCGCCAGGCTCAGCAGGTAGATGCTCAACGCCAGGAACACCCCGCAGTAAAGGCTCGGCCCCTGCCGGGTGAAGCCCTCGGTGCGGGGGATGATCGAGGCGTACAGCACTTCGCAGAGCCCCGCCAGGATCAGGTAGCCCCAGCCGTTCAACCAGGCCATCGGTCTTTCTCCTTTGCCAAAAACAACGCCGACGCAAAGGCGTCGGCGCTGGGTGCTGCAAGGGACTCAGACGGCGTCTTCGCCCAGTTCGCCGGTGCGGATGCGCACGATGCTCTCCAGGTCCTGGACGAACACCTTGCCGTCGCCGATCTTGCCGGTGCGCGCCGCCTTGAGGATGGCGTCGACGGCGGCCTGGCACAGGGCGTCGCCGACCACCACCTCCAGCTTCACCTTGGGCAGCAGTTCCACGACGTACTCGGCGCTCCGGTACACCTCCGAATGGCCCTTCTGCCGGCCGTAGCCCTTGACCTCGGTGGCGGTCACGCCGTGCACGCCGGCCTCGGTCAGCGCCAGGCGCACGTCGTCCAGGCGGAAGGGTTTGATGATCGCGGTGATGAGTTTCATGACGGCCATCCTCAGTTGGAGTACTTGTAGCCGACTTCGCCGTGGGCGGAGAGGTCAAGCCCGTCCACCTCGGCTTCCTCGTCCACGCGCAGCCCGCCGCACAGCGCCGCGGCCACCTTGAAGGCGACCAGGCTGGTGACGCCGGAGAAGCAGATGCTGAAGAGAATGGCGCCGCCATTGACCAGCAGTTGGTCGAACAACCCGCGGCCTTCGGGGAAGCCCTGGCCGCCGATGGCAGTGAGGGCGAACACCGGGGTCAGCAGGCCACCGAGGATGCCGGCCACGCCGTGCACGCCGAACACGTCGAAGGCGTCGTCCAGGCCGATCATCGGCTTGAGCTTGTCCACCGACCAGACGCACACCGGGCCGGCGATCAGGCCGAGCAGGATGGCGCCCATGGGGCCGACGTAGCCGCACGCCGGGGTGATCGCCACCAGCCCGGCGATGGCGCCGGACACCGCGCCGAACAGGCTCGGCCGGCCCTTGTGCTGCCATTCGACGAGCATCCAGGCCAGGGCGCCGGCGCAGCTGGCGAGCATGGTGTTGACCATCACCAGCATGGCGAAGCCGCTGGCGGCCAGCGCGCAGCCGCCGCAGAAGCCCAGCCAGCCCACCCACAGCAGCGAGCCGCCGGTGAGGGTCATGGTCATGTTGTGCGGCGCCAGGGTGGCGGTGCCGAAGCCGCGGCGCCGGCCCAGCAGCCAGGCGCCCACCAGCGCGGCGATGCCGACGTTGAGGTGCACCACGTTGCCGCCGGCGAAGTCCTGCACGCCCAGGTCGAACACCCAGCCGCCGCCCCAAGCCATGTGCGCCATGGGGATGTAGTTGATGGTCAGCCACACCGCCATGAACACCATGACCGCGGCGAACTTCATACGCTCGGCGAAGGCGCCGACGATGATCGCCGGGGTGATGGCGGCGAACAGCAGCATGAACAGGAAGTACAGGTACTCGGGGATGGTGCCGACCACCGAGTCCTTGGTGATGCCGACCATGAACAGCTTGTCCAGGCCGCCGACCACCGACTGCAGCGCGCCGCCGTCGGTGAAGGTCAGGCTGTAGCCGTACACGGCGAACAGCACCGACATCAGCGAGGCGGTGCAGAACACCTGCATGAGGATCGACAGCACGTTCTTGGTCCGCGCCATGCCGCCATAGAACAGCGCCAGGCCCGGCAGGGTCATCAGCAGCACCACCAGCGAGCAGAGCGCGACGAAGGCGGTGTCGCCGCTGTTGATCGCCGGCGGCGCCTCGTCCGCCAGGGCGGCGACGCTGCCGAACAGCAGGGAAAGGCCCAACATACTGCGGCTCACGTGTGAAAACCGGATCATTGCCTGTTGCCTCCAACCGACGGGGACGGGGCCGGCCCGCGGTCGGGGCACGGGCCGGCGTTTCGAGCGCCCTGGGCAGGTGGCCGGGCCGTAGCCAGTGCCTTCCTGTAGGGCAACTTTATTTCCCTAGAGGCATAGCAATTGGCCTGCCAAGGCTCGCCGGAGGCCGGTAATTTCTGCTAGGTGATTGAATGGAAAGGCTTTGTTCCGGATGGATGGTGAGCGGGCCAGGGTTGCGGCTGGCGGGCCGCGCATTTTCTTGGTGCGAATTTGAATTTCCTGTCAAGCAATATGGCAGGCCCGCGCCGGGGTGTCCGGCGTGGCCGGTAAATCCAATCGCGGACGGAGTCCGCTACTACGGAGGAGGAATACCGTACCTCCCGGTAACCTGTAGCGGGCCCTGCCCGCGATTCGCGCGCAGGGCGCGCTCCTACATGGGAATGGTGTGGGTGGGGCGGCGTAGCGGATTCATCCGCGATTCGCGCCGTTGGTTCCGGCCATCGCGGACAAGGTCCTACGGTGCCAGGAAGCACGGCTTTTCGTAGGATGGCGTTGAGCGAAGCGATACCCATCACCACGGCAGCATGGGTATCGCAAGCTCAACCCATCCTACGAAAAGCACCTCGGCGCAAGACAGTTGCTCCTACGCCCGTGCTTCCCTGTAACCGTAGGAACGGACTCCGTCCGCGATGCCCTGCCGGCGAAAACAAAAAGGCCGGCGATCGCTCGCCGGCCTTCGGGACTACCCGCCGTGACTCAGTACTGCACCTGCCCCGGCACCCAGTTGGTGCCAGCCAGGGGCACGCGGGCCATGGCCGCGGCTTCCACGGTCAGGGCCACCAGGTCTTCCGGGTCGAGGTTGTGCAGGTGCGACTTGCCGCAGGCGCGGGCCATGGTCTGCGCCTCCAGCACCAGCACCCGCAGGTAGTTGGCCAGGCGGCGGCCGGCTTCCACCGGGTCCAGGCGCTTGGACAGCTCCGGGTCCTGGGTGGTGATGCCGGCCGGGTCGCGGCCGTTCTGCCAGTCGTCGTAGTAGCCGGCGGCCGAGCCGATCTTCTTCAGTTCCTCGTCCAGGCGCGGGTGGTTGTCGCCCAGGGCCACCAGCGCGGCGGTGCCGATGGCCACCGCGTCGGCGCCCAGGGCCATGGCCTTGGCCACGTCGGCGCCGTTGCGGATGCCGCCGGAGACGATCAGTTGCACCTGGCGGTGCATGCCCATTTCCTGCAGCGCCTGCACCGCCTGCGGGATAGCCGGCAGGATGGGGATGCCGACGTGCTCGATGAACACTTCCTGGGTGGCCGCGGTGCCGCCCTGCATGCCGTCGAGGACGATCACGTCGGCGCCGGCCTTCACCGCCAGCTTGACGTCGTAGTACGGGCGGCTGGCGCCGATCTTCACGTAGATGGGTTTTTCCCAATCGGTGATCTCGCGCAGCTCGGCGATCTTGATCGCCAGGTCGTCCGGGCCGGTCCAGTCCGGGTGGCGGCAGGCGCTGCGCTGGTCAACGCCGATCGGCAGGGTGCGCATGCCGGCGACGCGCTCGGTGACCTTCATGCCCAGCAGCATGCCGCCGCCGCCGGGCTTGGCGCCCTGCCCCAGGACGATCTCGATGGCGTCGGCCTTGCGCAGGTCGTCGGGGTTCATGCCGTAGCGCGAGGGCAGATACTGGTACACCAGGTGCCGGGACTGGCCGCGCTCTTCCGGGGTCATGCCGCCGTCACCGGTGGTGGTGCTGGTGCCGGCGATGCTGGCGCCGCGGCCCAGGGCTTCCTTGGCGTTGGCCGAGAGCGCGCCGAAGCTCATGCCGGCGATGGTCACCGGGATCTTCAGGTGGATCGGCTTCTTGGCGAAGCGGGTGCCCAGCACCACGTCGGTGCCGCACTTCTCGCGGTAGCCTTCCAGCGGATAGCGCGAAACGCTGGCGCCCAGCAGCAGCAGGTCGTCGAAGTGCGGCAGCTTGCGCTTGGTGCCGCCGCCGCGGATGTCGTAGATGCCGGTCTCGGCGGCGCGCTGGATTTCCTGGATGGTCAGGCGGTCGAAGGTGGCGGACTCGCGCAGCACCGGGGTGTGTTTCTCGCTCATGGGGGGTCTCCTCGCGGCGCGATCAGTAGGCCGAAGCGTTGTCGACTTTGAAGTTGTACAGCTGGCGGGCCGAGCCGTAGCGCTTGAAGGCGGCCGGGTCCTCGTCGAAGCCGGCGCGGTTGAGCAGCTCCTTCAGCTCCACCAGGTGCTCGGCGCGCATTTCCTTCTCGATGCAGTCCGAGCCCAGGGACTTGACCTCGCCCTTGACGTAGATGCGCACCTCGTAGAGCGAGTCGCCCAGGGCGTCGCCGGCGTCGCCGCAGACCACCAGGCGCCCGGCCTGGCCCATGAAGCAGCTCATGTGGCCGATGCTGCCGCCGACCACGATGTCCACGCCCTTCATCGAGATGCCGCAGCGCGCCCCGGCGTCGCCTTCGATCACCAGCAGCCCGCCGTGGGCGGTGGCGCCGGCGGCCTGGGAGGCGCTGCCCTTCACCCGCACGCTGCCGGACATCATGTTCTCCGCCACGCCCACACCCACGTTGCCGTGCACGGTGACGCTGGCCTTCTGGTTCATGCCCGCGCAGTAGTAGCCGGCGTGGCCCTGGATATCCACGGACACCGCCTGGTCGATGCCCACGGCCAGGTTGTGCTTGCCGTCGGGGTGGGTCACCAGCCATTCGCGGTCCTGCACCTCGCCGTGCAGGGCCTGGTTGAGTTCGCGCACCGAGGCGCTGGAAAGGTCGATGGTCTTCATGCAAGGGTCTCCAATGTTCTGCTCGGTGCGGGTCAGGCGCTTTCGCGCTCCCAGACGTAGAGGGTGGCCGGCTCCGGTTCCCAGACGCGCGCCTTGTCGATGCCCGGCAGGCTGGCCAGGGCCTGGTACTCCGAGGCCATGGCCACGTAGTCGTCGGTTTCGGCCAGCACCGCCGGCTTGCAGGCGATGGGGTCGCGGATCACGGCGAAGCCGTTGCGGGTGCCGATGGCGAAGGTGAAGAAGCCGTCCAGGTCGTTCAGCGCGCCGTCCAGGGCCTGGGCCAGGCTGTCGCCCTGGCGCAGGCGCCAGGTCAGGTAGCCGGCGGCCACCTCGCTGTCGTTGTCGGTCTCGAAGGCGATGCCCTGGCGCTTGAGTTCCTGGCGCAGGCGGAAGTGGTTGGACAGCGAGCCGTTGTGCACCAGGCACAGGTCGGCGCCGGTGGAGAACGGGTGGCTGCCCTCCATGGTCACCGCGCTCTCGGTGGCCATGCGGGTGTGGCCGATGATGTGGCTGCCCTTCATGCCGGCCAGGCCGAAGCGCTGCGAGATTTCCTGCGGCAGGCCCATGCCCTTGAGGATTTCGATGCTCTGCCCGGCGCTCATGATGCGCACCGCCGGGGCCAGCTCGGCCAGGGCCTGGCGCACCGCGGCTTCGTCGCAGTGGATTTTCAGCACCGCGGCGCTGGCGTTCTGGAACCAGTCCAGCGAGCAGCCCAGGCGCGCTTCCAAAGCGCCCATCAGCTCGGCCCAGGGGTAGCCGGCGTCGCTGGCCTGGAGGGTCAGCTTGACCCAGCCGTCGGCCACTTCGTCACCGTAGATGGCGAAGCCGGCGCTGTCCGGGCCGCGGTCGGTCATGGCTTGCAGCATGGGTTCGAAGAGCTTGCCGAGCTGGCTCTCCAGTTCGGGCTTCTTCAGGTAGAGGCCTACGATTCCGCACATGGTTCGTCTCCTTCGAGGCAGCAGGCGGCCGCCGCTTGGTCGTCACGGTCGCCCAGAGGGGTAAATGGGGTGCGCCCGGCGGGCGCGGCGGTCAGAAGAATTCGGTGTAGCGCTGGATCTCCCAGTCGGAGACGTGGCGGCTGTATTCCACCCACTCCATGCGCTTGAGCTTGATGAACTCGTCGACGATCTCGGCGCCGAGCACCTCGCGGAACAGCGGGTCGGCCTCCAGGGCGTCGGTGGCTTCCTTCAGCGACTGCGGCAGGGTCTTGATGCCGCGCGCGGCGATCTCCTCCAGGCTGAGGTTGTAGAGGTTCTCGTTGCACATCTCGCCCGGCTCCAGCTGGCGGTCGATGCCGTCCAGGCCGGCGGCGATGATGGCGGCGGTGACCAGGTAGGGGTTGCAGCCGGCGTCGGGCAGGCGGAACTCCAGGCGGCCGTAGGGGATGCGCACCATCGCCGAACGGTTGTTGGCGCCGTAGGCGATGAACGCCGGGGCCCAGGTGGCGCCGGACAGCGAGCGGCCCACCACCAGGCGCTTGTAGGAGTTGACCGTGGGCGCGGCGAAGGCGCACAGCGCAGGTCCATGGGCCAGCAGGCCGGCGGCGAAGTGGTAGGCCAGCTTGGACAGGCCCACGCCGCTGGGGTCGGACGGGTCGTGGAAGAGGTTCTTGTTGCTGGCGCTGGCGATCGACAGGTGGAAGTGCATGCCGTTGCCGGCGCGCTTGGGGTCGGGCTTGGGCATGAACGAGCAGATCATGCCCAGGTCGTTGGCGATCTCGCCGGCGGCCATGCGGAAGAAGGTGAAGCGGTCGGCCGATTCCATGGCGTCGCTGTAGGTGTAGTTGATCTCGAACTGGCCGTTGGCGTCCTCGTGGTCGATCTGGTAGATGTCGAAGCCCACCGGCTGCAGGGCCTCGGTCAGGCGTTCGAGGAACTCGCGGGAGCGCGACAGGCCCTTGTAGTCGTAGCAGGGCTTGTCGAGGTTGTCCGAGGCGTCCACCAGCTGCAGCTTGCCTTGGGCGTCGCGGCGGAACAGGCTGAATTCCGGCTCCAGCCCGGTGTTCAGCACCCAGCCCTTGTCGGCCAGGCGCTGCACCTGCTGCTGCAGCACGAAGCGGCTGTCGTAGGGGTGCGGCTTGCCGTCGACGTGGCCGATGCACACCACGCGGCCATAGCCCGGCTGCCAGGGCACCGGGATCAGCGTGGAGAGGTCGCCGCGGGCCATGAAGTCCGGGCCGTGGGGCTCCATGCCCATGCCGCAGATAGCGAACCCGGCGAACCCGGCGCCCTCCTCGGCCACCGCCTTGAGGCCGGACACCGGCACCGACTTGGTCTTCGCCGCGCCGTGGATGTCGACGAACTGGGCCAGCACGTACTTGATGCCGTGCTGGTCGATGGTGCGCTGGGTTTCGCTTGGCAACATGGGGGAGCTCTCCGGTTGAATGGGCAAGGCGTTGTCGGTGCCTGGGGCGGTTTGCGCCGGGGCTTTCGCCCCTCGAATTCCGCTCAGGAAACTTACTTTCCCATTAGGAATGCAATGCCAGTGCCAAGTCCGGAGCGCCGTGATGGGAGGCAGCCACGGCGGCTTTTCTTCTGTATATATGGGAAACTTGCTTTCACTGTGGGAAAGTTGCCAAGCCGCAGCCGCCCCTCCGCACTTTCTCAGTGCGAAATAATTATTCTTGAACCTAAACCGTGCAGGAACCCTGAATGTCGACCGAGACCCAACCGCGACTCCGCCTGGAGCAGTACCTGGGCATGCAGATCAAGCGCCAGCGCCAGGCGCAGGAGCTCAAGCTGGCGGACGTGGCGCGCATCGCGGGGATCAGCCAGGGCATGCTGAGCAAGATCGAGAACGCCCAGGTCTCCACCAGCCTCGACACCCTGAGCCGCCTGTGCGACGTGCTCGGCATGCCGATGTCGAAACTCTTCAGCCAGTACGACCAGCCCGACGGCAACGCCCTGCTGGTGAAGGCCGGCGACGGCCTGGAAGTGGTGCGCCGCGGCACCGAGAAGGGTCACACCTACCAGTTGCTCAACCACACCCGCGGGCCGAAGAAGAACTTCGAGGCCTACATGGTCAGCATGGACGACGCCAGCGAGGAGTTCCCGACCTTCTCCCACCCGGGCACCGAGTTCCTCCACCTGCTGGAGGGCGAGCTGGTGTACCGCCACGGCAACCAGCTCTACCCCATGCAGGCCGGCGACAGCCTGACCTTCGACGGCGAAACGCCCCACGGCCCGGAGAAGCTGGTGCAGGTGCCGATCCGGCTGTTGTCGATCATGAACTACGGCAACGATTGAGCGGCCGGGAGACCAGGCACGCCATTCCCCTGTAGGAGCGAGCTTGTCCGCGATAGCCGGAGATTCCGGCGCGATTCGCGAATGAGATCCGCTCCTACACCACCCCACCCGCACCACACCCTGTAGGAGCGCGCCCTGCGCGCGAAATCGCGGGCAGGGCCCGCTCCTACAGTCCGAGGTGAGGCGTGATTCCCGCGTAGGGCGCATAACCATTCGCGGTTATCCGCCGATGTCAATGCCTGCACCGTCCCCCTGTAGGAGCGAGCTTGCTCGCGAACAAATACGGTGCCATGCGGTTCGCGAGCAAGCTCGCTCCTACAACGATCCGCCGGCCCCCTGCACTCCCCGACCGTCCGGCCGAAAACTTTCCTGTCAGGATAAAAATTTTCCCCAGGGTATGGACCCACGGTTTCGCTTCGCCTATAAAAGCGCGAAAGGAAATTTATATTCCCAACAGTAAAAATCCCTTCACCGGCAAAAGCCGTCCACGCCGGTGAAACTTCCGCCCTTGCGCGCCGAGCTGCCTCCACACATCACGAGGACCCGACATGCACCACGCCCCCAGCCACTTCATCATCCGCATCAGTTGCCCGGCGGTGTCCGGGATAGTCGCGGCGGTGACCACCTACCTGGCCGAGCAGGGTTGCTACATCAGCGAGATGGCGCAGTTCGACGACGAAGGCAGCGGCCGCTTCTTCATGCGCGCCGTGTTCCGCTTCAACGAGGGCCTGGAGGGCGACATCGGCAACATCGAGTCCGGTTTCGCCGACGTGGCCAGCCGCTTCGACATGGACTGGAGCCTGCACAGCAGCGCCAAGCCGATGCGCGTGCTGCTGATGGTCAGCAAGTTCGACCATTGCCTGGCCGACCTGCTCTACCGCCACGCCAAGGGCGAACTGGAGATGCAGATCACCGCCATCGTCTCCAACCACCTCGACCTGCGCCCCATGGCCGAGCGCGAGGGCATCCGCTTCATCTACCTGCCGGTGACCAAGGACACCAAGGCCCAGCAGGAAGCCGAGTTGTTGAAGATAGTCGCCGAGACCGGCACCGAGCTGGTGGTGCTCGCCCGCTACATGCAGATCCTCTCCGACGACCTGTGCAAGCAGCTCTCCGGCAAGGCCATCAACATCCACCACTCCTTCCTCCCCGGCTTCAAGGGCGCCAAGCCCTACCACCAGGCCTACGAGCGCGGCGTGAAGCTGATCGGCGCCACCGCGCACTACGTCACCAGCGACCTCGACGAGGGCCCGATCATCGAGCAGGAAGTGCAGCGCGTGGACCACGCCTACGCTCCCGACGACCTGGTGGCCATCGGCCGCGACACCGAGACCATCGCGCTGTCCCGCGCGGTGAAGTACCACCTGGAACATCGCGTCTTCCTCAACCACGACCGCACGGTGATCTTCAAATGAATGCCATTCCCAGCGTCAAGCTCATCGACGGCAAGGCCACCTCGGCGCGGGTGCTCGCCGAGGTCCGCGAGGAAGTCCTGGCCCTGCGCGAGCATGGCATCCAGCCGGGCCTCGCCGTGGTGCTGGTGGGCAGCGACCCGGCCAGCCAGGTCTACGTGCGCAACAAGGTGCTGCGCGCCGAGGAAGTCGGCATCCGCTCGCTGGAGCACAAGCTGCCGGCGGACACCGGCGAGGCCGCCCTGCTCCAGCTGATCGCCGAATTGAACGAAGACCCGGCGGTGAACGGCATCCTCGTGCAACTGCCGCTGCCCAAGCACATAGACGAAAACCGCGTGCTCCAGGCCATCGACCCGCTGAAGGACGTCGACGGCTTCCACAGCGAGAACGTCGGCGGCCTCAGCCAGGGCCGCGACGTGCTCACACCCTGCACCCCGGCCGGCTGCATGCGCCTGCTGCAGGACACCTGCGGCGACCTCGCCGGCAAGCACGCGGTGGTCATCGGCCGCTCCAATATCGTCGGCAAACCGATGGCCGCGCTGCTGCTCAAGGCCCACTGCACGGTGACCGTGGTGCACTCGCGCAGCGCCAACCTGCGCGAGCTGTGCCGCCAGGCCGACATCGTGGTCGCCGCCGTGGGCAAGCCGCGCCTGGTCGACGCCAGCTGGCTGAAGCCCGGCGCGGTGGTGATAGACGTGGGCATCAACCGCATCGACGAGGACGGCCGCAGCAAGCTGGTCGGCGACGTCGACTTCGCCAGCGCCCTGTCCCAGGCCGCGGCCATCACCCCGGTGCCCGGCGGCGTTGGGCCGATGACCATCGCCTACCTGATGAAGAACACCCTGGCCGCCGCGCGCCTGCAACGCGCCGGCACCACCGCGGAGTAAGCAGCATGCCTTTCGCCCTCCTGAAATACGGCCTGAGCGCCGACTACCCGGTGGAAGTCGACTTGCCGCCGCCCTGCGAGCTGAAGCCGCGCTACGACGTGGTGATCATCGGCGGCGGCGGCCACGGCCTGGCTACCGCCTACTACCTGGCCAAGTACCACGGCGTGACCAACGTCGCGGTGCTGGAGAAGGCCTACCTGGGCGGCGGCAACACCGCGCGCAACACCGCGGTGATCCGCTCCAACTACCTCACCAGCGAGGGCGTGAAGTTCTACGCCGAGTCGGTGCGGATGTTCCAGGGCCTGTCCAACGAGTTCGACTTCAACATCATGTACTCCGAGCGCGGCCAGCTGACCCTGGCCCACACCGACGCCACGGTGCGCGCCTTCCGCCAGCGCGCCGAGGTGAACAAGCACTTTGGCGGGCGCACCGAGATGCTCGACCGCCAGCAGATCCGCGAGCTGGTGCCCACGCTCAACCTCGACCCCGGGCACCTGCCGGTGATCGCCGGGCTGTGGCACATCGACGGCGCCACCGCGCGCCACGACGCCGTGGCCTGGGGCTACGCCAAGCAGGCGGCCAAGCGCGGCGTGGAAATCCACCAGCTCACCGAAGTGCAGGACCTGGTGGTGCGCGACGGCCGCATCGAGGCCGTGAAGACCAACCGCGGCACCGTGCAGTGCGGCTGCGTGGTCCAGGCCATCGCCGGGGCCAGCTCACTGCTGATGGCCAAGGCCGGCATCCGCGCGCCCATCCACACCTACCCGCTACAGGCCATGGTCACCCAGCCGTTCAAGCCGTTCCTCGACCCGCTGGTGAGCTCCTCGGCGCTGCACTGCTACGTGCAGCAGACCAGCCGCGGCGAGATCGTCTTCGGCGGCGGCTCCGACCCCTACCCGCTGTACAACACCCGCTCGACCCTGGACCTGAAGGAAAGCCTGCTGGCCCACGCCATCGAGATGTTCCCGTTCATGGCCAACGCCAAGCTGATGCGCCAGTGGGCCGGGATCACCGACATGACCCCCGACTACAGCCCGATCATGGGCCTGTCGCCGGTCGAGAACTACTACCTCGACGCCGGCTGGGGCACCTGGGGCTTCAAGGCCACGCCCATCTGCGGCAAGACCATGGCCGAGCTTGTGGCCAGCGGCGGCAAGGTGCCGGAGCTGATCGCGCCCTTCGCCCTGGAGCGCTTCAGCCGCTTCCAGCAGGTCAACGAAATGGGCGCCACCGCGGCCAGCCACTGAGGATGCGCAGATGAAGATCATGACCTGCCCGCTCAACGGGCCCCGCAACATCAGCGAGTTCACCTACGGCGGCGAATTCAAGCGCATGCCCGACCCGGCCGGCTGCTCCGACGCGGAGTGGGCCGACTACGTGTTCAACAGCGACAACGCCGCCGGCGTGGTGCTCGAATGGTGGCTGCACAACGCCTCCAGCTACTGGTTCCTGGCCGAACGCCACACCGTCAGCGACCAGGTGATCCGCACCTTCGACCCGAAGGAAATCTTCGACCGCCGCATCGACTTCGCCCCGCAGGAGACCGCCCAATGAGCGCCCTCACCCGCCTGCCCGCCCCCATGGGCCTGCTGATCGACCGCACGCGGCCGCTGCGCTTCTCCTTCGACGGCCGCGACTACCAGGGCTACGAGGGCGACAGCATCGCCAGCGCCCTGCTCGGCAACGGCCGCTGGCTGCTCTCGCGCTCGTTCAAGTACCACCGCCCGCGCGGCCCGCTGACCCTCGCCGGGCAGGACGCCAACGCCCTGGTGCAGTTGCCCGACGAGCCCAACGTGCTGGCCGACATGCACCCCGCCCGCGAAGGCCTGGCGGTGGAAGGCCAGAACTTCTCCGGCAGCCTCGACAACGACCGCGACGCCTACCTGGGCAAGTTCTCGCGCTTCATGCCGGTGGGCTTCTACTACCGCTCGTTCTACAAGCCCAAGGGCATGTGGAAGGTGTGGGAACCGCTGATCCGCAAGAAAGCCGGCCTCGGCGTGCTCGACCTTGGCTTCAAGCCGCAGTACTACGACAAGGCCTACCTGTTCGTCGACCTGGCGGTGATCGGCGCCGGCCCCGCCGGCCTGCGCGCCGCGCTGGACGCCGCCAACGCCGGGGCCAGGGTGTTGCTGGTGGAACAGCAGCCGGTGCTCGGCGGCTCGCTGAACTACGCCCGCTTCGACATCGCCGGCCGCCGCGCCGCCGCGCTGCGCGCCGAGCTGGTGGGCGCCGTCGAGGGCCACCCGAACATCCAGGTGCTGACCCAGGCCACCTGCAACGCTTGGTTCACCGACAACTACCTGCCGGTCATCCAGCACAAGCGCATGTACAAGGTGCGCGCCACCCGCTGCCTGGTGGCCGCCGGCTCCTTCGACCAGCCGGTGGTGTTCCGCAACAACGACCTGCCCGGCGTACTGCTGACCAGCGCCGCGCAGCGGCTGATGAAGCTCTACGCGGTGAAGCCGGGCAAGCGCGCCGTGGTCCTCACCGGCAACGACGACGGCTACCTGGCCGCCCTCGACCTGCAGGAACAGGGCGTGGAGGTGGCCGCGGTGGTGGACATGCGCGCAGCCCCGGCCGACGCCGAGCTGGCCGCCGAACTGCAGCGCCGGCACATCCCGCTGCACGTTGGCAGCACCGTCTACGAAGCCCTGCACGAGGCCGGCATGCGCCACGTCAGCGGCGTCGACATCCGCCGCATCGCCGGCCAGGGCGAGGTCGCCGCGCAAGGCACGCAGCTGGCCTGCGACCTGCTGTGCATGTCCGCCGGCTACATGCCGGTCTACCAGTTGCTGTGCCAGGCCGGCGGCAAGCTGGCCTACGAGGAGGAGCGCGCCGAGTTCGCCATCAGCGGCCTGCCCGCCGGGCTGGACATCGCTGGCTCGGTGAACGGCCGCCACGCCCTGGGCAACGTGCTCGCCGACGGCGCCCATGGCGCCGCCGCGGCCCTCGCCGCGCTGGGCCTGGACGCGCCGGCGCCGGCCGCCTTCGCCGGCGAGGCGCAGGTGAACTTCCCCTGGCCGATCTTCCCCCACCCCAAGGGCAAGGACTTCGTCGACTTCGACGAGGACCTGCAGGTGCGCGACATCGTCAACGCCACCCGCAGCGGCTACCGCGACGTGCAGCTGGTCAAGCGCTTCTCCACGGTCGGCATGGGCCCGTCCCAGGGCCGCCACTCGGCGCTGCCCACCGCGCGCCTGGTGGCCCGGGCCACCGGCCGCGGCATCGGCGAAACCGGCGTGACCACCGCGCGCCCGCCGTTCGAGGCGGAGAAGCTCGCCCACGTCGCCGGCCGCGCCTTCGACCCCTACCGGCAGACGCCCATGCACCGCCGCCATGTCGAGGCCGGGGCGAAGATGATGCCCGCCGGCATCTGGCAGCGCCCGGCGTTCTACGGCAAGGCCGAGGATCGCGAGCGCTGCATGCAGGAAGAGGCCCGCCACGTGCGCGAGCAGGTCGGCCTGATCGATGTCTCCACCCTAGGCGGCCTCGACGTGCGCGGCCCCGACGCCGCCGAGCTGCTGGAACGCCTGTACACCTTCGGCTTCGCCAGGCTGGCGGTCGGCCGCACCCGCTACGCGCTGATGACCAACGAGCACGGCGTGGTGATCGACGACGGCGTGTGCGCGCGCCTGGGCGAGCGGCACTTCTACGTCACCGCCACCACCAGCGGCGTCGACCGCATCTACCAGCAGATGCTCAAGTGGAATGCGCAGTGGCGCCTCAACGTGGACATCGCCAACGTCACCGCCGCGCTGGCCGCGGTAAACCTGGCCGGGCCGCTGTCGCGCCAGGTGCTGGCCAAGCTCTGCGACGACGTCGACCTGTCCGCCGCGGCCTTCCCCTACCTGGGCGTGCGCAGCGGCAAGGTCGCCGGCATCCCGGCGCGCATCCTGCGGGTGGGCTTCGTCGGCGAGCTGGGCTACGAGGTCCACGTGCCAGCGCGCTTCGCCGAGCGCCTGTGGGACGCGCTGATGGAAGCCGGCGCCGAGCACGGCATCCGCCCCTTCGGCGTGGAGACCCAGCGCCTGCTGCGCCTGGAGAAGGGCCACGTGATCATCGGCCAGGACACCGACGGCATGACCCACCCGGCGGAGATCGACATGCAGTGGGCGATCGGCCGCAAGAAGCCGTTCTTCGTCGGCAAGCGCTCCATCGAAATCCTCGAGGCGCAGCCGCTCAAGCGCAAGCTGGTGGGCTTCGTCCTGCCCAAAGGCAGCGCCCAGCCGCTGGAGGGCCACCTGGTGCTCGACGGCGCCGACATCAGCGGCAACGTCACCTCCTGCGAGTACTCGCAGAGCCTCGGCCAGATCGTCGGCCTGGCCTACGCCGGCGCCCACCAGGCCACCCCGGGGATGCAGATCCCGATCCGCGTGGAGGGCGGCGCGGTGGTGCGCGCCACCGTCGTCCAGCTGCCCTTCTACGACCCGCAGAACCTGCGCCAGGAGCTCTGAGCCATGTCCAGCCTGAAAGCCGAAGACTTCATCGAACGCAGCCCGCTGTACCCGCTGCACCGCGGCGCGCGCCTGGCCGCCCTGGGCCGCGCCGCCATAGTCGCGCGCTACGGCGAGCAGGAAGAGCACGCGCAGTTGCGCAGCTGCGCGCTGATCGACCTGAGCAACCTGCCCCGCGCCGGTTTGCGCGGGGCCGACGCCTCCGCCTACCTGCAAGCCCGCGGCTACGCCCTGCCCGAGGCGCCCAACCGCGCCCTGCGCCAGGCCGACGGCGGCCTGGTGGCGCGCCTGTCGCAGACCGAGTACCTGCTGCTGGGCAGCCTCCACGACGGCGGCGCGCGCGTCGCCGCCGAAGAGGCCGCCTGGCAGCTGGACGACAGCGCCAACTACCTGCTGCCGCGCCAGGACAGCCACGCCTGGCTGCAACTGAGCGGCGAGCACTACGCGCAGGTGATGGCCAAGCTCTGCGGCGTCGACCTGCGCCCGACGGCCTTCGGCCCCGGCGCGGTGGCGCAGACCTCGGCGGCGCGGCTCAACGTCATCGTCATCAACGCCAGCGACGACGACCTGCCCAACCTGCAGATCCTCTGCGACCGCGCCTCGGTGCAGTACTTCTGGGAAGCGCTGCTCGACGCCATGGCCGAGTTCGACGGCAGCCCGGTGGGCATCGACACCCTGCTCGACTGACCGGCCGGCGGCGCCCCGCGACGGGCGCCGCCGTGGAGGCCCCATGAGTGAAAGCGACTACCGCGTGCCGGCCCTGGAACGCGGCCTGAACCTGCTCGGGCTGTTCAACGCCCGCCAGCGCAGCCTGGGCATGAACGAGATGGCCGAGCGCCTGGGGGTGAGCCCCTCGGCGCTCTACCGCATCGTCCAGACGCTGCAGGACATGGGCTACCTGAACCGCCTGGAGCGCAACCAGTACGAACTGGGCGCGCGGGTGATCTCCGACGGCTTCGCCTACCTGAGCAGCCGCGACATCGTGGAAATTGCCCTGCCGCACCTCAACGCCCTGCGCGACAGCACCTCGCTGTCGTGCCACCTGAGCATCCGCGAGCAGACCGACAACCTGTACATCTACCGCGCCTTCGCCCCGCAGCGGCTGACGGTGAACATCCCGGTGGGCACCCGCCTGCCCTGCCACGTCACCGCCCTGGGCCGGGTGCTGCTCACCGCCCTGGACGAGGACGGCCTGGCCCAGCTCTACCAGCAGGTACGCCTGGACGACTACCCGCCGCCGGCGCCGCGCACCCTGCTGGAACTGCAACACACCATCGCCGAGGACCGCGAACGCGGCTGGGTGCTGCACCGCTCGGACTACTCCACCGCCATCGCCACCGCCATCCGCGACCGCAGCGGCCAGGTGGTCGCCGCCATCAACCTGTCCGGCCCGGAGGCGGTGCTGGCCACGCCCAGCGCGGAAGGCCGCTACCTGGGCCTGCTGCGGGAAACCGCGGCGGCCATTTCCGCCGAGCTGGTGCTCTAGGCCAGCCGGGGCGGCGGCCCAGCCGCCCCGTGCCGCTCACCTCGCCCCGATAGATTGGTTGAGTACGCTTTTTCTCACCTTCAGGTTTCAAAAACCTCACGCAAGCCCTCCCCCTTCAATCCCTTTCCCCAGCGCCCCAGCCCGCCTCCGGCGCGCGTCGGCGGCCGCTTGGCGGCCTGACGCGACCGGCCATTGCGCTCTGTGACCGGCCGACGCAGCCGACCGGTCGGTCATTCGCTGAAGAAAAAGCCCGCGGCCTCTGTTGACAGGTTTTGCCCATCGCCCATACGCTGAATACATCGCTGCACACATCAAAGCGCACAACACACCACACAGCGATGAAAGTTGTTTGCCTTCTGCCTACAAAAACAAATTTACGGAGAGGTCAAAATGGCTCGTATGTTCCCCCGCTCCATCCGCAAGGCCCTCGCCTGCGCGGCCGCCGTCGGCGCGCTGCTCACCCAGACCCCGTCCCAGGCCGCCGATACGTCCATGTGGCAGGGCGTGCAAAAGGCCGGCGTATTGCGCTGCGGCGCGGCGGTCGCCGCGCCCTATGTGATGCGTGACGCCGGCAGCGGCCAGTACAGCGGCTACTTCGTCGACCTGTGCCGCGACTTCGGCGAGAAGGTGCTGAAGGTCAAGGTGGAGTTCGTCGACACCAACTGGGACAACCTCGTCGCCGGCCTGCAGAGCGGCAAGTGGGACCTGGCCATGGCCCTCAACCAGACGCCCGAGCGCGCCCTGGCGGTGGCCTTCTCGGCGCCGGCCACCGACTACCAGGTGTCGCTGGTGGTGAACAAGGAGAACCCCAAGTTCAGCGGCGCCGGCAACGCCATCGCCGACTACGACAAGCCCGGCGTGACCTTCGCGGTGATGTCCGGCACCGCCCAGGACAAGGCGATTTCCTCTGTGCTCAAGCAGGGCACCGTCATGCGCCTGCCGGGCATGGACGAAACGCGCCTGGCGCTGATGTCGCGGCGCGCCGACGTGCTGGTCGACGCCAGCGACACCAACCACCTGTTCGCCATGGCCAACGACTGGGCCAGGGAAGTCCTGCCCAAGCCGGCCCTGGCCAAGCAGGGCGTGGCCTTCGGCATGCGCCGCGACATCTCCGCGGCGGACCTGCAGGTGCTGAACATCTACGTGACCCAGCGCCGCGAGACCGGCGAGATCGACCGCCTGGTCGACAAGGCCTCCGCCGAAGTCAACGCCAAGACCGCCGCCAAGTAACTCCCGCCGACACCGGGGGCCGCGCAACGGCGGCCCCCGCGGAGAACACCGCCCATGAATACCCCGCGTTTGGTGGCTGCCCAGCCACAGGCTCCGTTCGCCCCGGATTCCACCGCCGGCGGCGACTTCATCCAGCTCCGAGGCGTGTGCAAGGCCTACGGCGAGCAGCTGGTGGTGATGGACAACATGGACCTGGACATGCGCGCCGACGACCGCCTGGTCATCATCGGCCCGTCCGGCAGCGGCAAGAGCTCGCTGCTGCGGGTGCTGATGGGCCTGGAGGGCATCCAGGGCGGCAGCATCGCCTTCCAGGGCCAGCCCTACATCAGCGGCTGCCAGCGCCGCGGCAAGCCGCTGAACGAGGCGCTGCGCACGCAGATCGGCATGGTCTTCCAGCACTACACGCTGTTCCCGCACCTGTCGGTGCTGGGCAACCTGATCCTCGCCCCGTGCAAGGTCCATGGCCTGTCCCGGGCCGCGGCGACGGAAAAGGCCCGCGCCTACCTCGCCCGCCTGGGCCTGGAGAGCAAGCTGCACGCCTACCCCAGCCAGCTCTCCGGCGGCCAGAAGCAGCGCGTGGCCATCGCCCGCGCGCTGATGCTCGAACCCAAGCTGATGCTGTTCGACGAAGTCACCTCGGCGCTGGACCCGGAGATGGTCATCGAGGTGCAGAACGTGATGCTGCAGCTGGCCGAGCAGAAGATGGCGATGATCATCGTCACCCACGACATGCACTTCGCCCGCCACATCGCCACCCGCGTGGTGTTCTGCGCCAACGGCCGGGTGGTCGAGCAGGGCCCGCCCGAGCAGATCTTCAGCCAACCCCGGGAAGCCCGCACCCGCGAGTTCCTGGAAAAGGTCGTGCACCTGGATTGAGGGCGGCGCCATGAACTACCAATTCGACTTCCATTTCTTGAGCGGCAGCCTGCCGGCGCTGCTCGGCGGCCTGAAGGTCACCCTGGAGCTGGCCCTGGTGTCGAACCTGATCGGCCTGGTCTGCGGCTTCGGCCTGTGCCTGATGACCCTCAGCCGCTGGTTCTTCGTCCGCTGGCCGGCGCAGCTGTTCATCGAGTTCTTCCGCTGCACCCCGGCGCTGCTGCAGATCGTCTGGTTCTTCTACTGCGTGCCGATGCTCTTCAACGTGTTCATCGACCCCATCGCCATGGGCTTCCTGGCCCTGGGTCTGAACCTCACCGCGTTCAACGCCGAGGCCTACCGCGCCGGCGTGCAGGCGGTGCCGCGCGAGCACCTGGACGCCTGCGTCGCCCTGGGCCTGAAGCCCTGGCAGCGCACGCTCTACGTGGTGCTGCCGCAGGCCCTGCGCAGCGCGGTGCCGGTGCTGATGACCAACGGCATCGGCAGCCTGCAGCAAAGCGCCCTGGTGGCGATAGTCGCGGTGTCCGACCTGATGTACGTCGGCAAGAGCCTGGCCACCGAGGCCTACCGCCCCCTGGAAACCTACACCCTGATCGCCCTCGTCTACTTCGCCCTGTCGCTGCCCATCGGCCAGCTGGTGCAGTACCTCGAACGGCGCCAGGACCTGGCGACGCAACGCTGAGGAAACCGCCATGAGCCTCGATTTTTCCGTCGTCTTCTCCTACTGGCAGGTGCTGCTCAAGGGCCTGGCCCTGACCCTCGCCTTCACCCTCGGCTGCGCCGTCATCGGCAGCCTGGCCGGCTTCGTCCTGGCCCTGCTGCGCAACGTGCGCAGCCGCCTGCTGAAGCTGCCGGTGACGCTGTTCGTCGAGTTCTTCCGCGGCACGCCGCTGCTGATCCAGCTGTTCTGGGTGTTCTTCTGCTTCCCGGTGGTGTTCGGCCTGGACATCCCGCCCTACGTCTCGGTGGTGATCTCGCTGACGCTGTACATGGCCGCCATCACCAGCGAGACCTTCCGCGGCGCGCTCAAGTCCATCGCCGGCGAGCAGCACGACGCCTGCACCGCGCTGGGCCTGACGCCGCGGGTGAAGGTGCTCTACGTGGTCTTCCCGCAGGCCCTGCTGCGCGCGGTGCCGCCGCTGCTGTCGAACGTCGTCAGCCTGTTCAAGGAGAGCGCGCTGATCTCCTCGGTCGGCGTCGCCGACCTGATGTTCGTCGGCCAGAACATCTCCAACAGCACCGCGCGGCCGGTCGAGTTCCTCTCCGCCGTCGCGGTCATCTACTTCCTCGTGGCTTTCCCGCTGACCCGCCTGGTCGGCGTGATCGAAGCCCGGATGCTCAGGCGCTACGCCTACTAACCCCCCACCACCGATGCGGAGATCCACCATGCAACTCACTGGCATCCTGCCCGCCCTCGTCACGCCCTTCGACAAGTCCGGCGCGGTCGACCACGACACCCTGGCCTCGATCCTCGAATACCAGCTCAAGGCCGGTGTCAGTGGCTTCGTCCCGCTGGGCTCGACCGGCGAGTACTACGCGCTGACCAACGAGGAGCGCCGCCAGGTCCTGGCCACGGTCAAGGAAGTGGTCGGCGAGCGCGGCACCCTGATCGCCGGCGCCAACGGCTCCTGCACCCGCGAGGTGCTGGAGCAGGTCAAGCAGACCGTCGAGGCCGGCTACACCAACCTGCTGATCGCCCCGCCCTACTACGCGCTGCCGTCCCAGGAAGAACTGCTGGCGCACTACCGGACCATCCTGGAGACCTTCCCGGAGATCAACCTGGTGCTCTACAACTACCCGGTGCGCACCAACGTCGAGGTCGGCATGGGCGTGATCCAGGCGCTGGCCGAGCACCCGCGCGTCATCGCCATCAAGGAAAGCAGCGGCAACCTGCTGCGCGCCATCGAGATCGGCACCAACTACAAGGACAAGGTGCAGCTGTCCTGCGGCTCCGACGACCAGGCCCTGGACTTCTTCCTCTGGGGCGCCAGCAGCTGGATCTGCGGCCCGGCCAACTGCTTCCCCGACCAGGTGACCGACTTCTACCGCAAGTTCGCCTCCGGCGACCTGGCCGGCGCCCAGGACGTGATGCGCAGCCTGTTCCCGGTGATGGCCAGCCTGGAAAGCGGCAAGTTCGTGCAGAAGGTGAAGTACGGCTGCGAGCTGGCCGGCTTCAGCGCCGGCAACGCGCGCGCCCCGCTGCTGCCGCTGACCGACGAAGAAAAGGCCGAATTCCGCAAGGTATTCGAGGCTTCCCAGCGCTGAGCGCATGGACGCCGCTACCGCCCCGGCAGCGGCGTCCCCTGGAGGACGCACCCCATGAGCCGACAGAGTTTCACCTGCATCGAAGGCCATACCGAAGGCATGCCCGTGCGCATGGTCATCGACGGCGCCCCCGAGCTGCACGGCGCCAGCATGAGCGAAAGGCGCCAGCACTTTCTGGCCGAGCACGACTGGATCCGCCGGGCGCTGATGCTCGAACCGCGCGGCCACGCGCACATGTCAGGCACCCTGCTCTACCCGCCCGTGAGCGAGGACGCCGACCTCGCGCTGCTGTTCATCGAGACCTCCGGCTGCCTGCCCATGTGCGGCCACGCCACCCTCGGCTCGATCACCTTCGCCCTGGAGGCCGGCCTGGTCCGGCCGAAGACGCCGGGCACGGTGATCGTCGACGTCCCCGCCGGGCGCGTCAGCGCGCAATACCGCATGCAGGACGGCAAGGTCGGCGGCGTGCGCTTCACCAACGTGCCGAGCTTCCTCCTGCACCGCGACCTGAGCATCCGGCTGCCGGCCCTCGGCGAGCTGCGCCTGGACATCGCCTACGGCGGCAACTTCTACCCGATCATCGAGCCGCAGCCGAACTACCCCGGCTGCGAGCACTTCACCCCGCAGCAATTGCTGGCCTGGGGGCGCGAAGTGCAGGCGCTGGTGAACCGCGAGTTCGCCGTGGCGCACCCCGAGGACGCCAGCATCCGCGGCGTGAAGCACTGCATGTGGGCCGGCCGCCCCTTGGCAGCCGACGCCGATGGGCGCAGCGTAGTGATTGCCGGCGACAGCCTGATCGACCGCTCGCCCTGCGGCACCGGCACCTCGGCCCGGGTGGCCCAGCGCCATGCCCGCGGCCTGCTGGCGCGCGACGCCGTGTTCTGCCATGAAAGCCTGATCGGCAGCCGCTTCGACGGCCGCGTCGAGGAAGTCCTGGCCCTGGCCGACGGCACGCCGGCGGTGCGCCCGAGCATCGAGGGCCGGGCCTGCATCACCGGCCGCGCCGAACATTACGTCGACAGGGCCCAGCCCTACTGGCAGGGTTTCAGCCTGGAAGACTTCACCGACCACCGCAGCCCGGAAGAGACCCTGAAATGAACGACCCGCAAGCCGCTTCGCAAAACGCCATCGTCGTCGGTGGCGGCATCGTCGGTGTCTGCTGCGCCCTGTACCTGCAGCGCGAAGGCTACCGCGTCACCCTGGTGGACCCGGCCGCACCGGGCGACAGCACGGCGAAATGGAGCTGCGGGCAGATGGCGGTGAGCGAGGTCATCCCGCTGTCCAAGCCGGGCATCCTGATGAAGGTGCCCGGCTGGCTGCTCGACCAGCGGGGCCCGCTGGCCCTGCGCCCCAGCGCGCTGCCGGGCATCCTGCCGTGGTTCCTGCGCTTCGTCGCCTGCGCGCGGCATTCGAAGATCGCCGAGATCGCCCGCGACATGGCGCGCCTCACCCACCACGTCTATGAGGACTACGCGCCGCTGCTCGACGCCTGCGCGGACAAGAGCCTGCTCGGCCAGCGGCCGATCATCGAGGTGTTCGACTCGCCCGCCGCCCTGGTCCACGAGCGCCCGCACCTGGAGCTGCGCAAGTCGCTGGGCTTCCAGTCCGAGGAACTCGACGGCGCCGCCATCGGCGACCTCGAGCCGGCCCTGGCCGGCAAGTTCCAGCACGGCCTGCTGTTCCCCGACTGGCGCGCGGTGAACGACACCGAAGGCTTCATCGCCGCGCTGACCGAAAGCTTCGTCGCCCAGGGCGGCATCCGCGTGCGCGAGCGGGTGAAGCACATCGACGAAAGCGCCGACCGCGCCGCCGGCGTCACCCTGGCCGACGGCAGCCGCTACCCCGCCCAACTGGTGGTGGTGGCCGCCGGCACCGGCTCGCGGCAGTTCTTCGAGCAGCTCGGGGTGAGCATCCCGCTGGCCGGCATCGCCGGCTACCAGGCGGTGCTGCCCACCCCGGGCGTGGACATCCGCCATTCGGTGATCTACGCCGACGGCGGCTTCTGCTTCGCCCCCATGACCCGCGGCCTGCAGATCGGCGGCACCATCGAGTTCGCCGGCCCCAACGCAGAACCCAACTTCCGGCGCGCCGAGATCATCCTGGAAAAGGCCCGCCGCGTGCTGCCGCAGCTCGACACCGCCAAGGTCGAGTTCGGCGTCGGCTACCGCCCCTTCCTGCCCGACACCAAGCCGGTGATCGACCGCTCGCCGCGCCTGGGCAACGTGCTCATGGCCTTCGGCCACGGCCAGCTCGGCCTCACCCTGGGCGCCACCACCGGCCGCCTGGTCGCCGACCTCGCCGCCGGCCGCCGCCCGGCCCAGGACCTCAGCCCCTTCAGCGCTCGCCGCTTCGCCTTCATCGGAGGAACCGCATGAACTACCAGCAGCTCTACATCGACGGCCAATGGCTCGCCCCCGCCAAGGGCGGCAGCTTCGACACCTTCGACCCCAGCGACGAAACCCTCCTCGCCCGGGTGGCCGCCGCCACCGCCGAGGACGTGGACGCCGCGGTGCGCGCCGCCCGCCGCGCCTTCGACGAAGGCCCCTGGCCGCGCATGAGCGGGGCCGAGCGCGCCGCCGTGCTGCGCCGCATCGCCGAAGGCATCCGCGGCCGCCAGCAGGAACTGGCCGAACTGGAAGTGCGCGACAACGGCAAGCCGCTGCCCGAGGCGCTGTGGGACATCGGCGACACCGCCGGCTGCTTCGACTTCTACGCCGATCTGGCGGAAAAGCTCGACGCCAGCCAGGAGCAGGAAATCGCCCTGGCCGACGAGCGCTTCAGCTCGGTGGCGCGCAAGGAGCCGGTGGGCGTGGCCGGCGCCATCATCCCCTGGAACTTCCCCATGCTGATGGCCGCCTGGAAGGTCGCCCCGGCCCTGGCCGCCGGCTGCGCCATGGTGCTCAAGCCCTCGGAACTGACGCCGCTGACCGCCCTGCACCTGGCCCAGATCGCCCATGAAGCCGGCCTGCCGGCGGGCGTGCTCAACGTGCTCCCCGGCCTGGGCGCCGACGCCGGCGCGCCGCTGGCCGAGCACCCGGGCGTGGACAAGCTGGCCTTCACCGGCAGCGTGCCCACCGGCAGCCGGATCATGCAGGCCGCCGCCCGCGACATCAAAAACATCAGCCTGGAGCTGGGCGGCAAGTCGCCCTTCGTGATCTTCGCCGACAGCGACATCGAGGCCGCCGTGGAGTGGATCCTCTTCGGCATCTTCTGGAACCAGGGCGAGGTCTGCTCGGCCACCTCCCGCGTGCTGGTGCAGCGGGCGCTGTACGAACCGCTGCTGGCGCGCCTGGCCGAAGAGGCGCGGAAGATCACCATCGGCAACGGCCTGCGCGAAGGCGTGCTGCTCGGCCCGCTGGTCAACAAGGCGCAGTACGACAAGGTGCTGCAGGCCATCGCCCGCGGCCAGGAAGAAGGCGCGCGGCTGGTCTGCGGCGGCGAACGCCCGGCCGGGCTGGACAAGGGCTACTACGTGCAGCCCACGGTGTTCGCCGACGTGCCCGAAGACGCCTGGATCTGGAACGAGGAAATCTTCGGCCCGGTGGTCTGCGTGCGCCCGTTCGACAGCGAGGACGAAGCCGTGCGCTCGGCCAACGCCTCGCGCTTCGGCCTGGGCGCCGCGGTGATGTCCCGCGACCTGCCGCGCTGCGAGCGCGTCGCCCGGCGGTTCCGTGCCGGCATCGTGTGGATCAACTGCTCGCAACCGACCTTCAGCGAGGCGCCCTGGGGCGGCTACAAGCACAGCGGCATCGGCCGCGAGCTGGGCGAATGGGGCCTGAACAACTACCTGGAAACCAAGCAGATCACCCGCTACGACAGCGAGCAGCCCTGGGGCTGGTACATCAAGTGAGGTGCGACTGATGCGCTGGAAGAAGACGCTGCAACTGGCCGACGTGCACTGCGAAGGCGAGATCGGCAAGGTCATCACCGGCGGGGTGCTGGGCATCCCCGGCGAAACCATGCTGGACAAGATGAACTACATCAACGAGGTCGACGACAGCCTGCGCCGCCTGGTGGTCATGGAACCGCGCGGCTGCCTGCAGATGTCGGTGAACCTGCTGTTGCCGCCGACCAACCCTGCAGCCGACGCCGGCTTCATCGTGCTGCAGGCGGACAAGGCCCACCCGATGTCCGGCAGCAACTGCATCTGCGTGGTCACCGCGCTGCTGGAGCTGGGCATGTTGCCGATGCAGGAGCCGGAGACGACCGTGGTGCTGGACACCCCCGCCGGGCTGGTCACCGCCCGCGCGCGCTGCGCCGACGGGCGCTGCCTGGGGGTGTCGCTGGACATGGTGCCGGCCTTCGTCGAGCAACTGGACGTGCCGATCGACGGCGGCGAGTTCGGCCCGCTGAACGCCGACATCGCCTTCGGCGGCGTGTACTACGCGCTGATCGACGTCGAGCAGGTCGGCCTCGCCATCGCCCCGGAGAACGCCCGCGAGCTGGCCGATGCCGGCGTGAAGCTGCGCGGCCTGATCAACCAGCAGGTGCGCGTGCGCCACCCGCTGTACCCGCAGATCGACGAGGTGGCCTACGTGATGTTCCGCAACCGCCTGGACGCGCGCACCTACCAGACCTGCACCACCCTGCCGCCGGGGCGCGTCGACCGCTCGCCCTGCGGCACCGGCAGCTCGGCCAACCTCGCCACGCTGAGCGCGCGCGGCCTGGTGCGGCCCGGCGAGCGCCTGGTGTCGCGCTCCACCATCGGCGGCGAGTTCCAGATGGAACTGCTCGGCACCACGGACGTGGCCGGCAAGCCGGCGGTGCTGCCGCGGGTGGAAGGCCGCGCCTGGCTGTACGGCATCCAGCAGATCGGCGTCGACCCGGACGACCCGCTGGCCGCGGGCTTCATGCTCAGCGACACCTGGGGCCCGGCGTTTCCGCGCTGAACGCGGCCACGCTAAGATGGCGGGCTGGTCTGTATGACACAGCCCGCGCACACCGAGACCTGATGATGGCCAAAGAAGAAGAAGTGGAAAGCCCCGGGCGCCGCCATGGCGGGCGCTATATCTACGAGGAGCTGCGCAAGCAGATCCTCACGCTCAAGCTCAAGCCCGGCGTGCAGCTGGACGAAGTCTCCCTGGCGGCGCAGTTCGGCCTGTCGCGCTCGCCGGTGCGCGATGCCCTGGCCCGGCTGACCAGCGAAGGCCTGGTCACCATCCTGCCCAACCGCACCACCCTGGTCACCCCCTTCGAGATCGAGGAGTTCCCCAACTACGTGGCCGCGCTGGACCTCATCCAGCGGGCGGTCACCCGCCTGGCCGCGCTCCAGCGCAGCGACGAGGACCTGCAGGCGATCCGCAAGGCCGACGCGGCCTACATGGCGGCCGTGGAATCCGGCGACTTCCAGGCGATGTCCGAGCTGAACAAGGCCTTCCACATGGCCATCGCCGAGGCCGGGCGCAACCCCTACTTCGTCAGCTACTACGAACGCCTGCTGGGCGAAGGCCAGCGCCTGCTGCACCTGCACTTCGACTACATCGTCAGCTCGGCCGGCACCGCCCGCCTGGGCCGCGACCACGAGGAAATCATCGAAGCCATCGCCGCCCGCGACGCGGAAGCCGCCGAAAAGGCCGCCCACGAGCACACCATGCTGTTCCAGCGCCGCTTCCTGGAATACATGCAGCAGAACCTGACGGCGAAAATGAGCCTGGCCTGAACTTCGACCACCCCTGAACTTCAACCGACACAGGAGCAAGGGATGTCTTCCGCGAAACCGCTGTGCGGGCAAAACATTCTGGTCACCGGCGGCTCCGGCCAGATCGGCGCGGCCATCGTCCGCCGCCTGGCGCAGGAAGGCGCCCGGCCGATCATCCATTTCGGCCGCGACCGGGCCGGTGCCGAGGCGTTGCTCGCCGCTGTCGGCGGCGAGGGCTGGCTGGTCCAGGCCGACCTGTCGGACGCGCAGGGGCCCTTCCAGCTGTGGCGCGAGGCCCAGGCCCTGGCCGGGCGGGTGCATGGCCTGGTCAACAACGCCGGCATCCGCACGGAAATCTCCATCGATGCCGACGAGGCGGCCTGGACGGCGGCCTGGCAACGGGAGTTCCAGGTCAACTTCTTCTCCGCCGCCACACTGTGCAAGGAAGCCCTGCGCCATTTCCGCGCCCTCGGCGGCGGGCGCATCGTCAACCTCGCCAGCCGCGCCGGGCAACGCGGCTATGCCGCCGACGCCATGCCCTACGGCGCGACCAAGGCGGCGCTGCTCAACCTCACCAAATCCATCGCCCGCAGCTTCGGCCAGGACGGCGTGGCGGCGGTGGCCATCGCCCCCGGCTGGGTGCGCACCGACATGGCCGAAGACTTCATCGCCAGGCACGGCAAGGCCGCGGCGGTCGCCGAAATCCCCATCGGCGAAATGGCCGAGCCGGACGAAGTGGCCGAACTGGTGGCCTTCGCCCTGCGGCCCTCGCTGCCGTCCCTGAGCGGCGCGACGCTGGACCTGAACGGCGGCAGCTATATCCGCTAGCGGCCGTTCCGGCGAGAAGAAAAAGCCCCCGCCCAAGGCAGCAGAGCTGGGCGGGGGAAAATGCGAGCTTAGTGGCTCTTGCGCCAGGTATCGCTCAGTGTGAAACCGCTGGGGAACGGGTCGCTGGGGTCCAGCACGTACTGGTGGAAGCCGGTGATCCAGGCGTTGCCGGAGATGGTCGGGCGGATGCCCGGCTGGCCGCCGACGCTCAGGGTCTCGACGATCTCGCCGACGAACTCGGTGCCGATGATCGACTCGTGCACGAAGCGCTGGCCGGGCTTGATCTGGCCGCGGGCGTGCATCACCGCCAGGCGCGCGCTGGTGCCGGTGCCGCAGGGCGAGCGGTCGAGGCGGCCGGGCGAGACAATCACGCCGTTGCGCGAGCGCAGGCCTTCGGGGGTGTCGCGCAGCGGGCCGGCGAACAGCGTCTGGTTGATGGTGTGGATTTCCGGCTGCTCCGGGTGCACCGCCGGAATCTGCTCCGCCGCGGCCGCCTTGATCGTCTCGCCGACGCTCACCAGGGTGGCGGCTTCGTCCGGGGTGATGTCGAAGCCCAGCGTCTGGGCATCGGCCAGCACGTAGATCATGCCGCCATAGGCCACGTCGACCTTCAGCGTGCCCAGCCCCGGCACCTCGATGTGCCGGTCCAGGGCGAAGACGAAGCAGGGCACGTTGCTGAACTTCACGCTGACGCACTTGCCGCCCTGGCACTGCGCCTCGACGCGCACCAGGCCGCCCGGCGCCTCCAGGGCCAGGTGGGTGACCGGCTCCTGCATCGGGATCATGCCGGTCTCCAGCAGCGCGGTCACCGTGCAGATGGTGTTGGTGCCGGACATGGGCACGTAGTACTCGGACTCCATGATGACGAAGCCGGCATCCGCTTCCGGGTGGGACGAGGGCAGCACCAGGTTCACGCACTGGGTGACGCTGCCGCGGGGCTCCTGGAGAAGGAACTTGCGGATGTGGTCCGCCTCGCTCTCCAGGTACTTCATCTTGTCGAACATGCTCTTGCCGGGCACGTCGAGCACGCCGCCGGTGATGACGTCGTTGCGTTCGCCGGCGGCATGCACGCCGACCACATTGATCATTCGCTTGAAATTCATGGCACTTCTCGCAGGTTCGCCCCGCAGGGCGCTGGAAATGACGCCGCCGCAGCGGCATCGTGCGGAACTCAGTCCAGGGTGTTGGGCAGCACCGGCGTGCGCTCGCCCATGCGGATGAAGGTCGACTTCACCTCCATGAACTCCAGCAGGCCGTCCACGCCGTTCTCGCGGCCGTAGCCGCTCTGCTTGTAGCCGCCGAAGGGCATCTGCACCGAGGTCTCCAGGTAGGTGTTGACGAACACCGTGCCGCTCTGCAGGCGCCTGGCCACACCGAGGGCCTTGTCCAGGTCCTTGCTCCAGACGCCGTTGCCCAGGCCGTAGTCGGTATCGTTGGCCAGGGCCACCGCTTCGTCCACCGTCTTGAAGGTAGTGACGGCGAGCACCGGGGCGAAGATTTCCTCACGGAAGATGCGCTGCTCCGGCTTCACGTTGCAGAAGATGGTCGGCCCGACGAAGTAGCCGTTGGCCAGTTCGCCCTCGCTCAGGCGCTTGCCGCCGTAGACCAGGGTGGCTCCCTCCTCCTGCCCGATGCGGATGTAGTTGAGCACGCTGGCCAGGTGCTCTTCGTGGATCAGCGCGCCGATCTGCGCCTTGGCGTCCAGCGGCAGCCCCACGACGACCTTCTTCGCGCGTTCCACCAGGCGCGCCACGAATTCGTCGGCGACCGACTCCTCGATGAGCAGGCGGGTGCCGGCAACGCATTCCTCGCCCTGGTTGAGGATGACGCCGAACAGCACGCCATCCAGCGCCGCATCCAGGTCGGCATCGGCGAACACCAGGTTGGCGGCCTTGCCGCCGAGCTCCAGCGCGACACGGGTCAGGTCCTGCGCGGCGCTGGCTGCGATCTGCTTGCCGACGCGGGTGGAACCGGTGAAGGAAACCATGCTGACCCGCGGATGGCGTGTCAGGCGCTCCCCCACCACCGAGCCGGTGCCGGTGACGACGTTGATCAGGCCATCCGGCAGGCCGGCCTCGGCGGCCAGGCGCGCCACTTCCAGCGCGGTGCCGGAAGTCAGCTCGGAAGGCTTGATGACCACCGGGCAACCCGCGGCGATGGCATAGGGCAGCTTCTGGAACAGGCACACCAGGGGGAAGTTCCAGGGCACGATCAGGCCCACCACGCCGCGGGCTTCGCGGGTCACCAGGCCCAGGCGGTTCTCGCCGACGTGGCTGTGCGCCTCGCCCGGAATCTGCCAGGCCAGGGACGCGGCGAAGCGCGTCAGCTCGGCCGCCCACAGCACCTCGCCCCTGGCGTAGACGATCGGCTTGCCGACTTCCTCGGCCTCGATCCGCGCCAGGCGCTCGGCATCCCGCTCGATCAGCTCGGCCCACTTGTTCAGCAGCTTGGCCCGCTCCGAGGCGGGCAGGCCCGACCAGCTACCGGCCGTGTGCAGGCCGTGGGCGACCTGTACAGCGCGGTCCACATCCTGCTCGTTGCCAGCGGCGAACTCCGCCAGCAGGCCGCCGTGGGCCGGCGACCGGCGCGCGATGTATTGCCCATTGGCGGGGGCCTGTTCGGCGCCGTCGATCCAGTGTTGGTAGATTCGAGTCATGGGAAAGACCTGTTGTTGGACTTATGGATGTATACGTTTACAATTAAAGCTCACGGACTGGCGTGTCAAGCGCCGGCCGACCGCTGTCGATGCCGCCAGGGAAACCGAATCCGAACGCCTGCCGGGCAAGTCGTCGAGGTCGATTATGCATTATTCTGTAATCGTTTACAGTCTTTTTTCGATCTTCGTCGGGGCGTTATCGGAAAACCGCTCGCGGGCCCTGTCATTTCCCATAGCCGCCGCCCTGCCCCGCCTGCCGACCGGCTTGAGAATTTCGCCCATGGTCCTTAGGCTTGAACACCAGCAGTTACGCTCTTTGGCGGTTCATCGGGCGTGATTTCCAGTACCCTGGAGCGTCTGCTCCAGACGCTTCCCCATTTCTCCGCTTGGACGCCAGCGTTGTCCGAGCCAGGACGCTCACCGAGGTGGTAGTGGCCAGAACTGCTAAAAAAGCCCCCAAACGCGTAAACGTTATCGACGTGGCGAAGGCCGCCGGCGTCTCCGTCGCGACCGTCTCGCGCAGCTTCAACCTGCCGCACCACGTGCGTGACGACGTGCGGGCGAAGGTGCTGGAGATCGCCCAGAAGATGGGCTACACCCCCAACTCCGCGGCCAAGGCGCTGCGCTCGCGGCAGACCAACGTGATCGGCGCCATCATTCCGACGCTGGACTACGCGCTGTACGCGAAGATGGTCAACAGCTTCCAGGACCGGCTCGCACAGTACGGCTACGTCGTCCACGTGCTGTCCTGCGGCTTCGACTCGCGCAACATCTTCGACAAGGTGCGCCTGCTGGTCGAGCGCGGCGCCGAGGGCCTGCTGGTGGTCGGCGACATCGTCGACGAGAAGCTCAAGGCCTACCTCAAGGAGTACCGGATGCCCGTCGTGTGCACCTACTCCTACCCCGCCCACCAGGAATTCCCATTCATCGGCTTCGACAACTACAAGGCGACCCAGCAGCTCATCCAGTACCTGCTGGGCCTGGGCCACCGGCGCCTGGCGATGCTGACCGGCCCGATCCTCGGCAACGACCGGCAGCAGGCGCGGGTCCAGGCCCTGGAGGACACCCTGCGGCCCCTGAAGGGCGAGGCCAGCCACGTCATCTACGAGAGCGTCGGCGGCTACAGCATCGAGTTCGGCGACAAGACCATGCGCCGCATCGCCATGGAACACCCGGAGGTGACCGCGGTGATCTGCAACAGCGACATCATCGCCTTCGGCGTGCTGCACGCCTGCAAGAAGCTCGGCATCGACGTGCCGTCGCAGTTGTCGATCGTCGGCCATGACAACATGGAGTTCACCGACTACTACGAGCCGCCGCTGACGACCCTGGCCATTCCGGCGGAGGAGATGGGGCAGTTGAGTGCGGAGTCGCTGATCGCCCATCTTCGCAATGGCACCGAGATCAAGCCGCTGCTGCTGGATACCGAGCTGATCATTCGGCAGTCCAGTCATTCGGTTTGAGGGTGGGGTTGGGCGTGATCTGGTGTGTTGGTTCGGCCATGGTGTTCGGGCCTGGCTCCGCCCCTCTCCCCAACCCTCTCCCTTCAGGGAGAGGGTTGGGGAGAGGGGCAGCCGGGAAACCCGGGCGTAGGAGCAACTGTCTGCGCCGAGGTGCTTTTCGTAGGATGGGTTGAGCCTTGGCGAAACCCATGCGGTCGTGGTGATGGGTATCGCTTCGCTCAACGCCATCCTACGGGTCTTGTGTTTGCTGGAGAGCGTAGGAGCGGACTTTGTCACCGGCCACGCCGGATGCCTCCGTGGCACGAACGGCCCCCCTACCCCCCACGAATCAAACCACCGACTGCAACGCCACAGCCGGCACCGCAACCCGCTTGCGATTCCACCAGTAATACAGGCCAGCCGGCACGATCAGCGCCGGGATCCAGCTCTGGTCCGAGCCGAGGATCTGAGCGAAGTAGCTGTGGTAGAAGGACATGTCCATGAACGGCAGCGTCGAGAGCACGCCCAGCAGGTAGATGACCATGGTCGAGATGTTGTACTTCCCGTACTGGCCATCGACGTTGTACATGTCGTCCACCGCGTACTTGCCCTTGCGGACCAGGTAGAAGTCGGCCAGGTTGATCGCGCTCCAGGGCACCAGGAAATAGACCTGGGCGATCAGGATGTCGGAGAAGTAGGCGAAGAAGTTGTACTGCGTCTTCACCGCGATCCAGGTGGCCGCGATGGCGGTCAGCCCCATGGCGATGAACTTGGTGCCGCGGCTGATGCGGGTCATGCCGCGCATGCCGGTGAAGATGGTCATGCCCGACATGTAGGCGCTGTACAGGTTCAGCGAGTTGATCTCGATCACGCCCAGCACCACCACGACCATGGCGACCTTCGACCAGGGCCCGAAGAAGCTGCCGATGGCGCTGCCCGGGTCGTTGGTCACGTCCTTGATCAGGGTGGCCAGCAGGGCCCCCAGCAGCATCACCAGGCCGGCGCCGAGCAGGTTGCCGACGTAGCTGTACCAGAAGGTCTGGCGGCTGGAGATGTTCACCGGCAGGTAGCGCGAGTAGTCCGCCACGTAGGGCCCGAAGCCGAGCGTCCAGGACGCGGCCTGGGTCACCGTCAGGGCGAAGGCGGTGAACTTGAAGGTGTCGGTCAGCTCCAGGGCGCCGACCGGCAACGGCTTCTGCAGCGCCAGCACCGCCACCACCAGGAACAGCAGGCCCGACAGCGCCGACATGATCACCCCGAAGCGGTGGATCAGCTCGTAGCCGATGAAGCCCACCACGAAGGAGATGACGCCGAACAGCACGATGGCCGTGTTGTCCCCCACGTCCAGGAAGGCCTTGATCGAGTCGCGCATCACCACGCCGTTGGCCGCGGTGAACAGCACGAACGCCAGGTAGTTGATCAGCAGCGGGAAGCCGGCGCCGAGCACGCCGAACTGCGCGCGGCTCTGGATCATCTGCGGGATGCCCAGGTGCGGCCCCTGCGAGGAGTGCGCGGCCATGAACACGGTGCCGATGGCGCAGCCCAGCACCAGCGCAAGGCAGGTCCAGGCCAGGTTCAGGCCCGCCACTATTCCCAGGGTGCCGACCACCAGGGTGGTCACTTGCATGTTCGCGCTGAACCAGATCGTGAAGAGTCTCTTGGGGTGCCCGTAGCGTTCGGCATGGGGCACGAACTCGATGCTTCTCTTCTCAATATCCATCACTAACCTCGCTTCAGCGGTGCACGTAGGCGCGGGGACCGCTTTTTCTTGTTCTGCTCTAGCCCTATACCGGGCCGCCGTTGGTTCGTCCACGAATGTAATCCTTTACATTTCTTGGCGAAAAACTCACATCGAATCCCTCCCCCTGGGCCAGCCCTCCTCTCCAGCCCCGGGGTTGCTACCTTGCGGGTAATGCCTCCAATGTAAAGGTTTACATTCAGCTTTCATGCCACCTTCGCGCAGGCCCGGAGCCAGGCTTCGATACTGCGGCGAAGCCCTCTGCAACGGGCCTTTCAAGCGCAACCCGGGTGGCCTGGAAGGCCGCCGACGGCATCACCGGCGGCGGTTGCGTTTAATTCGGTAACGTCCCTCCAGCGTGCGTTACCGAAATGCGTGCCCCCAAAGAGAGCGACCCATGGAAAACAGGCTCCCGACCGACGGCCGACAAGAAGAGCCGGCCGGGAACCCCAAAGCGATACCCGCGGCGCTCAGATGGCCAGCGGCTTGAGGCGCGTGATCTCCACCGACTGCAGGTTGCGGCGCACCTCGGCGGAGAATTCGATCTCGGCGGAAGCGGACAGCGTCAGCACCTGGTTGGGATCGGGAAACTCCATCGTCCAGATCGAGGTCGCCGCATCGCACAGGTCCTCCAGCTCCGCGCGCACCGCGCTCACGCGGCCCACGTCGCAGCCATAGCGCACCAGGTGCAGGTCGTGCCCGCCCGCCATCAGCTCCTCCGCCACCCGCTGGGGGTTGAGCACACGCAGGTGCTGGCGGTGGATCTGCGGCGCCGCCTGGGCGAGGAACTCCTCGCGCCAGGCCGGCTTTTCCGCCAGCGCCAGGCGCAGCCGGGCGCGCTCGTCCAGGGACTCGTACTCCCACAGGTGGAAGAAACGCACCTGGCGGCTGTCCTGCTCCAGCCAGGCGCCGCGCAAACGGCCGAACGCCTCGCCCCGCAGCGGCATGCAGACCTGCCTGAACAGGTCGAAGTACAGCGGCCACTTTTCCGGCAGCAGCCGGTATTCGCGCAGTTCATGGATCATGGCCGGGTCACCAGGCGGTATAGCCGCCGTCGACGGTGAACATGGCGCCGGTGGCGAACTTCGAATCGTCCGAGGCCAGGAACAGGATCATGTTGGCGATGTCGAGCGGGTCGCCCATTTTGTTCAGCGGCGAGCGCGCTTCCAAGGCCTTGCGGAAGGCCTCCGGGTCCGGCACCTGCTGGAACATCTTGTCGTAGTAGCTGGAGTTGATCACCCCGGGGGCCACGCTGTTCACGCGGATGCCTTCGGCCGAATGGTCCAGCGCCATGGCGCGGGTCAGCGCGGCCACGCCGCCCTTGGCGGCGACGTAGGCCGCGCGGTCCTTGATGCCGACCACGGAGATGGTCGAGGCCAGGTTCACCACGGCGCCGCCGCCGCGCTTGACCAGTTCCGGAATCGCGTACTTCGAGCACAGGTACACGCCCTTGAGGTTGACGTCGATGACGCTGTCCCAGGCATCTTCGTCGAGGCTGACGACCGTGCCCAGGCAGCCGAAGCCGGCGTTGTTGACCAGGATGTCGATGCCGCCGAAATGCTCCACGGTCCTCTCCACCATGGCCTGGACCTGCTCGGCCTTGGCCACGTCCACTTCCAGGGCGAAGGCGTTGTTGCCGATGCGCTCGGCGACGGCCGCCGCCAGCGCGTAGTTGCGGTCGGCCAGGACCACCCGGGCGCCCTGCTCGGCGAAAAGGATGGCGGTGGCTTCGCCGATACCGGCGCCGGCGCCGGTGATGAGTGCGACCTTGTTCTGCAGTTTCATGTGTTGGCTCCTCAGAAAACCAGGGATTGCAATTGCTTGCTGACGGCCTCTTCGATGCTCAGGGCGGCCAGCCAGGAAGTACGGGGGTTGTCGGGCAAGGGGTTGTTGGCCAGGCGGATGCTCAGGTCGCCGAAGGAGCCGGCGGCCTGCACCTCGTGGACGTTGCGGTCCACGCCCGGGTCGGCGACCAGCTCGACCTGAGTGGCGTCGAAGCCCACGCCGGAAAGCGCCACCGCCGCGGTGACGTTGGCGTTCTTCGGAAAGCGCATGGACGCCTCGGCGGCGCTGCCGCGGAAGATGGTGGTCGGCTGGCTGATGGCGCCCAGGTCGAAGGCCTCTTCCGCCGGCGAACCGGCCCAGGCGCGCGGCGGCTTGCGGCCGACGTAGACGACCTTGTCGAGCCCCGCGGCGCGGGCCGAACGCAGCGCGTCCAGGCCGCCGATGGCGCCGGAGACCAGGATCAGCCGGGCATTGCCGGCGTGGGCCGCGGCATCCAGCGCGTCGCTGATGGCCTTGTCGGCCAGCGCGCCGATGGAGGCGATCACCACGTCGATGCCGGCGCGCAGCAGGGTCGGCACGGTTTCCACCACAGCCGAGTGGCCGGCGCATTCGACGACGAGGTCGGGCTGCCAGGCGATCAGCTTGCGCACGTCGTCGAACACCTCCAGGCGGTGCTCGCGGACGAACGCCTCGGGGTGCGCGGCATGGTCGATGGCCGCGTAGGCCGCCGCCGGCAGGTGGTCGCGCTGCAGGGCATCGAGCACCCGCTTGCCGATGGCGCCCAGGCCGATGATGCCGACGCGGGAAATGGGTCGAGTGCTCATGCGTGTGCCTCCCAGAAGTTGCGCAGCAGCGCGGCGAACCCGGCGGTTCGCGTGACGGGTGTGAAGTGACCACCACTGAGTTCCCGCAGGCTCGCCCCGGGAATCAGCCCGGCGAGTTCCCGGGCGTGGTGGAAGGGAATGACGTAGTCGTCGGCGGCGCCGACCACCAGGGCCGGGCAGCGGATGTTCGCCAGCTCCGCCTTGCGGCTGTAGCCGAGCAGCATGTCGATGCGCGCGCCGACCATCGCCGCGTCGACCGCCGACGGCGCCTCGAAGTCCAGGGCTTCGGCCACGGCGAACTGCTCGCCGTACCATTCGGAGGGGTAGGCCAGCAGGCGCGTCAGCGCCGTGTAGGCCGTCCCGCCCAGGCGTTCGAGCAGCAGCTTGCGGTAGGCGAAGAAGTCTTCGAAACGCTTGTCCGGCTGCGCCCAGCCGCTGCTCAGTACCAGGCTCCGCACCCGCTGCGGGTGGTCCAGCGCCAGGCTCTGGGCCACCAGCGAGCCGGTGGAATGCCCGACCACATGGACGCTCTCCAGGTCCCGCTGGTCCAGCAGGCGCAGCGCGGCTTCGACGATGCCCGGGATGCTCGGCGGGCCGTCCAGCGGGCTGCCGCCGACGCCTGGATGGTCGAAAGTGATGACGCGATGCTCGTCGCCCAGCTCGGCCACGGTGGGCTGCCAGAAGGCCGCCAGCCCGCCGAGCCCGGAGACCAGCAGCACCGCCCTGCCCTGCCCCTGGTCGAGCGCGAAGACTTCGTTTGCCATGGCCGCGCGCTCAGTTCTTGGTGTAGGAGAACACGCCGTTCTCCTTGCCTTCGATGCGCTCGATGTCGCTCGGGCGTTCGAAGGGTTCGGGGGCCGCGTCGCCGTTGCGGCGCGGGCGGCCGATGTCGCGGAAGAAGGTCTCCAGGCCGCTGGGGGTCATGAACCAGACCCAGTGCAGGTCGGCGTCGCCGTCGTTGATGAAGGTGTGGGCGTTGTGCTTGCCCAGGAAGACGGTCACGCCAGGCTCCAGCACGTACTCTTCACCGTCGATCACGGCCTTGCCCCGGCCGGAGATGAAATGCAGGATTTCCTCGTTGGCCGGGTGGGCATGCTCGCGCACGCGGCCGCCCGGCGGCAGGGTCTGGGTGCCCATGGACAGGTCGCGCTCCATCTTCGTCAGCCCTGGCGATACGCACACGGAGACGTAGCCGTTGGCAGGCTTGGGCTGCCAGTAGCTGACCTCGCTGTCGCGGTTGAAGTAGTAGACGACGCCCTTGTCGGCGCTGGCCTTCAGGGCATTGCTCGAATCGGTCATTGCGGTCACCTCGTGAAATGGGTTGGCTTTGCTCGTAAACGTTTTCATTCCGAGCCGAAAAACAGGGGAACGGCGTTCCCCTTACAGCTGCACAGGCACGAATTGGCGGGTTTCTACCCGTTCGCTCCCCGCGTTGCTGCGCAGGGTGCAGATCATCAGCACGACGAAGGCGATCAGCGGCAGCGCCATGGCCAGCCGCAGCCCGAGCTGGCCCGAGGCGAAGCCGATCACCGGCGGCGCGATGAGGAAGCCCACGTAGCCCAGCGTCCCGTTCATCGCCAGCCCGAGCCCCGGAGCCCCCGGGAAGGCGCGGCTGGCCCGGCTGTAGAGCGTGGGGATCATGTTGGCCAGGCCCAGGCCGACCAGCACGAAGCCGGCGATGGCCGCCGCCGGCTGCGGCGCCAGCATGCCCAGGGCCAGCCCGGCCGCGCCCAGCGCGCCCGAGCCGCAGAGCAGCGTGGATTGACCCAGGCGGCGCACCAGGCGGTCGCCGGACAGGCGGCCGACCGCCATCGCCAGGCTGAAGGCGCCGAAGGCGAAGGCCGCCGTGCTGGCCGATGCCCGGCTGACGTCGGTGAGGTACAGGGAACTCCAGTCGATGACCGTGCGCTCGATGAACAGCGCCAGGAAGGTCAGGCCGGCGATGCACAGCAGGGCGAGGTTCGGCATGGCGAAGACCCGCCCGTCCGCCCCGCCGCCGGCCGACAGTGGTTCCAGCCGGCCCAGCCAGCGGCTCGCCAGCAGCGAGGTCAGCGCGATCGATGCCGAGGCGAAGGCCAGGCAATGCAGCGGCCCCAGGCGGTCGGCCAGCAGCGTGGCGACGGCCGAGGCGCCGGCCAGCCCGCCAATGCTGAACACGGCATGGAAGGACGACATCAGTGGCTTCGCCCGGCGCGCCTCGATGATCGCGCCGTGGGTATTCATGGCCACGTCGAACACGCTGTTCGCCACGCCCAGCAGGAACACCGCGATGCCGTAGGCCAGCGGCGAAGTCGCCAGCGCCGACAGCGGCAGCACCGCCGCCAGCAACGCCCCGCCCAGCAACAGAGCAGTGCGGCTGCCCACGCGGGTGACCAGGCTGCCCGCCAGGAACAGCGTGAGCATGGTGCCCGCGGCGAAGGCGCTGAGCGCCATGCCCAGCTGCTGGTCGGACAGCGCCAGCGCCGCCTTCATGCCGGGGATGTTGGTGGCCCAGACCGCCAGCACCATGCCGTTGACGAAGAACATGGCTGTGGTGGCGACACGCGCCTGGCCCAGGTGCTCCGAGTGTTTCCTGCTCATCACTGCCTACCCGATCTTGTTCTTGTAGCTGCCGCGGGCGCCGCAAGCGGCGCCTGCGCCCTGGGCCTCAGGCCACCTTGTAGTAGTCGGCGACCTCGCGGGCGAGCTGCGGGCGGCCGCGCACGTGGTCGGCGATCTTCTCGGCCATCATGATCACCGGCGCGTTCAGGTTGCCGCTGACGATCTCCGGCATGATCGAGGCGTCGACCACGCGCACGTTGTCCAGCTCGTGGACCTGGCCTCAGGCGTTCACCACGCTCTGGTCGTCGTTGCCCATGCGCAGCGAGCAGCACGGGTGGTAGTTGGTGCCGGCCAGCTGGCGGAGCATGGCGAGGATCTCGGCATCGCTCTGGGTCGCGGCGCCGGGCGTCACCTCTTCGCCGCGGTACGGGTCCCAGGCCGGCTGCGCGACGACGTGGCGGATCGCCTTCACCGCGGCGATGGCTTCGGCGCGGTCTTCCTCGGTGGAGAGGAAGTTGAAGCTGAACTTCGGCGCCTCCAGCGGGTTGGCGCTGCCCAGCCACACCGAGCCGGTGCTGGTCGGGCGCATCAGGCTGAAGAAGTACTGGAAGCCGTTCTCCAGCTTGACGCTGCCGTGCTGGAACTCGCCCAGCATGGGGATGAACTCGAACTGCACGTTCGGCACCTTGATCGACTCGTCGGTGCGGATGAAGGCCCCGACCTCGAAGAAGTTGGTCGCCCCCATGCCCTTCTTGAACAGCTGCCAGAGCAGGCCGAGCTTGGCCTTGCCCAGCAGGGTCAGGTCCTTGGCGATCGACACGTTCTGCGTCGCGCGGTACTGCACCGGCGCGGCGATATGGTCCTTCATGCCCTTGCCCACGCCGGGCAGGTCGGCGATCACCTTGATGCCGAAGCGCTCCAGGTGGCTGGCCTCGCCCACGCCGGAGAGCATCAGCAGGTGCGGCGAATGGATGGCGCCGGCGCAGAGGATGACCTCGCGGCCGACCTCGACGACCCGCGGCTCGCCGGCGGCCAGCAGGTGCACGCGCACCGCGCGCCGGCCGGCGAACTCGATGCGGGTGACCTGCGCGCGGTCGCACACGTGCAGGCGCTCGCGGTCGGTGTTGGCGTGCAGGTAGGCCTGGGAAGTGCTCCAGCGGATGCCGTCGTGGATGTTGCGCTGGGTGATGTGCACGCCTTCCTGGCGGTAGGCGTTGTGGTCGTCGACGCGCTGGTGCCCGGCCTGCTCGCCCGCCTCCAGGAAGGCGTGGTAGAGCGGGTTCTCGGCCTTGCAGGTCTGGATCTTCATGGGGCCGTTGCCGCCACGGTAGGCGCTCTCGCCCTTGTCGAAGGTCTCGGCCTTGCGGAAGTACGGCAGACATTGCGCGTAGCTCCAGCCTTCCAGGCCCATGGCGCCCCAGTTGTCGTAGTCCCAGGGGTTGCCGCGCACCCAGTTCATGCCGTTGATCGAGGACGAGCCGCCCAATACCCGGCCGCGGGCTTCGTAGATCCTGCGCTCGCACAGACCGGCCTCGGGCTCGGAATGCAGGTACCAGTTGAACCTGTCGTTCATCAGCGGGAAGCCCAGCGCCGCGGGCATGCGGATGTAGAGGCTCTGGTCGGAGGGGCCGGCTTCGAGCAGCAGCACCTTCACGCCCTTCTCTTCCGCCAGGCGGGCCGCCATGACGCTGCCTGCGGAGCCCGATCCCACCACCACGTAATCGTAGGCTTTCAGTGCAGCCCGACCGTAGATATCACGCACGTCTTTCTCCCGGGAAATTTTGTTGTTGGACTTGAGCCAGCTTGGGAGCCGATGGATTACTTGTAATCGATTACAGAACGCTTTGCAAGAAGTCCGTCATGCCGCTCGTCACTGCAGCGGCAAGGCCCTCGCGGCTTACAGGTGCCGCGCCAGGAACTGCAGCGTCCGCCCCTTGGCCAGCGCCCCATCGCGCTGCCCATAGGCCGGCCGGTACGGGCAGTTGAAGCCATGGCCCCGCCCCGCATAGACGAAGTGCTCCACCGGCGTCGGCTGGGGGATCGACGAAAGCCATTGCCGGGCATCCGCCAGCGGGATGAGGTGGTCCTGCTCGGCGAAGTGGAACAGCATCGGGCATGCCAGCGCACGCAGCTGATCGATGTGCTGGCCCAGGCCGCTACCGTAATAGGAAACCGCCGCCTGCACCTTCCCGCCGCTGGCAGCGAGAAACGCCAGGCGGCCGCCCAGGCAATAGCCCAGCGCGCCGATGCCGCCGTCGACGGACGGCAAGCCGGCAAGGAAGGCGGTGGCTGCGTCGAGGTCAGCCTGCGCCTCGGCGAAATCCAGTGTCCGCAGGTGTTCGTAGGCCCGGGCGGTGCCGGCCTCGTCGTAGGGCAGTTCCACCCTCGCCTTCTGCCGCCAGAACATGTCCGGCGCCAGCACCACGTAGCCGTCGGCCGCGTACTGCTCCGCGAGATCGCGGATATGCCCGTTCACGCCCCAGATTTCCTGGAGCAGCAACAACCCCGGACCGAAGCCCCTGGGCGGCATGGCCAGGTACCCGGAGAAAACCTTTGGATCGTCCTTCGCGATACCTACCCAGAGTCCCATCGCCAACCTCCACATGCAGGGCAAACAATCTGTAAACGTTTACATCGATTACGGCGAATTCTCCGGGAAACCCAGGAGCTGTCAAGTCTTCCGCTCACCCCTGGCACCAGGCGCCGTTGAGTGCCAGTCGAAGCTCACTGCATCGGCACCTGCTTGCGCAGCTCGTCGGCGAAACTCTGCACGGCCGCCGAAGGCGCGCCCTTGCCCAGGCGCAGCTCGATCGTGACGTTGCCGAGCAACGGCAGCGCTTCGTCCGCGGCGTTCAGAATGCGCCAGCCGGGCTGGATCAGCGGCGCGGAGGTCGCGGCTATGGCCAAGCCGCTGTCCACTGCCAGTTGCACGCCGGTCACGCCGGTGCATTCGAAGGCGATCTCATAGTCCCGCTGGGTGCTGCTGAGCGCCGTGAGTATCTGCCGCCGATAACCACAACCGTGCGGATACAGCGCCAGGGGAATCGGTACATCCGGGTTCAGGCCGTAGTCGGAGGCGGCCACCCACTGCAGTTGGTCGCAGCGCAGGATTTCGCCGTTCCCGTCGTTGCTGCGCTGGGTGACCAAGGCGATGTCCAGCTCGCCCTCTTCCAGCGCGGTGAACAGGTTCTGGCTGATGTCGTTGCGGATCTTCAGGCGCACCCTGGGGAACAGCTGGGTGAACGAGCGCAGCACCGGCAACAGGAAGGCACTGGCGTAGTCGTCGGGGATACCGAAGCGGACCGTACCCGACACCTCTTCCTTGACGAACAGGTCCACGGCCTCGTTGCTCAGGGCGAGCATCCTGCGCGCGTACTGCAGCAGCAACTCGCCATGGGGGGTGAGTTCGGCCAACTGGTGGCCGCGGTCGATCAGGCGCTTGCCCAGCATGTCTTCGAGCTTCTTCAGCTGGATGCTGATGGCGGCCTGTGTCTTGTGCAGACGCTGCGCGGCGAGCGCAAGGCTCCTGCACTCGGCAATCGTCTTGAAGGTGTGCAGCAAGGTGAGATCCAGGTGGCGCACGGCGCGGTCCTCATGGCCTGTTCATCGGCCCCAGGGTAAGGGGAAAAGGCCGGCGTCCGCATGCCCATTCGCGTCGCCCGATCACTCCGGTCCCTTGCCGCCGCAAGGCCTGCGGGCGGCTTAAAAGTTATTTAAGCGTGGCTTGTTTTTTATTAAATATCCGCCCTCCGGCACCTTCATTACAGTGGCCCCCACGGTGCAGCCGAGCAGGTGCACCTCCCCACGGTGTGGCCCACAGGCCGCTGGAGAACAGTCGATGCAGTCCGAGTTTGATTACGTTATCGCCGGTGCGGGCTCTGCGGGCTGTGTGCTCGCCCGCCGGCTCTCCGATGCGGGGCACAAGGTCCTGCTGATCGAGGTGGGAGGCTCCGATTCGTCCTGGATCATCCGCATGCCCGCTGGTTTGCGCTCCGCCTTCAAGCCGACCTCGAAGTACAACTGGTGGTATCACACCGAAGAACAGCGCCACCTGAATAATCGACGCATCCAGCAACCCAGGGGGCGGGTGCTGGGCGGCTCGTCCTCGATCAATGGCATGACCTGGCTGCGCGGCCATCCCCTGGACTACGACCGCTGGGAGGCCGAGGGAGCGACGGGATGGAGCTGGGCCGATTGCGCGCCTTACTTCAAGAAGATCGAGTCCAGCACCGTCGCCAGCCCCTACCGCGGCCAGGACGGCCCGATCCGCGCGCAGCGCCAGGAAAGCCTGAGCCCGCTGAATGCGGCATTCCTGGAAGCGGGCCGGCAGGCCGGCTTCGCGCTGACCGATGATGTGAACGGCTATCGCCAGGAAGGCGTGTCCCGCTTCGAGATGAGCGTGCGCAACGGCATCCGCAACAGCTCGGCCTACGGCTACCTGCACTCGCTGGGCGAACACCCGAACCTGAGCATCTGGCTCGGCTGCGAGGTCCAGCGGGTAACCCTGGAAGGACGACGCGCCACGGGCCTGCAAATCCGCCGCAAGAACAAGGTTGTCGAGGTGCGTGCCCAGTGCGAGACGCTGCTTTGCAGCGGCGTCTTCGGCTCCGCGCAACTGCTGATGCTCTCTGGCATCGGGCCCGCGGAACATCTGCGGGAACACGACCTGGCCTGTGCCGTCGATCTCCCCGGCATCGGGCAGAACCTGCAGGACCACCTGGAGTGCCACATACAGGTCGAAACCCGCGAGCCCATCTCGCTGAACCGGGAACTGCAGCCGCACCGCATGCTGTGGGCCGGCATCCAGTGGTTCGGCTTGCGCAAGGGCGTGGCGGCGGTCAACCAGTGCCACGTCGGCGCCTTCCTCAACAGTTCGCCCGGCACGCCCCATCCGGACATCCAGTTCCACTTCTTCCCGGTCTTCTTCGACAAGGACTGGATTCCCGTCTCGACGACCTATGGCTACCGCATCGGCGTCGGCCCGATGCGCCCGACCAGCCGGGGCAGCGTGAGGCTGCGCAGCAACAAGGTTGCCGACCCGCTGCGGATCGACCCCAACTACATGGCCACGGAAGAAGACTGGCGCGTGATGCGCGAGGCCATGCGCCTGGGCATCGAGTTCGCCAACCAGCCGGCCCTCAAGCGCTACAGCTATCGGGAGGACACGCCCGGCCCGCACATCCGCGGCGGCAAGGCGCTGGACGACTTCATCCGTGAAGACGCGGCGAGCGCCTACCACCCCTGCGGCACCTGCAGGATGGGCAGCGGCAAGGACCCGCTGGCGGTCGTCGACAGCCAGCTGCGCGTCGTCGGCGTCGAAGGCCTGCGCGTGATCGATGCCTCGGTGTTCCCCTCGGTGCCCAGCGCCAACATCAACGCGGCCACCATCATGCTGGCGGAAAAGGCCAGCGACCTCCTGCTGGGCAAGCCACCGCTGAAGCCGGAGGCCCTGCCCTTCCACCACCGCTTGCCGGCGCTGCCGACCCGGCCGGAAGTGGTCTGAACCCTACCCGGAGTCACGACATGACGGAAATCATCCAGCGCCAGGCCACCGCACCCGAGAAAGAGCAGTGCCAGACCTGGGAACTGTGGGAAAGCGGCGAGGCGGAACGCTTCGAGTATCACTACGAGCAGGACGTCCAGTTCGTCGTGCAACGCGGCGAAGCGGTCATCCATAGCCCTGCCAACCCACCGGTCAGCATCGCGCCAGGGAGCCACGTGACGGTTCGCCGAGGGGTCAGTGCCGTCTGGCACATCGCCTCGCCCGTGGTGAATCGCTACCGCTACCTCTGATCCGCTCCACCCCAGATGCCATGCATCGAGCTGCCAACCCAATAACTACAATCGAGGTGCCAGATGATCGCCAACAACCCCATTGCAAGAACACTCGGCCGCTGGATGGCGGCAACCGCCCTGGCGGCATGCGCGGGCCTGGCCCACGCCGACGAACCCAAGCCCGTGGTGATCGGCTGGGTGAACTGGGCCGACACGGAAATCACCGTCAAGCTCGCCACCACCGCCCTGCGGGATCAGCTCAAGCAGCCGGTGAAGCTGGTCATGGCCGACATCGGCATCCAGTTCCAGGCCATGGCGACCGGCAAGGTGGACCTGATCCCCATGGCCTGGCTCACCTACAGTCACAAGCCGTTCTGGGACAAGTACAAGGACCGGCTCGAAGACCTCGGCGTCATCTACGAAGGCCGCCTGGGGCTCGCCGTTCCCACCTCCATCCCGGTCAGCGAAGTCGCCAGCATCAAGGACCTGAACAAGCCCGAAGTGCGGGAGAAGTTCGAGGGCAAGATTCTCACCTCCGAGGTCGGCAACGGCCAATACAAGACCGCCACCCGCGCCATCGCCGCATACAAGCTGGACGGCTACAAGCTGCTGGCCTCCTCGGAGACCGGCATGCTCAACGAGCTGGACCGCAACCTGAAGCGCGACAAGTGGGCGCTGATCAACGCCTGGAGCCCGCACTGGATGTTCTCCACCTGGTCGCTGCGCTACCTGGACGACCCCAAGGAGGTCTACGGCAAGACCGAGCAGATCCACGCCGTGGCGCGCAAAGGGTTCACTCATGACTTCCCCCAGGTCGCCACCTTCTTCGCCAACTTCCACCTGCCGATGAAAGACCTCGAAACGCTGATGAAACAGGCCCGGGAAAGCTCGGCGGACAAGGCGGTGGCCGAGTACTACGCAGCCCACAGGGACAGCTTCAAGGCCATGTTCCAGAACCCTTCCGCGGTGGCGGCCTCGCAACCCTGACAGCTCTGCCAGGGGCGCCGGAACTCACCGGTCTCCTGGCGTGGCTGCCGGGACGCCATCCCGGCCACGGGCCGCCTCCATGGCCTGCACCAGGCCGCGGGCGCCGGAGCCCCATTTGGTGATGACCTTCACCGCCTCGGTGAAGGGCACGTCGACCGGGTGCACGCGATGCGCATCCAGCACGTACACGGCGCCGGCGAAGGGTGTCGGCACCGAGGGCACGAACACGGTGTAGCGGCCGTCCTCGAAGGCCTCGATGATGAAGCCGGGCACCAGGGCCTCTTCGATTTCCACCAGGGCCGGCTTCCAGATGCCGTCGTTCTTCTCGCCGGCCACCTGCAGGGTCAGGCTGCGCAGCAGTTCGTAGCCCGGAATGCGCTCGAACACCGAGCGCTCCAGCCGGCCACGGGCCAGCTTTCCCAGGCGGGTGCGCACGGCGAGGCCGATGGCGAAGCAGATCACCAGCACGAGCAGCACGGACAATATCTGCTGGGCCGGCAGGCTCTCCGGCAGCAGTTGGGTGAAGGGCCGGACCAGTTGGCCGGCCGAGGCGATGCCCTTGAGCAGGAGCAGCAGGGCCAGGTAGATCGGCAGGATGACCAGCAGGCCTGCCAGCACGCACCTGCCGATGAAAGCGACGGCGTTTTTCACGGAAGCACCTCCTCGGGTTGCTGGCCGCGGCCCGTGGAAAACACCTGCGCAGGGTCGGCCACGCGTGCCGGCGGGAGGCCGGCAGGGCTTGGAGATAGCCTAGACGACGGTGGGTCGTTTCACTTTACTGGGCCTGGTCCGAACTCTCTCTCCAACCCTATCCTTCGTGCCGACCTCAATCTCGTCATTCCCGCGAACGCGGGACGCGGCTCCATCGCGAACAGCGCTTGCGCTGGCCCGAAGGGGAATAACCCAGTGGCTTGGGGGCTTGGTGTAGCGCGCCGCTCCGAGTGCGTTGATGTTTCTTGTTTCGCCCCCTCGGGCGAGTCCCTTTTGTCAATCGCCACAAAAGGAACCAAAAAGGCTTGCCCCGACATACGGGCCCGACAGAGTCGGGCTACCCTCACGAATTCCCCCGCCACGGAGGCCCGCCCCGAGGGTACGTCCCTGTAGCCCGCGGGGCTCTCGCGACATCCATGTCGCATGACCTCCTGAGCGCCGGTTTCGCTCGGCCTTCTGAAGGGGCGTTTCGGTGCGCGCGGATGTTTCTCTGGAAGTCCAAAATCCAGAGCAAACGCGCTTTTGCTTTTGCTCTTCGTAGGAGCGAGCTTGCTCGCGAACCCCGCAGTCACTGGGTTGCCGCGTTCGCGGGAATGACGGGGGATGGTTAGGCGTTTCAGGATGACTCAGGGTTTTCCTCCCGCCCCGAACGGCCCCTCTCCCTTCAGGGCGGGGCGCGCAGCCGAGGGCTGGGGAGAGGGTTGCGGACTCCCCCCACACACCTCTGCCAACCCTGACTCCGCTCCCCCTCCCTAACCCTCCCCCGCAAGCGGGAGAGGGAACCGTTCGGCATGAAACGCAATCACGAAGCTCCCTGCCACCACATCCGTCTAGCCAAACCAATCGCGGACGGAGTCCGCTCCTACGGGTCCAGAATCGTCAGGCTTCGGTGTTTCGGCCAACGGCGTATAACCGCGAACGGTTATACGCCCTACGCGCTCAGGATGATTCCGAACTCGCCGCCCACGCCGAACGGCCCCCTCTCCCTCCGGGAGAGGGCTGGGGTGAGGGTGCGGAGCCTGGACTGGGCGCCTTTGCTGAACCAAGGCACCCCTAATCCCACCGCAACCAGCGCCTCAGATCCACTGATCGTTGCGCTTGCGCCGCACCCGCAGCAGGGTGGGCAGGATCAGCCCGACCAGCAGCCCGGCGCCGGCGATGCTGCCGCCGTAGGCCATGTAGCGCATCAGCACCTGCTTGTTCTCGTCGCCCAGTTGCGCCTGCGCCGCGCGCAGTTCGGAGCGGGCCTTGGTGAGTTCGTCGTCGAGGCCGGCGCGGGCCGCCTGCAGTTCGTCGATGAGTTTCTTGCGCGAGTCCAGGGTTTCCTGCATGCCCTGCACGCGGGTCTTCCAGCTGTCGTTGATGCCCGCCAGTTCAGCGCTCAGCTCGCTCACCTTCTGCTCCAGCTGCGGCAGGCGCTCGGCCTGGCCGGGCTTGTCCTGCAGGTCGCGGCTGGGGATCCACACGCTGCTGCCGCTTTCGCCGCGCACCTGGCTGTAGTCGCCCTGGGTGTTCAGCAGCTCGACCTTCTGCCCCGAGGTCAGGGTGCCGACGATGCGGTAGCCGTCGGTGGGGCCGCTGCGCACGTAGGTCGTCAGGCTGTCGCTCACCCAGCGCGCATTGCCGGCGCCCTCCTCGGCCTGCGCCGCGGCGCCGGCCGCCAGCAGGCCACCCAGCAGGCAGGCCCCCAGGGCGCGAGTGGGAAGGGATACGGAGGCGGGGAAATGACGGGATAGGGACATGGGCAATCTTCACATGGCGATAAACGAACCCCGGCGAGCGGGCGCGGTAAAAAGCCGGCCAGACAGATGCTCCGGGGCGGCTACGATCTTGCTATCGACGCGGCGCAATCACCCGGCTGGCGCGGGCCCGGGCCCGCCGCCCGGGGGGCCGACAGCAGACAGACAGCGCAACGGCGCAATGAGTTCACCGGGCGCCGTGATGGGGGGATGGGTGGTCGGTGGCGCACTGATGACTGACGGCGAGCCTGTAGTTCGTCGCACCGCCCGCCTCCGCTCGTCGCCCGCCCGGGCGCCCGCGGGCATTCGCGTGTTTGCTTTAAGCACCACCTTCGCGGAGGGCCCGCCATGCGCCGGCAGATCCTGTTCTCGCTCGCCACGCTGATCGTCCTGACGCTGGGAACGGCCGCCTGCAGCAGCCGGGACTGCGCCTCCGGGCAGCAGACGGACTGCAAGGAACGCGATAGCCGCCAGCAGATTCCCAGGCAACAGATCGATCCGCGGATTCAGTCGTTGCCCAGGTATTGAGGTTTGGATTGGCGGCGGTGCCGGGGTGCTTTTCGTAGGATGGGTTGAGCGAAGCGATACCCATCACTGTGGCCGCATGGGTTTCGCTTCGCTCGACCCATCCTACGGGGTGTGGTGTTTGCCGGAGGCGTAGGAGCTCATCCGCGAATCGCGCCGGTGGTTTCGGCTATCGCGGACAAGGTCTCCTACGGTTCCAGGAAGCACGGTCGTAGGAACGGACCTTGTCCGCGATTGGACCCGCCGGCGGCGCCCCCTACGGCGCCTCCTTCCCCGTGGTATCGCCGATCAACGTCGCCGCCTTCAGCTCCGGCCTGGGCTGGCTGCGCAAGGCCTTCACCTGCCCGGCATCCACCGGCTCGGCCTGGTTGCCCCAGCTGCTGCGGATGAAGTTGACCACCTCGGCCACCTGCTGGTCCGACAGGCGCCAGGCGAAGCCGGGCATGCTGAAGGTGGACGGCGCCGTCGCCGTGGCCGGCAGGGTGCTGCCGTCGAGCACGATGTGGATCAGCGAAGTGGCGTCCGCGCTCTGCAGCACCGGGTTGCCGGCCAGCGCCGGGAACACCCGGGCGTAGCCCTTGCCGTCGGTACGATGGCAGGCGGCGCAGTTGTCGACGTAGAGCGCGGCGCCAGTCTTGCCGTCGTCGCCCTTCCACAGCGCCCCGGCGACCTGGCGGTCTTCCTGGAACGGCTTGTCGTCCGGGTTCACCGGCGGCAGGGACTTCAGGTAGCGGGCGATGGCGGCCAGGTCGGCGTCGGTCATGTACTGCATGCTGTGCTCGACCACGTCGCTCATGCCGCCGAATACCGCGCTGCGCTCGCTGCGCCCGGTCTTGAGGAAGGCGACGATCTCCGCCTCGCTCCAACTGCCCAGGCCGTCCTTGTGGTCGCCGCGCAGGTTCTTGGCGATCCAGCCTTCCAGCGGCGCGCTGCCGGACAGGTACTCGGGCCCGTCGGCGGCGGCCAGGGCCTTCTCCTGCATGGTCAGCGCCCGCGGCGTATGGCAGGCGCCGCAGTGCCCCAGGCCCTCCACCAGGTAAGCCCCGCGGGCCAGGGTCGGGTCCTGCCCGGCGGCGGCGAAGGGCTTCACCTCCGGGGCGAACAACCCGCGCCAGATCGCCAGCGGCCAGCGCATGCTCAGCGGCCAGGGGATGTCGCTGTCCTTGTTCTCCTGCACCACCGGCGCCACGCCATGCATGAAGTAGGCGTAGAGCGCGCGCATGTCCTCGTCGCTGACGCGGGCATAGGACGGGTACGGCATGGCCGGGTACAGGGTGCTGCCGCCCTTGCCGATGCCCTGGCGAACGGCGCGCTCGAAGTCCTCGTAGCTGTAGTTGCCGATGCCGGTCTTGTCCGGGGTGATGTTGGTCGAGTAGATGGTGCCGATGGGCGTGGCCATCGGCAGGCCACCGGCGAAGGGCTCGCCGCCCTTGGCGGTGTGGCAGGCCACGCAGTCGCCGGCGCGGGCCAGGTATTCGCCCTGCTTCACCTGCGCCGGGTCGGTCGCATCGGCGGCGTATAGCGCAGTGCTGGCGGCCATGGCCAGGGCGGCGCTGAGGAATGTCTTCATGTTCCGGCCTCCTATGCCTGCACCAGCGGGCCCGGGTGCTTCAGGTACACCTCGCGGATGGCCCGCGCCGACCAGTAGGTCAGCGCCGCCACCAGCCCGGTGGGGTTGTAGCCCAGGCCCTGGGGGAAGGCCGAGGCGCCGGGGACGAACACGTTGTGCACGTCCCACACCTGCAGGTAGCGGTTCAAGGCGCTGGTCTTGGGGTCGGTGCCCATGATCGCCCCGCCGTTGAGGTGGGTGGTCTGGTAGACGGTGGCGTCGAAGTGCTGGCCGAACTCCTTCATCGGCGCGGTGACCACCTTGGCGCCCATGGCATCGGCGATCTTGCGCATCTGCGCGACCATGAAGCGGTTCATCTTCACGTCGTTGTCCTTCCAGTCGAAGGTCATGCGCAGCAGCGGCTGGCCGTAGGCGTCCTTGTACACCGGGTCGAGGTCCAGGTAGTTGTCGCGGTAGGACTGGTGCGCGCCGTGGGTGTCCATCGCCAGCATGTGCCGGTAGCTGTCGGCCAGCGCGGCCTTCCAGGCGCTGCCCCACTTGGGCGTGCCCGGCGGCACCTTGGCCCCGGCGATGGGCTTGGTGCCGGCCTGGTTGACCCAGAACGGCGAGCCGCCGACGAAGCCGTGGGGGCCGTGGTCGAAGTTGTCGGCGTTGAAGTCGTCCACCGCCACACCGTTGCCGCCGGCGCCGATGAAGGGGTTGGTGTGGTGGCTGGCCTTGTCGAAGAAGGCGCTCACCGTGGAGATGTTCTGGAAGGCGAAGTTGCGCCCCACCACGCCCTCGTTCCTCAGCGGGTCGTAGGGCTTGCCGATGCCCGAGAGCAGCATCAGGCGCACGTTGTTGAACTGGAAGGCGCCGAGGATCACCAGGTCCGCCGGTTGCTCCACTTCGCGGCCCTGGGCGTCGACGTAGGTGACGCCGGTGGCCAGGTCCTTCTCGGCGTTGAGGTTCACCCGTAGCACGTGGGCGTTGTTGCGCAGCTCGAAGTTGGGCACCTGGCGCAGCGCCGGCAGGATGTTCACGTTGGGCGAGGCCTTGGAGTACATGTAGCAGGCATAGCCACTGCAGAAGCCGCAGAAGTTGCACGGCCCCATCTGCGCGCCGTAGGGGTTGGTGTAGGGCCCGGAGGTGTTGGCCGAGGGCAGGTTGTAGGGGTGGTAGCCAACCTCGCGGGCGGCCTTCTCGAACAGCTGCGCGGACACGGTGTTCTTCTGCGCCGGCAGCGGGAAGTCGCTGGAACGGTCGGCGGCGAAGGGGTTGCCGCCCTTGTCGCGGCCCACCACCTGGCCCTTGATCGACCAGGCCGTGCCGGAGGTGCCGAAGACCTTCTCGGCGAAGTCGAAGTACGGCTCCAGCTCGTCGTAGCTGACGCCGAAGTCCTGGATGGTCATGCCCTCGGGGATGAAGGTCTTGCCGTAGCGTTCCTCGTAGTGGCTGCGCAGGCGCAGTTCCACCGGGTCGACGCGGAAATGCACGCCCGACCAGTGCAGCCCCGCCCCGCCGGTGCCGGTGCCGGGCAGGAAGGCGCCGAACTGGCGGTAGGGCACGGCCAGGTCGTTGAGGCCATGGCGCAGGGTCACGGTCTCGCGGGAGATGTCCATGAACAGCTTCTTGCGCGAGTTGTAGGTCAGCTCGTCCATGGTCTGCGGGTAGACGCCGTCGGGGTAGGTGTCGCGGGCCGGGCCGCGCTCCAGGGCCACCACCTGCAGCCCCGCCTCGGTGAGTTCCTTGGCCATGATGGCGCCGGTCCAGCCGAACCCGACGATGACCGCATCGACTTTCTTCAATACCTGGGCCATTGCCTCAACCTCGCTCGCCACTGATGGAAACCGGCGGGAAGGGATAGCGCTCGTCGCGCTCCACCCAGTCCATGAAGTCGGCGCGGGCGCCGGGGAAGCCGATCAGCTTCCAGCCGGCCAGGCCCTGGTTGCCGCCGTGCAGCGGGTCGCTGAAGAAGCCCTCGCGGGTGTTCAGCCAGAGCATGGCGAAGAAGGTCGCCGCCGGCACCGCCTGGAAGTCGGCCTTGCCGCCGTCCAGGGCTTCCAGCGCCTGCTGTTGCTGCGCCGCGTCCAGCTCGGCGAAGGGCTTGTTCCACTTGGCCTTGCACCAGGCGTCGGTCTCCTGGATGCCCAGGCGGTAGATTTCCTGCGGGCTGAGCTTGAGCTGGTAGCCCAGCTCCGGCGCGGCATCCGGGTGGAAGGGCCCCTGCATGTACCAGAGCCCGCCGCTGCCGTAGCGGGTGTTCAGCTGGCGGTCGATGAATTCCGGCACGCCGGCGTCCGCGGCCCCCGGGCCCAGCGCGTCGGTGGGGATGAGCACGGCCACGGCGGCCTGGACGAAGGCCCATTCCTGGGCGGTGAAGAAAGTCGGCTGGTAGGCGCGCGCGCCGCCCTGCCGCGGCTCGGCGGCGGACTGCGGGTCGGCCGCGGGCGTGCTCGGGCCGCCGAGCACCACGCTGCCCACGCCGGTGCCGGCCAGGGTGGCCACGGGGATCAGCGCCAGGGACTTGCGCAGGAAGTCACGCCGCGCCGGTTGCGCGGCGGCTGGGTCGTCGTTGGACATGGCTGGGTCTCTCCTTTTTCCAACAGGTCAATCAGGTCGTGTAGGTCTTCTCGCCCCTTCTGCGGCCGGTGGTGCCGGGCGCGCGGGGCTGTTGTTCGTGTCGGTAAGCATAGGTGGCTATCGAAAGCTCGCCGGTTACAGGGAAGCACGGGCGCTTTTCGTAGGATGGGTTGAGCTTGCGAAACCCATGCGGTCGGGGTGATGGGTATCGCTTCGCTCCACCCATCCTACGGGGCCGGAAATCCGAATCGCGGACGGAGTCCGGAGGCATGGGACTCTCCCGCTTGCGGGAGAGGCTGGGGAGACCTCAGCGCAGGAATTTCAGATCGGAAGGCGAATCGATGGCGAACTTCTGCACCGTCTCCCCCAGCTTGCCGCTGGCCGGATCGCGGCGCATGACCACGACCTGGTTGCTCTTCTGGTTGGCCACCAGCAGGAAACGACCACTGGGGTCCAGGCTGAATTCGCGCGGCTCGACACCTTCCACCGAGCGCCGCTGCAGTTCCTTCAGCTGGCCGCTGGCCGGATCCACCGCATACACCAGCAGCTCGCTGGCCTTGCCACGGTTGCTGGCGTAGAGGAACCGCCCGTCTGGCGACAGGTGCACGGCAGCGGCAGCCTTGTGCGCGGCGTCCTGGCCGGCGGCCATGTCCACCAGTTGCGTGCGTTGCAACTGGCCGTCGCGCACCTCGAACACGGCGATCTGCCCGGCCATCTCCAGGGTCAGGTAGGCATAACGGCCATCGCGGCTGAACAGCAGGTGGCGCGGGCCGCTGCCCGGCGGCAGGTCCACCGCCGCCGGCTGCGCCGGGCTCAGCGGGTGCTCGCGGTTGGCCGCCTCGTAGCGGTAGACGAATACCTTGTCCGCGCCCAGGTCCTGCACGTAGACGTAGCGCCCGTCCACCCCGGAAACCACCGAGTGCACGTGGCTGCTGGCCTGGCGCTCGGGGTTGACGCGGGAGGCGCCGTGGCGCTCCTGCTGCACCACGCCGGTCAGTTGGCCCTGCTCGTCGATGCCGAGCACCGCCAGGTTGCCGCCGGGGTCCGGGTGCACCGCGTAGTTGGCCACGAACAGGTGCCCTCCCCCGGCCGCCAGGCTGGAGTAGGTGGGCTCGTCGCCACGGCTTTGCACCTGGTTCAGCAGGCTCAGCTGGTGGCTGGCCGGGTCGATGGCGAAAGCGCTGACCTTGCCGAGCGGGTCGCTCGCGCCGGGGCCGTTCTCGTTGACGGCGTAGAGGCGCGTCTGGTCGGCATTGAGCGTCAGCCAGGAGGGGTTTTCACTGGGCACCACCTGCAGCGCCTTGGCCTGGATGTGGCCGCTGGCGCTGTCGAAACGGTAACGGTAGATGCCCTGGCTGCCGGCGCCGGTGTAGGTGCCGACCAGCAGGTCGTATTGCTGAGCGGCGCCGGCCGGCCCGGCGAACAGGCCGGTGCCGGCGCACAGCAGCAGGGTCAGGGCGGCGGGTTTGATCATGATGGGCAGGTCCTTGCAGGCTGAGGGGCGGTCACGGGTCGGACCGGGTGCAAAGCTGGCAGTTCAACCGGATCGACGCGCCCAGGCGCCGGGGTTGACCAGGTTCGCCGGGCGTTCGCCGGCCAGTGCCGCCAGCAGGTTGTCCACCGCGCAGCGGGCCATGGCCTCGCGGGTTTCCTCGGTGGCCGAGCCGATGTGCGGCGTCGCCACCAGGTTGTCCAGCCGCAGCAGCGGCGAATCCGCCGGCAGCGGCTCGCGCACGAACACGTCGAGGCCGGCGCCGCGGATGCGCCGCTCGCGCAGGGCCCGCAGCAGCGCCTCCTCGTCCAGCACGCGGCCGCGGGAGATGTTCACCAGGATGGCAGAGGGTTTCATCAGCGCCAGTTCGCGTTCGCCGATCAGCCCTTGCGTCTCGGCACTCAGCGGCACGCACAGGCAGACGAAGTCGGCCTCGCCCAGCAGCGCATCCAGCGACAGGTGGCGCGCGCCGTAGCGGGCCTCCACCTCCGGCCGCGGCCGCCGCGCGCTGTACAGCACCCGCATGCCGAATCCGGCCTGGGCGCGGCGCGCCAGGGCCTCGCCGATGCGGCCCATGCCGACGATGCCGAGGCTCTTGCCATGCACGTCGCAGCCGAACTGCGCCGGGCCGATGCCGGCCTGCCAGTGCCCGGCGCGGATCCAGCGGTCCAGCTCGGCCACCCGCCGGGCGCTGGCCAGCAGCAGGGCGAAGCCGGTGTCGGCGGTGGTCTCGGTGAGCACGTCGGGGGTGTTGGTGAGCAGCACCCCGCGGCGCTCCAACTCGGCGATGTCGTAGTTGTCCACGCCCACCGAGACGCTGGAGACCACCTCCAGCTGCGGCGCCAGGTCCAGCAGCCCGGCGTCCAGGCGCAGGCTGGCGCCCAGCAGGCCCTGGGCGCCGGGCAGCGCCGCGCGCAGGCGGGCCAGGCCGTCGGCGGCCGGGTCCTCGATCAGGGTCACCTCGGCGTGGGCCTGCAGGCGCTGCATCAGCGCGTCGGACAGGCGCTTGTAGAGGACGATGCGTTTCTTCATGGTCGGATCTTCCTAGTGGCCCAGCGCCGGACGAAGGCGCTCGGCTTTCTGCGAGGGGTTGAGGATGGCGGTCAGGGCGACGGCCGCCAGCAGCGCGCCGCACATGAACAGGTAGGAGGCGCCGGGCCCGCCGGTGGCGCCGTTGAGGTAGCCCACCAGCCAGGAGCCGGAGAACGAGCCCAGCGCGCCCATGCTGTTGATCAGCGCCATGGCGCCGCCGGCGACGTTGCTCGGCAGCACTTCCGGGACGATGGCGAAGAACGGCCCGTAGGGCGCGTACATGCAGGCGCCGGCGATCACCAGCAGCGCGTAGGAGGCCCAGAAGTGCTGGCTGCCCAGCGCGTAGGAGCCGTAGAAGGCCAGGGCCGCGACCAGCAGCGGCGGCCAGACGAAGCGCTTGCGCTTCTGCAGGCGGTCCGAGGCCCAGGACACCCCGAGCATCGCCAGCACCGCCACCAGGTACGGCAGCGCCGACAGCCAGCCGGCGCTGACGATGTCCAGGCCCGAGGCCTGCTTGAGGATCGACGGCAGCCAGAGCACGAAGCCGTACACGCCGATGCTCCAGCAGAAGTACTGCAGGCAGAGGATGATCACCTTGGGCGAGCGGAACGCCTCGCGGTAGTTCTTCACCGGCTTGATGCCCTGCTGCTCGGCGGCCAGGGCCCGCTGCAGCGCGGCCTTCTCGGCCTCGTCCAGCCACTTGGCCTGGGCCGGGCGGTCATCCACCAGGCGCCACCAGATGAAGGCCCAGAGCACCGCCGGCAGGCCCTCGATGATGAACATCCAGCGCCAGTCGAACTGGCTCACCAGGTAGCCGGAGAGCACCGACATCCAGAGGATGGTCACCGGGTTGCCGAGGATCAGGAAGGTGTTGGCCCGCGAGCGCTCGGCGCGGGTGAACCAGTGGCAGAGGTAGACCAGCATGGCCGGCATCACCGCCGCCTCCACCACGCCCAGCAGGAAACGGATGCCCACCAGCAGGTAGACGTCGCGGACCATGCCGGTGAGCGTGGCCAGGCCGCCCCAGAGGATCAGGCTGGCGAAGATCAGCTTCTTCACGCTGCGCTTCTCGGCGTAGATGGCGCCGGGCACCTGGAAGAAGAAGTAGCCCAGGAAGAACAGCGCGCCCAGCAGCGAGGACAGCGCCGGGGTGATGTTCAGGTCCTCGGCCATGCCGGAGGCGGCGGCGAAGCCGTAGTTGGCGCGGTCCAGGTAGGCCAGGCTGTAGGTGACGAAGACGATGGGCATGATGTGCCACCAGCGGCGTGGGGCGAGTCGGTCGATCTGCATGGCATTTCTCCTGAGCTTGTTGTTCTTGTCGCAACAGGTGCCGGCCGGGCCGGCGGTTTCGGGGTTCAGGCGCGCAGGCGGGCGTCGTGGGCTTCGAGTTCGTGGCGCAGGGGCAGGCCTTCCATGTCGCCGCGCGACTGCACCGCGCGGCTGCCGCACCAGTTGCCGCGGGCCACCGCGTGGCGCAGGTCGCAGCCTTCCAGCAGGGCGCTGATCACGCCCACGGCGAAGGCGTCGCCGGCGCCCACGGTGTCCACCACCCGCGCCACCGGCTGCGCCGGCACCACGCCTTCGCGGCCGTCGGCATCGCGGAAGTAGGCGCCCTCGGCGCCGAGCTTGATGGCCACGCATTCCACGCCCTGCTCAAGGTAGAAGCCGGCGATGGCCTCGGGCGACTGGCGGCCGGTCAGCAGGCGGCCCTCCTCCAGCCCCGGCAGCACCCAGTGGGCCTTGGACGCCAGGGCGTTGATCTCGCGCACCATGGTGGCGCGGTCCGGCCACAGCGAGGGGCGCAGGTTGGGGTCGAAGGACACGCTGCGGCCGGCGGCGCGCATGGCGTCCAGTAGTTGGTGGGACAGCTCGCGGCAGCTCGCCGAAAGCGCCGGCACTATGCCCGTGGCGTGCAGGTGGCGGGCGCGCAGCAGGCCCGGGCGCAGCAGCGCCGGCGACATGCGGCTGGCCGCCGAATTGCGGCGGAAGTATTCCACCTGCGGGTCGCTGCCGTCGTCGCAGCGGGCCTTGAGCTGGAAGCCGGTGGGATTCTCCGCGTCCACCTCCACGCCGTCGCAGTCCAGGCCCTCGCGGCGCAGGCTGGCCAGCACGAAGCGGCCCAGGCTGTCGTCGCCCACCCGGCTCAGCCAGTTCACCCGCAGGCCCAGGCGCGCAAGGCCAATGGCCACGTTGCTGTCGGCGCCGGCGATGCGCTTGCCAAAGCCTTCCACCTCGGCCAGGTCGCCGCACTGCTCGGCGACGAACATGGCCATGGTCTCGCCGAAGCAGAGCACGTCGTGTTCAGCCATGGCGCACCTCCGCGGCGCGGCCCAGCTGCGCCAGTTGCGCGACCTGCTCGCGGGTCAGGCTGGCCAGGTCGTCGCCGGCCAGCGGGTATTCGATGGCGCGCGGCACGCCGGGGGCGAAGCGCGCCAGCAGCGCCTCCCACTCGTCGAGGTCGGCGGGCTGCGGCGCTATGGCCACCAGGCGCCCATCCTCGCGGCGGCGCACCGCCTTGCAATGCACGTAGCGCACCCAGGGCCCGAGCAGGCGCGCGGCCTGCTGCGGCGACTCGCCCTGCCAGTGCCAGTTGCCGATGTCGAAGGTCATGGCCAGCGGCAGGCCCAGCTCGGCGGCGCGGCGGAAGCAGCGCAGCAGCGGCTCGACGCGGCCGCCCTGGGCGGTCTGGTCGTTCTCCACCAGCAGCGCCGGCCCCTGCGCCAGCAAGGGGCGCAGGGCCTCCAGGTCGCATTCGTCGCGGTAGTGGCCGAGGGAAACCTTCAGCGCCACGGCGCCGGCCTCCCCTGCCAGGCGCAGGCGTTCGGCCACCGCCGGCTCCAGGCTGGCGTCGGCGCGCCACAGCTCCAGCGGCGCCGAGTACAGGCTTTCCAGGCCCTGGGCGGCGCTGGCCGCGGCCAGGGTGGCGGCATCGGGCAGCGCGTCGAAGAGTTCTTCGCGCCATTCGACGCGGCTCGCGCCGGCCTCGGCCAGCAGCGCCAGGTAGGCGGCCTGGCCCCGCTGGCGCACGGCATCGGCGCCGAAACTGGACAGGCTGATGGATACGGGGTTCGCGTGCATTGTTCTTGTCCTTCTCGTTCAGCCGGATGAAACCGGTTTCATTTCTGACCGAAAACCATCGCGGCGCCGGGCCGCCCCGGTTTCAGCCGCGTGCTGGGGTGGAGCCTCTGACGATGAGTTCGGCGCGCAGGTCCAGACGCCGCGCCGGCAGCGTGGCGCCCTGCAGGCGTTCCAGCAGGCACTGGAAGGCCGCCTGGCCGATGCGTTCGGTGGGTTGGGCCAGGGCGGTGATGCCGCCGCCGACCAGGGGGTACCAGTCCAGTTCGTCGAGGGCCAGCAGGCCGACCTCGTCGAACAGGCGCACGCCCATCTCGTGCAGGGTGCGGGTGGCGCACAGGGTGGCCACGCCGTTGCAGGTGAACAGCGCCTGCGGGCCGTGCCCGGCGCCGGCGAGGAAGGCGGCCAGCTGCCCGCGCAGGTCGCCGCCGGTTTCCAGCACCTGGCCGCGCAGGCCGGGCCGACGGGCGATGGAGGCCTGGAAGGCGGCCACCCGCTCCTGCCGCGAGCTGGTGCCGTCCAGCGGTTCGCTAACCGCCAGGATGTCGCGGTAACCGCGGGCCTGCAGGTGGTCCAGGGCCTGCTCCACGGCATCGGCGTTGTCCAGCCCCACCAGGTCGGAGCGCAGCTCTTCCAACTGGCGGTCCACCAGCACCATGGGCAGCTCGCGGGCCAGGCTGGCCAGCTCGCCGGCATGGTGGCCGAGGGTGTTCACGATCAGGCCTTCGACGTTGTACGACTGCAGCGCTTCCAGGTGCAGGCGCTCCTGCTCGTCGTCGCGGTCGGTGTTGCACACCACCAGGCTGTAGCCGTGCTGGCGGCAGGCGGTCTCCACGCCGTGCATCACGGCGATGGAGTAAGGGTTGCGGATGTCCGCCAGGAGCATGCCGACCAGCCGCGTGCGGCCGCGCTTGAGGCCGCTGGCCATGCGGTTGGGGCGGTAGCCGAGCTGCTCGATCACCGCCTCGATGCGCTGGGCGGTGGCGTCGGCGAGCAGTTGCCGGTCGCCGCCGATGTAGCGCGAGACCGTGGCCTTGGAGACGCCGGCAGCACGGGCCACCTCGCTGATGGTGACCCGCCCGCGGGCAGGCGGCAGCATGTCGTTCACCCTTTCGATCCTTTTGTATGCGCTTCTGCTGGAAGGGTTATGAAACCGGTTTCAATAAATCAGGGATGAAGTCTGTCGTCAAGCACCGGCGGACGCAACGGGATTCTGCTAGGGTTGAAACCCAGGAGATGGCATTCCTCCTTTAACCGCCCCCTTGCTGATGATGCCTGCATGACCCCGGACGACATCCGCCCCCGGAGGAATGGATCATGTCATCAGCCATGCAGCCGCTTTCCGGCACCGCCGCGCTCGATCCGCACGTCGCGGAGACCCAAGCCGGCGACTTCCACAGCATCCTCTTCCCCGGCGCCCGGCGCCCTCCCCTGGCCGGCGCGCCGCCGCCCTGCTTCAAGGACCTGAACCTCGACCAGGTGGTCGACGCCATCACCGCCGACCGCCACGAGTACGACCTGGAGCCGTTCTTCTACACCCACCTGGACGACCTCGACGCCATCGTCTACCGCCAGGAGGTGATGCACGACCTGCTCGACCCCGGCCTGCTCGCCGACCTCCAGGCCTTCGCCGCCGGCATGCGCGCCGTGCGCCGCCACCTGGTGCCGGAAGAGAAGCTCTACTACCCGCGCCAGCAGCAGCGCAGCTTCGTCGAGGCGGTGCGCGTCTATTGCGCCACCCTCAGCCAGCTGGCCCAGGCCCTGGCCGCCCGCCCCTTCGAGTCGCGCGGCCTGCGCGGCTTGCTGGCGTACCTGGGGCGCTACCTGGCCTCGGAACGCTTCGTCGGCCTGGCCGGCGACACCCGCCACCTGCTCGACGGGCTCGGCGCCGTCACCTACTCGATGCTGATCAGCGGCAACCAGGTCCGCGTCCAGCGCTACGAGCCGACCGAGGACATCAGCACGGCCATCGACAGGACCTTCGCCAAGTTCCGCCAGGGCGACGTGCGCGACTACCACGCCAAGTTCAACGAATGGCCGGGCATGAACCACGTCGAGGCGGCGGTGCTGGACATGGTGGCGCAGCTCTACCCGGAGGTCTTCGCCGAGCAGGCGGAATTCTGCGACAGGCATGCCGGCTTCCTCGACGACACCGTGCAGGCCTTCGACCGCGAGGTGCAGTTCTACCTGGCGTACCTGGCCTACATCCAGCCGCTGGTGGACGCCGGCATGAGCTTCTGCTTCCCCGGCGTGCGCACCGACAGCAAGGCCGTGTTCGCCCGCAACGCCTTCGACCTCGCCCTGGCCAGCCGCCTGGTGCGCAACAGCAACAAGCTGGAGGTGGTGTGCAACGACTTCGAACTCGCCGGGCGCGAACGCATCCTGGTGGTCTCCGGCCCCAACCAGGGCGGCAAGACCACCTTCGCCCGCCTGTTCGGCCAGCTGCACTACCTGGCCTGCATCGGCTGCCGGGTGCCGGCCGAGGCCGCCGAGCTGTTCCTCTTCGACCGCCTGTTCACCCTGTTCGAAAAACAGGAACGCCCCGGCGACCTGCGCGGCAAGCTGCAGGACGACCTGCTCCGCGCCCGCGGCATACTCGAAGGCGCCAGCGAGCGCAGCCTGGTGCTGATCAACGAAATCTTCTCCTCGACCACCGCCGCCGACGCCGCCTTCCTCGGCCAGAAGATCCTCGGGCGGATCATCGAACTGGACGCCCTCTGCGTATGCGTCACCTTCATCCATGAGCTGACGCAGATGGGCGAGACCATCATCAGCATGATGAGCTGCGTCGACCCGGACGACCCGTCCCGGCGCACCTTCAAGGTCCTGCGCAAGCCGCCGGACCGGCTGTCCTATGCCCTCTCCATCGCCCGCAAGCACCGCCTCACCTACGCCAGCGTGAAGGAGCGCATCCGGCCATGAAAGCCCACCTCATGTACCCGCAGGCCGACTTCGACCTGGACAGGCAGCCGCCGCTGCACGCCGACGACCTGGTCCAGGACCTGGCCCTGGACAGCCTGTTCGACGCCATGGCCGGCGACGACAAGTTCCTCCGCCAGGTCGCCCGCTGCGCCCTGCTGACCGCCTTCGACAGCACCCCGGAAGTGGTCGGCCATCGCCAGGCGGTGCTGCGCGACTGCCTGGCCAACCAGGCGCTGGTGCGCGACCTGTACCAGCTCGCCCTGGATGTGCTGGGGCTGGAGAAAAACGTCTACCTGAGCTTCATGACCAAGTACCCCAGCAGCATCATGCACCGCTCGCTGAAGCTGCTGCACCTGCAGATCGACCTGCTCCGGCGCCTGCGGCGGATGGCCGACGAGCAGGCCGGGCGCTTCGCCTCGGACGGCTTCGGCAAGCTGTTCGGGCTGATCCGCGAGGAAATCAGCGACCAGTATTTCGCCGAACTCAATGCGCATTTCGAGCAGCTCAAGCTGCGCAAGGGCTTCCTCGTCAGCGCCCGCCTGGGCCCGCTGAACCGCGGCCTGGACTACTGCCTGCGGCGCTACCCCAAGCCCCGGGGCAACTGGCTGCAGCGCCTGGTGCAGAAGAAGCCGGAGAGCTATGTCTACGAGATCGCCGAGCGCGACGAAACCGGCGCCACGGCGCTGGCGGAGCTGCAGGACAGGGGCGCCAACGAGGTCGCCAACGCCCTCGCCCAGGCCGCCGAGCACATCACCAGCTTCTTCGAGATGCTGCGCACGGAGCTGGCGTTCTACATCGGCTGCCTGAACCTGCGCGAGCGCCTGAGCGAGCTGCGCTGCGAAATCGCCTTCCCCGAGGTCGGCCCCGCCGGGCAGTACCAGCAGGCCTTCGAAGGCCTCTACGACATCTGCCTGGCGCTGAACATGCGGCGCCAGGTGGTGGGCAACGACCTGGCCGGCGACGGCCGCCGGCTGTTCGTCATCACCGGCGCCAACCAGGGCGGCAAGTCCACCTTCCTGCGCAGCATCGGCCTGGCCCAGCTGATGCTGCAGTGCGGCCTGTTCGTGCCGGCCCGGCGCCTGCGCGCCAACCTCTGCGACGGCCTGTACACCCACTACAAGCGCGAGGAAGACGCCAGCATGAGGCGCGGCAAGCTGGACGAGGAACTGGCGCGCATGAGCGAAATCGTCGATCACCTGAGCCCGCGCTCCATCCTGCTATGCAACGAATCCTTCGCCGCCACCAACGAGCGCGAGGGCTCGGAAATCGCCCGCCAGGTCGTGCGCGCCCTGGCCGAAGCCGGGGTGAAGACCTTCTTCGTCACCCACCTCCACGACTTCGCCGAAAGCCTCTACCGCGAGCCGCCCGAAGGCAGCCTGTTCCTGCGCGCCGAACGCCGGGACGACGGCGGGCGGACCTTCCGCATCGTCGAGGGCGAGCCGCTGGCCACCGCCTTCGGCACCGACCTGTATGCGCAGGTCTTCGGCGAACCGGCCTGAAGCCGCAGCGGCTAGCCGGCGCGGGCCGGCAGCCGGGCCAGCGCGGCGCTGCCCGCGGCCATCAGCACGGCGGCGCAGACGAATGCGAGCACCGGCGAGACGGCGCTCCAGAGCAGCCCGACGGTGGCGCTGGAAATGAACTTCGCGGTGCCGTTCACGGTGCCGAGCGCGCCATAGCTCAGGGCCAATGTCTGCGGCTCCACCATGTCGGCGGTCACGGTGGACTCCAGGGCCTCCTGCACCGACACGTAGAGCCCGGCGACGGTGAACAGCAGCACCAGCAGCGGCAGGCTGTCCACCCGTAGCCAGAAGGCCAGGGCCGCCAGCAGCGCCGTGAGGACGCCAAGGGCATAGCCGGCCACCAGCACCGGCAGGGAGCCCAGGCGGTCGGCCAGCGCGCCGACGGGATAGGACGTCAGCACCTGCACCAGGTTGCGCCAGACGTACAGCAGGCCGGCCACCTGCGCCGCCTGGACCAGGCCCAGGCCGCCGGCCAGCAGCTGCGTGGCGGCGAGGATGAGCAGGCTGTGGCTGAAATCGCCGACGCCGAACACCGCGACCGCCCCCAGCTAGCGCTTGAAGCGCAGGGGCAGGCCCTTCAGCGTCTGTAGCAGTTTCAATTGCGGGTTCGCCGAATGCTGCGGGTCGCGTACCAGGGTCAGGAACGCCAGCACGGCGAGCACACCGGGAATCACGCTCAGCCACAGCACCAGGCGGAACGGCCCGCTGTCATCGTCCCAGTGCAGCTGCTGGGCCCAGCCGAGCAGCGCGACGCCCAGCAGGGGCCCGGCCACGGCGCCCACAGTATCCATCGCACGGTGGAAGCCGAAGGCCCGGCCGCGGGTCTCGGCGGTCACCGCCTGGATCACGATGGCATCGCGCAACGGGCCGCGCAGCCCCTTGCCGAACCAGGACACCAGCCGCCCGAGGAGGATCAGCGGCCAGCCCAGCGCCAGGGCCAGCAGCACCTGGCCGACCGGTGTCAGCCCGTAGCCGACCACCACCAGCAGCTTGCGATGCCCCAGCTTGTCGGCGATGTAGCCGGAGAACATCTTGGTGTAGGCGGCCAGGGCATCGGCGATGCCCTCGATGGTGCCCAGCGCGGCGGCGGGCACCCCGAGCACCGCCAGGAACCCCGGCAGGATCACGGTGGTGGTCTCGTAGCAGAAATCGCCCAGGGCGCTGGTCACCCCCGCCCCCACGACCGTGGCGTTGAGCCAGGCGGCGCGGCCCGTCTTGCCGGCCGTCTCCGGGGCCCGCTGCTGCGATGGCTCCATCATGTCTCCTCGTTGGCGGAGCGCGGGCCCTGCTCAGGCAGGCGGCTCCTGGGTCCAGCGGAATACCCGCCGGGCGTCACCCGTTGCAGCTTAGAAGAACCTGTTCGGCCCATGGCTGCAAGGCGCACGCAGGGGCTTTCCCCCGGCGCGGCAAAAGTGCTAGCTTTCGCCGCAGGAGATGGCATTCCTCCTTTAACCGCCCCCGTGCTGATGATGCCTACGTGAACCCTGGACAGGGTGCGTAGGTGTGCGTCCTGTCCTTTTGCAAAAGGACCGGACCGTGACCGCAACACCCCACCCATTCCCCTCCCCCGCATCGCCCGTACCCTCTTTCCATGGGGGCTCGCCGGCATGTTGAAATCCATCCTGGTGATCGCCCTCGGCGGCTCCATCGGCTGCCTGCTGCGCTGGTTCCTCGGCCTGCAGCTCAACGCCCTGTTCCCCACCATTCCGCCAGGCACCTGGGCCGCCAACATGATCGGCGGCTACGTCGTCGGCCTGGCCGTGGCCTTCTTCGCCGCCAACCCGAGCCTCAGCCCGGAATGGCGCCTGCTGCTGATCACCGGCTTCTGCGGCGGCCTGACCACCTTCTCGACCTTTTCCGCGGAAACCTTCTCGCTGCTGCAGACCGGCCGCGTGGCCTGGGCGCTGGGGGAAATCGCGGTGCACGTCGTAGGTTCGCTGCTGGCAACGGCCGCGGGCGTTCTAACCTACACATTGCTGGGCGCACGCTGACGGAGGCGCAATCATGAAAGGCTACCTGGTGACATTCTTCACCCAACAGAGCCGCCGCCACGGCGGCAAGCTGATCACCGACTGGATGGTCGACCTGGCCCGGGGCATGAAGCTCAAGGGCGCCACCCTGGTCGTCGGCGCGGAAGGCTTCGGCCACGCCGGGCGGGTGCACTCCTACCACTTCTTCGAACTGGCCGACCAGCCGGTGGAAATCTGCCTGGCCGTCACCGAGGACGAGTGCGAGCGCCTGTTCGAACGCCTGGAGGCCGAGGACCTCGCCCTGTTCTACGTGAAGACCCCCGTGGAAATGGGCACCGTGGGCAAGCGCAAGGCCGACCGCGACGCTCCTGCCAGCTGACGCTTACGCAGATCCGCTGGACATCCAGGTCGTTACCCGCGAGGAAACCTACGAATCGGTGGCGTGCACGCCCACTGGCAAGGCACCGACTTCCAGGCATTGAGGTGCTCACTGCTTTCGTAGGCGCGAAGCGGCGCCCTGTTCTTGCTCGCGAGCCGTGTTTACCGTTGGCAATGGCGCATTGGGCTGACTCCGCCCCCTCACCCCAGCCCTCTCCCGGAGGGAGAGGGGGCCGTTCGGAGCGAGCGGAGACTTCGGAGTCATCCTGATACTGCGCCGTTGGCTGTGCCACCGGGACGTCCGGCGTGGCCGGCGAATCCAATCGCGGACGGAGTCCGCTCCTACGCCCGAGGTTCCCTGGAACCGCCGAGGTGCTCACCGGTGGCTGCGGTGTTTTGGCTGGACGCCTTTCCCTCTCCCTAACCCTCTCCCTGAAGGGAGAGGGGACCGTTGGGCAGGGTCTGATGTTCTGGAGTCAGCCGGCTGGCACCGTGCTTTCTGGTTGAAACCATACCTTCTCTCGGCACGGACTAGCCCCCTCTCCCTTCAGGGAGAGGGTTGGGGAGAGGGGCTCTTAAACCCGGCACCTACGCCACCGGCGAGCACCGTTCGCGAGCAAGCTCGCTCCTACGAAAAGCCGTGCGTCCTGGAACCGTAGGAGCGGACTCCGTCCGCGATCATCCATCGTTAAAAACAGCCTCACCCCTCAGCCTTCAGCCTTCAGCCTTCAGCCTTCAGCCTTCAGCCTTCAGCCTTCAGCCTTCAGCCTTCAGCCTTCAGCCCAACCAGATGATAGGTCTCATTGATCCGGTGCAAGGTGAACACGTCATCCTCGACGGCGATCTCGTTAAGGCAACAAGGCTCCTGCTTCAACCGCCAATACCGCGCCAACGGCAACCCCAGCGCCTGCAGCAGCAGAACCCGATTGATGCTGTCATGCCCCACCAACACCAACGTCTGCCCGGCATGACGCCGCAACACCTCGCGCAGCACACGGGTACCCCGGGCCAGCACATCAGCCAGGCTCTCGCCATCGGGGATGGCCACCAGGTCCGGCGCCTCCAGCCAGGTGCGGTGTTCTTCCGGCCAGCGGGCGCGGACTTCGTCGTGGGTCAGGCCCTGCCACTGGCCGTAGTCGGTGTCGGCCAACCCCTCCAGCGCCTGGGCCGGGGCGCCGGTGGCCTGGGCGATGGCGGCGCCGGTGTCGATACAGCGCGACAGCGGGCTGGTGTAGATGGCCACCGGCTGCCAGCTTTCGGCTATGCGCCGGGCCACCGCTTCGGCCTGGCGCCGGCCCAGGGCCGACAGCGGCAGTTCGGCGCGGCCGCGGAAACGTTCCGGGGCGATCCAGTCCACGTGGCCGTGGCGGGTCAGAATGATCCTTGTCATCTTCCTGCTCCTTCGAAGGTTCAGCAGCGCAGGCTGGCGATGATGCGCTGCGGGTGGCTCAGCATATCCAGGGCCGAGAGGATGTCCAGCGCCACCAGGTCCGCCGAGCCGATGGCCACCGAGGACGCGCCCTCCGGGCCGATCACCGCGATGCCCAGGGCCGACTGCTGCAGCATGTAGCGGTCGTTGCTGCCATTGCCGATGGCCACCACGCCGTGCAGGCCCAGGGTGCGCAGGTAGTCCTCCTTGGAAATGGCCTGGTCCTTCTCCGAGAGCACCAGCAGGTTGACGTCCAGCGCCGCCAGTTCCGCCTCGGCGCTGCCGAAGGTGTCGCCGGTGACCACGTGCAGCGCCAGCTTGCGGCCCAGCGCCGCCAGGCGCTCGGCCACCCCGTCGATCAGCAGGCCATCCACCGCCAGGGTGCCGTTGTAGTCACAGATCATGTGTTTCAACTGCAAGCTCCCCAGCCCGGGAATGTCGATCTGCAGCATGTCGCCTCCTCCCCTGGCCGCTCAGCCACGGATGACCGTGACCGCGCAGGGCGCGTGGTCGATCACCTGGCGCGCCACCGAGCCCAGCAGCCAGCGCTCGAAGCCCGAGTGGCCGCGGTGGCCGATGACGATGTGGTCGATGCGGTGCTCCTCGGCGTAGCGCACGATCTGCTCGGCCGGGCGGCCCACCAAGACGTGGGTGGTCGGCCGTTCCTCGACCGGCAGGCGGCTGTAGCCCAGCAGCTTTAAGGCGTGGTGGAAATGCGCGCGGGAGCGTTCGATCACCGCCTCGGTCTCCACCTCGTCGCCGAACTCCGGCGGCTGCGCCACCGAGAGGATGTGCAGGCCGGCGCCGAAGCGTTCGGCCAGCTCGTTGGCGAAGTTCAGGGCCAGCTCCGCCGCGGTGGAGGCGTCGTAGGCCACCAGGATGCGCTTGATCATGCTTCACCTCCTCTGCGCCGCGTCTGCGGGCGCAAGTCGTCGTGGCGTGCGGGCTCTGCCGGCGGGGCGGCGCCCTCCTCCTGCGGGTCGCCCTTGGGCAGCAGGTGCCGGGGCAGGAAGAAGGCGTTGGCGATCAGCGTCGGCACCACGGCGCTGCCGATCACCGCGGCCACCAGCGCCGAATACTGGCCCTGGTCGATCAGCCCGTGGGCCAGGCCGAACAGCGCCGAGATGGTGCCGAAGGTCAGCCCGGTGGACATCAGCAGCGTGGTGTAGGCCCCTTCCCGGCGCGGCGAGCCGTAGACCAGGCAGGTGGGGTACACGCCGACCAGCTTGGTGAGCATCTTCACCAGCAACAGCAGCACGAAGGCCGCGGGCGCGGCGGCCAGGGCCGGCAGCGACACCAGCGAACCGGCGCGGATGAAGTAGAACGGCGTCAGCAGGCCGAAGGTCAGGGTGCGCAGGCGGCGGATCAGCGCATGGTCCTTGCCCACGGTGCCGGCCAGCACCATGCCGATCAGGTAGGCCGGCAGCACCGCCTCGCTGCCGGCCCAGGTCGCCGCCGCGCCCAGGCCGAACAGGCAGAGCATGAGGAACTTGGCCTCCAGTTCCGAAGGGCGGCCGCCGAAGCGGCGGAAGAAACGCGGGGTGAGCCACGGCAGCAACAGCGCGGCCAGGACCAGGGCCCCGGCGAAACCGGCGGTCTTCGGGGTGAAGGGGGCGAAGATCAGCCCCAGGGCGATCACCGTGGCCAGGTCGTTGACGAAGCAGGCGGCCAGCACGATCTTGCCGTACTCGCTGGTGTTCAGCCCCAGCTCCAGCATCACCGCATAGACCACCGCCACCGAGGTGGTGGACATGGCGATGCCGGCCAGCCAACTGGCCTGCGAGTTCCAGCCCAGGCCCCAGTACGCCAGCGCCGCGCAGCCGAGGAAGGGCACCACGAAGCCCACCAGGCCGATGACCGTGGCCAGCTTCCAGTGCGCGCGGAACACCTTCGGGTCCAGCTCGGCGCCGGCCAGAAAGGTCAGCAGGATGGCCCCGGCGCCGGAGAGGAACTTGATCCAGCTGGCGTCGCCCTGCAGCACCGCCATGCCCAGCAGCGCGCCGATGATCAGCTGGGCGATGGTCCCCACGACGATTTCCGACAATGCCGTGGCGATGCGCAGGAAGATCGACACCAGCGTCGCCAGCAGCGCCAGCCCCAGCCACAGGGCGGCCTGGGCCCAGATCTCAGTCATGGCGGCGGCTCCGCTGAAGCCGGGGGACGGCGCGGTGCGCAAGAGGAAAAGCGGCGGAACGGGATGGGTTGGGCATGTTCGCTGTCCACGGGCAAACCATGGACAGCAGAACAATGCCTACGCCGCCCATGAAGGGTTATGCGTAGGCATCATCAGCCGGGGGGCGGTTAGAGGAGGAATGCCATCTCCTGCCTAACGACATTAGCAAAGCCTTGGGAAAATGCACGCTCCTAGTGGCTGCCGCCCAGCAGGTCGAAGGAGTCGAGCAGGCGCCAGGCGATTTCCGGGGTGCGCTCCAGGCCCCGGCGGATGGCCGCGGGGATGGCCTGGCGGGTCTTGCGGCACAGGCCGGGCTGCGCGGCGATGCGGATGTCCAGGCCGCGCATGCTGCGCACCTCGTTGAAGCCGGGAGCAATGCTCAGGCGCAGGCCGAGCTGTTCGTACATGCGCTGCTGCATGTGCTGCAGGTCGGCCAGGTCCTTGAGCTGTTCCAGGCGCTGCACCAGACGCAGCTCTTCCTGGCGGGTGAGCAGGAGGATGCGGATGTCGCCATGGGGCTCGGCCAGCAGCGCCTCGCGCCCGCAATCGCAGGCGCCCGGTGGGCAGGGTTGGCGGAGGGGGAGCTGGCCGTTCATAGCGTCGAGCATAGCGATTCGGCCGGCGCCGCGCCGCTACCCTTCGTGAAAATTCCCACGCTGAAATCGCCTTGAGGTCCTACGAGGGCGCTGGATAGATTCCGCCCTGCCGCAACCTTGTTGTGGTCGGGGGTAGGATCCCGTTGGTACGAGGAGTGGTGCGTTATGTCGCGAGTACAAGTGATCCATCGCCGTCTGTATTCGCGTTCCGTGGCGGACCGTGCGGGGAGGCTTCGGCCTGCCGTTTTCCTCATACCCGGTGATCCTACCCCCGTACGGTCCGCCTCCCTTTTTGGGGAGGCGGCTCTTGGTCCCACTCAGGAGCAATGGAACATGCACTCTCCGCACTTCGCCCTCCACACCTCGGAGGCGCGCCATGTCTGACCTGCAACCCGTCACCACCCTCTCGCAACCCCACGACGACGTGCTGTTCGTCGACGCCAGCGCCCCCGCCGAGCATCTGTACGAGGCCGCCGAGCGTCGCCTGATAGCCCTGGAAGACCTGCTCTGCCTGCTGGCGGACTGCCCCGACGAAATGCCGCTGGTACAAGGCCAGGCCCGCCTGGTCTCGGCCCTGCTGCCGATGGCGGCGGAAGCGCGGCAACTCTACCGACTGGCCCAGAGCCGGAGCTGAGCGCCCCTGGGCGCTTGCGTGCGGGGCGGCGCAACAGTGCCGCCCCGCATCTCACGGGCTGGCCGGCCCCTCGGACAGCAGGCGGCAGCCCTGGCGGCGGATTTCGATGTTCGGATAGATCGGCGGCCGCGCCTCGCCGCTGGCCCGCAAGGCCTCCACACGCTCCAACGCCTCCTCGATGCGCTGCAACGGCAACGCGGCGATCTGCGCCGGCGCCAGGTCCCACCAGCGGCTGGCCTGCAGGCGCTCGCAGATGTCCGGCGGGAAGCGGTAGCGCACCACCTTAGCCGGCGAGCCGGCGACTATGGCGTAAGGCGGCACGTCGCGCGTCACCACCGACATGGCGGCCACCACGGCGCCGTCGTGGATCTTCACCCCGCTCATCACCACCGCGCCCTCGCCGATGAAGGCGTCGTTGCCGATCCAGGTGTCGGCGTCGGTGTCCTCGTAGCGCTGGCGCGGCGTGTCGTAGCGGTCGAACACGCCCGGCTCGTACTGCACCGAGCTGGTGCTCAGCCAGTCCATCGGGTGCGCCCGGGCGGCCAGGCCGATGCGGCAGTGCTGGCCGGTGGAGCTGAAGCGGCCGATGTGCGAAATGCGGTGGAAACTGGTGGTGCGGATGGTGGAAAAAGCGCCGATGTGCATCTCGTCCCGGTAGATCTTGAACTCCGCCTCGCCAATGCTGCCCGGCGCCTCGACCAAAAGGCGCTTGCCGCGCCCCAGGCGGCTGACGCCGCTGCGGAATTCGATGTCGTAGCCTTCCAGCCAGTGCTTCCAGTGACTGTTGCGCCAACGCTTCAACATGGGGTCCGTGATCCTTTGTATGTTTTCCGATACGGACCTCTGACAGGTGGGATGGCTGCAAGGTTCGGTTGAAGTGAATTGCGGGGGTGTGAGGTGTTTTTTTCGTAGGAGCGAGCTTGCTCGCGAACAGAGTTCACCGGGAATGCAAGTGCTGGATTTGAGAGCGCCCTCTCCCTAACCCTCTCCCTGAAGGGAGAGGGGACCGTTCGGAGCGGTCTGGTTTTCCCGAGTCAGCCGGCAAGCACGGTAGTTTCCGGCTGCAACCATTCCTTATCTCGGCACGGACTGCCCCCTCTCCCTTCAGGGCGGGGCGCGCAGCCGAGGGCTGGGGAGAGGGGGCCGTGGTCAAGCCCATGCAGCGAAGTGGCCGGTTCACGCCGTTCGCGAGCAAGCTCGCTCCTACGAAAAGCGGCACCGCGACCCGGCGCACCAGTGGCTGCGGGAGTTCATCGCCGCTGCTGTGTGACGGCCTACCGCTCGGCCGGCCGCCGCCGCCGACGCCGCCAGCGGCGTAGGCTGGTGCGAGAACACAAGGAGGACACGAGCATGCGGCACCACAGCCACCCGGATTTCCACCTGCACGAGGCGCGCCGCGCCATGCTGCTGCGCTGGGCGCAGATGGCGCAATGGTTCGGCCTGGTGATGATCCTGCTGACCATCGGCCTGGCGGCCCTGGGCGACAGCCTGGAAGACCCCACCGCCACCAGCATCATCACCCTGTGCGGCGCCTTGGGCCTGGCGGCGCTGATCCCGGCGCGGATGATCCTGGCGCACTACCAGAAGCAGGACGAGCGCGACGGGCAGCCCTAGCCGAAGCGTACGCAGTAGATCGGCGGCAGATGCGCGGACAGGCATTCCCAGTGCTCGCCGCCGTCCTCCGACAGCCACAGGCCGCCGGTGGTCGAGCCCATGGCCAGGCGCTCGCCGTCGTCGTCCACGGCCAGGCCGTGGCGGTACACCAGGTCGTAGCACGGCCCCTGGGGCAGGCCGTGGTCCAGGGCCTGGAAGCTCTGGCCGCCATCCTCCGTGCGGTTGACCAAGAATCGCCCGGCCACCGGGATGCGGCAGATGTCCTTCGTCGCCGGGACGAACCAGGCGGTGTCCGGCCGCGTGGGGTGCACGGCCACGGCGAAGCCGAAGCTGGACGGTTGCGCCGGCACGTCGCGCCAGTGGGCGCCGCCATCGCTGGAAACGAAGATGCCGTTGTGGTGCTGCACCCACAGCCGGTCCGGCCGCGCCGGGCAGTGCACCAGGCGGTGCGGGTCCTGGATGGCGCCCTCCTCGCGCAGGTCCGGCGGCATGTAGTCGGCGTACATGCCGGCGGTGGTGTTGCGCCAGCTGGCGCCTTCGTCGTGGCTCTGCCAGACGCCGCCGCAGGACACCCCGACGGTGAGGTGGCGGCTGTCGCGCGGGTCGACGCTGATGGAGTGGATGCCCGGCCAGTCGTAGCCGCCGCCGAACCAGCGGGCGCGTTCGGGGCGGTCCCACAGCGGGCGGTTGAGCGTCCAGCTGTCGCCATGGTCGTCGCTGCGGAACAGGCCGCCGGGGATGGTCCCGGCCCAGAGGGTGCCGGCCTGGTCGGTGCCGCCGGTCTCCAGGCACCAGATCAGCTGCAGGCTCCAGGGCGCCTGCGGGGCCTCGCCTTCGGCCGGCGTGGGCAGCGGGTCCGGCTGCGGCGGGTAGACCGGCACCGCGCATTCCTGCCAGTCGCCGCCGCAGGGCTTGCGCCACAGCTTGCAGCCGAAGTGGCCGAGGTCCAGGGCGGCGTAGAGGGTGTCGTCGCGGGGGTCGGCCAGCACCATGTTCACCGGCTCGCCGAGGAAGTCCTGGCCCGCCTCGTGCCAGGTGCCGCGATCCTGCAGGAAGCTGAACAGGCCCTTGCGCGTGGCCACCAGCAGTCGGTCTTCCATCTGTCCTCCTCCGGGTTTCAGCCGCCGGACAGCGCCTGCACCACGTATACCTCGCTGTCGTCCGCCACCACGTCGCCCAGGCCCCGGCGGTCGCGCAGGCGCAGGCCGTCGATGAACACGGTGACGTGCCGGCGCAGGCCGCCCTGGTCGTCCAGCAGGTAGCCGCGCAGGCGCGGATGCCGGGCGAACACGCCCTCCAGCAGGCCGCCGAGGGTGGCGCCGGGCAGGTCCTGCTCGGGCACTTCGACGTGGCGCTGGATGGACGGGGCGAAGACGATATGGGCCATGGGCTGCGCGGCGTGACGGGTTTCGCTCAGTTTAGGCGGCAGGGCCGGCGCCGGTGGCGCGGATCGACCGGGCGGCAATCAGTTTCGATTTCGCTCAACTGAGTTCCACTAGATTCACATTTAAAGCACCCATCGCCTGTGCGAGTCTCCGGGCATCGTCCCCCACGCAGCCACCCATGCACCTTCTGCAACAGCACTTCGCCGCCGCCAGCGCCTCCGCCTCCCAGGCAGAGCCCCTGCGCCTGCCGCGCGAACGCTGCCGCTGGCTGCGCCTGCAACCCCTCTCGCTGCCGCTGGAGCTGGCCTTCTGGGCGCTCTGGCACTGCCGCCACGCGCGTCCACCGGATAGCGCCGCACGCTGACGGGCGCCCCGCCCACCCCTTTGCTGGAACTACGCTGAACGCAGGCGCCCGACGCTGCGCGAGTTGGCGTAGCCATTGCATCGCCTGCCCCGCCGCAGCCCGGCCGAGCAGGCCATCAGCGCGCCCATTGGCGCTATGCGAGAACAACGATGAAATTCGCCCCCGTGCAAGAGGCCCAGGCCTTCCTGGCCGCCAATCCCGACATCGAGATGGTCGAGCTGTTCATCCTCGACGCCAACGGCGTGCCCCGCGGCAAGCTGCTGCACCGCGAGGAACTGCTGGCGGTCTACGAGTCCGGCCGGCCCTTGCCGAGCACCATCCTCGGCCTCACCCTGCACGGCGAAGACGTGGAGGATTCCGGGCTGGTGTGGGAGGTCGGCGACATCGACTGCCGCGCCTACCCGCTGGCCGGCAGCCTGGTGCGCCTGCCCTGGCGGCAGATTCCCACGGCCGCGGTGCAGGTCAGCATGCACCCGGTCGAAGGCAAGCCGGCGGACATCGCCGACCCGCGCCACGTGCTGGTCAAGGTGATCGACGAACTCAAGGCCGCCGGCTACCACCCGGTGATGGCCTGCGAGCTGGAGTTCTACCTGCTGGACGCCAAGCGCGACGCCAACGGCCGCCCGCAACCGGCGCTGGACGCCGACGGCGGCCGGCCGCGCTCCACCCAGGTCTACGGCCTGCGCGAACTGGAGCAGATCGAACCCTTCCTCGCCGACCTCTACGCCGCCTGCAAGGCCCAGGGCATCCCGGCGCGCACCGCCATTTCCGAATACGCGCCGGGCCAGGTGGAGATCACCCTGGAGCACGGCGACGCCCTCACCGCCATGGACCAGGCCGTGCGCTACAAGCGCCTGGTCAAGGGCGTGGCGCACAAGCACGGGATGCAGGCCTGCTTCATGGCCAAGCCGTTCGACGACCTGGCCGGCACCGGCATGCACATGCACGTGTCGCTGGCCGATGCCGCCGGGGCGAACCTGTTCGCCAGCGCAGAGCCGGCCGGCACGCCCCTGCTGCGCCAGGCGGTGGGCGGCATGCTCGCCAGCCTGCTCGACTCGCTGCTGCTGTTCTGCCCCAACGCCAACTCCTATCGGCGCTTCCAGGCCAACAGCTACGCGCCGCTGGCGCCGACCTGGGGCGTCGACAACCGCACCGTCAGCCTGCGCGTGCCGGGCGGGCCGGCGCACACCCGGCACATCGAGCACCGCATCTGTGGGGCCGATGCCAATCCCTATCTGGCGGCGGCGGCGATTCTTGCCGGCATCCACCGCGGCATCCGCGAAGACATCGACCCGGGCGCGCCCGTCGAGGGCAATGGCTATGCCCAGGCCAAGGAACTGCTGCCCACCGACTGGCTGACCTCGCTGCGCGCGCTGGAGCGGTCGAGCTGGGCGCGGGATGCGCTGGGGCGGGAGTTCCTGGGCGTGTACCTGAAGGTGAAGCAGGCGGAGTACCGGCAGTTCATGGGTGAGGTCGGGGAGCAGGATTGGCGGTGGTATCTGCATCAGGCTTGAGGCTTAAGGCTTGAGAGCCCCTCTCCCCAGCCCTCTCCCTGAAGGGAGAGGGAGCATCCGTGCCGAGATGGGAATCGTGCCCTCCGGAAACACCAGCGCAACCGGCTGAAACCGAATCAAAAGCCCGCTCCGATCCAGTCCCCTCTCCCTTCAGGGAGAGGGCTAGGGAGAGGGCCCCCAGACAACAGGAAAAACACAAAAAATGAACGCCGCACTGAAACCCGCCAAAGCCGCCCCCGAGCGCGCCCCTTCCTATTATTCCGCCAGCCTGGCCGTGGAGACCGACTACCCCACCCTGCAAGGCGAAGTGAACGTCGACATCGCCATCATCGGCGGCGGCTTCACCGGCGTGACCACCGCCGTGGAGCTGGCCGAGCGCGGCTACAAGGTGGCCATCGTCGAGACCAACAAGGTCGGCTGGGGCGCCAGCGGGCGCAATGGCGGCCAGGTCACCGGCAGCCTGTCCGGCGATTCGGCCATGCGCAAGCAGATGCAGCAGTGGCTGGGCAACGACGTCGATGACTTCATCTGGCGACTGCGCTGGCGCGGCCACGAGATCATCAAGAACCGCGTGGCGAAATACGGCATCGCCTGCGACCTCAAGTTCGGCCACCTGCACGCGGCCATGAAGCCGTCGCACATGGCCGAGCTGGAAGCCTCCTACGAAGAGGCCGTGCGCCGCGGCATGGGCGCCGAGGTCAGCCTGCTCGACGCCGCCGGCGTGCGCCAGCACCTGGAGAGCGACCTGTACTGCGGCGCCATCAAAAATATGCGCAACATGCACCTGCACCCGCTCAACCTGTGCATCGGCGAGGCCAAGGCCCTGGAGAGCCTGGGCGGGCTGATCTTCGAGCACTCCGAGGTGCTGGACATCGTCCACGGCCCGCGGCCGGCGGTGGTCACCACCGGCGGGCGGATCAACGCCGCCCAGGTGCTGCTGGCCGGCGACGTCTACCACAAGCTGGAACGCAAGCAGCTCAAGGGCATGATCTTCCCGGCCATGGGCGGCATCGTCACCACCAAGCCGCTGGGCGCGCTGGCCAAGCGCATCAACCCGCAGGACCTGGCCGTCTACGACTGCCGCTTCGTGCTCGACTACTACCGCCTGACCGCCGACGGCCGCCTGCTGTTCGGCGGCGGCGCCAACTACTCCGGGCGCGACTCGCGGGACATCGCCGGCGAACTGCGCCCGTGCATCGAACGCACCTTCCCGGCGCTCAAGGGCGTGGAGATCGAATTCCAGTGGAGCTGCGCCATGGGCATCGTGATGAACCGCATCCCGCAGCTGGGCAAGCTCTCGGACAACGTCTGGTACTGCCAGGGCTACTCCGGCCACGGCGTGGCCACCACCCACATCATGGGCGAGATCATGGCCACGGCCATGAGCGGCGACCTGGAGCAATTCGACACCTTCGCCCAGTGCAAGCACGTGAAAGTGCCCCTGGGCGACGTGTTCGGCAACCCGATGCTGGCGGCGGGGATGTGGTACTACCAGATGCTGGAGAAATTCCGCTGAGCTTCGTGGCTTCTGGAGCGAACCTTGTCCGCGATAGCCGGAACCTCCGGCGCGGTTCGCGGATGAGATCCGCCTAGCTGCCCCACCCACGCCATTCCCATGTAGGAGCGCGCCCTGCGCGCGATTTCGCGGGCAGGGCCCGCTCCTACAGGTTGCCGGGAGGTACGGTATTCCTCTCCCCGTAGGAGACCTTGTCCGCGATGGCCGGGCATATCGGCGCGATTCGCGGATGGGATCCGCTCCTACGCTGCCCCACCCACGCCATTCCCCTGTAGGAGCGCGCCCTGCGCGCGATTTCGCGGACAGAGCCCGCTTACAGGTTGCCGGGAGGCACGGTACTCCTCCCCCCGTAGGAGCGGACCTTGTCCGCGATAGCCGGAACCAACGGCGCGATTCGCGGATGAGATCCGCTACGCTGCCCCACCCACGCCATTCCCCTGTAGGAGCGCGCCCTGCGCGCGAATCGCGGGCAGGGCCCGCTCCTACAGGTTGCCGGGAGGCACGGTATTCCTCCCCCCGTAGGAGCGGACCTTGTCCGCGATAGCCGGACGCCCCGGCGCGATTCGCGGATGAGATCCGCTACGCTGCCCCACCCACGCCATTCCCATGTAGGAGCGCGCCCTGCGCGCGATTTCGCGGGCAGGGCCCGCTCCTACAGGTTGCCGGGGAACACGGCTTCTCGCGTCAGGCGGCCAGGCACTGTTCCAGGCTGGCCTCCAGGCGCTCGCGCAGTCCGGCAGCGGCGCTGGCGATGAAGACCAGGCAGTTGTCGCCCTCCTGCACCTGCGCCGTCAGGAACTGGCTGCGGCCGCCGACGTATTGCAGCCACAGCGGCTGTTCGCGGCCGCTGACCTGCACCCGGCCCTTGAGGCGGAACAGGCCTTCCGGCAGTTGGTCGAGCCAGGCGCGCAGGCGCCGGGGGTCGAGCTGGCCGGCGTGGCGCCAGGTCCAGCTGTCGAACAGCCGGCTGTGATCGACACCCAGCGGCGCCAGGCGTTGCGCGCGCTCCGGGCGTTCGCCGTAGAGCAGCTCGTCGGGTATTTCCGCCTGCACCGTCTGCAGCATCCGCCGCGGCTCGCCGAAGCGCTGGCGCAGGGCCTGCAGTTGCTCCGGCGTCGCTATGTCGGCCTTGTTCAGCAGCAGCAGGTCGGCGGCGGCCGCCTGGCGGCGTTCCAGTTGCGCGTATTCGCCTTCCAGCGGCTGGCTGCGGGCCGCGTCCACCAGGGTGATGAGCGCGTCCAAGTGCATGTATTTGCGCAGTTGCGGGTAGCCCAGGGCCTGGATGATCGGCTGCGGGTCGGCCACGCCGCTGCATTCGATGACGATGCGCTCCACCGCCGGCTGCATGGCGGCCAGGCGGCCGAGCTGGGCCAGCAGGTCGTCCTGCATGGTGCAGCACAGGCAGCCGTTCTGCAGGGCGTATACCGCGTCGCTCTGCTCGGCGATCATCTCGGCGTCCACGTTCAGCTCGCCGAAGTCGTTGACGATCAGCGCCAGGCGCTGCCCGGCGCACTGCTGCACCAGGCGGCGCAGCAGGGTGGTCTTGCCGGCGCCGAGGAAGCCGGCGACCACGGTCACCGGGATGCTCATCGATCGTCCCTCATGATCTGCGGCACTTCGCCCTGCCACACCGCCTGCAGCGGGCCGCTGAACACGCCCTGGCGGTCGTAGACCGGGCGGCCCTCGACGAAGGTCTGCTCGACCTGGGTGCGGTGGATGTAGCCGCGCGGCGGCTGGGCGAAGAGGTCGCGGTCCAGCACGATAAAGTCCGCCGACTTGCCGGCCTCGATGCTGCCGGTCAGGTGTTCCAGGCCCATGGCGTGGGCGCCGTTCAGCGTCACCACCTGCAGCGCCTGCTCCAGGCCGATGGGCTCGCCGAAGCAGGCCGGGTCGTCGTTCCAGGGGTTCTGCCGGGTGATCATGGTTTCCAGGGCCAGCCAGGGGTCGATGGAGGCCACCGGCCAGTCGGTGCCCATCACCGCGATGCCGCCGGCGGCGAGCACGCCCTTGTAGTCGTAGATGCGCTTCAGGCGCTCGGCGCCGTAGCCGGAGCGCGCGCCGCTGGCGAAGGGCGTGGGGTACCAGGCCGCCGGGGAGAACTCGGCTATCACCTCCAGCTCGCGGAAGCGCCTGAGGTTGCCCGGATGCAGGATGGTGCTGTGCGCGCACTGGTGGCGGATGCCGCTGAAGCCGTTGCGCCGGCGCGCCTCGGCCACCGCGTCGAGGAACACGTCGGAGGCGCCGTCGCCGGTGCAGTGGGCGATGACGCGGATGCCGCGGCGGTCCATGTCCACCACCATGTCGGTGATGTGCTCGGGGGTCAGGTTGAGCTTGCCGCGCCAGCTGTCCTCGCCCGGCCAGGGGCTGATGAGGAACGACGAGCGCGGCTCCACGGTGCCGTCGAAGTGGAACTTCACGGCGTTGGCCGACAGCCGCGCGCTGCGGTAGTAGTGGCGCTCGCCGCTGAGCAGTTCCCAGCGCCGGCGCACCGGGAAGATGTCGTCCTGCCAGCTGATGGCCGCTTCCACGCGCAGGGTCAGCTGGCCGGCGTCGTCCAGTTCCTTGAGCGCCTGCAGACGGCGTTCGCAGACGTGCACGTACTTGCTGGCGGTGACGCCGCGGGCGCTCTGGAAGTGCACGCCGTCGCGGTAGGCGCGGCGCAGCACCTCGATGGGGGTGGGCGGCATGGCGGCGTGGATCAGCGCGTAGGCGCCGTCGATCAGCAGGCCGTTGGGCTCGCCGGTCAGTTCGTCGCGCTCCAGGTAGCCGTTGCGCGGGTCGGGCGTGGCGGCGTCGATGCCGGCCAGTTCGAGGGCGCGGGAGTTGACCATCATGGTCCCCCACATGCGGTCGAGCAGCGCCACCGGGCGGTCCGGCATGACGCTGTCGAGCCACTCGCGGCCCGGTTTCAGCCCGGCCTCGCGGAAGGTGTAGCGCACCCAGTACTGGCCATAGACCCAGCCATCGCCGGGGTGGCTGTCGGCGTAGGCGCGGATGGCCGCGGCCAGTTGCTCGGGGCTCGGGTCCTCGATGCCCACGTCGAGGTCGTCGGCGTAGCGCGGGGCCAGGGCCAGGTCCGGGTGGGTGTGCATGTCGTGCAGGCCGGGCATGCAGAAGGCGCCGCCGAGGTCGTGCTGGCGGGTCTGCGGGCCGACCAGGTGCGCCAGTTCCTCGGCGCGGCCGACGGCGAGGAAGCGGCTGTCGCGGATGGCCACGGCCTCGGCCCAGGGCTGCGCCGGGTCGAGGGTGTAGAAGCGGCCGTTGCGCAGCAGCAGGTCGGCGTGGCGGTTGGCAGGCGAATGGGACGAACGGAATGTATCGGGCGCCGTCATGTCGGTGCTCCCCTTGTTGTTTTGCGCCGAGTATAGGGAGCTGCCAGAAGCCTTTGACTAGCATAAGATGACAACTCGCTAGCCTCAGATAACAACCACGAGCATGCCCGACCAGCAGTCCGACATCGACTACGCCGCGCGCCAGCTGTACCAGCGCTTCCTCGAGGAATGGCAGGCCCGGCCCCGGCTGCCGCCGCTCGCGCCGCTGCTCGCCGGGCTTGGCGTGCCCGCCGCCGAAGCCGCCGCCAACATGACCTTCGCCCGCTACTACCGCCTGCTGCGCCAGGCCGCCGGGCTGCTCGGCGCCAGCGACTTCTTCCTGCGCCTGGGCCAGCGCTACAACCTGTTCGACCTGGGGGTGATCGGCTACGCGCTGATCAGCGCGGCCAACCTGCGGCGCTCCTGGGACATCTCCCTGGGCCAGCCCTCCAGCCTGCTGCCGCACCCCATCCACGTCACCCGCGAGGAACACGGCGAGCACCTGGTGCTGGCCCTGCAGGCGCCGCCCTACAGCCCCATGGAAACCCAGGCGCTGCTGGAGGAATGGTTCAGCAGCACCTGGCGCTGGCTGTGCCAGCGCCTGCCGGAGCTGGCCGAGTGCGCCGGCATGCAGGTGCGCCTGCCGTTCGCCGCGCCGCCCCACGCCGCGCTCTACGCCGAGCTGTTCCCCGGCCGCAGCGAGTTCGCCGCCAGCCGCGCCGAGCTGCGCATCCCGCGGGAATTCCACGAGCGCCCCTTCTCCACTTCCAACCCCTCGGTGCTGCGCCTGTGCCAGGCCCAGGGCGCGGCCACCCTGGCCAGCTTCGAGAGCGGCGAGGCGCTGCCCGACGACCTGCGCTTCTACCTGCTGCAGAACGCCCGGGTGCCGCTGCCGGACCTGGAGCAGGCCGCCGCGCACTTCCGCCTGCCGCCGCACACCCTGCAGCGGCGCCTGCGCGCCCACGGCCTGACCTTCAAGGGCGTGGTCTACGAGGTGCGCATGGCCCTGGCCGAGCGCTACCTGCTGGCCAGCCGCATGAGCCTGCAGGAGATCGCCTTCCTGCTCGGCTACGAACACGTCACCAGCTTCCACCGCGCCTTCCTGCGCCACGCCGGGACCACCCCGGAAGGCTTCCGCCAGCGGCGCGCCCGCCCCCACCAGGAGTGAGCCCATGCGCTTCCCTTCGATGACCGCCCTGCGCGTGCTCGACGCCGTCGCCCGCCTGGGCAGCCTGTCCGCCGCCGCCAGCGAGCTGAGCCTGACCCGCAGCGCCGTGAGCCACCAGTTGCGCAGCCTGGAGGAATGCCTGGGCACCGCGCTGATCGAGAAATCCGGGCGCGGCATCGTGCTGACCTACCGCGGCGAGTACTTCGCCCGCGAGACGCAGCGCGCCCTGGGCATCCTCAACGAGGCGCGGCGCTTCACCGACGCCCAGGAGATCGCCGGGCGCCTGTGCGTGAGCTGCACCCCGGGCTTCGCCACCTACTGGCTGTGCCACCAGATCGGCAAGTTCCAGCGCGCCCACCCGCAGGTGGAGCTGAACCTGGTGTCGCCGCGGATTCCCGACGACGTCAGCAACCGCGACGTCGACCTGTTCATCGCCTACGGCGTGGGCGACTGGCCGGACCTGCGCGTGGAACTGATCGCCACCCTGGACACCTTCCCGGTGTGCAGCCCCTCGCTGCTCAACGCCGCCGGTGGGCTGGACTCGCCGGAGGACCTGGCCAACCTGCCGCTGCTGCACATGGTCGACCACTCCGACTGGCTGCTGTGGGCGGCCGCCGCCGGGGTGCGCGACCTCAACGTGCGCAACGGCATCGTCTTCTCCGACGCGCACCTGGTGCAGTCGGCGGCCATCGCCGGGCAAGGCGTGGCCATGGGCGACGCCCTGGTCAGCGGCGACGCCATGGCCAAGGGGCAGCTGGTGCGGCTGTTCAACGTTTCCATCGAGCCGCCGAACCGCTACTACTTCGTCACCGACGCGGCCAAGAGCGAGCGCCCCGACGTGCAGGCCTTCAAGGCCTGGATGAAGGCCGAGCTGCGGCTGTCCGAGCAGTTCCGCAAGGGCAGCCGCGGCGGGGTGATTGGTGAAGGAATTTGAACAATGACGGCGAAAAAACGCGATTGAAGCGCAGGAGGATTTGACAATACTGCGCAAAAGGACGGCTGACCGCTGGGTCGCCGCGCCACAGAACAAGAATAAGACGAGGTGAATGCAGTGGAGCGACAGCCCCAACTTCGTGCCATCGACATCGGCAAGCGCTATGGCGATTTCCGCGCCCTGAGCGATGTGTCCATCGATATCCAGCAGGGCGAGTTCCTCACCCTCCTCGGCCCCTCCGGCTCCGGCAAGACCACCTTCCTGATGATCCTCGCCGGCTTCCAGGACCCGTCCAGCGGGCGCCTCGAAGCCCTCGGCCAGGACATCACCCGGCGCCCGGCGGAGAAGCGCAACTTCGGCATGGTGTTCCAGGGCTACGCGCTGTTCCCGCACATGAGCATCGACGACAACGTCGCCTTCCCGCTGAAAATCCGTGGCGTGAAAGCCGAGGAACGCAACCGCCGGGTGCGCCACATGCTGGAGGTGGTGGGCCTGGGCGAGCACCGCGGCAAGCGCCCCGGCGAGCTCTCCGGCGGCCAGCAGCAGCGCGTGGCCATCGCCCGCGCGCTGGTGTTCGAGCCGGACCTGCTGCTGCTCGACGAACCCCTCTCGGCGCTGGACAAGAACCTGCGCGAGCAACTACAGCAGGAACTGCAGCGCATCCACCGCCAGGTCGGCACCACCTTCGTGTTCGTCACCCACGACCAGAACGAGGCGCTGGCGCTGTCCACCCGCATCGCCATCTTCAACCGCGGCCAGGTGGCGCAGATCGATACCCCGCAGGCCATCTACAACCAGCCCGCCAACCGCTTCGTCGCCGAGTTCCTCGGCAAGATGAACCTGTTCCCGCTGAGCCAGGTGGGCCGCGCCGGCGCCCTCGCCTGCGGGCGCTTCGGCGATGCCGAGCTGCACGCCGAACCCTCCGCCGCCCTGGAGGCCGCCGCGCCGCTGCTGGCGGTGCGCCCCGAGCACATGCAGTTGCACAGCACGCCGCCGCAGGTGGAAGGCCACAACGTGGTGCAGGCGGTGCTGACCGCCAAGACCTACCAGGGCGCCAGCACCGAGCTGGGCCTGGCCACCGCCGCCGAGGGCGCGCTGCCCATGAGCCTGGCGGTGCACGCCGAGCACCAGGCCGCGCGCCTGGACCAGGGCGCCCGCGTGTGGCTGAGCTGGCCGATCGAGAAGAGCCTGCTGCTCGCCTGATTCCCGGGGCGCCCGCGCGCCCTACCCCTTTTCGCCATCCCCGCCTGGGAGCTGCATTCATGTTCAACCCGCATCAGCAAGACTGCATCGAAGTCCTCATGGAAAAGGCCCGCCGCGGGCAGATCGACCGCCGCACCTTCCTCAAGGGCATGGGCCTGCTGGCCGCCCTGCCCCTGGCGCTGCGCAGCGGCGTCAGCTTCGCCGCCGGCGACAAGCCGCTGGTGGTGGTGAACTGGGGCGGCGACGCCATCAAGGCGTTCGGCAAGGCCTGGACCGAGGGCTTTTCCAAGAGCACCGGCATCCCGGTGAAGATCGACGGCAGCGGCCCCACCGAGGGCGCCATCCGCACCCAGATGAGCAGCGGCCGGGTGAGCTGGGACGTGGTCGACGCGGAAAGCTCCATCCTGCAGAACCTGGGCAAGGAGAACCTGGTGGAGCCGATCGACTACGGCATCGTCTCCAGGGACAAGGTGCTGCCGGGCTTCGCCTACGAATACGGCATCGCCGACTACATGCTCAGCTACGTGATCGCCTACGACAGCGAGCGCTTCAGCGACAAGGCGCCGAAGACCTGGAAGGACTTCTGGGACGTCGAGGCCTTCCCCGGCAAGCGCACCCTGTACAAGTGGATGAACGGCATGCTGGAGGCCGCGCTGCTAGCCGACGGCGTGCCGGCGAACCAGCTCTACCCGCTGGACGTGCCGCGCGCGCTGAAGAAGCTCGACGAACTCAAGCCGCACATCCTGGCCTTCTGGGGCTCGGGCGCCGAGACCCAGCAGTTGCTGATCGAGGGCGAGGTGAGCATGGGCGCCATCTGGAACACCCGCGCCCAGGTCATCACCGAGGACAGCGAGGGCCGCATCCAGTGGACCTTCGACAACGCCCTGCTGGGCTGCAGCAACTGGGGCGTGCTCAAGGGCAACCCGGCGGGCAAGGACGCGGCCATGCGCTTCATCGCCTACGCCCAGGACCCGCAATCCCAGGTGGAGCTGTTCAAGCTGTTCGGCAACGGCCCGGCCAACCCGGCCGCCGCCTCGCTGATCCCGGCCGACCGCAGGCACCTGAACTGCACCGACCCGGACAACCTGCCCAAGCAGATCATGCTCAGCCACGAGTGGTACACCGACCACTACGCCGTGGCCCTGGAGCAGTACCTGACCCACGTTTCCAAGTGAGGTGAGCCCATGGCGGAGAACCCCTCGCGGCTGAAGCTGGCCCTGCTGCTGGCGCCGCTGCCGCTGGTGCTGCTGCTGTTCTACGTGCTGCCCTTCGCCGGGGTGGTGGGCTGGAGCTTCAGCCTGCCCACCCCGGGCATCGAGCAGTACCAGCGCATCGCCAGCGACCCGGCGATCCACGACGTGCTCTGGCGCACCTTCCGCCTGTGCACCACGGTGAGCGTGGTGTCGCTGCTGATCGCCTACCTGATGGCCTACTGCTGGGTGTACAGCCCGCCGTTCTGGCAGCGCATGGTGGAAATCTGCGTATTCATCCCCTTCTGGCTGTCGGTGCTGGTGCGCGCCTTCGGCTGGCTGATCGCCCTGCGCAGCAACGGCCTGCTCAACGGCTGGCTGCAGGCGCTGGGCATCACCAGCGAGCCCCTGCAGCTGACGCGCAACGAGCTGGGGGTGGTGATCGGCATGGTCCACTTCATGGTGCCCTTCGCGCTGTTCCCGCTGGTGTCGACCATGCGCCGCCTCGACCCGCGCGTGCTGCTGGCCGCCCGCGGCCTGGGCGCCGGGCAGCTGCGCACCTTCTGGAGCATCTTCGTGCCGCAGACCATTCCCGGCATCCTCGGCGCCTTCATCATCGTCTTCGTGTTCTGCCTGGGCTTCTTCATCACCCCGGCGATCCTCGGCGGCGGGCAGACGGTGATGGTGGCTGAGTACGTCTACCTGCAGATGTTCCAGACCAGCAACTGGGGCCTGGGCGCGGCGCTCTCGGTGGTGCTGCTGGCGCTGGTGGCGGGGCTGATCTGGGCGCTGCTGCGCATGACCCGCGTCGACAAGCTGGTGGGATAGGAGTCGCCGAATGAACGCACACGAAAGCCGCGCGCCGAGCCGCCTGCTCGCCGCCATGGCGATGATCTTCATGCTGTTCCCGCTGCTGGCGGTGATCCCGGTGTCCTTCACCGGCAAGCGCTTCCTCTCCATGCCCGACGGCAACTGGTCGCTGCGCCACTACAAGGCCCTGCTGGACAGCCCCGAGTGGCTCTCGGCGGTGGGCCAGAGCCTGGTGGTGGCCAGCGCCGCCTGCGTGGTCGCCACCGCCCTGGCGGTGAGCTTCGCCCTGGGCATCTGGTACCTGCGCTCGCGCTGGGCGGCGCTGCTGATCGGCCTGGTGCTGCTGCCCATGGCCATCCCGCCGATGATCTCGGCGATGGTGCTGTACTTCATGGAAACCACGGTCAGCAAGTTCGCCCCCGGCCTGGGCTACGACACCCTGTTCGGCCTGACCATCGCCCACATCGTGATGGTGGTGCCCTACGGCGTGGTGACCATGCTGGTGGCCCTGAGCCAACTGGACCGGCGCATCGAACTGGCCGCGCGCAACCTCGGCGCCAGCCTGGCGCAGACCACCTTCCTGGTGGTGCTGCCGAACCTCAAGCTGGGCGTGGCCAGCACCGCGCTGCTGTGCTTCGCGCTCTCCTGGGAAGAGATCGCGGTGACGCTGTTCGTCACCAGCACCGAGGTCAACACCCTGCCGCGGCAGATCTGGTCCGGCCTGCGCGACAACATCGACCCGGCGGTGGCGGCCATCTCGGTGCTGCTGATCGCCATCACCCTCCTCGCCCTGCTCGGCCGCATGCTCGCCGGGCGCGCCGCCGCCAAGCCGGCCGGGCACTGAGCAGCCAAGCCGGCGGCGTTGTCCGGGGGATTGTCGGCGCCCCGGACAGCGCCGCCGGCCTGGTTCACCTACAGGCACCACGGCGCCGCCCGTATGGTAGGAGCAACTGTCTTGCCGGCTGCGCCAAGGCGCTTTTTGTAGGATGGGTTGAGCCTTGGCGAAACCCATGCGGTTGCGCTGATGGGTATCGCTTCGCTCAACACCATCCTACGAAAAGCCGTGCTTCCTGGAACGTAGGACCTTGTCCGCGATAGCCGGGAATTCCGGCGCGGTTCGCGGATGAGATCCGCTCCTACGCTGCGCCACTCACGCCATTCCCATGTAGGAGCGCGCCCTGCGCGCGAATCGCAGGCAGGGCCTGCTCCTACAGGTTTCCGTGAGGCAGCTGTCCCACCGTAGAAGCAGGCTCCCTCCGCAATCCCGCAGACATCTGGCAAGCACATCCAAGCACTTGGCAGACAGGCACAAGGCCAGCAGCGCCCATGGCCTTAGCATCCCAGGCAGTTTCGTCCCCTGCCAACAATAACGATACGGATGCACGCCATGACCCGATCCACCGTCCTGCGCCCGACGCTGCTCGCCCTGCTGATAGCGGGCAGCGGCCAGGCCAGCGCCTATTCGCTGTATTCCACCGACGACACCCACCTCAACGCCGACCTCACCGCGGTCTACGCGCTGCTGCACAGCCAGGAGAACTATGCGCAGAGCGGCACCAAGGGCAAAGGCTCGTCCTATTGGCAGGAAGGCTTCATCAAGTACGGCCTGAGCGGCGACCAGCGCCTGGGCGGCGCCGGCAGCGTGTATGGCGCCTTCGCCCTGCTCAGCTCGGCGACCTGGGGCGACGGCGACGCCGCCGGCTTCACCGACGGCTCCGAGCGCACCACCAAGATCGAGGACGCCTACCTGGGCTGGCGCTCGGGCACGCTGTTCCCGGTGCTGGGCGAGGACGGCATCGACTTCTCCTTCGGCCGCCAGAACATCGTGGTCGGCGACGGCTTCCTGATCAACGGCGACGCCCTCAACTTCGGCAATGGCCTGGCCGACGGCATGTTCGACCGCGGCGGCGCCTACTACCTGGCCGGCCGCCGCAGCTTCGACGAGACCGCGGTGCTGCGCATCGGCGGCAAGCAGGGCTGGCGCGGCGACATCATGCGCCTGAAGTCCGACAACCCGGCCCAGGCCAAGCCCGAGCTGTACGTCGGCACCCTGGAGCACGTCAGTGACGCCGGCACCCTGGGCCTGACCTACATCGACGTCACCGACATCGACGAGCAGTACGCCTCCCCCGCCCAGCTCGACCGCAAGGACATGAAGACCTACAGCCTGCGCGGCCAGGGCAACGCCGGCGTGGAGAACCTGTTCCTCTCCGGCGAGTACGCCTGGCAGGACAAGCGCCACGCCGACGACGAGAACGCCTGGTACCTGGAAGCCGGCTGGACCTTCGCCGACGCCGCCTGGAAGCCCTACGTCAGCTACCGCTTCAGCCGCTTCTCCGAAGGCTTCGACCCGCTGTTCTACGGCTTCAGCCGCGGCTTCGGCACCTGGTTCCAGGGCGAGGTGGCGGGCAACTACTCCGGCCCCTTCAACAGCAACACCCGCGTCCACAACGTCGGCGCCAGGATCCAGCCGACGGAAACCTTCGACGTCGGCCTGCAGTGGTTCCGCTTCGACACCATCGACAAGGACCTGGGCAACCTCGGCGGCCACGAGATCGACCTGTACGCCGACTGGACCGTCAGCCCGCACCTGACCATCACCCCGCTGGTCGGCGTGTACAAGCCGAAGAAGAGCGCCGAGCAAGGCGGCACCCAGATCGGCGGCAACGACGACAACCTCTACACCCAGCTGATCTTCACCAGCACCTTCTAAGCCACAAGCCACGAACCCGCCTCCGCGCCACCGCCGGCCCCCATCCCGGCGGTGGCGCGCCGGCGGGTTTCGCGGTTTCCAGGGAGGCCTCCCATGCGCAGCATCCACTCCACCCTCCAGGGCCGCATCACCTGGCTCGCCGGCCTGTGCCTGCTGGGCATCGCCGCCACCCTGATCGGCCTGTCGCTGTACCAGGCGCGCCAGGACAGCCAGGTGATCGCCGACGACAGCGGCAAGCTGTTCGCCGGGGCCGCCCACGCCAGCCTGCAGACCCAGGGCCAGGTGCAGGCCCTGCAACTGCAACGCCAGCTGCAGGACAAGCTGCTGCTCGGCGAGGGCCTGTCGCGTACCCTGCAGGCGCTGCGCGAGCAGCAGCGCCTGGGCAACCTCGACGCCGAGGCGCTGCGGCGCAAGGTGGTCGCCGAGATGGGCGGCACCCTGGCCGCGCACCCGGAGCTGCTGGGGCTGTTCGTGGTCTTCGGCGTCGACGCGCTGGACGGCGCCGACGCCCGCTTCAAGGGCCGCGACGAGCTGGGCAGCAACGAGAACGGCCGCTTCACCCTGTACCTGCTGCGCAGCGGCGGCCAGCAGCAGAACGTGGTGGGCACCGAGCAGGTGCTGGCCGACACCACCCCCGGCCCCAGCGGCCAGCCGTACAACGCCTTCTTCACCTGCTCGCGGGCCAGCCTCGCGCCCTGCGTGCTCGACCCCTACTTCGACGACGCCTCCGGGCAACGCCGGCTGGTCACCAGCATCACCCTGCCGCTGCTGGAGAACGGCAAGTTCCTCGCCGCCATCGGCTTCGACATCGACCTCGCGGCGCTGCAGCAGAGCAGCGTCGAGGGCAGCCGCCAGCTGTTCGACGGCCAGGGGCGCATCCGCATCCTCAGCCCCAACGGCCTGCTGGCCAGCGACAGCGCCAACGCCGCCGGCCTCGGCCAGCCGTTCAAGGACGCGGCGCTGCCCCAGGTGCTGGGCGACATGGCCCAGGGCCGCTCGCCGACCTACGACCAGGGCGACGACGTCAGCGTGCTCGCCAGCCTGGCGCCGCTGGCCGGCGCCAAGCCCTGGGGCATCCTGCTCAGCGTGCCCCGGCAGGTGCTGCTGGCCCCGGCGCAGTCGCTGAAGCACACCCTGGAGGGCCTGCGCGCGCGCAGCACCTGGCTGGAAATCGGCCTGGGCGCGCTGGTGGCGCTATTCGGCCTGGGCATCATCACCCTCACCGCCCGCGGCATCAGCCGGCCGATCCTCGGCCTTGCGCGCATGCTGGAGGACATCGCCGACGGCGAAGGCGACCTCACCCGCCGCCTGAACTACCCGCGCCACGACGAGCTGGGCCGCCTGGCCCTGGCCTTCAACCGCTTCCTCGACAAGCTGCAGCCGAGCATCGCCGCGGTGCAGACCGCCAGCGGCGAGGCCCGCGCCGGCGCCGACCAGACCGCCGCCATCGCCCGCCAGACCAGCGACGGCATCCAGCAGCAGTTCCGCGAGATCGACATGGTCGCCACCGCGCTGCAGGAGATGTCCGCCACCGCCAACGCCTCGGCGCAGAGCGCGGCCAGCGCCGCCCAGGCCGCCAGCGAGGCCGAGCGCGCCAGCCAGCAGGGCTACGCCACCATCGAGGCCACCAGCGCCGGCATCGACGCTTTGGCCGGCGACATGAACCAGGCCATGGGCGAGCTGCAGAACCTGGCCAGCAGCAACGAGCAGATCGGCGCGATCCTCGAAGTGATCCAGAGCATCGCCGCGCAGACCAACCTGCTGGCGCTCAACGCCGCCATCGAGGCGGCGCGGGCCGGCGAATCCGGGCGCGGCTTCGCCGTGGTCGCCGACGAGGTGCGCGGCCTGGCCAGGCGCACCCAGGATTCGGTGGAGGAGATTCGCGGGGTGATCGAGAACCTGCAGGCGCGCAGCCTGTCGGTGGCCGACGCCATGCACGCCAGCTACCGCCAGGCCCAGGACAACGTGCAGCAGGCGCGCCAGGCTATAGACGCGCTGCAGCGCATCACCGGCGCGGTGAACCTGATCAGCGACATGAACCTGCAGATCGCCAGCGCCGCCGAGGAGCAGAGCAGCGTGGCCGAGGAGATCGGCCGCAACATCGGCGCCATCCGCGACGTGACCCAGGCCCTGTCGGACCAGGCCGAGCGCTCGGCGCACCTGAGCCAGCAGCTGAACCACAGCGCCGAGCAGCAGCACCGCCTGGTGCAGCAGTTCAAGGCCTGATCAGCGCGGGCGGTAGCCCTGGCTCAGCAGCCAGCCCTGGAAGATGCGCCGCTGCTGTTCCGGCAGCGCGGCCAGCACCTGCGCCTGCGGCTCGCTGCGCAGGCGCCGCAGCCAGGGCGCCAGCTCCAGGCCCTGCAGGTGCCAGATGCCCAGGGGCTGGTCGGGGCTGACCACCACCTCGGCCTCGTCCACCAGGCCGTCGCGCAGCACCGGGGCGCGCTCGATGCGCAGGGCCTCGAAGTCCGCCGGGGCGTGGCTGGGCACCTCGTCCGGCCAGGCGCGGCGGGCCTGCCAGAAGGGCTGGTCGGGCCATTGTTTTTCTTCGGCGTAGAAGTCGCGGCCGACGCGGGCGAAGCGCAGGAACAGTTGCTCCACCCGACGCTGGTGGAAGCGCTTGGCCAACTCGGCGCGCTGCGGGGCGCGCAACAGTGTGTTGATGACAGCAGGCGCCTGCAACGCCGAGGACAGCGACTGGAAGATGCCGTTGCCGGACAGCGGGTCCACCGCCATGGCCGCATCGCCCACGCGAATCCAGTTCTCGCCGCAGGCCTCCAGGCAGAGGATCGGCGTGCTGCTGCGGGCGTGCAGTTCCAGGTCCTGCTCGGGGTGGCCGCCGAAGAATGCCTGGCTGAGTGCGGAGCGTTGGCGCCGTTCGCGGCAGTAGTCGAGTAGTTGCTCCTTGGGCGGCAGCGCGCTGCTGGCCACGTCCAGGGTCAGCTGCCAGTAGCAGCGCCCGTCGGCCAGCCGCGCCATCCACGCCCAGCCATCGGCCAGGCTCTGCACCGCGCTGGCCACCGGGCCCGGCGCGCCCTGCCAGCGGCTGAGCAGGCTGAGGGTTTCCGGGCCGCGACGGGCCTTGCCGGCCCTCTGGTTCAGCGGCGCCTGGCGGCCGCGGGCTTCGACGAGGAAGGGAGTGTGCAACTGCTGGCCGCTTTCCAGGCGCACGTGGTGGCCCGTGGCGTCGGATTCCACGCCGAGCACGCGGTCTTCCAGCACTTGGATGCCGGCGTCATGCAGGTCCTGGCGCAGGCCCTGGTCGAACAGCGGGCGGTCGAGGATGAATTCGATGTTCTGCGCGCTTTCGCTGCCGTTCCAGTTCACCCGGCGTTGCGAAGGCGGTGCGGTGCAGGCCAGGGCGTGGTTGAGGCCGGCGTGACGCAGGCCGTCGAGGACGCGCTGGGAGACGCCTTCGACGGCGGCGAAGCGGCGCCATTCGCTGATGACGATGACGGGGTGGCCGAGGCGGTGGAGGCCGATGGCGGTGGCCGCTCCGGCGGGGCCGGCGCCTAGGATCAGGATTGGGGGCATGGGGGTGTTCGCTGGGGGGTTTGGTGTTGGCTGTGGGGCCGTGCCCTCTCCCCAGCCCTCTCCCTGAAGGGAGAGGGGGCCGTTCGGTGCGAGCTTGAATTCCGAGTCATCCTGCTGCTCCGACGTGGCCGGCGGAATGTCGAACCTCGCCGCCGCTCCGTACAGTCCCCTCTCCCTTCAGGGAGAGGGTTAGGGAGAGGGAAAGGAACCCAGCCCCCACTCATAAGCTCACCTTCCGCTCGATCCCCTTATAAGCAGCCCCCTCCCGCATCAACGCCAACAACTCCGAATTCGACAACGCCGGCCGCTCCCCCAGCAAAGCCGCCACGTGCCCACAAAAAGCCGCGCAACCAAGACTCGCCCCCGCCTGCCCCGCAACCCGCACAGCCGCCCCGAAATCCGCCTGCGCACTCCCCAGCCACGACCACTCCCCCTCGCCACAACGCGCATCCCCGGTCACCCGCACCACCCCCGGATAGGCCGCCGGAAACACCGGCTCGCCCCGCGCCGGGCTGGACGCACAGACCAGCACCCCAGCCCCCACCAGTTCCGCCACCGCCTCACGCAACAGAGGCCGATCCTGGCGCACCCCCAGGCTCAGGTTGATCACCCGCACACCCTGCCCACCCAGCCACTGCAACGCGGCTGCGATCTGCAACGGGCTGGTCACACCGCGACCGTCGAACACCTGGGCCACGCTGAAGCGCGCTTGCGGCGCCCGGGCAAGCACCGCCTGGATCACCGCCGAGCCATGGCCCAGGGCATCAGCCGCCAGTGGCAATCGCTCCAACCCATCATCGGCCAGACAGAAACGCTGCCCGGCCACCACGCAACCCGCCTGCTCCACGGCATGGCCGCTGTCGACCACCCCCACCCGCACCTCAGCCACCCTGCCCTCCCACGGCCACCAGCGGCACCTCGCGCACGCTCAGCCGGCCGTCCTGCAGCTCCAGGCGCAGGTCGGCCTCGGCCAATGTCGAAGGGCGGTGGCTGACGAGGATGCGCGTGCGCCCGGCGAACAGCCGGTCGATGGCCGCTATCACCTCGCGCTCGGTGCTTTCGTCCACCTGCGAGGTGGCTTCGTCGAGGATCAGCACCAGCGGGTCCTGCAGCAGCGCGCGGGCGATGGCGATGCGCTGCTTCTGCCCGCCGGACAATTGCTGGCCGCGCTCGCCCAGGGGGCTGTCGAGGCCTTCGGGCAGGCTGGCTATCAGGCCGTCCAACTGGGCCAGGGTCGCCACCCTTTCGATCTCCTCGCGGCTGACGTGGGGCGCGCTGTACGACAGGTTGTCCGCCAGGCTGCCGCGGAACAGCACCAGCTCCTGGCTGACCACGGCGATGCGCCGGCGCAGCTCGAACAGGTCCAGCTCGCGCAGGTCCACGCCGTCCAGCAGGATGCGGCCCCGGTCGGGGTCGTAGAAGCGTTGCAGCAGGTCGGTCAGGGTCGATTTGCCGACGCCCGAGGGCCCGCTCAGGGCCACCTTGCGCCCGGCCGGGATGCAGGCGTCCACCTGCTCCAGCAAGGGTTGGCTGCGGCCGGCGTGGTTGAAGCTCACGCCTTCCAGGCGCAGTTCGCCGACGTTCGGCATCGGCCTGGGCTGCGCCGGCGACGCCACGCCCGGCGCCTCGCCGCGCAGTTCCATCACCCGGCCCAGGCTGACGGTCATGCGTTGCAGCGCCACGTACAGGCCGAGCAGGCTCTGCACCGGGCCGATGGCCATGCCCAGGTAGGTGGAGAAGGCGATCAGCGAGCCCAGCTGCCAGGTGCCCTGCACCACCCAGTAGCCGCCGACCAGGAAGGCGCAAGCACGCGACAGCGACATCAGCGTCCCCGGCAGCGCCTGGGTGAAGAATTCGGTCAGTTGCAGGCGCAGCAGCTGGCCCAGGTAGCCCTGGCCCAGCCCTTCCAGGCGTTGCGCCTCGCGGCCCTGCTGGCCGGCGGACTGGATGAATTTCATCGCCGGCAGGGTCTCGACGAAGAACGACGACAGGTCGGCCGAACGCTCGCGCAGCTGGCGCGCCTCGCGCTCGACCTTCTTGCGCATCCAGCGCAGCCAGAGCACGTCCAGCGGAATGAGCACGGCGACCAGCAGCGACAGTTGCCAACTGAGCGTCAGCAGCAACGCCAGCGAGCCGACCAGGCCGATCACCGCGGACACCGCGGAGAACAGCGAGTCCACCGCGAAGCGCTGGATTTCGGCGACGTCGCCGTCCAGCCGCGACATCAGGTCGCCGATGCGGCGGCGGGCGAAGAAAGTCGGCGAGAGGCTCTGCAGGTGGCGGTACAGCGCGTCGCGCAGGGCGAACAGGATGCGCCCGGAGAGCCGCGTGTGCAGGTAGCGGTTGAGCCCCGAGAACACCGTGCCAACCAGACCGACCACGATCATCACCCCGGCCAGCAGCGCCAGCAGGGGAAAGTCGCGGGCCAGCAGGCCGTCGTCGATCAGCAGCTTGGTCAGCCAGGGTTGCGCCAGGGCCAGCAGCGAGGCGCACAGGGCCAGGCCGAGCAGGCCGAGAATGGCCAGGCGCTGCGGGCGGACGAAGCCGTACAGCCAGTGCAGCGCCTCCTTGAGGGCCTTGGGGTCGTCGCTGTCGATCAGGCGGGTGAAGAACATCAGCCGCCCTTCAGTTGCTTGAGCTTGCGGTACAGGGTGGCGCGGCTGATGCCCAGGGCGTCGGCAGCCGCCGAGACGTTGCCCTGGTGGCGGTCCAGGGCCTGGCGGATCAGCTCCATCTCGGTCTCGCGGATGCGCCCGCAGGGCTGCCGCTCGCCGGCGGCGAGTTCTTCCAGGGTGCTGTCCGGCAGGTGCTCCAGGCCCAGGGTGTTTTCGCCCTGCTCGCGCATGGCCAGGGCGGTGCGCAGCACCATTTCCAGCTGGCGGATGTTGCCCGGCCAGTGGTAGTCGGCCAGCAGCGCGAAGAGTTCGTCGTCCAACCGCGCCTCGGGCGCGCCCAGCTTGGCCAGCAGGCCCTGGGCCAACTGGCCGAGGTCGTCGCGCTCGCGCAGGGCCGGCAGGCGCACGCTGATGCCGTTGACGCGGTAGTAGAGGTCTTCGCGGAACTGCTTCTCTTCCACCTGGCGCTTGAGGTCGCGGTGGGTGGCGCAGATCAGCGCCACGTCGATGTCCTGCTCCTCGCCCGCGCCCAGCGGCGCCACCTTGCGCTCCTGCAGCACGCGCAGCAGGCGGGCCTGCAGGGCCAGGGGCATGTCGCCGATCTCGTCGAGGAACAGGGTGCCGCCGTGGGCCTGTTGCAGGCGGCCGACCATGCCGCCGCGGCGCGAGCCGGTGAAGGCGCCCTCGCGGTAGCCGAACAGTTCGGATTCGATCAGCCCTTCGGGGATGGCCGCGCAGTTCACCGCGATGAACGGCTTGCCGGAGCGCGCACTGCTCTGGTGCAGGGCGCGCGCCACCACTTCCTTGCCGCTGCCGGTCTCGCCCAGCAGCAGCACCGGCAGTTCGTTCAGCAGGCCCTGGCGGGCCATGCGCAAAGCGCGGGCGTAGCGCGGGTTGCCGCCGGCCAGAGCTTCCAGGTCCGGCGCGGCCGGGGCCGGGCGCTGCGGCTGGCGCGCCGGCACCGACACCGCGCTGGCGCGCAGCGGCGCCTGCAGCACCTTGTAGAAGAACTCGCCCTTGGCCGTCTGCAGGCTGCCCAGGGCGCCGGATTGCAGGCGCGCGAGCAGTTGCTCGCCCCTGGCGCCCAGCAGGTCTTCGCAGCGGCGCCCGACCAGCGTTTCGCGCGGCGCGCCGAGCAACTGGCAGGCCGGCGTGCTGAGGGCCAGGATGCGGCCCTCCAGGCTCAGCGCCAGCAGGCCCTGCCAGGGCGAATCCAGATACTGGCGGCGGCTGTGGAAGGACAGCACCACCTGCCCCGGGAAGCTGGCGGCGAACAGCCGTTCCTCGATCTGCACCGCGGCGCGGTTGAGCAGGCTGAGGCTTTCCACCGGGCCGGCCAGGGGGCCTTCGCGGGTCAGGTCGAGCACCCCGAGCAGATTGCCCCGGGGGCAACTGATGGGCACGGAGGTGCAGGAGAAGCGGCTGAGCCGCTCCAGGTAGTGCTCGCCGCAGTCGATCTGGGTGGCGCGGCCTTCCACCAGGGCGGTGCCCAGGGCGTTGGTGCCGCGCGCGGCCTCGCTCCAGCAGGCGCCCGGGGCGATGTCTTCCAGGCCGATGCGGCGCAGGCGCTCGTGGGCGCCGGCCACCGAGACGATGGTGGCGTCGGCGTTGGCCAGGATCACCAGGGCATCGTGGCCCTGGCGCTGGCGCAGGAAGTCCAGTTCGGGAGTGGCGGCGTCGAGCAGCAGGCGGTTGTTCTCCAGCAGCAGCTCGATGCCGGCGCGGTTGTCCAGCTCCTGGTCGTTGCCGCTGCCGCAGTCCAGGCCGTGGCCCAGGCTGCGCCGCCAGGAGGCGTCGATTTCCTCGCGCAGCACGCCGGCGGGTAGCTCGCCCTCGCGCTGCAGGCGTTCGCGGGCCCGGTGGGCCTCGCGCAGCAGGTCGCTGCCTATTGTTCTTGTCATGTCGATCTCGGCTCCGCTTGCCCGCGCGGTGCGTTGCCGCGCGGGACGTCAGGCTGGTCAGGGACTGTCTACACCCGTCCTCCCCTTCAGTAAAGAGGACTCCCGGTTGCCCGGCAACGCACGCAATTAGCGGGCCAGCCGGCCGGCGGCGAAGTGATTGACAGCCCCTCGACGCAGGTTTACGTTAACGTAAAGGTAAACGAACGAGCAAGCCCGATGCCGACCACCTACAGCATTTCCGACCTGGCCCGCGAACTGGACGTCACCACCCGCGCCATCCGCTTCTACGAGGAGCAAGGCATGCTCAGCCCCGAGCGCCGCGGCCAGGAGCGCATCTACAGCCCCAAGGACCTGGTGGCGCTGAAGCTGATCCTGCGCGGCAAGCGCATCGGCTTCTCGCTGGCCGAGTGCAAGGAGCTGATCGACCTCTACGACCCCAGCAGCGGCAACCGCAAGCAGCTCGAGACCTTCATGGGCAAGATCGCCGCGCGCCGCGCGCAGCTGGAGCAGCAGTTGCTCGACATCGAGCAGATGAAGCTGGAACTGGACACGGCCGAGGAGCGCTGCCTGGCGGCCCTGGCCGAGACCGAGAAGAAACAGCGCGCCTGAGCGCGCCCTACCCTTATCCAAGTACAAGAAAGCAGGTGCAACCATGAGCTACCCGTCCCTCAACTTCGGCCTCGGCGAAACCATCGACATGCTCCGCGAGCAGGTGCAGGGCTTCGTCGCCAGCGAACTGGCCCCGCGCGCCGCGCAGATCGACGCCGACAACCTGTTCCCCATGGACATGTGGAAGAAGTTCGGCGACATGGGCCTGCTCGGCATCACCGTCAGCGAGGAATACGGCGGCGCCAACATGGGCTACCTGGCCCACGTCATCGCCATCGAGGAAATCAGCCGCGGCTCGGCCTCGGTCGGCCTGTCCTACGGCGCGCACTCCAACCTGTGCGTCAACCAGATCAAGCGCAACGGCAATGCCGAGCAGAAGGCGAAATACCTGCCCAAGCTGATCAGCGGCGAGCACGTCGGCGCCCTGGCCATGAGCGAGCCCAATGCCGGCTCCGACGTGGTCTCCATGAAGCTGCGCGCCGAGAAGCGCGGCGACCGCTTCGTGCTCAACGGCAGCAAGACCTGGATCACCAACGGCCCGGACGCCAACACCTACGTGATCTACGCCAAGACCGAGCCGGAAAAGGGCGCCCACGGCATCACCGCATTCATCGTCGAGCGCGACTGGAAGGGCTTCAGCCGCGGCAACAAGTTCGACAAGCTGGGCATGCGCGGCTCGAACACCTGCGAGCTGTTCTTCGATGACGTGGAAGTGCCGGAAGAGAACGTGCTGGGCGCGGTCAACGGCGGCGTGAAGGTGCTGATGAGCGGCCTGGACTACGAGCGCGTGGTGCTGGCCGGCGGCCCGATCGGCATCATGCAGGCGTGCATGGACGTGATCGTCCCCTACATCCACGACCGCAAGCAGTTCGGCCAGAGCATCGGCGAATTCCAGCTGATCCAGGGCAAGGTCGCCGACATGTACACCCAGCTCAACGCCAGCCGCGCCTACCTGTACGCCGTGGCCCAGGCCTGCGACCGCGGCGAGACCACCCGCAAGGACGCCGCCGGGGTGATCCTCTACACCGCCGAGCGCGCGACGCAAATGGCCCTGGACGCCATCCAGATCCTCGGCGGCAACGGCTACATCAACGAATTCCCCACCGGCCGCCTGCTGCGCGACGCCAAGCTCTACGAGATCGGCGCCGGCACCAGCGAGATCCGTCGGATGTTGATTGGGCGCGAGCTCTTTAACGAAACCAAATAACGATAAAAGCCGCTGGAGGCTGAAGGCTGGACGAAAAAGCCGCTCCAGTCCTCGTCCAGCCTCCAGCCTACAGCGCTCTTCTCGAGGTTTTCATGGCCCTACTGCATACCCAGATCAACCCGCGCTCCCCCGAATACGCCGCCAACGCCGCGACCATGCTGGAGAGCGTCCAGGACCTGCGCGCCCTGCTCGGCCGCGTCCACGAAGGCGGCGGCGCCGCCGCCCAGGCCAAGCACAGCGCGCGCGGCAAGCTGCTGGTGCGCGAGCGCATCAACCGCCTGCTCGACGCCGGCTCGCCGTTCCTCGAAGTCTCCGCCCTCGCCGCCCATGAGGTTTATGGCGAGGACGTCGCCGCCGCCGGCGTGGTCGCCGGCATCGGCCGCGTGGAAGGCGTGGAATGCATGATCGTCGGCAACGACGCCACGGTGAAGGGCGGCAGCTACTACCCGCTGACCGTGAAGAAGCACCTGCGCGCCCAGGCCATCGCCCAGCAGAACCGCCTGCCGTGCATCTACCTGGTGGACTCCGGCGGCGCCAACCTGCCGCGCCAGGACGAGGTGTTCCCCGACCGCGAGCACTTCGGGCGGATCTTCTTCAATCAGGCCAACATGAGCGCCCAGGGCATCCCGCAGATCGCCGTGGTGATGGGCTCGTGTACCGCCGGCGGCGCCTACGTGCCGGCGATGAGCGACGAGACCATCATGGTCCGCGAGCAGGCCACCATCTTCCTCGCCGGCCCGCCGCTGGTGAAGGCCGCCACCGGCGAGGTGGTCAGCGCCGAGGACCTGGGCGGCGCCGACGTGCACTGCAAGACCAGCGGCGTGGCCGACCACTACGCCGAGGACGACGAGCACGCCCTGGCCATCGCCCGCCGCTGCATCGCCAACCTCAACTGGACCAAGCAGGGCAAGCTCAACACCCTGCCCCCGCGCGCGCCGCTGTACCCGGCCGAGGAGCTGTACGGAGTGATTCCGGTGGACAGCAAGCAGCCCTTCGACGTGCGCGAGATCATCGCCCGCCTGGTCGACGGCAGCGAGTTCGACGAGTTCAAGGCGCTGTTCGGCACCACCCTGGTGTGCGGCTTCGCCCACCTGCACGGCTACCCCATCGCCATCCTGGCGAACAACGGCATCCTCTTCGCCGAGGCCGCGCAGAAAGGCGCGCACTTCATCGAACTGGCCTGCCAGCGCGGCATCCCGCTGCTGTTCCTGCAGAACATCACCGGCTTCATGGTCGGCCAGAAGTACGAGGCCGGCGGCATCGCCAAGCACGGCGCCAAGCTGGTCACCGCGGTGGCCTGCGCCCAGGTGCCGAAGTTCACCGTGATCATCGGCGGCAGCTTCGGCGCCGGCAACTACGGCATGTGCGGCCGCGCCTACGACCCGCGCTTCCTGTGGATGTGGCCCAACGCGCGGATCGGCGTGATGGGCGGCGAGCAGGCCGCGGGCGTCTTGGCCCAGGTCAAGCGCGAGCAGGCCGAGCGCGCCGGCAATACGCTAAGCGCCGAGGAGGAAGCGAAGATCAAGGCACCGATCCTCGCCCAGTACGAGCGCCAGGGGCACCCCTACTACTCCAGCGCGCGGCTGTGGGACGACGGCGTGATCGACCCGGCGCAGACCCGCGAAGTGCTCGCCCTGGCCCTGTCCGCCTCGCTCAACGCGCCCATCGAGCCGACCCGCTTCGGCGTATTCAGGATGTAAGAAAGCTGGAAGCTTGAAGCCGGAAGTCGCGCGGCTTTCGCTTCCAGCTTTCGGCTTCCAGCCAGGAAACGACCATGCCTACTTACGAAAACATCCAGCTAGAGAAAGACGACCGCGGCGTCGCCACCCTGTGGCTGAACCGCCCGGACAAGAACAACGCCTTCAACGCCCAGACCATCGCCGAGCTGATCCGGGCGCTGGACCAGGTGGCCGACGACGCCGAGGTGCGCCTGCTGGTGCTGCGCGGCCGCGGCAGGCACTTCTGCGGCGGCGCCGACCTGGCCTGGATGCAGGAGGCGGTGAAGCTCGACTACCAGGGCAACCTCGCCGACGCCCAGCAACTGGCCGAACTGCTGAACAACCTGCACCTGCTGAAGAAGCCGACCCTGGCCGTGGTCCAGGGCGCGGCCTTCGGCGGCGGCGTGGGCCTGGTGGCCTGCTGCGACATGGCCCTGGGCAGCGAGCAGGCGCAGTTCTGCCTGTCGGAAGTGCGCATCGGGCTGATCCCGGCGACCATCGGGCCCTTCGTGACCAAGGCCATCGGCCAGCGCGCGGCCACCCGCTACGCCCTCACCGCCGAGCGCTTCGACGGCGCCCGCGCCCGCGAACTGGGCCTGCTGGACGAGTGCTACGCCGCCGAGGAGCTGGAGGAGAAGGTCGAGGCCTGGGTCGCCAACCTGCTGAACAACAGTCCGGCCGCGCTGGTGGCCTGCAAGGCGCTGTTCCAGGAGATCGGCAGCGGAGAATTGAGCCCCAACCTGCGCCGCTACACCGAGGCCGCCATCGCCCGCATCCGCATCAGCCCCGAGGGCCAGGAAGGGCTGCACGCCTTCCTCGAGAAACGCAAACCGAAATGGCAGAAGAGCAGCTAGAAGCTTGAAGCCGGAAGCTTGAAGCGGGAGTGCTCTTCAGCTTCCAGCTTATAGCTTCCGGCTTCCAGCTCTTCAACGGAGCAAAACAATGATTACAACGCTACTGGTGGCCAACCGCGGCGAGATCGCCTGCCGGGTGATGCGCACCGCCAAGGCCCTGGGCCTGACCACCGTCGCCGTGCACAGCGCCACCGACCGCCACGCCCGCCACGTCGAAGAGGCGGACATCGCCATCGACCTGGGCGGCGCCAAGCCCGCCGAATCCTACCTGCGCGCCGACGCCGTGCTGGCCGCGGCCAAGGCCGCCGGCGCCCAGGCCATCCACCCCGGCTACGGCTTCCTCTCGGAGAACGCCGGCTTCGCCCGCGCCTGCGAAGAGGCCGGGCTGGTGTTCCTCGGCCCGCCGGCCAGCGCCATAGACGCCATGGGCAGCAAGTCCGCGGCCAAGGCGCTGATGGAAGACGCCGGCGTGCCGCTGGTGCCCGGCTACCACGGCGAGGCCCAGGACTACGCCACCTTCCAGCGCGAAGCCGCGCGCATCGGCTATCCGGTGCTGCTCAAGGCCGCCGCCGGCGGTGGCGGCAAGGGCATGAAGGTGGTGGAACGCGAAAGCGAACTGGCCGAGGCCCTGGAATCCGCCCAGCGCGAGGCCCAGTCCGGCTTCGGCGACTCGCGCATGCTGGTGGAGAAATACCTGACCAAGCCGCGCCACGTGGAGATCCAGGTGTTCGCCGACCAGCACGGCAACTGCCTGTACCTCAACGAGCGCGACTGCTCGATCCAGCGCCGCCACCAGAAGGTGGTCGAGGAAGCCCCCGCCCCCGGCCTCTCGGTGGAACTGCGCCGCGGCATGGGCGAGGCCGCCGTGCGCGCCGCCCAGGCCATCGGCTACGTCGGCGCCGGCACCGTGGAGTTCCTCTACGACGAAGGCAGCGGCCAGTTCTTCTTCATGGAAATGAACACCCGCCTGCAGGTGGAGCACCCGGTCACCGAGGCCATCACCGGCCTCGACCTGGTGGCCTGGCAGATTCGCGTGGCCCGTGGCGAGCCGCTGCCGATCAGCCAGGAGCAGGTGCCGCTGAACGGCCACGCCATCGAAGTGCGCCTCTACGCCGAGGACCCGGAAGGCGGCTTCCTGCCCGCCAGCGGCCACCTGGCGCTGTACCGCGAACCGCCGGCCGGCCCCGGCCGCCGGGTGGACAGCGGCATCCGCGAGGGCGACGACATCTCGCCGTTCTACGACCCCATGCTGGCCAAGCTGATCGCCTGGGGCGAGAACCGCGAGGAAGCCCGCCAGCGCCTGCTGGCGATGCTTGGCGAAACCGCCGTGGGCGGCTTCAAGACCAACCTGGCGTTCCTGCGGCGCGTGCTGGCCCACCCGGCCTTCGCCGCCGCCGAGCTGGACACCGGCTTCATCGCCCGCCACCAGGAGCAACTGCTGCCGGCGCCCGGCGAACTGCCGCCGCAATTCTGGCAACTGGCCGGCGAGGCCTGGGCGCAGAGCGAAGCCGAGCGCGTGCGCAACGACGACGCCCACTCCCCGTGGAGCGCCCGCGATGGCTGGCGCAGCGGCCTGCCGGGGGAAACCGACCTGCACCTGCTGGCCAAGGGCGAATCCCAGGTGGTGCGCCTGCGCCATGCCGATGGCGTGCGCGGCGCGACGCTCAAGGGCGAATGGCTGGAAGTGGACCTCGACGGCCTGCGCCGCCGCCACCTGGCCCTGCGCCAGGGCGACAGCCTGTACCTGGAATGGCAGGGCGAACTGGTGCAGGTGCGCCGCTACGACGCCATCGCCGAAGCCGAAGCGGCCCACGCCCACCACGGCGGCCTGGGCGCGCCGATGAACGGCAGCATCGTGCGCATCCTGGTCCAGCCCGGCCAGGCGGTGGAAGCCGGCGCCGCCCTGGTGGTGCTGGAAGCCATGAAGATGGAACACAGCATTCGCGCGCCGCACGCCGGCGTGGTGAAATCGCTGTATTGCAGCGAAGGCGAACTGGTTTCCGAAGGCACGGCGTTGGTCGAACTGGAAGAGGCTTCGGCGTAACAGCCGAAGAGCCCCTCTCCCCAGCCCTCTCCCTGAAGGGAGAGGGAGCATTCGTGCCATGCGGACCGTCCGTGTGAGCCGGAAGCCACCGCTGCGCAGGACAGTCCCCTCTCCCTTCAGGGAGAGGGTTAGGGAGAGGGCAACGGCCGAGCCCGGCACCCTCCCCCACAGAACACAACGAGGACCCAGCATGCCCCTGCCCCAACACGTCCGCCTGGTCGAAGTCGGCCCGCGCGACGGCCTGCAGAACGAGAAACAGCCCGTCAGCGTCGCCGACAAGGTGCGCCTGGTGGACGACCTGAGCGCCGCCGGCCTTTCCTACGTCGAAGTCGGCAGCTTCGTCTCGCCCAAGTGGGTGCCGCAGATGGCCGGCTCGGCCGAAGTCTTCGCCGGCATCCAGCAGAAACCCGGCGTCACCTACGCCGCCCTGGCGCCCAACCTCAAGGGCTTCGAGGCCGCGCTGGAGGCCGGGGTGAAGGAAGTGGCGGTGTTCGCCGCCGCCTCCGAGGCCTTCTCGCAGAAGAACATCAACTGCTCGATCAAGGAGAGCCTGGAACGCTTCGTGCCGGTGATGGACGCCGCCCGCGAGCACGGCATCCGCGTGCGCGGCTACGTGTCCTGCGTGCTCGGCTGCCCCTACCAGGGCGAAGTGGACGTGCAACAGGTCGCCGCCGTGGCCGCCGAGCTGGACGCCATGGGCTGCTACGAAGTCTCCCTGGGCGACACCATCGGCGTCGGCACCGCCGGCGCCACCCGCGCCATGTTCGAAACGGTCGGCGCCCGCGTACCGCGCGAACGCCTGGCTGGGCACTTCCACGACACCTACGGCCAGGCCCTGGCGAACATCTACGCCAGCCTGCTGGAAGGCATCGCGGTGTTCGACAGCTCGGTCGCCGGCCTCGGCGGCTGCCCCTACGCCAAGGGCGCCACCGGCAACGTGGCGACCGAGGATGTGCTCTATCTGCTCGACGGCCTGGGCATCCACACCGGCATCGACCTCGACGCCCTGATCGCCGCCGGCCAGCGCATCTGCGCGGTGCTCGGCAAGGAAAACGGCTCGCGCGTGGCCCGCGCCCGCCTGGCCAAGGCCTGATCCCACGCCGCTATTGCTCGGTCATGGCGATGGGTATCGCTTCGCTCAACCCATCCTACGATGGCGTCTCTCCTGTAGCCTGGGGCGCATAACGCCCCAGGCATATCAGGATGACTCCGGATTCACCGCCCGCGCCGGACGGCCCCCTCTCCCTCTGGGAGAGGGCTGGGGTGAGGGTTGCGGACTTCGCCGACACTCCGCTGCCAACCCTGCACTCCGCGCCCCCTCCCTAACCCTCCCCCGCAAGCGGGAGAGGAGACCGTTCGGCGTGAAGCGGAACCTGGAAGCTCCCTGAATCCATATACGCAAACGGCCCGCCAAAAGGCCCACCGCGCACCCGGTAGCAGAAAATCCCCCATCGATTGATACGGATAATGCAACAGGGTTTATCACTGGCCGTGATAATAAGAATGCTCCCGTTCGATTAGCGACTTAGACGCCTGGAACGCAGACTCCGCCCATTACAGAAAAAATGCCGGAGTCTTCCCCATGGAGCGTTCACCCAATTCCTTGCGTATCCCCCTCGCACTGGCCGCCGTCCTGGTGCTCAGCGCCTGCGGCAAGCCCCAGGAAGCCGCGCAGAACATGCCCGCGCCCAAGGTCAGCGTCGCCGAGGTCATCGAACAGCCGGTCAACGAGTGGGACGAGTTCACCGGCCGCCTGGAGGCGCCCGAATCCGTCGAGCTGCGCCCGCGCGTCTCCGGCTACATCGACAAGGTGACCTTCCGCGAAGGCGCCCTGGTGAAGAAGGGCGACCTGCTGTTCCAGATCGACCCGCGCCCGTTCCAGGCCGAGGTCCACCGCCTGGAAGCCCAGCTAGCGCAGGCCCGCGCCAACCAGACGCGCACCGCCAACGAAGCCGCCCGCGGCGACCGCCTGCGCGCCACCAACGCCATCTCCGCCGAGCTGGCCGACGCCCGCAGCGCCGCCGCCACCGAGGCCCGCGCCCAGGTCGCGGCGACCCAGGCCGAACTGGACAACGCCCGGCTGAACCTGTCGTTCACCCAGATCACCGCGCCCATCGACGGCCGCGTCTCGCGCGCCGAAGTCACCGCCGGCAACCTGGTCAACTCCGGGCAGAGCCTGCTCACCACCCTGGTCTCCACCGACAAGGTCTACGCCTACTTCGACGCCGACGAACGCGTCTACCTGAAGTACGTGGCCATGGCCCGCGCCGGCGGCCCGGACGCCCGCGGCAGCACCCCGGTGTACCTCGGCCTGACCGGCGAGGACGGCTTCCCGCACCTGGGCCGCCTGGACTTCCTCGACAACCAGGTCAACCCCAAGACCGGCACCATCCGCGGCCGCGCGGTGTTCGACAACAAGGACGGCCTGTACACCCCCGGCCTCTACGCGCGCATCAAGCTGGTCGGCTCCGGCACCTACGACGCCGCGCTGATCAAGGACGAAGCGGTCGGCACGGACCTGGGCAAGAAGTTCGTGCTGGTGGTCGGCGCCGACAGGAAGGTGGCCTACCGCGCCATCGAGCTGGGGCCGAAGCTGGAAGGCCTGCGCATCGTCCGCAGCGGCCTGGCCAAGGGCGACCGCATCGTGGTCAACGGCCTGCAGCGCGTGCGCCCCGGCGCCGAGGTGGATGCCCAGGGCGTGCCCATGGCCAGCCCGGACACCCTCGCCGCCCTCGCCCGCTCGCGCCAGGCGGTGGAAGACAGCGAGCCGCCGAAGGTCGCCGAACAGTCGCCGGGCAAGCCCAGCCGCATCTGACGACGACCCGCCCCTGAGCGGGGCACATCGACAACGCAGTACCCGGCCCTGGCCCCACCCAGGGCCGCGGGTGACCTTTTGCCCAGGGTTTAGCGCCCCGCGCGCCAGGAACGAACCATGAACTTCTCGCAATTCTTCGTGCAGCGGCCGATCTTCGCCGCCGTGCTCTCGCTGATCATCCTGATCGGCGGGGCCATCTCGCTGTTCCAGTTGCCGATCAGCGAATACCCCGAAGTGGTGCCGCCCACCGTGGTGGTGCGCGCCACCTTCCCCGGCGCCAACCCCAAGGTGATCGGCGAGACCGTCGCCGCGCCCCTGGAGCAGGCCATCACCGGCGTCGAGAACATGCTCTACATGTCCTCGCAGTCCACCGCCGACGGCAAGATGACTCTGACCATCACCTTCGCCCTGGGCACCGACCTGGACAACGCCCAGGTGCAGGTGCAGAACCGCGTGACGCGGACCGAGCCGAAGCTGCCCGAAGAGGTCACCCACATCGGCATCACCGTCGACAAGGCCTCGCCCGACCTGACCATGGTCGTGCACCTGACCTCGCCGGACAACCGCTACGACATGCTCTACCTGTCCAACTACGCCATCCTCAACATCAAGGACGAGCTGGCGCGCCTCGACGGCGTGGGCGACGTGCAGCTGTTCGGCATGGGCGACTACTCGCTGCGCGTGTGGCTGGACCCGAACAAGGTGGCCTCGCGCAACCTCACCGCCACCGACGTGGTCAACGCCATCCGCGAGCAGAACCGCCAGGTCGCCGCCGGCGCCCTCGGTGCGCCGCCCGCGCCCAGCGCCACCAGCTTCCAGCTGTCGATCAACACCCAGGGCCGCCTGGTCAGCGAGGAAGAATTCGAGAACATCATCATCCGCAGCGGCCCCGACGGCGAGATCACCCGCCTGAAGGACATCGCCCGCATCGAGCTGGGCTCCAGCCAGTACGCCCTGCGCTCGCTGCTGGACAACCAGCCGGCGGTGGCCATCCCGATCTTCCAGCGCCCCGGCTCCAACGCCATCGCCATCTCCAACGAGGTGCGCGAGAAGATGGCCGAGCTGAAGAAGCAGTTCCCCCAGGGCGTGGACTACTCCATCGTCTATGACCCGACCATCTTCGTCCGCGGCTCCATCGAGGCGGTGGTGCACACCCTGTTCGAAGCCCTGGTGCTGGTGGTGCTGGTGGTGGTGCTGTTCCTGCAGACCTGGCGCGCCTCGATCATCCCGCTGGCCGCCGTGCCGGTGTCGCTGATCGGCACCTTCGCGGTGATGCACGCCTTCGGCTTCTCGCTCAACGCGCTGTCGCTGTTCGGCCTGGTGCTGGCCATCGGCATCGTGGTGGACGACGCCATCGTAGTGGTGGAGAACGTCGAGCGGAACATCGGCCTCGGGTTGACGCCGATCGAGGCCACCAAGCGCGCCATGAAGGAAGTGACCGGGCCGATCATCGCCACCGCCCTGGTGCTGTGCGCCGTGTTCGTGCCGACCGCGTTCATCTCCGGCCTCACCGGGCAGTTCTACCGGCAGTTCGCGCTGACCATCGCGATCTCCACGGTGATCTCCGCGTTCAACTCGCTGACCCTGTCGCCGGCGCTGGCCGCCGTGCTGCTCAAGGGCCACCACGAGCCCAAGGACCGCTTCTCGCTGATCCTCGACAAGCTGCTGGGCAGTTGGCTGTTCCGCCCGTTCAACCGCTTCTTCGACCGCGCCAGCCATGGCTACGTCGGCACCGTCACCCGCGTGCTGCGCGGCAGCTCCATCGCCCTGTTCATCTACGCCGGGTTGATCGCCCTCACCTACCTGGGCTTCTCCAGCACCCCGACCGGCTTCGTGCCGCAGCAGGACAAGCAGTACCTGGTGGCCTTCGCCCAGTTGCCCGACGCGGCGACCCTCGACCGCACCGAGGCGGTGATCAAGCGCATGTCGGAAATCGCCGGCAAGCACCCGGGCATCGAGCACACCGTGTCCTTCCCGGGCCTGTCGATCAACGGCTTCACCAACAGCCCGAACAGCGGCATCGTCTTCACCCCGCTGAAGGACTTCGACCAGCGCAAGGGCCCGGGCATGTCCGCCGGCGAGATCGCCGCCGAGCTGAACAAACAGTTCGCCGACATCCAGGACGCCTACATCGCCATCTTCCCGCCGCCGCCGGTACAGGGGCTGGGGACCATCGGCGGCTTCCGCGTGCAGGTCGAGGACCGCGGCAGCCTGGGCTACGAGGAGCTCTACACGCAGACCCAGAACATCCTCGCCAAGGCCCGCGCGCTGCCCGAGCTGAACCCCATGTCGGTATTCACCAGCTACCAGGTGAACGTGCCGCAGGTGGACGCCGCCATCGACCGCGAGAAGGCCAAGACCCACGGCGTGGCCATCAGCGACATCTTCGACACCCTGCAGGTGTACCTGGGCTCGCTGTACGCCAACGACTTCAACCGCTTCGGCCGCACCTACCAGGTCAACGTCCAGGCCGACCAGAACTTCCGCCTGGACCCGGAACAGATCGGCCAGCTGAAGGTGCGCAACAACCTGGGTGAAATGGTCCCCCTGGCCACCTTCATCAAGATCAGCGACACCTCCGGCCCCGACCGGGTGATGCACTACAACGGCTTCATCACCGCCGAGATCAACGGCGCCGCGGCGCCCGGCTACAGCTCCGGCCAGGCCGAGGCGGCGATGGAGAAACTGCTCAAGCAGGAACTGCCCAACGGCATGACCTACGAGTGGACCGACCTGACCTACCAGCAGATCCTCGCCGGCAACACCGCGGCCTTCGTCTTCCCGCTGTGCGTGCTGCTGGCCTTCCTGGTGCTGGCCGCGCTGTACGAGAGCTGGGGCCTGCCGCTGGCGGTGATCCTGATCGTGCCGATGACCCTGCTGTCGGCCATCGGCGGGGTGATAGTCGCCGGCGGCGACAACAACATCTTCACCCAGATCGGCCTGATCGTGCTGGTGGGCCTGGCGTGCAAGAACGCCATCCTCATCGTCGAATTCGCCAAGGACAAGCAGGAAGAAGGCATGGACCGCGTCAGCGCCGTACTGGAAGCCTGCCGCCTGCGCCTGCGGCCGATCCTGATGACCTCCATCGCCTTCATCATGGGCGTGGTGCCGCTGGTGCTGTCCACCGGCGCCGGCGCCGAGATGCGCCATGCCATGGGCGTCGCGGTGTTCTCCGGGATGCTCGGGGTGACCTTCTTCGGCCTGCTGCTGACACCGGTGTTCTACGTCCTCATCCGCCGCTTCATGGAAGCCCGCGAAGCGAAGAAACAAGCCCGCCTGACCCACGAGGCCAGCCACGCATGAACCTGAAACACTTCGCCCCGGCGCTGCTGGCCCTGAGCCTCAGCGCCTGCATGGTCGGCCCCGACTACCAGCAGCCGGACACCGCGCCGGCCAAGCTCGAAACCGGCGCGGCAGCCTTCGACCGCAGCCGCTTCGAAGACGCCTGGTGGAAACAGTTCGACGACCCGGTGCTGAGCCAGTTGGTCGACCAGGCCCTGAAGGAAAACCGCGAGCTGCGCGTGGCCTACGACCGCGTGCTGGCCTCGCGGGCGATCCGCGACGACGTCTCCAACGACCGCTTCCCCACCGTGACCAGCCGCGTCTCCTCGGAGGTCGGCAAGGGCCAGGTGCCCGGGCAGACCGAGGACCGCGTCAACCAGGAGCGCTACGACCTGGGCCTGGACATGATCTGGGAAGTCGACCTGTTCGGCCGCGTGCGCCGCGAACTGGAATCGGCCGACGCCCAGAGCCAGGCCGCCCAGGCCGACCTGCAGCAATTGCAGGTCAGCCTGGTCGCCGAGCTGGCCGACGCCTACGGGCAACTGCGCGGCGCGCAGTTGAGGGAAGGTATCGCCCGCGACAACCTGAAGAACCAGCGCGAATCCCGCGACCTGACCATCCAGCTGCGCGACAACGGCGTGGGCAACGAACTGGACGTGCAGCGCGCCGAGGCGCGCCTGGCCGCCACCGAAGCCACCCTGCCGCAACTGCAGGCCGAGGAAGTGCGCCAGCGCAACCGCATCGCCACCCTCCTCGGCCAGCGCCCGGACCAGCTGACGGTGGACCTCTCGCCCAGGCAGTTGCCGGCCATCGCCAAGGCCCTGCCGATCGGCGACCCGGGCGACCTGCTGCGCCGCCGCGCCGACGTCGCCGCCGCCGAACGCCGGCTGGCCGCGGCCACGGCGGATGTCGGCGTGGCCACCGCCGACCTGTTCCCGCGGGTGAGCCTCGGCGGCTTCCTCGGCTACACCGCCGGGCGCGGCTCGCAGATAGGCTCAGGCGCCGCCCGCGCCTGGGGCGTGGCGCCGACCATCAGCTGGGCCGCCTTCGACCTGGGCAGCGTGCGCGCCCGCCTGCGCGCCTCCAAGGCCGACGCCGACGCCGCGCTCGCCAGCTACGAGCAGCAGGTGCTGCTGGCCCTGGAAGAGTCCTCCAACGCCTTCAGCGACTACGGCAAGCGCCAGCAGCGCATGCTGGTGCTGGTGCGCCAGTCCGAGGCCAGCCGCAAGGCCGCCGAACTGGCCGGCGTGCAATACCGCGAAGGCACCCTGGACTTCCTAAACCTGCTGGACGCCGAGCGCGAACAACTGGCCGCCGAAGACGCCCAGGCCCTGGCCGAAGTCGACGTCTACCGCGGCATAGTCGCCATCTACAAGGCCCTGGGCGGCGGCTGGCAACCCCGGGCCTGACAGGTTCCTCCCTGGCCACTCTCCGGCCACTTGGCCCCGCGACGCACGCTGCTGATCGCGGGGCTTTTTTATGCCCGCTGCGCCGAAGCGCTTTTCGTAGGATGGGTTGAGCTTGCGAAACCCATCGGACCATGGCGATGGGTATCGCTTCGCTCAACCCATCCTACGAGAGCATGTCACCTGCACCTGTAGGAGCGAGCTTGCTCGCGAACGGCGCTCCCGGTTGTGCCGGGACATCGGGCTGACTCCGCCCCTTGAGCCCCTCCCACACCCACCGGCAAGATAGTCCCCCGCCCGCCGCCCCCGGAGCTCCCCCATGACCGACACCCGCCAGCTGTTCAGCCAGCAGGCCGACGCCTACCGCGCCGGTCGCCCGACCTACGACCCGGCGTTCTTCGCCTGGCTGGCGCAGGTGGCGCCCTCCACCGCCCTGGCCTGGGATTGCGGCTGCGGCTCGGGCCAGGCCAGCCTCGACCTGGCCCGGCACTTCCAGCAAGTGGTGGCCACCGACATCAACGCCAAGCAACTGGAACAGGCCCCCCGCGAGGGCAACATCGACTACCGCTGCGAACCGGCGGAAAGCACCTCGCTGCAGCCGGCCAGCGTCGACCTCACCCTGGTGGCCCAGGCCCTGCACTGGTTCGACGTCGAGCGCTTCTATGCCGAGGTGCGCCGCGTGTCGCGCCCCGGCGCGCTGCTGGCGGTGGTCTCCTACAACCTGCTGAACATCGACGAGCGCCTGGACGCGCTGATCCGCCACCTCTACCACGACCTGGTCGGCCCCTACTGGGCGCCGGAACGCAAGCATGTGGAGACCGGCTACGAAACCATCCCCTTCCCCTTCCCCTTCGAGCGCGTGGAGACGCCACCCTTCGCTCTGGAGGCGCAGTGGAGTTTCCAGCGCCTGGTCGACTACCTGTACAGCTGGTCGGCGGTGGCCAGCTACCGCCAGGCCACCGGCCAGGACCCGGTCGAGGCGCTGCGCGGGGAGTTGCAGGCGGCCTGGAGCGAGGTGGAAACGCGCCAGGTGAGCTGGCCGCTGACCATCAGGCTGGGCAGGGTATAAGGCGCAGGCTTCCCGTAGGAGCGAGCCAGCCGGGCCATGGTTTCCGCCGTGCGAAGAGCAGGCGGGTTCGCGTTTCGCCCGCGGCATCTCGATGCCGTGCTGCTTCACCCGGCGGTACAGCGTTGCCCGCGAGATGCCCAGGGCCTGGGCCGCGGGGCCCGGCTGCCAGCGGTGGCGCACCAGGGCGTCGAGCAGGGCCTGGCGCTCGGGGCTGGCCAATGCCCTCAAGCCGCAGTTGGTACGGCTGTTCTCCGACGCCGCGCTGGTGAACCGGCAGATGCTGGAGGACATGCTCAAGTACAAGCGCCTGGAAGGCGTGGACACGGCGCTGGTGATCCGGGGCGAGGCCGATGCCATCATCCCGGCCAGCCACGCCCAGGGCCTGAGCGCCGAAGTCCACGTGCTGCCGGAACAGGCGCACATGCTTCAGATGGAGGCGGCGGAAGCGGTGAATACATTGCTGTTGGATTTCCTCGAGCGTCACTGAACAGGAGCCTCTGACATTGGGCCGCGGATGGCTGCCCAGCCCTGGCGCCATGCTGGGGCTTTTTTTGGGGGGTGCTCGGGTGGGGGTTTGGGTGTTTGCTGCGGGTCCGCAACCCTCACCCCAGCCCTCTCCCAGAGGGAGAGGGGGCCGTATGGCTTGAAGCGATATTCCATCTCCCTGGTCGTTTTATCCGCGTCTGAAACCTCAATGAGGCACGGCTCCAGCATCGGCACGGACAGTCCCCTCTCCCTTCAGGGAGAGGGTTAGGGAGAGGGGCTCTTCAGCAGGCTCAGTCCGTGCCGGTGGTAGGGGGGTGCCTCATTGAAGTTTCAGGTCAGGCTGGGTTTTTTTTGTGTGGGGGTGCCCAGACGGGGCCTTGGGTGCTTGCTACAAATCCGCAACCCTCTCCCCAGCCCTCTCCCTGAAGGGAGAGGGGGCTTGTCCATGCCGAGAAAGCTAATGGCTTTTGCCGGAAACCGCCGAGGCTGCCGGCTAACGCCATAACATCAAACCCTGCCCAACGGCCCCCTCTCCCTCTGGGAGAGGGCTGGGGTGAGGGTTGCGGACTCCCCCTCAAAGCGCATCGTGAAAGATGACACCCAATGTAAACCGCTCCCCCCACAACAACCGGCTGACCCCATGGCGCATGCTCACCCGATAGTCCCCACGCGCGCCCCGCACCGGCCGCTGCGAGACAGCGAACACCACGGCATCCCCCTGGCACAACGGCACCACCTCCACCCGCGACTGCATGCGCGGGCGCTGTTCGGTGAGGACGAACTCGCCGCCGCCGAACTCCTCGCCCGGTTGCGACAGCAGGATGGCGACCTGCAGCGGGAAGGCCAGTTCGCCGTACAGGTCCTGGTGCAGGCAGTTGTAGTCGCCCTCGCCGTAGCGCAGCAGCAATGGCGTGGGGCGCAGTTGGCCAGCGGCGTGGCAGCGTTCGAGGAATTCGGCGTGCCGCGGCGGGTATGCCGGCGCCAGGCCCAGGCGGCGTTGCCAGGCGTTGGCGATGTTCGCCAGGGGCGGATAGAAGGCCTCGCGCAGCGTCTGCAGCGGCGCCGGCAAGGGATAGGCGAAGTAGCGGTACTCGCCCAGGCCGAAACCGTGGCGGGCCATGACCACCCGGCTGCGGAAGGGTTCGTCGCGGGCGTAGAGGGCGCGCAGCCATTGGCATTGACGCGGGTCGAGCAGCCCGGGGACCAGGGCGTGGCCGCCGGCGTCCAGGCGCGCGGCCAGCGCTGGCCAGTCCAGGGCGGCGATGCGCTTGGCGAGTGGGGTCATGGGCGGGCTCCGCGGGGCGATGCCGCCAGTCTAGGCGAGCGGCCAGCCGCCCTGCGCCCCGATGCCGACTTTCAAACCCGGGGGTTCGCGAGCAAGCTCGCTCCTACAGTCGCAGGAGGAATGCCCTCGTAGGATGGGTTGAGCGAAGCGATACCCATCACCATGGCCCGATGGGTTTCGCAGGCTCAACCCATCCTACGAAGAGCGCCTCGGCGCGCGGGGCAAGACAGTCGCTCCTGCAGGGGCATGGCGCAGGTGGGGGCGGCGTAGGAGCGGATCTCATCCGCGATCCGCGCCGGAACGTCCGGCCATCGCGGACAAGGTCCGCTCATACGGTTCCAGGAAGCATGGCTTTTCGTAGGATGGCATTGAGCGAAGCGATACCCATCACCATGGCCCGATGGGTTTCGCAGGCTCAACCCATCCTACGAAGAGCGCCTCGGCGCGCGGGGCAAGACAATCGCTCCTGCAGGGCATGGCGCAGGTGGGGCGGCGTAGGAGCGGATCTCATCCGCGATCCGCGCCGGAACGTCCGGCCATCGCGGACAAGGTCCTACCCTACGGACGGGCACGGCCTCTCGCAGGATGGTGTTGAGCGAAGCAATACCCATCCTGCGAAAAGCGCCTCGGTGCGGCCACTCAGTCGTCGTCGCCGGGGTGGTCCGCCAGGCCTTCCAGTTCGGCGCGCGCCACGGCGCGTTCGTCGAGTTTGCGCCGGGCCGCCTCGGGCAGGTCGGTGTAGCGGATCACCCCGCGCTCGACCAGCACGTTGACCACGTCTTCCAGCACGCGGATCACTTCCAGATCGGACTGGCGCAGCAGGTCCAGCCGGCTGCGCACTTCGGTGCGCGCATCCAGCCACTGCCGAAGCTCGTCGCTCTGGTAGGCCAGCGTGTCGTTCATGCCTTCGAAGGGCTGGCTTTCCACTCTCAACAGATTTCCTTGCCCATCGCGTTGTACGTAAACCATGCGGGTCGACCTAACCGTCATTGTCAAGGGTGCGGACGGAGCCTTCCTGTCCGTCGTCTGCGAACTGGGACCGTCGATCGGCCCCAGGGTTCGGCGCAGCTTAACAAGCCCGGCTCAAGAAAGCAGGCTGACCACCGCGAAACGGCTCAGGTTGGCCTGGGCCACCACGGTCTGGGTCACCGCCGCGTAACTGGAGCCGCTACCGCGTACCAGGTTGAACACCGACGCCGCGTAGTCCTGCGCCCATTGCTGCTCGTCGCGGTCGGCCTGGCGGGCCAAGAACTCGCGGATCTCGCCCTGGCGCTGGCGCAGCTGGTCGCGCAGGGTGCCGATGCGGTCCAGCGCGTCTATCACCTGGTCGAGCATGTGGCGCAGTTCGCGCTGGTCGCTGCCGGCCAGGCTCTGCGGCAGGTCCAGCAGGCGCTGCTCGCGGGTGCGGGCAGGGCTGGCGCGGTCCCTGGCGAAGCGTTTGCCCTCCCCCTGCACATTGAGCTGGCCGCCCTGCTTGCGCCAGTCGGCCTCGGCCATGGAGAAAGTCAGCCTGCCGTCGGCGTCGAGTTCCGCGCGGATGCCGCTGGATGCCAGGCCGACGTTGAAGCTGCGCAGCAACTGCTGGTCGCTCATGGCGTCGTCCAGCACTACCACGCCGGGTTCGCCCTGGGCGCGTCCGGTGTGGAACAGCAGGGTCTCGCGGCCGCCTGCGCGGGCCTCGTCCGGGGTGGCCAGGCCGTCGATGGCGAAGCGGGTGCGCGCCGCTTCGTGCAGGTGCAGGTCGAGGTTGGCGTCCAGCCCGCCGGCGCTGCGTTCGCGGCGTTGCGCCAGCAGCTCGGCGGCCTGCTGCAGCGGCTGCTCCAGCTGCTTGCGGTTGCCGCCCTGGCCGCTGCCCAGCTCGCGGCCCAGGCTGAGCTTGAGCTGGTTGAGGCGCTCGGCCAGCTCGCCCAGGTAGCCTTCAGCGCTCTGCATGGCGCTGAGCTGCTGGTTGAGCTGGATGCTGAAGCCGGCGGCCTTGCCCGGGCTGCGCTCGCCAGCGCCGGCCGCGCTGCGCGCCGGCTTGCGCTGGCGCAGGGTGCGCTCGCCCACCGCCGGCGGCGCCTGGCGCGGCTGGCCGTCGATGGCGGCGACCGCCGGGAACGGGTTCTCGACCTTCATCGCGCCAGGGTCCTCAGAGCAGGCTGAACAGCGACAGGCCGTTGACCGTCAGGTAGGTCTTCTGCGTCGCCTGCAGGGCCAGCTTGTAGTTGCCCAGGTCGATACTGGCCTTGCCGTAGTCCAGCGCCGAGAGGTCGCCCTCGACCTTCTGGTTGACCAGGGAGCTGTCCTGGTTGCTGTTGTCCAACAGGGTCAGGGTGTTCTGCCGCCCGCCCAGGTCGGTGATGGCCGACAGCAGCTTGCCGTGGCTGTCGTCCAGCAGGTCGATGGTGGCCTCGATGCTCTGCTGGATGGCCGGGTCGCTGCTGTCCAGGGCCGGGTCCTGCAGCTTGGCCACCAGGGCGTGGAGGCCGTTGAGCAGGTCCATGCCGTTGCCGAACAGCGGGCGGATGGCGACGTTCTCGTCGACCATCACGCCGTTGGCCACCACCGCCTGGCGCGTCTTGTCGTTGCCGGTGGCGCTGTAGGTGCCGCTGGCCTCGTCGTAGGTCACCGCCGGCTGGTCGGTGAGGGTGCCGGAGAACAGGTAGCGGCCCTCCTCGTCCTTGACGTTGAGGTAGCTGACCAGGGTCTTCTCCAGGTTCGACAGCTCGCCGGCCATGGCGCCGAGCTGCTCGTTGGCGTTGGAGCCGTTGGCCGCCCAGAGCAGCAGGTCGCGGATGTCCAGCAGGGTGTCGGAGGTGGACTGCAGGTTGGTTTCCTGGATCGACAGGTTGCCGGAGACCCCGGCGATGTTGCTGCCGTACTGGGCCAGGCTGGCCTCCGAGCGCTGGATGCGCAGGATGCGCACCGCGGCGATGGGGTCGTCCGAGGGGTGCTGGATGCGGTTGCTGCTGGACATCTGCTGCATCAGCTGCGACATCTTCTCGGTGTTGCGGCTCATCGAGTCCAGGAGGATGGCGGTGCTCTGCGAATTGGTGATGCGCATGGGGCGTCTCGTCGGGTGGCGGGCTACTGCGTTCAGAAGGCCGCGAGCATGCTGTCGAACAGGTCCTTGGCGGTGCTGATGACCTTCATGTTGGCCTGGTAGGCCTGCTGGTAGGTCATCAGGTTGACCGCCTCCTCGTCCAGGTTCACCGCGCTGACGCTGTCGCGCTGGTTCTGTGCCTGCTGCGTCACGGTCTTGGCGGTGTCCAGGTCGGCCTGGTTCTGCCGGCTGTCGCTGGCCACCCGGCCGATCAGCCCGGCGTAGGCGTCGTTGAGCGTCACCTGGTTGCCGTCGACGCTAATAACCTGGCTCTTCAGGTCGATCAGCTTCAACAGGTTGCCGTTGTTGCCCTTCTCCCCGGCGCTGTCGGACAGCGCCAGTTCGGTGGGCTGCAGGCCGGTGAGGCTGAGCAGCTTGCCGGTGCTGCCGGGGTTGGCCTGCAGCAGCGCCTGGCCGGGGTTGCCGTTGAGGTCATAGCCACCAGCCAGGGTGGAGTTGACCAGGTCGGCGACCTGGGTGGCCATCTGCGCCAGGCTGTCGAGGTTCGGCCGCAGGGTCTGGTATTCGGTGTCGTACAGCGCGCCCATGGCGCCGCCCAGGTCCTGCTGGTGGATGGCGAACTGGGTGCCGGCGAAGGCCAGGCTGACGTCCTGCTCGCCGCTGCTGGTCAAGCTGACCTTCAGCTGCGCGGCGGAGGCGCCGGCCACCAGCGGCTGGCCGTTGGCTAGGGACACCGAGACCGAGCCGTCGGCGGCGGCGCTGGTGCGGATGCTGCTGTACTGGCTGAGCTGGGTGATCAGCGCGTCGCGCTGGTCCTGCAGGGCCGAGGGGTCGGCGGCGGCGGACTGCGCGGCGACGATCTTCTTGTTCAGCAGGGCGATGTTGCCGGTCAGGCCGTTGATCTCGCCGACCATGGTGCCGCGCTGCTCCTGCAGGGACTTGAGCTGGGTGTCGAGGTTGCCGGAGAGGGTGTTGAAGCGCTGCGCCAGGTTGCCGGCCTCGGCGATGATCTGCTGGCGCAGTGCAGTGGAGTCCGGGGTGGCGCTGGCCTCGCTGAGGGCGGCGAAGAAGTTGTCGAGGCCGACGCTGATGCTGGCGCCGTCGCTGGACATCAGGTCCTCCAGCGCGCCCAGGTACTGCTGGGCGTTGCTGTAGTAGTTCTGCGCGGTGGTGGCGCGCCACAGCTGCTGGTTGAGGAAGTCGTCGGACATGCGCCGGATGCCGGTCACCTTCACCCCGCCGCCGGGGCTGAGCGAGCCCTGCCCGCCGAGGGAGCTGGTGAGCACCGACAGGCGGCTGAACCCCGGGGTGTTGACGTTGGAGGTGTTCTGCCCGGTGATCGACAGGCCGATCTCCGAGGCGCGCACGCCGCTGTAGGCGATCTGCGTCAAATTGCTCACGACTGCTTCCCTTTGGGCTGAAGGCGGATCGGTTGGGCGAAGGCGGCGGACAATGCCTGGTGTTGCGTGCCCTGCTGCTGATAGGCGACCGGTTCGGCCGCCGGCTTAAGCGGCGCCGGCGCTGCGGCCTGGCCGCGGCGATCGAGGTCGTCGAGGATGCCGCGGGTGTAGCGGCGGGTTTCCTCGAAGGGGATGCGTTCGATCCAGGCCTCGCCGCTGATCTCGCCGCGGCGCGGGTCGCCGTTGCTCTTCAGCCACTCGTCCACCCGGCCGGGGCCGGCGTTGTAGGCGGCCAGGGCCAGGGCGCGGTGGCCGTCGTAGCGCTGCAGCATCTCGTCGAGGTAGGCGCTGCCGAGCTGGCGGTTGTAGGCGCCGTCCTGGGTCAGGCGCTGCGGGTCGAACTCCAGGCCCAGCTTGGCGGCCATTTCCCGCGCGGTGTCGGGCATCAGTTGCATCAGGCCGCGGGCGCCCTTGGGCGAGACGGCGGCGACGTCGCCGGCGGATTCGTGGTCGATCAGGCTGTCCACCAGCTCGCCGAAGGCCGCGCTGCCGCGTTGCCAGAGCCGCCCGGCGGCCTGCACGCCGCGCTGCCAGTCGGCTGCCACGGCCTGCTGCAGGCTGCGCGGCAGGCCCAGTTGGTCGCCGCCGGCCAGCGCCTCGCCACGGCTGTCGGAGTCGTGGCCGGAAAGCTGGCGCACCAGCAGCGCGGCGATGCCGGTCTGCTTGCGCTCGGCCAGGTTGTCGGCGAGCACGCCGTCGTAGAAGTCGCGCAGGGTGTCCAGGTCGCGGCTGCGGCCGATGCCGCCGGCCGAGAGCACGTCGCCGGCCTTGCGCATCTGCTTGAGGATCTGCTGCAGGAACAGCGCCTCGAACTGCTCGGCGGCCGCCTCCAGGCGCGCCTGGGGGTTGCCGTCCTGGCCGCGCGCGGCGTTCAGCGCGGTGGGGAGTGAAACGATGCTCATGCGCGCGCCCTAGATGATGATGAGTTCGGCGTTCAGCGCGCCGGCCTTCTCCAGCGCCTGGAGAATGCTCATGACGTCGTCCGGGGTGGCGCCGAGGCTGTTCACGGTGTCGATGATGCCCTGCAGGCTGGCGCCCTCGGGCCAGCGGAACATCGGTTTCTTGTCCTGGGCGACGTTGACGTCGGACTGCGGCGTGACCGTGGTGCGGCCGCCGGAGAACGGCGCCGGCTGGCTGACCTGGGGGTTCTCGCTGATGGTCACGGTGAGGCTGCCGTGGGACACCGCGGCGGCCTTCACCCGCACGCCCTGGCCGATGACCACGGTGCCGGTGCGGCTGTTGAACACCACCTTGGGCCGTTCGCGGCCTTCCTGCACCTCCACGCCTTCGAGCAGGGCCATGAAGCTGGTGCGCTGGTTGGCCGAGACCGGCGCGCGCACGCTGACCTTGGTGCCGTCCAGGGCCTGGGCGCTGCCGGCGCCGAGCAGGTTGTCCAGCGCGGTGACGATGTGCGCGGCGGTCTGGAAGCTGGGCTGGCGCAGGTTGAGCATGATGTCCGGGCGGCTGGCGAAGTCGCTGGGGATCATCCGCTCGACGGTCGCGCCGTTGGGGATGCGCCCGCCGTTGGCGGTGTTGATGGTCACGCTGGAGCCGCTCTGGCCGCTGGCGTTGAGGCCGCCCACGGCCACAGCGCCCTGGGCCAGTGCGTAGGTTTCGCCGTCGATGCCGCGCAGCGGCGTGAGCAGCAGCTGGCCGCCGCGCAGGCTCTTGGCGTCGCCCAGCGAGGACACGGTGACGTCCACCGTCTGCCCGGGGCTGTACGAGGGCGGCACTTCGGCGGTGATGCTCACCGCGGCGACGTTCTTCAGCTTGGGGTCGATGTTGGCCGGCAGGTTGACGCCGAACTGCTTGATCATGTTCACCACCGACTGGCTGGTGAACTTCACCTGGGTCTTGTCGCCGGTGCCGTCGAGGCCGACCACCAGGCCGTAGCCGATCAGCTGGTTGCCGCGGATGCCTTCCACGTCCACCAGTTCCAGCAGCGGCACGGCGCGACTCGCCAGGGGCCAGCAGAACAGCGTCAGCGGCAGCAGGTACTTCAGGATGGCTCGCATGGCCGGCAGCGCCTCACAGCGGGAACAGAGGATGGGTGAAGAAGCGCGTCAGCCAGCCGGCCGAGTTGCTGTCGTTGAGCACGCCGCGCCCGGCGTAGGAGATGTTGGCGTTGGCGACGTTCTGCGAGGACACCTGGTTGTTGCGGTTGATGTCTTCCACCCGCACCAGGCCGGTGAGGCGGATGAATTCCGAGCCCTGGTTCAGGCGCAGGTTCTTCTCGCCGCGGACCACCAGGGTGCCGTTGGGCAGCACCTGGTGCACGGTCACCGCGATGGCCCCGCGCAGGGAGTTCTGCTGCTCGCTCTTGGCGTCGCCCTTGAAGTCCCGCGAGCTGTCCGCCGAGCTTTCCAGGCGGTCGTAGCTGTGGCCGAGGATGGTGGGGATGCCGATGACCAGGCTGGAACTCTTGTCGAAGCTGGTGCCGGCGCTCTTGCTCGACTGCGTCTGCTCCTCCAGCACCACGGTGAGCACGTCGCCCACGCGCAGGGCGCGCTGGTCCTGCACCAGGCCGCCGTAGTAGCCGGGGCGGTACAGCCCGCCGCCGGTGGTGGGCGGCAGGCTGTAGTCGAGGGTCGGCGGCTGGTAGGCGCTGGAATCCTCGTCCGGGAGCATCTCGTTGAAGCTCGCGCAGCCGCCCAATAGCAGCAGGGCGAGCAGCGTCGGCAGGCGGCTCATGGCGGTCATACGGTCTGGTTGAGGAACTGCTGCATGCCGGAGGCGGCGTCCAGCACCTTGGCGTTGGCCTCGTAGGCGCGCTGGATGGCGATCATGTTGACCATGGCCTCCACCACCTGCACGTTGGAGCCTTCCAGCACGCCCTGCTTGAGGGTGCCCAGGCCGTCCTCGCCGGGCACGCCTTCCACCGGCTGGCCGCTGGCCACGGTCTCGCGGTAGAGGTTGCCGCCCAGGGCTTCCAGGCCCGCCGGGTTGGTGAAGTTGACCAGGGTGATCTGGCCCAGCTGGGTCGGCTGCGTCTCGCCGGCCATGATCGCAGTGACGGTGCCGTCGCTGCCCACGGTGAAGCTGCTGCTGCCGGCCGGCACCTCGATGTTGGGGATCAGCGGCAGGCCTTGGGCGTTGACCACCACGCCGTCGGAGTTGAGCTGCAACTGGCCGTTCTCGGTGTACAGGGTGTCGCCATTGGGCGCTTCCACCTGGAAGAAGCCGCGGCCGACCACGGCCAGGTCCATCGGCTGCCCGGTGGTCTGCATGCTGCCTTCGGTGAACACCTTCTGCGTGCCGGCCACGCGCACGCCGCTGCCCAGCTGGATGCCCGAGGGCACGGTATTGACCTGGTCGGCCTGGGCGCCGGGCTGGCGGTCGATGGAATAGAACAGGTCCTCGAAGACCACCCGGTCGCTCTTGAAGCCGGTGGTGTTGACGTTGGCCAGGTTGTTGGCCACCGCCGACAGCGCGGTGTCCTGCGCGGCCAGGCCGGTCTTGCTCACCCACAGTGCCGAACTCATGCGGTATCTCCTTCGCGGGCCGCGCGCGGCGCGGCCGGGTTGTACGGGGCGCGTCAGTCGCGCAGCAGGCGGTCGCCGGCGGACGCCATGTCCTCGGCGGCCTTCATCATCTTCACCTGGGTCTCGAACATGCGGTTCAGGCTCATGGTCGCGGTGAGCTGGTCGATCGACGACACGTTGCTCGCCTCCAGGTAGCCGCTGACCAGGCGCACGTTGTCGGTGGCCTCGGCCGGCTGGCCGTCCTTGCGCACCAGCAGGCCGGCGGCGTTCTTCTGCAGCTCGGCGGCCGGGGCGTCGACCAGCTTGATGCGGTCCACCTCGGTCATCAGGTAGTCGCCGCGGGGCATCACCGAGACGGTGCCGTCCTCGCCGATGTTCACGCTGTCGTACTCGGGCAGGACGATCGGGCCGCCCTCCCCCAGCACCTGGCGGCCGTTGATGGTCAGCCGCCCCTCGCTGTCGACGACCATGCTGCCGTGGCGGGTGTAGGCCTCGCCCTCGCCGTCCTGCAGGGCGATCAGGCCCTGGCCGCGGATGGCGAAGTCGAGGTCGCGGCCGGTCACCGTGAGGGTGCCGGGGGCCATGTCGACGCCGTTGCTCTCCAGGCGCGCCAGGTGCCGGCTGTCGTAGCCGTAGCCGCTCACGTCCACGGCACTGACGCGCTCCATGTCGGCGCGGAAGCCCGGGGTGTTGGCATTGGCCAGGTTGTTGGCGCGCACCTGCAGCGACTGCAGGGTGCGGCTGGCGGCGCTCATCGCGGTATAGGCCAGGCGGTCCATGGGTCAGCCTCAGACGGCGCCGAACAGCGCTTGGGTGAGTTCCTTGTCGGTGGTCAGCACCTTGGTGTTGGCCTGGTAGTTGCGTTGGCCTTCCATCAGGCTCACCAGTTGCGCGGTGAGGTCGACGTTGGAACCTTCCAGGGCGCCGGCCACCAGGTCGCCGAACTGGCCGCCGCCGGGGGCGCCCACCAGCGGGCCGCCGGAGGCCGAGGTCTCGGTCCAGGCGGTGCCGCTGACCGCGCGCAGGCCCTCGGGGTTGACGAAGCTGGCCAGCACCACCTGGCCCTGCAGCAGGCGCTGGCCGTTGCTGTAGTTGACGTAGACCATGCCGTCCTCGTCGACGGTCAGGCCGGTCTTGTCGCCGGAGGCATAGCCGGAGGCCTTGTTGGTGGTGACGGCGAAGTCGGAGCCGTACTGGGTGGTGCCGGTGTAGTCGACGTTGATCGCCAGGGCGTTCACGCCGCCGGCCAGGCCGCCGACGTTGAGGGTGAAGGGCGCGCTGGGCGAGGTCAGCATGCCGGCGCTGTCGAAGCTCAGCACCTGGGTGCCCACGGCGTTGCCGTCGGCGTAGTAGTGGCTGGTCCAGGCGTTGTCGGCGTTCTTCACGAAGTACTGCGTCAGGGTGTGTTCCTTGCCCTGGGAGTCGTAGACCTTGGTGGTGTAGGTGGAGTTGTAGGTGGAGGCGTCGGCCGGGTCGAAGGCCAGGGCCGGCACTTCGCCGTCGGCGTCGAGGTTGGCGACGAAGTCCAGGCTGTCGGTGGCCTTGGCCGGCAGGCTGGCGGTCTTCACCTGCAGGTCGCCGAGCACGCCGGCCTGCAGGTTGCCGGCGGCGTCCACCGAGTAGCCCTGCAGGCGCTGGCCGGAGGCGTTGACCATGTAGTTGGCGTTGTCGGTGTTGAACACCCCGGCGCGGGTGTACTGGGTCTCGCCGGTAGCGCTCTTGACCATGAAGAAGCCGGCGCCGGAGATGGCCAGGTCGAGGTTGCGGCTGGTGTTGGTGAGGCTGCCGCCGAGGCTGATGCTCTGGGTGCTGCCCAGCACTTCCACGCCCATCGCCTGGCTGTCGGCGTAGACGCTGCCGAACTCGGTGCGCGAGGACTTGAAGCCGACGGTGCCGACGTTGGCGATGTTGTTGCTGACGGTGTCCAGCTGCTCGCTGACGGCGTTCAGCCCGGTCAGGGAAATATTGAAGCTCATCGGGGTTCTCCTGGGCGGGATCAGGCAGCCGTGCTGCCGAATTCGACGATGTTGTAGAAGGGCACGGAACCGGCGCCCTCGACTTCCAGTACCGGGCCGCTTTCGCTGACGCGCACGTGGCTGACCTTGCCGCCGACCTCGACCTTGGGCTTCTCGCCGCTGCTGGTCTCGACCTCGACGCTGTACTTGCCCGGCGCCAGGCCGAGCTTCTGCGGGTCGACGCTGAAGGCCACGCTGCCGGCCTCCTGCGGGCCGAGGGCGAGCTTGGTCACCTCGCCGGTGGCGGCGCTGGTCAGCTTCAGGGTGGTGCTGGTGGAGGCATGCTCCAGCTGCACCTGGCCGTCGACCACGGCGTCGTCCAGCTGCAGGCTGTCCACCGAGACCATCACCTTCTGCCCCACCAGACCGGCGGCGGTGAGGTTCTGCAGGTTGTCGGCGAGCACCAGGCTGTTCTTCTGGATGGTGTTGAGGTTCTCCAGGCTCTGCACCTGGGACAGCTGCGAGTACTGGTTGACGAACTGGGTGCTGTCCACCGGGTCGGTCGGGTCCTGGTACTGGATCTGCGCGACCATCAGGGTGATGAAGTTGTTCTGCAGCTGCGACACGTCGGTCAGGTTGACGCCGACGCTGTCGCTGCCAGCGCTGCTGCCGCTGGCGGAGTTGGTGCCGTTGACGCTGCTGGTCATGACTGTTCTCCCAGCTTCAGCAGGCCCTGCTGCATGCTGCGTACGCGGTTGAGGACGTCGACGCTGGTCTCGAAGCTGCGGGTGGCCGACATCATGTCGGTCATTTCCTCGATCTCGTTGACGTCCGGGTAGTAGACGTAGCCGTCGCGGTTGGCCAGCGGGTTGTTCGGCTCGTAGCGGCGCTGCGGCGCGGTGCCGGAGGTCACCACGTCCAGCACCTGCACGCGGGCGCCGCCCATGCCGGCGTCGCGCACCAGTTCGTCGTTGCCGTAGACGGCGGCGAACATCGGCTTGCGCGCCTTGTACGCGGCATCGGCGCTGGAGGCGGCGGAATCGGCGTTGGCCAGGTTGCTGGCCACGGTGTTCAGGCGCACGGTCTGCGCGGTCATCGCGGAACCGGCGATGCGGTAGATGGAGTCCAGTGCCATGCTCAACGTCCTTCGATGGCCTGCTTGAGGCCGCGGAACTTCATGCCGAGGAAGGTCAGGCTGGTCTGGAAGCCCATGGCGTTGCGGGCGAACTCCGACTGCTCCACGCCCTGCTCGACGGTGTTGCCGTCTTCCGACGGCTGGTTGGGGATGCGGTACTTCAGCTGCGCGTCGTCATCGGCGAAGGCCAGGCCGGCGTCCTCGGCCTGCGGGTCGAGGCGGCGCATCTCGCCGGCAAAGTCGATATCGCGGGCGAGGAAGCCCGGGGTGTCCTGGTTCGCCAGGTTGGCGGCGAGTATCTCGCTGCGCTGGGTGCGCACCTGCAGCGCACGCACGTGCACGGCGAGGGATTCTTCTACCCGTATGCTCATCGGTGGCTGTCTCCGGCCTGACTCTTGCTGGCGTCCCCTTCAGCAGGAACCGTGCCTAACTTGAGAACAGCGAGCGAAGCCTTGATTTCACTGACCTCCAGCCCACACCGCCAACCCCCGGCCGCCCCCCGGCTTCCGCTTTCGCGTCGCCTGGCGGGCCGGGGCGGAAAAAGCCTTTCCGCCCTCTTCCTGGTCCTCGCCGCCAGCCTGGCCGGCCCCATGTGCGAGGCCGCCGGCGAAGCCCGCGCGCAGGTCGAACAGGCGGTGAGCGCGCAACTGGACGCGCAACTGCGCGAAGAAGCCCGGCGCAACGGCTGGCAGGGCCTGCGCAGCCAGTTCAGCCACGAACTGCTCGGCAGCCTGCCGCCAGCGCCCTGCAGCAAGCCACTGCAACTGCAAAGGCGCAGCGACGAACCCTCGGCCCTGGCCCGCCAGCGCTACGAAGTCCGCTGCGCGGACGGCGCCGGCTGGGCGGTGACGGTCAGCAGCCAGGCCGACGCCTTCCTGCCGGTGCTGGTGACCGCCGCCATCATCGACCGCGGCCAGGTCCTGGGCGCCGGCGACCTGAAGCTGCAAGCGCAGAACATAGCCCGCGCCCACCACGGCTTCTTCACCCGCCCCGAGCAGGTCATCGGCCAGGGCGCGCGCCGCCGCCTGCGCGCCGGCCAGCTGCTCACCCCGCAGGTGCTCAGCGGCGCGCAACTGGTCAAGCGCGGCCAGCAGGTCCGCATCAACGCCAGCCGCGACGGCATCCAGGCCAGCACCCCGGGCCAGGCCCTGGCCAACGGGCAGCAGGGCGAAGTGATCAAGGTGCGCAACCTGAGCAGCGAGAAGGTGATCCAGGCGCGGGTGGTCGAGGCGGGAGTGGTCAGCAGCACGTTCGAATGAACGAGCGCCGGCCCTGCCGGCGATTCGCGCGCAGGGCGCGCTCCTACAGGGGAATGACACGGGTGAGGCGGCGTAGCGGATCTCATCCGCGAATCGCGCCGATACCCCCGGCTATCGCGGACAAGGTCCGCTACGGGGGAGGAATACCGTGCCCCCGGCAATCTGTAGGAGCGGGCCCTGCCCGCGATTTCGCGCGCAGGGCGCGCTCCTACAGGGGAATGACAAGGGTGGGACAGCGTAGGCGGATCTCATCCGCGAACCGCGCCGGAACCTCCGGCTATCGCGGACAAGGTCCTACGTCCGTGCGTCCCTGGTGCGGCCGGAGCAGTTGCCTTGTCGATCGCACCGAGGTGCTCTTCGTAGCGGGCCCTGCCCGCGATGCCCTCTTCCCGCCTCCCGCAAGAATTTCTCGAATCGGCCCTTAAGCCCTTTTCCATCCCGGTCGCCCTACCCCTTCAGCAGGCGATCAAAGCCGGCTTTACACAAGCCCAATCCGAGGATTCATTCCATGGCTCTGTCGATCCATACCAACTATTCCGCCCTGACCACCCAGACCAACCTGAACAAGACCAACGCCAAGCTGGCCACCAACCAGCAGCGCCTGGGCACCGGTTACCGCGTGAACAGCGCCGCCGACGACGCCGCCGGCCTGCAGATCGCCACCCGCCTGGACGCCCAGTCCCGCGGCATGGCCGTGGCCACCCGCAACGTCAACGACTCCGTGTCCCTGCTGCAGACCGCCGAAGGCGCCTTCAGCGAGATGACCGACATCGTCCAGCGCATGAAGGACCTGGCCACCCAGTCGGCGAACGGCACCAACAACACAGATGACCAAGACTCCATGCAAGCCGAGTACGACGAGTTGGGCAAAGAGCTGGCCAATATCATGAAGAACACCAGCTATGCAGGCTCCAACCTCTTCTCCGACGGCAGCACCACCGACGGTACCGGCGGCAAGTTCTCCGACGCCGTCAAGTTCCAGATCGGGGCCAGTAGCGGCGAAGTCCTGAGCCTGGACGCCAAGGACAACGTCTCAGCTGTGGCGACTGCTCTCGGCGATATCTCCAAAACCTACGGCGATGACACTCTGACGGGTGATGAAATCAATGCTACCAACGCCAACGGCATGATCGACAAGCTGAGCACCGCCCTGGACAGCATCGGCACCCTGCGCGCCCAGTTCGGCGCCAACATCAACCGCCTGAACCACACCGCCAACAACCTGGCCAACATGAAGGACAACACCGACGTGGCCAAGGGCACCATCATGGACGCCGACTTCGCCTCCGAATCGGCCGCCATGACCAAGAACAGCATGCTGATGCAGTCCGGCATCTCCATGCTCAAGCAGGCCGGCCAGATGCCGGGCATGGTCATGTCCCTGCTGGGCTGATCCGCCCCGCGCAACTGACCGAAAGCAAACGCCCCGACCCATTCGGGGCGTTTGCCGTTGGGGCCGGGGAATCCGGCGACGCGAGTGGAATTAGTAATCTGTCAAGCAAGAAAGGTATAGAAATGGGACTTGTCTCTACATTTTATTGACGCCAGAATGTCGTCCCTCTTCATCAGAACCGATACGAATTCGTACAGGGACAGGCTGCCAGACGCTTCATGGACATGATTCAGATCACGCCCGTCGCCGACGCCCGCCCCCTTCCCGCCCGCCTCATCCGTACCGGCCTGGCCGACGGTTGCCTCGCCCACTTCCAGCCCGAGCTGTACCAGTTGGTGCTGCAGCGCGAGGGTTTCGAGGAAAAGGTCGAGCTGGGCTTCTCCGGCAGCCGCCTGCTCGAACGCCTGCTGCGCGAACCCGGCGAGGTGGTGGCGCGCGACGAATTGCTGGCCCACGCCTGGAGCGACCGGGTGGTCGGCCAGGGCAGCCTCAACCAGCAGATCTACACGCTGCGGCAGATACTCGGCGACGAGAAGCGCCGCGAGATCATCCAGACCCTGCCGCGCCGCGGCTACATGCTCAACCCGCGCTTCGCCGTGCGCGCACCGGTCGAAGCCGAGGACGCGCCCCTCCCCGATCAGGAACCGGCCCCGGCCGCCATGCCCGCCACCCCGCCGCTGCGTCCGGCCCGCCGCTGGCGCAGGCCCGAGCTGCTGGCCGTGGCGGCGCCGCTGCTGCTGGTCGGGCTGGCCCTGGCCGCCACGCTGCACTATGCCCTGCAGCGAACCCAGGACCTGCGCGCGGACCTGGACATCGGCAACAAGCATTTCACCTATTTCGATGCGCGCGCCCAGGGCCTGGCCCAGCTGCGCGAGCGCACCGGCGCCCTGAGCGCGCGCCTGGCCGCGCTGAGCGAGCAGCCCGCGCAATTCACCCTGTCGCGCCATGCCGGCTTCTACGAAGTGGCCTGCAGCAGCGCCCAGGCCTCCACTCGCCTGCTGCTGATCCACCAGGACCAGCTCGCCCGCCTGGGCGACGAGCAACTGCGGAGCTGCCTGCCATGAAGCGTCTGCACCTGCTCGCCGGCAGCGCAATGCTGAGCCTGGGCCTGTTCAGCGGGATGACCGCCACCTGGCTCAACTACCGCGCCGCCAGCGAGTTCGACGGCCGCTACCGCAGCAGCGGCCAGCTGATCCTCGCCGACGGCCGCGTCCTGCGCCTGGAGCACAGCCTGCTGCTGCGCGACGGCCGCTTCTATGCGGTGACGCGCCAAGGCGATACCGTGCAGAAGACCTCCGGCCACGTCGAGTCGGGCTTCCTCGACCACCTGCGCCTGCGCGTGGAAAAGAGCGAGCTGGCCGAACTGCAGCAGGCCGCGCAGCTGGACAACGAGCTGCTGTTCAACCTGCTCTACGGCAGCGACAACGACAGCGTGCTCAACCTGCAGCCCCACGGCGACTGCCTGTTAGCCGAGGAAACCCGCCAGCTCTATTGTACCGAGCGCTTCGCCGGCGAGCCCTGATCAAGGCTTGGCCGCAGAGGCCCCCTGCCCGCCCTGCCCGCCACTGAACTTCGCCCCCTCGGAATCGACCTGCACACGCGCCTGTTCGTCGCTGAACAACTGGCGGTACAACTGCTCGGCGCTGTCGGTCAGCAACAACAGTTCGATACGGCGGTTGGCGCCGTTCTGCGGGTCCTCCGGCAGCAGGGGCATGCCGTCGGCCTGGGCGGTCACCTGGAGCACGTTGTTCGCCGGCAGGCCGGCGTCCACCAGCACGTTGCGCGCCTGCAGGGCGCGGTCGCCGGAGAGGTTCCAGTTGTTGTAGCCGTTGGCCCCGCGGTAGGGCACGGCGTCGGTGTGGCCGCTGAGGATCAGGCGGTTGTCGACCTTCGCCAGCACACCGCCCAGGGCCGCCAGCAGCGTGCGGAAATGTGGATCGAGGATGGCGCTGCCGCGGGGGAACATGAAGCGCTTGGGGTCGTCCTTGATCAGCACGCGCAGGCCCTGGGGCACCACCTTGACCTCGATGTTGGCCAGCGCGTCGGTCTGCGCGGAAACCGCGCGGATCAGCGCCGCCAGCTCCTGCAGGTCGACGCTGGAATCGTAGTGGCGCGGCTCGCTGCCCTCGCCCGGCTGGCTGCCGTCGACGCTGGCGCGGGTGCCCTCGGGCGTGCGCGGCGGGTTCTGCGGCTGCACCGGCATGGGCAGGCCGTCCAGTTCCACCGGCGTGCGGCTGGAGCCGTCGAACACCCCGGCGCCGCCGTCCACCAGCGGGTTGCTCTGCAGGTCGCCCACCGCCGGGTTCTGCACCACGCTGCGCGGCTGCACGATCCACAGCACCATGAACAGCGCCATCATCGCCAGGGTGAAGTCGGCGAAGGCCACCTTCCAGGCGGAGCTGTGCTCCTCGGCGTGACCCTTCTTGCCGCGCCGCTTGATGATGACTTCGTGGGGCTGCTCGCCACGCTTCCTCATGCCGCTTCCCTTTCATCCTCGTACTGGTTGACCCAGGTCTCGAGCTGACGGAAGGCCGGCTTGACGTCCTGCTCGATCAGCTTGCGCCCGGCGTCCACCGCCAGCAGCGTGGGCTTGCCGGCGACGTGGGCGACCAGGGTGGTGCGCACGCATTCCAGGGCCGACAGCTCGGTCTTCACCCGCTGGGCCATGGCGTTGGACAGCGGGTCGAGCAGGCAGTAGCAGAAGAAGATGCCGAGGAAGGTGCCCACCAGCGCCGCGGCCACGTGGGCGCCCACCTCGCCGATGGTGCCGCCGATGCTGCCCATGGTGATGATGATGCCCATGATCGCCGCCAGGATGCCGAAGCCGGGCATGGCCTCGCCGACCTTGTGCAGCGACTTCGACGGCTGCAGCAGGGCGTGCTCCATGGCGTCCAGCTCCTGTTCGAGGAAGCCTTCCAGCTCGTGGGCGCTGATCTTGCCCATGGCCATCAGGCGGAAGTTGTCGGCGATGAAGGCCATCAGGTTCCTTTCCTGGAGGATCAGCGGGTAGCGGGCGAACAGCTCACTCTGCTCCGGCTCCTCGATGTGCTCGTCGAGCACCTTCAGGCCGCCCACCTCGACCATCTCCAGCAGCTGATAGAGCAGCATCAGCAACTGGCGCTGGAACTCCTCGCCACGGCGTTTGTAGACGAACACGCCCTTGACCTGGGAAAGCATCTCCAGCAGCACCTCGCGCGGGTTGGCCACCACCAGGCTGCCCAGGCCGGCGCCGAGGATGATGACCACCTCGGCCGGCTGCCAGAGCACGCGCATGTCGCCGTTGGCCATGGCGTAGCCGCCCAGGACGCAGGCGACGATGATCAGCGCGCCTATGACTTTCTGCATGATTCAGCTTCTCTCGCTCAGGTAGCGGCAGGCCTTGTTCAGCGCCTGCTTGCTCAGTTGACAGACCCGGGCGTCGCTCACGTCGAGCACCAGGGCGATTTCCTTCAGGCTCAGCTCGTGCTGGTAGTACAGCGTCAGCACCAGGCGCTCGCGCTCGCTGAGCTGTGCCAGGGCCTGGGCCAGCATGCGCTCGCGCAGCACCCGCGCCTCCAGCGCCGACTCGCCGTCCACCAGGTTCTCCAGGCCCTCGCCGAGCAGCGCGTCGAGGCTCTCGATGGCCTCGCAGGCCTCGGCCTGCAGGTAGTCCTGGTAGGCACGCTCGTCGAGCCCGGTGTGGGCGAGGATTTCCTTGTCCGTGGGCACCCGCCCCAGGCGCCGGGCCAGCTCGCGGATGCCGTCGCGCACCTTGTGCGCCTGCAGCCGCACCTGGCGCGGGCGCCAGTCCTGGCGGCGCAGCTCGTCGAGGATGGCGCCGCGGATGCGCAGCACGGCGAAGCCGGCGAACTGCTCGTCGGGCGTGCCGTAGCGGCGCAGGCTTTCCAGCAGGCCCATCAGGCCGATCTGCTCCATGTCCTCGCGGTCCAGCACCTGGTTGGCCTGCAGCGACAGCTGGCTGACCACCCGCCGCACCAGCGGCAGGTAGCGCATCAGCCATTGCTGCTCGGCGCCCGGGGCGAAGGCCGGGTGGCCCGCCTCGGCGGGGTTGCGGTAGTCGAGGGCGCAGTGGGCGTTCATGGGCGGGCCCCTATTGCACGATCAGCTTGCTGACCAGCACGTGCTGGAAGGGCGCGGCCACCTTGCGCGTGGCGAAGTCGGCCAGCAGCACCTGCTCCAGCTCGCCCTGCAGCGCCGGGATGCTCTTGCCGCGCAGCTGCTCGTAGGTCAGCGCGGACAGGTGCGCCACCGCCGAGTTGCGCACCACGGGGTCGATCTGCTGCAGCTTCTTCTGCTCGGTGCCCAGCTCGGCCTGCAGCACCAGGTCGAGCACGAAGTAGTGCTCGCGGCCATCGCTGCCCGGCAGGCTGACGATGATCTTGTTGACCGGGAAGAACTCGTATTCGCCCGGCGCTTCCTCTTCCTGCGCCGCGTCCTGCCCGGCGCCGGCCGCCTCGCCGGCCTTGGCCTGGGCGGCCAGCAGCGGGCGCGCCAGGTACCAGGTGCCGGCCACGCCACCGGCGGCGATCAGCAGATTCAGAACAGTGAACAACAACATGATGCGGCGCATCGTCATGACGGTTTCCCGATCCTCGGTTTGCATTGATTGCCCGGCGCTAGACGGTGACCAGCACGTCGCCCGGGCGGCGTGCGTCGTCCGGCGCCGCTTCGGGTTCCAGAACTGCCGCGCGGCTCGGCGCATCGTCCAGCCAGGGCGCCGGGCGTCCCTGCTGGGCCTGTTGCTGTTGCGCCTGCTGCTGGCCGGCGCGGCCGTCGGAGACCTGCACCTCCACCGGCTGCTGGCTGGCCCCGGCGATGTCCTGGCGCAGGCGTTCGGCGCCCTGCTGCAGCAGGCGCGCGACGTCGCCCTGGGCGGCGTGGATCTGCACCGTCAGGCCGGCGTTGTCCCGGCTCAGGTAGATCTCCAGGCGCCCCAGCTCCGGCGGGTCCAGGCGGATGGCGGCGCTCTGCTGGTTGTGCCGCAATTGCAGTTCGACGTTGTCGCGCAGGGCATTGAGCAACTGTTCGCCCCAGCGCTCGGCCGGCGCCTGCAGGTTCAACTGGCGCTCGGGCACGTGGCTGGCCGGCAGCGGCTGGGCATCGTTCGCCACGGCCGGGGCGTTCGCCTGCACCGACGCAGCGCTCGGCTGCGCCTGGCCGGCAAGCTTGTCGAGCTGGCTGCGCAGCAGTTCGTCGCCGGCGCTTTCGGTATTCGCCGGCGGCGCTTCCTCGGCCTTGGCCGGCAGCGCCAGGCTCGGCAGCGGCTGGCCCTGGGCCGGCGTCGGCGCGGCCTCGACCACGCCCTGGGGCAATTGCGGCAGCGGCAGGTTGGCGGGCAAGCCACGGGATATCGGGGCGCTCGCGGCATCGCCGGCCTGTCCGGCATCGCGGGCCTGCAGTGTCACCTCGCGCTGGCCGAGCATGCTGGCCAGCCATTGCTCGGCGCCCGGCAAGGCGCCCAGGCTCGGGTCGGGCTGCGGTTGTGCGTCCTGCGATACGGCCGGGTCGGCGGGGGTCGATGGCGTTTCCGCCGGCGCCTCGGCCGCTTCCGCGCCCTTGGCCAATTGCGCGGCGAAGGCCGGCAGCACCTCGCCCGCCGCCTCCGAGCCCCTGGCGGCAACACCTTCGGCCATCTGCCCGGCGCCCATGGCGGCCACGGCCGGCAGGGGCGCGTCCTTGCCCGGCGCGGCGTCCGCGGCCAGGCGGCTGTTCAGCTGCAACACTGTCATCTCCCGGCCAGCAGGCGGTCTATCTGCATGTAGGCGGAGCGTCCTTCGGCGTACTCCAGGTGGCTCGCCAGCAACTGGCGCAGGCGCTCCACCTCCTGCGCGCAGGCGCGCCGCGCCTGCTCGTGCAACTGCTGCAAACGGCGCTTGGCCTCCATGCCGGCGGCGTCCAGCGAGGGGCCGGCGGCCAGGCGTTCGAGCAGCGCGCGGATGGCGCCGTCGACCTCGCCCAGGTTCGCCCACTCGCCGCGCGCCAGCACCTCGCCCAGGCGCGCGTGGAGGCTGCGCAGCGCGTGCACGCGCGGGTCAGCCACGGGCGGCATGGACACCGGCCCAGCCTTCGCGCAGGGTGCCGAGCAGGCCGGCCACCTCGTCCAGGCCCTCCAGCGACAGGTTCACGCTGACGTCCGAGAGGCGGTAGATGCAGTAGTCGTAGAGCCGCGCCAGGTCCTGCACCACCTGCCCGCCGGCCTCGTAGTCGAGGGCGCTGGACAGGCCGTTGAGGATGTTCATGCACTTGTCCAGGGAGCGGCCCTTGTGCTGGAAGCGCTTGGCCTCGATATGCCCGCGGGCGCGGGCCAGTTCGTCGAGCAGGCCGTCGAACAGCACCAGCACCAGCTCGTAGGGCGACGCCGCGGCGGCGCGCGCCTCCAGGTCCGTGGTGCGGTAGCTGTCGTAGCCTTCGTTCATCGAATAGGTCATGTGAACATGCTGGAGGTCTGGTCCATGGAATTCATGACTTGCATGAGGTTGGTGTACTGCTTGAGGTAGCGCGCGTACGAGTTGTTGTAGCGCGTCTGCAGGTCGTCGAACTGGTCGTCGATGTCGGCCAGCTTGTCGTTCAGGCTGTTCACCCGCGAGGTCAGCAGGCCGCTGGTGGAGCTGGTGTAGGTCTTGAGCGCACTGCTCAGGCTGTCGATCAGGTTGCCCTTGTCGCTGAACAACTGCTCGAAGCCGTCGGCGTTCTGCGCCAGGGCCTTCTCCAGCTTGCTGCTGTCGAGGGTCAGCTTGCCGCTGCTGTCGGCGCTGACGCCGTAGCCGATCAGGTTGACGCCGCCGAAGCTGGTGCGGATCAGGCCGTTGACCGCCGACTTGATCGCCTGCACCGCCGAGTCTCCGGCCAGCGCGCCGCGGGTTGTGCTGCCGCTGCCGCTGGCGGTCAGCGTGCCGATGCTGCTCATCAGGGTGTTGTAGGCATCCAGGAAGCCCTGCAGCTTCTTGGTGGTGGCGTCCTTGTCGCGGCCGATGTCGAGGCTCAGCGGCGCCTCGGCCGGGTCGCTGACCTTGGTGAAGGTCAGGCTCACGCCGTCGATGGCCTTGTCGAAGGTGTTGCTGGCGTTGCGCAGCTCGATGCCGCCCTGCCCGCCCAGGTAGACGATGGCGTCTTGGGCGCTGGAAAGCTGCTTGCGGGCATCGATGGAGCCCTGCATCGCGGCATTGCTGCTGGACAGAGTGATGGCCTGGTCCTCGCCGCTCTCGTCGCTGGTCAGCACCAGGTTCACCGCGCCGTCGCTGCGCACCAGGGTGGCCTTGACCCCGGTGTTGTCGGAAGCGCCGTTGATGGCCGAAGCCAGGGCGCTGAGGCTGGTGATGCCGCTCATGTCGATCCTGAAGCTGTCGCTGCCCTGGCCGATGGTCAGCTCGCCGCTGCCCAGGTCGCCATCGCTCAGGCCCTGCAGGGCCACCTGGTCCTTGGTCGCCAGTTGCTTGACGAAGAACTGGTAGCTGCCGGAAACCGCGGTGGAGCCGACGCTGGCGGTGGCATAGCCCTCGGCGCTGAAGGTGGCGCTGTTGACCAGCATGTTGCTGGTGCTGCTGGAACTGCTCTTGAGCCCACTGACCGCCGAGGAAAAGGTGCTCAGCGCCGACTTCAGCTGGGTGACCGCGGACAGCTCGCTGTTGTAGCTGGTCTTGTTGCGGTTCAGCCGCGTCTGCGACGCCTGGATGTCGTACTGGGCCAGCTGGGTCGCCATCTGCTGGACGTAATCGGAATCTATGGTTGCCATGGTCGGGTACCCCTTTGCGAGCCTGGGAGCAATATCGGTGCCAACGCCTGGAAGGCCCGTATTCCGGGCGTTGCGGGCAAAGGCGAGGTGAAAGGACGCTTCCGCACGGAGGAACCGGAAGCCGGGCCGGAAATGTCGTTTCCGCCTGGCGCTGCGGGAGGTGCTCTCCCTCCAAGGCGACCGGATACAGGCATGGGTTAAGCCCACCGATACGCGGGCCGGGCTGACCGGCAACGGCTTGGCATCTGCAGATGCCTTCACCTGCGTCCGCCAACACTCTCGGAAACGGCCGACATCCAGCTCCCGCCTTCGTCCCCTTAATGACGGGCTCCGCACCAGGGAGCCCGAGCATGTTCAACCCGGCCAACCAGACCCACTTCAGCCTGACCCTCGACGGCCTGGAGCACGACTTCCAGGTTCTGCGCTTCCATGGTCGCGAAGCCATCAGCCAACCCTACCGCTTCGAGCTGGAACTGGTCAGCGAACGCCCCGGCCTCGACCTGGAAGCCCTGCTGCACAAGCCCGCGTTCCTCGCCTTCAGCCCCGCCGGGCCGGGCGTCCATGGGCTGATCCAGCAGGCTGGGCAAGGCGACGCCGGCCAGCGCCTGACCCGCTACCGGGTGGTCCTGGCGCCGCAGCTGGCCTGCCTCGCGCTGCGCAGCAACCAGCGCATCTTCCAGCAGCTGACGGTGCCGCAGATCATCGCCCGGGTGCTGGAGGAGCACGGCATCCTCGCCGACGCCTACCGCTTCCAGCTCGGCCCCACCGTCTACCCGCCGCGCGACTACTGCACCCAGTACGACGAGAGCGACCTGCACTTCGTCCAGCGCCTGTGCGAAGAGGAAGGCCTCCACTACCACTTCGAGCACAGCCCCGACGGGCACCTGCTGGTGTTCGGCGACGACCAGACCGCCTTCCCGCGCCTGGGCCAGCCCACGCCCTACATCGCCGACACCGGCCTGGTGGCCGACGAGCCGGTGATCAAGGGCTTCGTCCTGCGCCTGGAAGGCCGCACCAGCCGCGTGACCCGCCGCGACTACGACTTCCAGAAGCCGCGCCTGCGCATGGAAGCGGCCTACCGGCCGCAGCAGGAGCAGGACCAGCCGGACCTGGAAGACTACGACTACCCCGGCCGCTTCACCGACCGCGAGCGCGGCAAGCTGCTGAGCCAGCGCAGCCTGGAAAGGCACCGCGCCGACTACCGCCAGGCCGAGGGCCGCAGCGACCAGCCGAACCTGTGCAGCGGCCACTTCCTGGAAATGTCCGAGCACCCGCGCGGCGAATGGAACGACCTCTGGCTGCTCACCGAAGTGCGGCACGAAGGCAGGCAGCCGCAGGTGCTGGAAGAGTCCATCACCAGCGACACCGCCGACAGCCTGGACGACTTCCAGCAGGGCTACCGCAACCGCTTCCTTGCCACGCCCTGGGACGTGCACTACCGCCCGCCGCTGGCCCACCCCAAGCCGCGGGTGCTGGGTACCCAGACCGCCGTGGTGACCGGCCCGGCGGGCGAGGAAATCCACTGCGACAAGTACGGGCGGGTCAAGGTGCAGTTCCACTGGGACCGCGAGGGCCAGGCCGACGACAAGACCAGTTGCTGGCTGCGCGTGGCCAGCGGCTGGGCCGGCAACGCCCTGGGCGCCGTGGCCATCCCGCGCGTCGGCATGGAGGTGCTGGTGGACTTCCTCGAAGGCGACCCGGACCAGCCGCTGGTCAGCGGCTGCCTGTACCACGCCGAGCACCTGCCGCCCTACGAACTGCCGGCCCACAAGACCCGCACCCTGTTCAAGAGCAACAGCTCGCCGGGCGGCAGCGGCTACAACGAACTGCGCATCGAGGACCGCAAGGGCCAGGAGCAGATCTTCATCCATGCCCAGCGCGACTGGGACGAAAACATCGAGCACGACCAGAAGATCCGCGTCGGCCACAAGCGCCACGACACCGTGGAAGCCAACGCCTACAGCGAGTTCAAGGCCGAGGAGCACCAGACCATCCACCTCGACCGCAAGGTGGAAGCCAAGCTCGACGACCACCTGGCGGTAGCCAACAACCAACACATCCGCCTGGGCAACGCCCAGCTGACCCGCGCCGGCCGGGAAATCCACCTCAAGGCCGGGCAGAAACTGGTGATCGAGGCCGGCCAGGAACTGACCCTCAAGGCCGGCGGCAGCTTCATCAAGCTCGACGCCAGCGGCGTCACCGTGTTCGGCCCGCTGGCGAAGATCAACGCCGGCGGCTCGCCGGGCAGCGGTTCGGGCCTGCGTCTTCGCGGCCCCTGGCTACCTGTCGCAGCGGCCAGCGCATTGGCAGGCCAACTGCTGGCTCGCGCCCAGCCATCCGCCCTGGCCCAGGCATTGGAAGAAGCGGAACTCCAGGAAGAGGAGGAAGAAGAGGAACTGGAGGAAGCCAAGGAGGAAACCGGCATCACCCTGCGGATCGGCGTGTTCTTCGATGGCACCGGCAATAACCAGGCGAACGCCGCGCTGACCGCCCAATGCCGCCGCGACGACCGCGAACTCTATAGCGACGAAACCCTGCAAAGCGTCGCCCAGCACTGCGCCCGATATGGCTTCAAGGACATGAACGAGGCAGGCGTATTCAGCACCACCCCCAATAACAGCTATGGCAATGCGCCGAGCAATGTGGCGTTGCTAGCGGATCTGTATGCAGACAACACAGCCGAGCGACTCGCAGCCAATGCATTCATTGGCTACATACCGGTCTACCTGGAAGGCATCGGTACCACGAGCGAGGGTGATGATTCGGTGTTCAGTCAGGCCAGCGGCGAGGGTGAGGCTGGAGTGATAAGCCGTGTCGAGCAAAGTCCGACCAAAATAATAGAGCAGCTACGAACTTTCCGAGATACGAATCCGACCGTCAAAATTAGCCAGTTGGAGTTCGATATCTTCGGTTTCAGCCGAGGTGCAGCGGCGGCACGACACTTTGCCAATGAGATACTCAAGCCCCAAGGCGGGGTTCTGGCAGAAACATTGAAACCCGGGCAACTCGGTCTGCCCGACAGCCTCAACTGGGAAACCGATGTACAGATCAACTTCATCGGTCTGTTCGATACCGTCGCCGCCATAGTCGCGCCCTGGCGTGGCGACTTCAGCCCCGCCAACCATCTCAATCCGGGCGTCAACCTCTACCTGCCACCAGGCTGCGCCCGCAAGGTGCTGCAACTCAGCGCCCGCGACGAACGCCGCTGGAACTTCGCCCTGAACAGCGTGGCGCCCCATCACCAGGAAATCGAACTGCCTGGCGCGCATTCCGATATCGGCGGCGGCTACCTCCCGCAGATGGATGAAAAGCTGCTGCTGAGCAAGCCGCAGGTCGTGGTACTGGCACCCAATCGCCCCCTAGAGCGGACTTCGGCTTGGCAGCGCCTGGAGGAAGAAGCCTACAAATGGGAGGCAGAGCGAACTTCTACCAGCGGACAAGTAGCCCCCATTTACTGGAAACTCCCGGAGTCACCAGGCGACAGATACAGCCAGACCGAAAAAGTAATGGTCGCTCTGGCAATTCAGCGCAAGGTGTATGGCGATCTATCGAAAGTGGCTTTGCGTGTCATGCGAGAGCTAGCAGTTCAGTACGCCGTTCCTTTCTCTGTAATCGATGAAAATGATGAAGCTGCGAAGTTACCTCCCGAACTCCAATCCGTAGCAGAAAAAATTCTGGTCTTCGCCCTGAAGAGCGGGTGCTCCTTGCTCCCTGCAGAAAACCGGCTGCTCTGGGACCGCTACATTCATCTCTCTGCCCACTGGACGCCCAGCTCCGGGCTACTGTTGAGCAAGCCTGCCCCCAACAGACGCCTGATATTCAATAACAAACCGCAGGAGGGCTACCCGGAATGAAGCCTCTCTGGATAGGCCTGCTCATCCTGGCATTGACCGGCTGCGTGAATGGTTATGGCCGCCCCAAGCTACCCTACGACGCCTGGAACATTGCCATAGCTGCACCCCGCTATATGGAAGTCTGGGTCGAAAGCGTGGATGTGGTAGATCAGCGTGGATTGGCATTTGAACGCGTACATGCAGGAGTAGTCAGCTATACCAACAAACCGGAAGGCTGGCACAACGGCGGCGGGAAAACGAAACCTATCGGCAATGTCGACCTACCGGAAATCATCTTCGTACGCTGGCAATCCTTGGTGGAACCCCAGACCTACAACGTACGCATCAATATCCCGCAATGGGTTCGCGATGAAATGGTCGAACCACAACGAGCCTTCTGCCAATGGGACGGCAAGTGGATCGACAATCTTTACCGCAAAACAATCGCTGTCGGCATGGCGCCAGGAGGTATCGCCAAAGTCTGGCTCGGCGGGCCCTGCCTGGCGTTCAAGGAGATCGGACGCTTCCAGGCCAAGGTAAGCAAGGTGGGTCCCTACAACGGTACGTCTGGCGGTAAGCACCGACCTCTGACCGATGAAGCAAGGCGCTATATCGAACAGCACGGCATTCCCTATGGATCATGGTGAAGGGAGTCCTGCATGAAGAACTTCTACTTCTGTTTTCTCGCCCTGCTCCTTACCGGATGCACGTCTTCTCAAGGCCGCCCCAAACTGCCCTACGATGCCTGGTACATAGGCATAGCCGCTCCCCGCTATATGGAGGTCTGGGTGGAAAGCGTAGATGTGGTGGATCAACGAGGGCTGGCATTTGAACGTGTGCATGCTGGAGTAGCCGGCTACACCCGAAAGCCGGAGGGCTGGCATAACGGCGGAGGTTCGATGAAATCCATCGGTAATGTTGACCTCCCGGAAATCATCTTCGTGCGCTGGCAGTCGTTGGTAGAACCCCAGACCTACAACGTGCGCATCAACATCCCGCAATGGGTTCGCGATGAGATGGTTAAACCACAACGAGCCTTCTGCCAATGGGATGGCAAGTGGATCGACAACCTCTACCGCAAGACAATCTCTGTCGGCATGGTGCCAGGAGGCATCGCCAAAGTATGGGTCGGTGGCCCCTGCCTCGCATTCAAGGAGATCGGGCGCTTCCAGGCCAAGATCGACAAGCGCGGCCCTAATGAAGGGCTTTCCGATGGGGAGTACTACCGAGCCCCTACCGAAGCTGCCCGCAAGTACATCCAGGACTACGGCATCCCCTACGGCTCATGGTGAAGCCACAACTCCACGGAAAAGGAATCATGAAAAAGTCACTGCTATTCGCCCTGGCGCTCCCTCTCCTATCCGCGTGCACTACGGACAAGCCCGACCGGGAAACCCAGGCGCTCGCCGGCCTGTATGCGCTGCAAGGCGTGATGGAAATGGGCTCGCTGCTGCGGCTGCGCGCAGACGGCAGTTTCGAAGGCAATGTCGCCTATGGCGCCGCCGATGGATACGCCAAGGGCACTTGGCGGCACGTCGATGGCAAGGTGGTGCTGAAGCCCAAGGCGGTCATCGGCCTGGGTGAACTGTTCCGCGACCGCGCCCTGCGCGTGGACGGGCTCTGCCTGCGCATCGCTGCCGAGGAAGGTGGCGGCTGTTACCTCCGCTCCCCCCATTGAATCCCCACGATACAAGGAGTCACGAATTGACCGCCATGGAAAAGAACGAAGCCCGGGAACAGGCACAGAAACCGAAGCCGTCCGCCAGGATGCTGTCCTTGCTGGGCCCCCTCGTCACCGCGGCGAGCCTGCCGATCCTGTACCTCAACGGCAAGGCCTATCACGATGCCTACCTGGGCTATTTCAAGCTCGAGCCCTCGATGTTTCCCCAGGACACCGCCTCGACGCTGATAAGCGCAGTCATCGGCTGGTTCCATGCAATGCTCGCCGGCCTGAAAGGGGTCCTCGGGCTGCTGGAGCAGCACTACGGCCTGGTCCTGGGCATGGCTCTTGTGATCGTGCTCATCATGGCGCCGATGAGCGTGATGCTGACCCGATTGGGCAAGAGGCTGGACAGCCGCCGCAGCGCGCCAAGGCAGAACCGGCTGCTCTCGGAGTACGTCAAGGAGGCCGGTCTCTACCTGTTCTGGCTATTCACCGTCAGCTACAGCGTATTCGCGCTGATGTTCATGATCGCCCTGCTGCTGTCGCTTTCCATCTCCCCTTTCTACGCCATTGGCAAGAAGGTCGCGGCGGAGGACCTGAAGGCCGGCTTCGTCAATGCCCCGAGGGTCGAGCTGAGCGACCCGAAAGGCCGAAGCGGAGACTTCAGGATCATCGAGTGCTCGTCGATGTTCTGTGCGCTCTATGCCTCCGGGCGCGCCGTGGTCGTACCGGTTTCGGCGATCGACTGGGCCGAGTCCGACCTGTCCGACCGTCAGTGATACGGCTGTCGGGGTGCTGGCCAGCCACCTTGCCGTAGGCAAGCGCTGGGGGAAAACCAGGCGCGGTACCTCCCTGGCGGCCAGGTAAAAAGCCGTTTTCAACGACGGATGATCGAGAGTCCGCGTTGCAGGCGAGCATGGCTTCTCGTAGGAGCGAGCTTGCTCGCGAATGAGCCTCGCAGCGGAGTTTGTTCGCGAGCAAGCTCGCTCCTACGAAGAGCCCCCAGTGCAGCCTGCAAGACAGTTGCTCCTACGGCTCCTGGGAAGCACGGGTGTAGGAGCGGACTCCGTCCGCGATTGGATTCACCGGCCGCGCCGGATGCCCCGGTGGCATGGACGACGGCGGATAACCGCGAACGGTTATGCGCCCTACGTCTTCGTAGGAGCGAGCTTGCTTGCGAAGGGTGTTGTCCGGTGGCTTCAGAGCGCCCTCTCCCCAACCCTCTCCCTGAAGGGAGAGGGAGCTGTCCTCTGCGCGCTGCAGGTTCGGCGTGATCCTGTGACTGCAGTTTGCTCGCGAACCTTGCAGTCACTGGGTTATTCCCCTTCGGGCCAGCGCAAGCGCTGTTCGCGATGGAGCCGCGTCCCGCGTTCGCGGGAATGACGAGGTGAAAGGATGGTGCCAGACCTACAAACCGCTCCGGACAGCCCCCTCTCCCGCTTGCGGGAGAGGGTTGGGGTGAGGGCGCTCTCAGGCCCTTCGCCAGGCAAAAAAAACGGCGCCCGAAGGCGCCGCGAAAGGAAAACCTCAATACACCGGCGAATACACCCCGTGCCCGCCCTGCCTCGCCAGCAGCTGGCCGATGATCTCGTTGTGCATCGCCAGCAGGCGGCCGTTGCGTTCGTTGAGCAGGCGGCATTCCTCCACCTGCTCGGCCAGCGCCTGCCAGTCGCGTTGCAGGGGCTGGCGGCCGGCGCCGGGGAAGTGTTCGAGCAGGCGCTGCATGCCAGCGCGGCCGATGTCCAGGCCGAAGGCCTGGAGCACCTTGGCGCGGCGGTCGGCGCGTTGGCGCACGGCTTCCACCAGTTCGCCTATACGGATGTTGCTGCGGGCGATGGCCTCGCTGTCGCGGGCCAGCAGTTGGTCGTGCAGGTCCAGCAGCGCGCTGCGCAGGTACAGGTAGTCCGCGCGGTCGAGGCGGATGTCGGCCTCGATCAATTGCAGCAGGCGGGCGCGTCTTTCGCTCATGCACCGCCGCCGTGGAAGTCGAGCATGCTGCGCGACAGCGCCTCGGGGTCGAGGGAGACTTCGCCGCGGGCCAGGGCGTCGCGGATCGCGGCGACCTTGTCCAGGTCCACTTCCGGCAGCGCGCCCAGGGCTTCCTGGACCTGCTCCAGCGGCAGCGCGCCGCTGCCGGCCGGCGCCTGGGCGGCGGGGCGCGCGGCTTCCTCGCGCTGGCTGCGCTGGGGTGCGGCGCTCTGCGCGGGGGCGCCGATGACGGGCTTGAGTTGCCGGGTGATTTCCATGTTCGCGTCCAGAAAAAAGGGGGTCTACCGACCGACAGGCGACCGGCTCGGCGAAGAACTTAAATGCTGCCTCATGCGCCCTGGCTCCGCCACCAGCTCTGCGCCGCCAGGCCGTCCTGGATCTTCTGCTCCTGGCGCGCCAGTTGCGTCTGCCATTGCTCCAGGCGCGATTCGATGACCTGCTCCAGCACCTTCTCGCCGCGCATGGCCTGCAGCAGCTCGCCCTGGATGCGCTCCAGCGTCTGCTCGGCCACTTCCAGCTCGCGCTTCTGCAGGGCCAGCATCCTGAACAGCGTGGCCTTGTACTGCTGCTGGTTGCCGCGCTGCAGCTCGGTGCTGGTGGGCACCACGAAGCCGCACAGGCGCGTCAGGCCGGTGATGTTGTTGCGGTAGCGCTGGCACAGGCCGCGCTGGTAGTTCACCCGGCCGAGCATCTCGCGCACGCGGTTGCTCCGCACGCTGGCCAGGCGGCGCAGGGTGTCGATCTGTTCCTTCATAGCCGCAGGGCCTGTTGCAGGTGTTCGAGGCTGGCGGCCAGGTCGGCGCCTTCGTTGACTTCCTGGCGCAGGAAGCGCTCCAGCGCCGGGGCCAGTTGCACGGCGCGGTCGGTGCGGGCGTCCAGACCGGCAGTGTAGCCGCCCAGGGGAATGAGTTCGCGGATTTTCTCGTAGCTGCCGTGCAGCTCCTTGAACTGCCGCGCCGCGCGCAGGTGCGCCGGCTCGCCGACCTGGGCCATGCAGCGGCTGACCGAGGCGCCGATGTCGATCGCCGGGTAGTGGCCGACGTCGGCCAGCCGGCGCGACAGCACGATGTGGCCGTCGAGGATGGCACGGGCGCTGTCGGCGATCGGGTCCTGCTGGTCGTCGCCCTCGGCCAGCACCGTGTACAGCGCGCTCAGGCTGCCGCTGCCGGCCACGCCGTTGCCGGCGCTTTCCACCAGCTCCGGGAGCATGCCGAACACCGACGGCGGGTAGCCCTTGGTCGCCGGCGGCTCGCCCAGGGCCAGGGCGATCTCGCGCTGGGCCATGGCGTAGCGCGTCAGCGAATCCACCAGCAGCAGCACGTCGCGGCCCTGGTCGCGGAAGTAGGCGGCGATGCTGTGGCACAGCTCGGTGGCCTTCAGGCGCATCAGCGGCGACTCGTTGGCCGGCGCCACCACCACCACGGCCTTGCGCCGGCCTTCCTCGCCGAGGGAGTGCTGGATGAATTCCTGCACCTCGCGGCCACGCTCGCCGATCAAGCCGACCACCACCACTTCGGCCTTGGTCTGCCGGGTGATCATGCCCAGCAGCACGCTCTTGCCCACCCCGCTACCAGCGAACAGGCCGACGCGCTGGCCCTTGCCGAGGGTCAGCAGGGCATTGATGGCGCGCACGCCGACGTCCAGCGCCTCGGTCACCGGGCGGCGCTTGAGCGGGTTGACCGTGGGCAGCTGCGCCGAGAGCGCGTCGCGCCCGCCCAGGCGGCCGCGTTCGTCCAGCGGTTCGCCGAGGCCGTTGACCACCCGCCCGAGCCAGGATTCGTCGATGCGCAGGGCGGCCTGCTCCTCGGCCGGGAACACCCGTGAGCCGGCGGCCAGGCCCACCGGCTTCTTGAACGGCATCAGGTAGGTGGTGTCGCGGTTGAAGCCGACCACCTGGGCGTCCAGCAGGCTGCCGTCGGCCTGTTCCACCAGGCAGCGCTGGCCGGTGGCGCGGCGGCAGCCGAGGCTTTCCAGCAGCAGCCCGGAAACACGCACCAGGCGCCCGCTGACCTTGGCCAGCTGCACCGAGTCCAGCGAGCGCAGGGCCTGGTCGACGTCGAGGCTGAAGCTTTCGCCCAGGGCCATCGTCAGTCGTCGCCCAGCAGGTGTTCGCCGAGCACCTGCATGCAGCTGTCCAGGCGTTGCTGGCAGCCGATGTCGGTTTCTTCCTCGGCGGTGAGCAGGCGGCATTCGCCCAGGGCCAGGCGCTCGTCGGGCACCAGGCGCCAGGCGGCGGCGCGTTCCGGCGCCAGTTCGCGGATGCGCGCGCACTCCTCGGGGTTGAGCAGCAGCTGCACGCTGTCCGGCTGTTCCGGCATGGCCGCCAGGGCCTCGTCGGCCAGGCTCAGCAGTTGCGTGGGGTGCAGCGTCAGCTCGCAGCGGATGACCTGTCGCGCCACCTTCTGCACCAGTTCCAGCAGTTGTTCGCGGCGCTGCGCCTCGAAGGCCTCGGCGAAGCGGCGGAATTCCTCGCACAGCCTGTCCAGCGGCTGGGCGGCGGTCTCGAAGACGCGACGGCCCTCCTCGCGGCCTTCCTCGCGCCCCTGGCGCAGGCCTTCCTGGCGGCCCAGGCGCAAGCCCTCTTCATGGCCGGCCTCGCGGCCCTGCTCCAGGCCTTCGCGGTAGCCCTTGTCGCTGCCCTGCTGGTAGCCGTCGGCCACCGCCTTCTGCAGCTCGGCCGGGTCGCCGCCCTGCCATTGCTCCTGCAACGCCCCGCTGCAGCGCGGCGGAAAGCGGTACGGCCGCCAGTCGCGGGCGCCGCCGCGGATCACCTTGACCGTCATGGGCGCCTCACTCCACCGTCTGTTCGCGGAACAGCTGCAGCTGGATTTCGCCTTCGGCGGCCAGCTCGCGGACCATCGCCATGATGTCGCGGCGCACCTGCTCGACGCGGCTCAGCGGCACCGGGCCCTGGCGGCGCTTGATGGCGTCCATCTGCTGCGCCTGGCGCTTGGGCATGGCGCCCTGGATGGCCTTGACCAGCGCCGGCTCCGCGCCCTTGAGCGCCACCACCCACTCTTCCAGAGGAATGGCTTCGAGCAGCGCCTGCAGGGTGTCCTGGCTTTGCCGGGAGAGGATGAAGAAGTCGTACATCTCTTCCTCGATGCGCTCCACCAGGCCGGAGTCGTGGCTGCGCAGCAGCTCGAACATCTGGTTCCGGTCGCCCTTGAAGCGGTTCATGATGTCCGCCGCCTGCTTGATGCCGCGCACCTGCGAGCCCTGGGTGGAGAGCACCGCCAGGCTGCGGTCGATCAGCTGTTCCAGCTCGGCGATGACCTCGCCGCTGACCTCGCTGAGGTTGGCGATGCGGTACAGCAGCTCGTCCTGACGCTCGGCCGGCAGGCATTCGAGCACCTGGCTGGCCATGGACGGCGGCAGGAAGGCGAGGAACACCGCCTGCATCTGCGCGTGTTCGTTGGCGATAAGGGCGGCGAACTGCTTGGGGTCCAGCCATTCCAGGCGGGCCATGCGGGCGCGGATTTCCTCGCCGTAGATGCTGTCCAGCAGGCTGCGGGTGATGTCGCTGCCCAGGGCCTTGCCGAGCATGCCGGCGAGGTAGCCGCGGGAGGCGCCCTTGATGCTGCTCTGCTCCTTGTAGTCCTCGAAGAAGCGGCCGATCACGTCCGACACCATGGGCAGCTTGACGTTGTTCAGCCGCGCCATGGCCTGGCTGATGCTGATGATCTCCTCGCGGGAGAAGTGCCGCAGCACCCCGGCCGAGGTCTCGTCGCCCATGCTCAGCATGAGGATCGCCGCCTGCTCCATGGAGCTCATGGCGCGCCGGCGCACCGGCACGCGCGCTTCGTCAGCCGACGGGGTTGAGGTCTCGCTCATTGCGCCCTATCCATTGCTTGATCACTTCGGAGACCCGCTCGGGATCGTTCTTGGCGAGCATCTGCAGGTGCTCGATCTGGTGTTCCAGGCCCGAGCCCGGCGCCGGCAGGCGGATTTCCGAGAGCGGGTTGAGTTCGCTGAACACGCCCAGGGCGCGCGGCGCATCGCCCACCCGCGCCAGCAGGCGTTCGCCGTGCTCGTTGCCCAGCAATGTGCCCAGGCCCTCCTCGCCCGCGGCCGGCGCCGGCTTGCGCTGGGTCAGGCTGCGCACCGCGGGGCGCACCACCAGCAGCAGCAACAGCAGGCTGACCAGGCCGAACATGCCCAGGCGCACCCAGCCCTGCAGCTGGGCGTCGTCCCACCAGCGCACAGGTTCGTCCAGCGGCGCGGCGGCGACGAAGGGCAGCACCGAGAGCGACAGGCTGTCGCCGCGCGCGGCGTTGAAGCCCACGGCGTTCTTCACCGCCAGCTCCAGTTGCTTGCGGGTTTCCTCGCTCCAGCCGCCCTCGGGGGCCGCGGCGGCGTTGATCATCACCGCCACGCTCTGCTGGCGCAGGTTGAAGGGCGCGTGCTTGACGTGGGTGATGTTCTGGTCGTAGTCGAGCTGGCGGTTGGACTCCTTGCGCTGCGAGGTGGCCGCCTTGTCCTGGGTGTTATTGGCTGGCGCGGCGCCGGCCTGGGCGTTGCCCTGGCCCTGCTGCGGCTCCGGCGGCTTGACCGGCGCGCGGTTGCTCAGCGAGCCGGGCACGCCCAGGGCCAGTTCGTCCAGCGTGCTGTCGTCGCGCAGGGTCTCGCGGCGCAGGCGCGGCGTGTCGCCGTAGCTCTGCAGCGTCTCTTCCTTCTGGCTGAAGTCGATGTCGGCGGCCACGCTGACGCGGTAGTTGCCCGGCCCGACGATCGGCGCCAGCACCTGCTCGACGTTGGCCACCGCCTTCTGCTGGAAGTCGTCCACCAGTTGGCCGTTCTGCTGCGCCCCGCCCCAGGCGGCGAGCCCGCGAGAGAGCAGCACGCCGTGCTGGTCGACCACGCTGACGTTCTCCGGCTGCAGCTGCGGCACGCTGTTGGCCACCAGGTTGACCACCGCCGCCACCTGCTCCGGCTTGGGCCGGAAGCCCGGGGCCAGCTGCAGCATCACCGAGGCCTTGGCCGGCTCGCGCTGGCTGACCACGAAGGAGCTCTGCTGGTCGATGGCCAGGTGCACGCGGGCCTGCTGCACCCCTTCCATGGCCATCACGGTGCGCGCCAGCTCGCCCTCCAGGCTGCGCTTCAGGCGCACGTCCTGGACGAACTGGCTGGTGCCCAGCGGCTCGTCCTTGTCGAACAGTTCGTAGCCGGCCGGCACCGCGACCTTCACGCCCTTGGCCGCCAGCAACATGCGCGCCCGCGCCAGTTGGTCGTCGCGCACCAGCACCTGGCCGCTCTGCGGGTGCAGGCGGTAGGCGATGCTGTCGGCGTCCAGCACCTGCATCACCTCGGCCGCCGGGTAGGCTTCGCCGGCGCCGTACAGCGGGTGGAAGGCGCCCTGGTCGCGCCACAGGTACCAGGTGCTGCCCAGGGCCAGCAGCGCGGCGCCGCCGGCCAGGCCCAGCAGGCTCAGGCGCGGGTCCAGGCGCAGCTTGTCCAGGGGCAGGCGGTCTTTGATCTTCTGCAGCACGGTTCAGCCCTTGTGCGCCGTCACAGCGGCATGTTCATGACTTGGTCGAAGGCGGTGGCGAGCTTGTTGCGCACCTGCAGCAAGGCGCTGAAGGACACGCTGGCCTGCTGGCTCTGGACCATGGCGCCGGCGAGGTCGTCGCTGCGCCCGGCATCCACCGCGGCCATGGCCTCGCTGGCCTGGTGCTGCTGGGCGTCGACGGCGCGCAGGGCGTCCTCGAAGGCGTTGCCGAAGCCCGGCTCGGCGCCGGGGGCCTCGCTGGCCGGGCGGATGGGCGCCGCCGACAGCGCGCGCAATTGCTGCATCTGCCCGAGCATCTCGCTGCGGGCCTGCTCGATGGGGTTCATCGCGACTCTCGTTTCAGAAGGACAGGTTCACGCCCTGCTCGCGCATGGCGTTGAGGCGGTAGCGCAGGGCCCGCGGCGTCATGCCGAGGCTTTCCGCGGCCTTGGTCTTGTGCCCGCCGAAGCGGCGGATGGTGTCGATCACGTGCTGGTACTCGGCCCACTTGCCGCTGGCGCGCAGGGCCGCCTTGCCGCCCTCGCCCGGCAGCGGCGCCGCCGCGGCCACGCTGGCCAGCTGCTCGGCCGGCGGCGCGAGCCCCAGGTCGCGCGGCTGGATGAACAGCCCGGCGCGCAGCACCAGGGCGCGCTGGATGACGTTCTCCAGCTCGCGCACGTTGCCCGGCCAGTCGTGGGCCAGCAGGGCCTGCTGCGCCGCTTCGGTGAGCAGCTCGGCGTGGCGTTCCTGGGGCGCGTACTGCTGGATGAAGCGCTGCGCCAGGGGCAGGATGTCGTCCTTGCGCTCGCGCAGCGGGCTGATGTGCAGCGGCAGCACGTCGAGGCGGAACATCAGGTCGGCGCGGAAGCGCCCGGCGCTGACTTCTTCCTGCAGGTCGCGGTTGGTGGCGGCGATGACGCGCACGTTCAGGCGGATTTCGCGCTGCCCGCCCAGGCGCTCCACGCGCTGCTCCTGCAGCACGCGCAGCAGCTTGGCCTGCAGGCCCAGGGGCAGTTCGCCGATCTCGTCCAGCAGCAGGGTGCCGCCGTTGGCCTGCTCGAACTTACCCGGCTGGGCGCTGACCGCGCCGGTGAAGGCGCCGCGCTCGTGGCCGAAGAGGATGGATTCGAGCATCTGCTCGGGAATCGCCGCGCAGTTCACCGCCACGAAGGGCGCCTGCGGCTCGGCGGAGAAGCGGTGGATGTAGCGCGCCATCAGCTCCTTGCCGGTGCCGGTCTCGCCGCTGATCAGGATCGGCGCGCGGGTCTGCGCCACGCGCTGGGCCAGCGCCAGCAGGCGGCGCCCGGCGCGCGACTGCGAGACGAAGCCTTCGCCGGCCACCGCCGCCTGTTCCTGGCGGTGCAGCAGCGCGGCCAGCTGGCTCTCGCTGAAGGGCGCCAGCAGGTAGTCGATGCAGCCCATCTCCAGCAGCTGGGCGGCCATTTCCTGGTCGGCGTATTCCACCACCGGCACCAGGCTCAGCTGCGGTACGCGCTGCAGCAGTTCGCCGATCTGCGGGAAGCTGCGCTGCGGGCGGCGCTCGGCGAAGACGAAGACCGGGCCGCAGGCCGCGAGGTCGATGGCGTCCAGCCCGGCCGCGTTCTTCACCCGCAGCACGTTCCGGCCCAGGCGCGCCAGGCCGTCGTTGAGCAGGTCCAGGCCGATCTCGCCGGCGCCGCCGACGATCACCACCTGTTGCTCCGCCAGGCTGGCTTCTTCATTGCAACTGGCCAATTGACTGAACTGTTTCACTGCAACTTTCCTGCGTCTGGGCCGCCCTCGGGACGGCACTCGGTTATTCCATCCAGCCCACGGCGGCGATGAACTTTCATTTGCCGGCGGGCAGTGGCCGAATGAACTTCCGGCCTCTATAGGAAGGAATGACCGAACACCTTCCCTTTAATTACGAAGGGGCCTTAAGGAATGACTTTTTCCTGTCGCCCTTCAACTGTGCGAGGGAACTTTTCCAACAGAACCTCGTCACAGGCGCAACGTTAACCAGCGCACACGGCGACCGACGAGTCAGTTTTCGTCAAATCCGCTCAGGCGCGCGGGAATGACGATCAAAAACGTCATTTGATATCTATTGATTTAACCGCCAGGGCCCGCCTGCCTAGACTTCCGCCCCAATCGCAGGCTCTGCCGCGCGTCGAACCGATGCCCGCGGCGAGCACCCAGGGTTCACCCCGCGCCGCCTCAGGCCGCGCCCCGGCGACCCCCTGCGCAGCCCCACTTCCGGAAGTCGACCCAACCCATGACTGGCCAATCCAAAGTCCACCACGGCGTGCCCTCGGAAAGACTCGTGCGCCTGCAGCCGCACAAGTTGGGCCGGCATTACCACAAGGTTCCGCAATATATTCGCGAGATCGCCCACAAGCATCCGCGCATCATCAGCGATTATTTCCTGCGTAGTTATCGCATCAACCTGGAACTGCAGAAAGTCGAGGTCCAGGAAAGTGCGCCGCGGCCGGCCGAATGCATCTTCCGCTGCCCTTCCGGCAAGGTCGGTTTCGCCATCGACCGCCCGCTGCTGACCGAAGCCCTGGAGTGCTACTACGGCGGCACCTCGCTGCCCAGCCACGACACCCCGCCGATCAGCACCTCCGAGCAGCGCATGCGCAAGCGCCTGGGGGTGGACGTGACCCAGCTGTTCGCCCGCTCGCTGCTGCTGGGCGACACCTTCGGCGAGCTGACACCCCACGACAACGACTACGAGCTGGTGAGCTGGGAGTACGTGGCCGAGTTCCACTTCCTCAGCCACATCACCGGCAGCCAGGCCTCGCTGTTCATCTACCTGGACGCGGAGCTGGCCGACGCGCTCACCACCCGCCTGGCCGGCCCGCCGCTGGCGCGCCTGGGCGGCAGCCCGGCGCAGCATCTATTGCACCTGCCGGTGCGCCTGGACTGCGTCATCGCCGCGCTGCAGATGCCGCTGGCCCAGGCCCTGCAGCTGCGCCCCGGGGACATCCTGCCGGTGCGCCTGCCGGAGCGCTGCGAGGTGCAGGTGAACCAGCAGAAACTCTTCCGCGGCACCCTCTTCGAAGAAGATGGCGGCCTCTTCCTGACCTCCCTCGAGAGCGTGAAAAGCCCATGAGCCAAGTCACCGACAGCGAACTGGACAACCTCCTCAACGACGCCGGCCTGGCCCTGGACGAGGCGCCAGCGGCCGGCCCCGAGGCGCTGGCCGCGCCGCGCCAGGACCTGAGCTTCTTCGGCAAGATCCCGGTGAACCTCACCCTGGAGGTGGCCTCCACCGAGATTTCCCTGAAGGAGTTGATGGAAGTCGACGCCTCCAGCGTCATCGTCCTCGACAAGCTGGCCGGCGAGCCGCTGGACCTGAAGGTCAACGGCGCGCTGTTCGCCAAGGCCGAGGTGGTGGTGATGAACGGCAACTACGGCCTGCGCGTGCTGGAACTGTGCGGCGCCGGCCTGGACGACCTGGCCCGATGAGACGCGCGCGGCACTGGCTGGCCCTGGGCCTGGCGCTGGCCGGCATGCTGCCCGGCGTGGTGCTGGCCGCCGGCGGCGAGATTTCCCTGCTGAGCCTGAACGACACCGGCCACGGCCAGGAGCTGAGCGTGAAGCTGCAGATCCTGGTGGTGATGACGCTGCTCGGGCTGCTGCCGGCCATGCTGCTGATGATGACCAGCTTCACCCGCTTCATCATCGTGCTGGCCATCCTGCGCCAGGCCATGGGCCTGCAGCAGAGCCCGCCGAACAACGTGCTGGTGGGCATCGCCCTGTGCATGACGCTGCTGGTCATGCGCCCGGTGTGGAAGGAGGTGTACACCGAGGCCTACGAGCCCTTCCAGGCCGATGCCATCACCCTGGAGCAAGGCCTGGGCAAGGCCAAGGCCAGCCTCAGCCGCTTCATGCTCGCGCAGACCGGCAAGACCTCGCTGGACACCCTGCTGGCCCTGGCCGGCGAGAAGATGCCGGCGGACAAGGCCGACCTGGACTTCTCCCTGCTGCTGCCGGCCTACGTGCTCAGCGAGCTGAAGACCGCCTTCCAGCTCGGCTTCATGATCTTCGTGCCCTTCCTGGTCATCGACCTGGTGGTGGCCAGCGTGCTCATGGCCATGGGCATGATGATGCTCTCGCCGATGATGATCTCGCTGCCGTTCAAGCTCATGGTGTTCGTCCTGGTCGACGGCTGGGCGCTGCTGATGGGCACCCTCACCTCCAGCATCCAGCCGTTCTGAGGCCGCCATGCTCACCCCGGAATACGCCGTCGAGGTCATCGCCAACGCCGTGCACATCACCGCCATCGTGGTCTGCGTGCTGGTCCTGCCGAGCCTGCTCGGCGGCCTGCTGGTGAGCATCTTCCAGGCCGCCACGCAGATCAACGAGCAGATGCTCAGCTTCCTCCCGCGGCTGCTGATCACCCTGGGCATGCTGGTGTTCGCCGGGCACTGGATACTGCGCACCCTCAGCGACCTGTTCATCGAGACCTTCAAGCAGGCCGGGCACCTGGTCGGCTAGCCATGCACGCCAACGAGTCGCTGCTGCAGGCCAGCCAGTACCTGCAGGAACTGCAGCGCTACTGGTGGCCGTTCTGCCGGATCATGGCCATGCTCGCCATGGCACCGCTGCTCAACCACCGCTCGCTGCCGCGCCAGGTGCGCATCCTCCTGGCCATCGGCCTGACCCTCGCGCTGGCCGGCGCCCTGCCCCGCCCGCCGGCCATCGAAGCGCTGTCGGCCGAAGGGCTGCTGGCGGCGCTGGAGCAGATCGCCGTGGGCGCCGTACTGGGCCTTGCGCTGCAACTGGTGTTCGTGATCTTCAGCCTGGTCGGCGAGGTGGTCTCCACGCAGATGGGCATGGCCATGGCGCGCTACAACGACCCGGTGAACGGCGTGTCCTCGTCCTCGGTGGTCGGCCAGTTGTACTTCCTGCTGCTGGCCCTGCTGTTCCTCGCCAGCGACGGCCACCTGCTGGTGGTCAGCGTGCTCTACCAGAGCTTCCACTACTGGCCGGTGGGCGGCGGCCTGGCCTACGCCGGCTTCGCCACCCTGGCCTACGCCCTGGCCTGGGTGTTCTCCGCGGCCACCCTGATCAGCCTGCCGCTGGCCTTCTGCATGTTCCTCGTACAGTTCTGCTTCGGCCTGCTCAACCGCATCTCGGCGGCGATGAACCTGTTCTCCCTGGGCTTCCCCATGGCCATCCTCACCGGCCTTGCGTGCATCCGCCTGACCCTGCCGGACCTGCCCGACACCTACCTGCAGCTGACCCGCGCGCTGCTGGACAACCTCGGCCAGCTGCTGCGAGGCACCGGCCATGGCTGAACAGGGCGGCTCCCAGGAAAAGACCGAAGAGGCCAGCGAGCACAAGCTGCGCCAGAGCCGGCAGAAGGGCCAGGTGCCGCGCTCCAAGGACCTGGCCGGCACCGTGGCGCTGCTCTGCACCCTGCTGGTGCTCAAGGCCTGCGTCGGGCGCTTCTTCGACGGCCTGGCCGACAGCTTCCGCTTCGCCTACCTGGACCTGAACCGCAGCGAGGTGGGCCTGGACGACCTGGCGCTGATCCTCGGCCAGCACATCTGGCTGATGGTCCAGCTGCTGCTGCCGCTGCTGCTCACCCCGCTGCTGGTGGTGGCCTTCGGCATGGTCCCCGGCGGCTGGATATTCGCCTCGGCCAACCTGGCGTTCAAGGCCAGCAAGCTCAACCCCATCACGGGTCTTGCGCGGATGTTCTCGCTGCAGAACCTCACCGAGCTGCTCAAGTCGCTGCTGAAGATGGCGGTGCTGCTGGGCGTGGCCTGGTACCTGCTGCTGGACGCCCTGCCGCAGCTCATCGCCCTGCAGCGCAGCGACATCCGCAGCGCCATCGGCGGCGCCCTGGGCCTGCTGTTCGACACCCTGATCGGCCTGCTGGCGGTGTTCGTGTTCTTCGCCCTGCTGGACATCCCGCTGCAGCGCTTCCTGTTCCGCAAGCGCATGCGCATGACCAAGCAGGAGCGCCGCGAGGAGCACAAGACCCAGGAAGGCCGCCCGGAAGTGAAGGCGCGCATCCGCCAGGTGCAGCGCCAGTTGCTGCAGCGCCAGATCAACCGTGTGCTGCCCAGGGCCGACGTGGTGCTGACCAACCCGACGCACTTCGCCGTGGCCCTCAAGTACGACCCGCACAAGGCCCAGGCGCCCTACGTGCTGGCCCGCGGCATGGACGACATGGCCCTGTACATCCGCCAGATGGCCGCCAGGCACAATCTTGAAGTGCTGGAGGTGCCGCCGCTGACCCGCGCCATCTACTTCAGCACCCAGGTCAACCAGCAGATTCCGGCCGGGCTGTACACCGCCGTGGCCCACGTCCTCACCTACATCCTGCAGCTGCGCGCCTACCGCCAGGGGCGCCGGCTGCGCAAGCCGGAACTGGCCAAGAACCTCCCCATCCCCGACAGCCTGGCAAGCAGAGGCCAACCATGAACTTCCTCGAGCAGCTCCTGCCGACACTGCGCAGCGGGCGGATCGGCATCCCGCTGGTCATCCTCTCCATCCTCGCGATGATCATCCTGCCGCTGCCGCCGCTGCTGCTGGACGTGCTCTTCACCTTCAACATCGGCATCGCCCTGCTGGTGCTGATGGTCAGCGTGTCCTCGCGCAGCCCGCTGGACTTCTCGCTGCTGCCCACGGTGGTGCTGGTCACCACCCTGCTACGGCTGTCGCTGAACGTGGCCTCCTCGCGGGTGGTGCTGCTCGACGGGCACACCGGCTCGGCGGCCGCCGGCAAGGTGATCGAGGCCTTCGGCCACGTGGTCATCGGCGGCAACTTCATCGTCGGCCTGATCGTCTTCGTGATCCTCACCATCATCAACTTCATGGTCATCACCAAGGGCGGCGAGCGCATCTCCGAGGTCACCGCGCGCTTCACCCTGGACGCCCTGCCGGGCAAGCAGATGTCCATCGACGCCGACCTCAACGCCGGCCTGATCGACCAGGCCGAGGCCAAGAAGCGCCGCGCCGAGGTGTCCAAGGAGGCCGACTTCTACGGGGCCATGGACGGCGCCAGCAAGTTCGTCCGCGGCGACGCCATCGCCGGCATCCTGATCCTGCTGATCAACCTGTTCGGCGGCGTGGCCATCGGCGTATTCGTCTACGCCATGGCCGGCGCCGACGCCTTCCGCCAGTACGCCCTGCTGACCATCGGCGACGGCCTGGCGGCGCAGATCCCGGCGCTGCTGCTGTCCACCGCGGCGGCGATCATCATCACGCGGGTCAACGAGTCGGCGGAGATCACCGCGCTGGTGCGCCGGCAGATGCTCGCCTCGCCCTCGCTGCTGTACACGGTGGCGGGCATCGTTACGGTGCTGGCGATAGTCCCCGGCATGCCGCACCTGGCGTTCCTCAGCTTCGCCGCGCTGATCGCCTTCGTCGCCTGGCGCGTGTCCCTGGCCGAGCCGCCGGGCGAGGCGCAGAGCCTGGAGCAGGTCGAGGCCATCGGCAAGGCCATGGACCAGGAACGCGCCCAGCAGCTGGGCTGGGAAGACATCCCGCTGGTGGAGCGGCTGTCCATCTCCCTGGGCTACAAGCTGGTCGGGCTGGTCAACGAGGCCGGCGGCGCGCCCCTGGTGCAGCGCGTGCGCGGGGTGCGCCAGACGCTGTCGGAGAGCCTGGGCTTCCTGCTGCCGGAAATCCACATCCGCGACAGCCTGCGGCTGAAGGCCTCGCAGTACGCCATCCACATCAGCGGCGAGCGCATCGACGGCGCCGAGCTGCACGCCGACCGCCTGATGGCCATTCCCTCGGCGGAAACCTACGGCGAGGTCGACGGCATTCTCGGCCACGACCCGGCCTACCTGATGCCGGTGGTGTGGATCCGCCCGGAAGACAAGCCGCGCGCGCTCAACCTGGGCTACCAGGTGATCGACTGCGCCAGCGTCATCGCCACTCACCTGAACAAGGTGATCCGCGAGCACCTGCCGGACATCTTCAAGCACGACGACATCGAGCACCTGATGCAGCGCCTGGCGGCCCAGGCGCCGAAGCTCGCCGAACACCTGCGCGCGCAGCTGAGCTTCAGCCTGCAGCACCGGGTGTACCGCCAGCTGCTGCAGGAACAGGTGCCGCTGCGCGACCTGGTGAGCATCGCCACCACCCTGGTGGAAGCCGCCGAAACCACCAAGGACCCGGTGCTGCTGGCCTCCGACGTGCGCTACGCGCTGCGCCGCAGCATCGTCTCGGGCATCGCCGGGGAGCGCGGCGAGCTGTCGGTGTTCATCCTCGACAACAACCTGGAGAACACCCTGCTCAGCGCCCTGGCCATCGCCCAGCAGGCCGGCCCGGTGAGCCTGGACAACATCCCGGTGGAGCCCAACCTGCTCAACCAGCTGCAGAACACCATGCCGGTGGTGAAGGAGAAGCTGCGCAAGGAAGGCCACCCACCGATCCTCACCGTGATGCCGCAGCTGCGCCCGCTGCTGGCGCGTTATGCAAGGGTCTTCAGCCCGGGGCTGCACGTGCTGTCGCAGAACGAGATACCCGAGCGGGTGGCGGTGAACGTCCTCGGCACCCTCGGCTGATCAGTTGGGCGTCGGGCTGCGGCGCCCGGCGCGCAGCTCGGTCATCAGCTCGTTGAAGGAAACCGAAGGCTGCTCCAGCGCAAGGCCGGCCTCGTACTGGCCGGTCTGGGCGTTCTCCCCCGACCACACGCAGCGCACCTTCACCTGCGCCTCGCGCATGCGCTCCTCGCGGTCGCGCATGCGCAGGCGCAGCTCCAGCTGGCTGTCCGGCGCCAGCAGCACGTCGCAGCGGATCTTCAGGCCGCTTTCGGACAGGTCGGCGACATAGCCGAGCAGCTCGCCGCCGGCGTCGAGCACGCGGATGCGGAACATGGAGCGGAATACGATACGGTTGTGCTGGCGCATACCCGACCTCGTCGTGCGGGGGATTTGAAATGCAGGGCGACCGGGGGGCGGGAAACCTTAAGGCCTACGTTGAAACTGGGAGCGAGCTTGCTCGCGAACAGCGGTGCCAAGCCTGGCTCCGGAGCAGGGCCGAAGTCCGTAACCCTCTCCCCAGCCCTCGGCTGCGCGCCCCGCCCTGAAGGGAGAGGGGGCTAGTCCGTGCCGAGAGAAGGAATGGTTTCAGCCGGAAACCTTCGGTGTTGCCGGCTGACTCCAGAACACCCAGCCCTGCCCAACGGTCCCCTCTCCCTTCAGGGAGAGGGTTAGGGAGAGGGAGCGGAGTCAACCCCAGGCGATGTAGCGACAGGGAGACGCCATTCGCGAGCAAGCTCGCTCCTACGAAAAGCCCAAAAGCCCACCCCCCCACCAACAAATCCCCCCACCCATCCCCCACCGATTGCCAATCCCCACCCCACCTGATATCTGTATAAAGATACAGCCCCTGCCCTCGCCCATGCCCTTCCAGACCGACCCGCGCTTCTACTACCTGGCCAACTTCCACCGCGCCCTCGCCTGGCTGGAAGAACGCTACGACGACCTCTTCGACACCGCCGAGCGCGTCTTCCTCCGCGACTTCCAGGCCATGCCGCTGGAGGCCCGCGCCCTGCTGGTACGGCTGATCATGCGCAAGGGCCCGCACTTTCGCGCCAGCAAGCTGGACTACGCCGAGATCGGCTGCCCGCGCCGGGCCGCCGCGCCGCTGCTGGAGGCCGGCTGGCTGGATGGCGCCGCCGCGCTGGGCCTGGAGGAACTCTTCGGCCTGCTGCGCAAGGACGAGATCCTCGACTGCTTCGGCGCCCAGCTGTCCAGCCGCCAGTTGCGCAAGCCGGAGCTGCTGGCCGAACTGGCCGAGGCCGAACCCGCACCGCGCACCTTCGCTGCCTGGTGCCCGCAGCTGGACGAGGCGGTCTACAGCCTGGCCATCGCGCCCCAGGTGGAGCGCCTGCGCCTGATGTTCTTCGGCAACCTGTACCAGGACTGGACCGAATTCGTCCTCACCGACCTGGGCATCCTGCGCTACGAAACCGTCCCGCTGACCCGCGAATCCCGCGGCTTCGCCAGCCGCGAGGAAATCGACGCGCACCTGTTCCTGCAACGCTGCCGCGAAGCCTTCGACCTGGGCGCCGCCGCCCAGGAACTGCTGCCGCTGATCGCCAGCGTCGACTGCGGCACCGCCCAGTTGCAGCGCCGTCGCGGGCGCGTGCTGTTCCACATCGGCCAGCAACTGGAGCGCGAAGCCGACTGGGAAGGCGCCCTGCAGGTCTATGCCGCCAGCGAACACGCCAGCGCCCGCCAGCGCCAGGTGCGCGTGCTGGAGCGCCTGGAACGCCACGCCGCAGCCTACGACCTGGCCCTGCAAGCCGCGGCCCGGCCCCAGGACGCCGCCGAGGCGCAGCTGATCGAGCGCGCCCTGGTGCGCCTGCGCCGCCAGCTCGGCCACGCCCAGCCGGCGAAGGCCAAGGCCGCGCCGCCGCCACGCCTCGACCTGGAGCTGGAGCCGCAGTCCGGCCTGAGCGTCGAGCAGTGCGTGCAGCTGCACCTGGCCCGCCCCGAAGCGCCGGTGCACTATGTGGAGAACACCCTGGTCCTCGGCCTGTTCGGCCTGCTCTGCTGGGAAGTGATCTTCACCCCGCTGCCCGGCGCCTTCTTCCACCCCTTCCACGCCGGCCCCGCGGACCTCTACGACAGCCAGTTCCGCGCCCGCCGCGCCGAGCTGTTCGAAGCACGCCTGGCACTGCTCGACAGCGACGCCTACGCCGACGAAATGCGCCGCATCCACCGCGAGAAGCAGGGCCTGCAATCGCCCTTCGTGTTCTGGGAGCTGCTGGACGAAAGCCTGCTGGAACAGGCCCTGGCCTGCCTGCCGGCGGCGCACCTGAAGGCCTGGTTCGGCCGCCTGCTGGAAGACCTGCAGGCCAACCGCGCCGGCATGCCCGACCTGATCCAGTTCTACCCCGCCGAGCGCGGCTACCGGATGATCGAGGTGAAGGGCCCCGGCGACCGCCTGCAGGACAACCAGAAGCGCTGGCTGGCCTTCTGCGCCGAGCACGGCATGCCGGTGGAGGTCTGCTACGTGACCTGGGCCGGGGAGCCGGCCGCATGAACTACCAGGTCGCGGTGCGCGCCCTCTGCGAATTCACCGCCAAGGTCGGCGACCTCGACCTGCGCTTCACCCCCTCGCCCACCGCCCAGGAAGGCATGGCCGGCCACGCCACCGTGGTCGGCCGCCGCGGCCCCGGCTACCTCGCCGAGCTGCCGCTGGCCGGCGCCTACCGCAACCTGCTGGTGCGCGGCCGCGCCGACGGCTACGACCCGGCGCGCAACTGCCTGGAAGAGATCAAGACGCACCGCGGCGACATCTCGCGCATCCCCGACAACCACCGCCAGCTGCACTGGGCCCAGGCCAAGGTCTACGGCTGGCTGCTCTGCGCCCTGCAGGACCTGGAGCAGATCGACCTGGCGGTCGTCTACTTCAACGTCATGACGCAGAAGGAAACGGTGTTCCAGGAAAGCTTCAGCGCCGACGAGCTGCACGCCTTCTTCGAGGAGCACTGCCAGCGCTTCGTGGTCTGGGCCGAACGCGAGATGGCCCACCGCGCGGCCCGCGATGGCGCCCTGGAAAGCCTGCGCTTCCCCTGGCCGCAGTTCCGCCACGGCCAGCGTCAGCTCGCCGAGGCGGTATACCGCGCCGCCCGCGACGGCCGCCACCTGATGGCCCAGGCCACCACCGGCATCGGCAAGACCCTCGGCACCCTGTTCCCGCAGCTCAAGGCCATGCCCGGCCAGGGCCTGGACCGGTTGTTCTTCCTCAGCGCCAAGACCCCCGGCCGGCGCCTGGCCCTGGAAGCCCTGGCCAGCCTGCGCCAGGACGAGCCCGAACTGCCGCTGCGGGTGCTGGAACACGTGGCCCGCGACAAGGCCTGCGAGCATCCGGATAAGGCCTGCCACGGCGACTCCTGCCCGCTGGCCAAGGGCTTCTACGACCGCCTGCCGGCCGCGCGCCTGGCCGCCCTCGACGGCGCCTGGCTGGACCAGGCGCGGGTCCGCGAGGTGGCCCGCGAGCACGCCATCTGCCCCTACTACCTGAGCCAGGAACTGAGCCGCTGGGCCGACGTGGTGGTGTGCGACTACAACTACTACTTCGACATGAGCGCCCTGCTCTACGCCCTCACCGCGCTCAACGAATGGAAGGTGGCGCTGCTGGTGGACGAGGCCCACAACCTGGTGGAGCGCGGGCGCAAGATGTACACCGGCGAGCTGGACCAGGCCGACTTCCAGGACCTGCGCCGCGTCGCCCCGGCCAAGCTCAAGGGCGCGCTGGAACGCGTCGGCCGCCACTGGAACCAGCTGCACCGCGACCAGGAGCTGGAATACCAGGTCTACCCGCTGGCCCCGGAGCTGTTCATCCTCGCGTTGCAGAAGGCGGTGACCGCCATCACCGACCACCTCAGCGAGCAGCCCGACGGCAACAGCCTTGAGCTGCTGAGCTTCTACCTCGACGCCATGGCCTTCTGCCGCCTGGCCGAGGCCTTCGGCGAGCACTCGCTGTTCGACATCACCCGCCGCCAGACCGAAAGCGGCCGCGTCTACTCCACGCTGTGCCTGCGCAACGTCATCCCTGCGCCCTTCCTCGCCCCGCGCTTCGAGGAGGCGCACAGCTGCACGCTGTTCTCCGCCACCCTGACGCCGGCGCACTACTACCGCGACCTGCTGGGCCTGCCCGAGGACACCGCCTGGATCGACGTGGAGTCGCCGTTCCGCGCCGAGCAGCTGGAGGTGCAGGTGGTGCGCAACCTGTCCACCCGCTACCAGCACCGCGCCCAGTCGGTGCGGCCGATCTGCGAGCTGATGGCGCGCCAGTACCGCGAGCGGCCGGGCAACTACCTGGCCTTCTTCAGCAGCTACGCCTACCTGGAGCAGGTGCGCGAACGCTTCGTCCGCGACGAGCCGGGCGTGCCGGTCTGGGTGCAGGCGCGCAACATGGACGAGAGCGAGCGCGAGGGCTTCCTCGAACAGTTCCGCAACGGCGGCCGCGGCATCGGCTTCGCGGTGCTCGGCGGCGCCTTCGGCGAGGGCATCGACCTGCCCGGCGACCGCCTGATCGGCGCCTTCGTCGCCACCCTGGGGCTGCCCCAGGTGAACACGGTGAACGAGGAAATCCGCCAGCGCATGCATAACCAGTTCGGCGACGGCTACGACTACACCTACCTCTACCCCGGCCTGCAGAAGGTGGTGCAGGCGGCCGGCCGGGTGATCCGCACCCAGCAGGACGAAGGCGTGGTCTGGCTGATCGACGACCGCTTCGGCCGCAGCGAAGTGCGCCAGCTGCTGCCGCGCTGGTGGACGGTGCGCAGTTGCCGCCTGGCCCTGCCGCCGCCGGAGCCGGAAGCGGAAAACAGCGCGCCACGCAAGGCGCCCTTGCCACCGGCCCGCCAGCGCCCGGCACGTCCGAAGCCGGAGCAGTCCCAGGGCGAGCTGGGTTTCAATGATTTCTAGATCGAATCACTGAAACAATCGTCCATATCTGTTTCGCATGATTTAGACCGAGCAGACTCCTTCCAGCCCATGCTGAAAAGGAGCCCGCCATGTTCGCCATGCAATACAGCCACCGCCTGCCGGCGCAGCACGATCTCGACGCCATCCGCCAACGCGCCGCCGCCAAGGGCCCGCAGTGGGACGCCTGGCCGGGCCTGGCGTGCAAGGCCTTCGTCCTCCAGGAAAAGGGCCGCCACGGCGCCGAAGGCCACCTCTACGCCTCGGTCTACCTCTGGCACGAACCAGCCGCCGCCGCGGCCTTCCTGGCCGGCGAAGCCTTTCAGGGGGTGATCGACGCCTTCGGCAGGCCGGCGGTGGAAACCTGGCTGCCCCTGGACGCCCGCCGCGGCCCGGCCTTCGATCGCCCGGCCCGCGCGCTGTACCGCGAAGAACTACCCTTGCCAGATAGAGGCGCCGCCGCCCTGCGCGACGGCGCCCTGGCCGCCGGCGAGGCGCTGCTGGGCCGGGAGGATGTGCTGGCGGTCTGGGTAGTGGCCGACCTGCAACGCTGGAGGCTGCTGCGCTTCAGCGTGAGCGCCGGGGCGCTGGAGCTGCGTGCGGACAGCGTCGGCTACGAAATCCTGTACCTGGCACGGCCAGGACTGGAGCGACTGCCATGAACGACAGGCAGAAACGGGAACTGGCGGCACAGCTGGCAGGGCTGGCCTTCGGCGCCTTCCTGGTGCTGGGCATGGCCTGGGGCGTGGCGCGGGTGGCGCGGGTGCTGGTGGGGTGAGGGTGGGCTTTTCGTAGGAGCGAGCTTGCTCGCGAATGGAGTTTCCCGGTAACTGCGATGTTTCGGATTGACTCCGCTCCCTCTCCCTAACCCTCTCCCTGAAGGGAGAGGGGACCGTTGGGCAGAAACGGGTATTACGGAGTCAGCCGGAAACTCTGGCGTATCCGGCGAACATCAGGCTTGCAGCCGGCACGGACAAGCCCCCTCTCCCTTCAGGGAGAGGGCTGGGGAGAGGGTGCTCTTGGTCTGGCGCTGAAGTCCCAGGAAGCCTCGTTCGCGAGCAAGCTCGCTCCTACGAAAAGCCCCCCAGGTAACCATTCCCTCACCCCACCGTACTCCGCACCGCCGCCACCAACGTCCGCAACATCCCCCGCGCCTGCGCATCCCGCGGATGGGAAAACAGCAACACATCCCGCCCCGGCAACGCCGGCAGCCCCAGCCGCGCCCCCACGTCCTCGCAGCCCGCCGGCGCCACCCGGCGGCCCAGGGCCGCCACGGCTATCCCGGCGCTGACCGCCGCGCCTATGGTCATCAACCCACCGCCGACGAACACCTCGCGCCAGGCCACCCCGGCCTGGTCCAGGGCGTCCACCGCCATGCGCCGCACGCTGCAAGGCTCGGCCTGGGTGGCCAGGGGCAGCGGTTGGCCGGGCAACGGCTGGAAGTCGGCGGCGCCCATCCAGGCGAAGGGCTCCTGCATTACCACCTCCGCATCCTGGCGCGGCGGGCCCTGTTGCAGCACCAGGGCCACGTCCAGTTCGCCACGGTCGAAGCGTTCCAGGGTTTCCCGCGAGTTGTCCACCCGCAGTTCCAGCAGCAGGCCCGGCTCGGCGCGGGTGAGCTGGCGCAGCAGGCCCGGCAGTTCGGCGCCGACGATATGGTGGCTGATGCCCACCACCAGCCGCCTGGGTTGGCCGCCGGCGAAGGCGCCCAGCGCCTGGCGGTGCGCCGCCACCAGGCCGCGGGCCGCCTCCAGGAACACCCCGCCGTCGGCGGACAGGCGCACCAGGCGCGGCGTGCGCTCCAGCAGGCGGCGGCCGAGGTGGTCTTCCAGGCGCTTGATCTTCAGGCTCACCGCCGACTGGGTGCTGGCCAGGGCCTCGGCGGCGCGGGTGAAGCTCTTCAGCTCGGCGACCAGCACGAAGGCCTGCACGGCCTCGATGTCCAGGGCTTTCATGGCGGGCATGTCCATTTCCAATGATGGAGAACGGGCAGCATTCGTTTTCGCCATGGAAAGGTCAAGCGCGAGGTGTTTCGTGGTGGCCGGCGTAGGGCGCATAACGCCTACGGCGTTATCCGCCGACTGGCCTATCTCATCGTCAACGCCATGGCCGGGCCTGGCGCTCCCCGCAAGCATGTACAGGCTCGGCCCCGAGCGGGGTTCGGCCAAGGCCAAACGGCGGATAACCGCGAACGGTTATTCGCCCTACGTCCAGGAAACATCGTCGGCGATGACAGGCTCAATCGAGCTTCTTGCGGATCCAGTACAGGTAGGTGCCCGCCTCTTCCTGCTGTTCCACCAGTTCGTGGCCGAGGAAGATGCAGAACTTGGGGATGTCGCGGCGGGTGGAGGGGTCGGTGGCGATGACCTTGAGCAGGCCGCCGGCCGGCAGGTCGCGCACCTTGTTGTGCAGCATCATGACCGGTTCGGGGCAGTTCAGGCCGGTGGCGTCGAGAATGGCGTCGACAGGTTGGGACATGGAAAGGCTCCGCAAAACGAATGGCGCATTGTCGCCCAAAGCGGGGGCAGGGTCACGCCTGGCGGGCGAACGGCGGCGGGCCAATCTTTCGTCGGGCCCGTGGCCTGGCCCGCTGCGCTAAGCTCGGCGCCTTCCCCGACAGCGGATGTCCCCGCCCATGCGCCTGCCCGCCCTGCTCTGCCTCGTCTTGCTGCTCGCCGGCTGCGCCGCCCGCGACAACCTCCCCGACTATTCCGCCAGCGCCGGCCAGGACCTGCCCGCCACCTGGTACGACGCGGTGATCAGCGCCCGCGACGGCACGCGGCTGTCCGCCACCGTGTTCCAGCCAGCGCTCAAGGCCGGCGAGACGGCGCCGATGATCGTCCACACCCACGGCTGGGGCGGCTGGCGGGTGACCGGGCCGGAGGGTTTCTACGGCAAGAACATGATGTCCGGCCGCGCCGCGCTCAAGGCCTGGAAGGCCGGCTACTGGGTGCTCAGCTACGACCAGCGCGGCTGGGGCGGCAGCGACGGGCGCATCGAGATGATGGACCCGCGCTTCGAGGTGAGCGACGCCAGCGCGGTGATCGACTGGGCCGCCGCGCACCTGCCGCGCCTGCGCATGGACGGCCCGGGCGACCCGCGCGTGGGCATGCTCGGCGAGAGCTACGGCGGCGCCGTGCAGTTGCTGGCGGCCAGCGAGGACCCGCGCATCGACGCCATCGTGCCCATCGCCACCTGGTACGACCTCGGCGACGCCCTGGCCCCGGGCGGCCAGTTGAAGATCGGCTGGGGCGGCGTGCTGCTCGGCCTGGGCATCGCCACCGGCTACGACCTGGGCAAGTTCGCCCAGGCCGACTACCTGCACAGCGCCAGCGGGCGCATGGCCGAACCGGTGCGCGCCGAACTGGCCGCCCACAGCCTGGCGCGCTACTGCGCCGAGGGCCGCCGGCCCCACGCCGACGCCCTGCTGATCCAGGGCCTGCGCGATACCCTGTTCCCCCTCGACCAGGGCCTGCAGATCCGCCAGTGCCTGCGCCAGGGCAGCGCCGAGGTGCGCCTGCTGGGCATGCAGGGCGGGCATATCCTGCCGCCGCCGCTGCAGGCCTGGAGCGGCCTGCCGCCGTTCAACAACGAGCCGGTGATCCACTGCGGCGGGCGCGCCATCGACCTCTACCAGGGCATCCTCGCCTGGTACGAGGAGAAGCTGCGCCAACGCCCCGGCGCCGCCGACAGCGTGCCGTCGCTGTGCGTCAGCCTGGACCTGGACCAGGGCCTGGCGCTGGACGAGCTGCCCGCACCCGGCCCCGTCGTGGCCTTGCCGCCAACGCCGGTGCGCCCGGTCAGCAGCGGCCTCTTGCAGCCCCGCACCTTCATCCCGCTGCAGCAGGTCGCCGAACCCAGCGCCCTGCTCGGCAGCGCGGAGATTCGCCTGGCCCGGCCGCTCGGCCCGGGCGACCAGGCGCTGCTGTTCGCCTCGCTGGCGATCCGTGGCGCCGACGGCCGCACGCGGGTGCTGGACGAACAGGTCAAGCCGCTGCTCAACCAGGGCGCCACGCGGCTCAACGCGGTCAGCGCCAGCCTGGCGGCGGGGGACGAGATCGGCCTGCTGGTCAGCGGTTTCAGCGGCCAGTACCTGTTCAACGGTTCCTGGAAGTTCACCGCGGTGGACCTGCAGGGCGAAGTGCAGTTGCCCGCCCTGCTGCCGCTGCAGCCACGCCTGGCGGCCGGCCGCTGAATCAGCGCAGCGGCCCGGCGGGCGCCTCGTCCAGCTGGGCCAGCAGCATCGGCTCGTCGCCGCCGTCCACCGGCAGCAGCGCCCACTGTTCCTTGTGGCCCAGGCGGCGGTGGCTCTGGCGCACCTGGCTGCCCAGCGGCAGCGGCGCCTTGAAGTGCACGTCCAGGCGCACCTGCTCGGCCAGGCGCCGGCCGGTGAGGCTGCGCGCCAGGCTCCACATGCCGTGGGCGAAGGGCTTGCCGAAGCCGTAGCGCGAGGCCATCAGGCGCGACAGGTGCAGTGGGTTGAAGTCGCCGCTCAGGCCGGCGTAGCGCCAGCCGGCGATCTTCGGCACGCGCCACTGCACGCCGGGGTGCGCGGGCACGTCGAGGGTGTGCCACTGGGCACGCTCGGGCAGCGCGTCGGGCTCGGCGTGGTCGTCGAGGAAGTCGCCGCGGCGCAGGTAGGTGGTGATCGACTGCCAGTAGAGCATGTCGTGGTGCCAGACCTCGGTCGCCACGTCCACCTCCAGCCCCAGCGGGCTGCGCCGGCTGGTGAGGATGCGGCAGTCCAGCTGCAGCTGGGCGTGCTCGTCGAGCATGCGGTAGCGCTGGATGTGGCTGCGCAGGTGGATCAGCCCGAGGATCGACAGCGGCATGCGCGAGCGGCTGAGCAGGCGCAGGTGCAGCGGCAGGCTGATCACCTGCGGGTAGAGCAGCGGCACGCCCAGCGCCGGGTCCAGGCCGAAGTGCTGGCGGTAGGCGCGCAGGTGGCGGGCGTCGAAGCGCAGGCTGCGGCTGTCCATGGCCAGGTTCGGCAGGCGCTCGCCGCGGCCCAGGCCACGGCGCGGCAACAACATGCGGCTGTAACTGCCCAGCAGCGAGGGCAACTTTCGCTTCACGAGCGGCTCCGGGATGGGGTGCGCCGCACAGCATGGTCGCTGCGCGGCGCAACGGCAAGTCGCCGAAGGTCGCGGGTCGCCGGCGCCTACAGGCGTCGCAGGTGCACCGTGACTTCCTCGCGGTCGTGGTACAGCTGCTTGCAGCCGATGGCCACGCGCAGGCCGCGCTCGCGGAAACTCTCGCGCAGGCGTTCGAGGATCTTGCGCACCTCGGCGTAGCGCTGCTTCATCGGCAGCTTGAGGTTGACCACCGCCTCGCGGCACAGGCCCTCGCCGATCCAGGTGTCGATCAGCCAGCCGGTGCGCGCCGGCTTCTCGACGATGTCGCAGACCATCCAGTCCACCGTCTGCCGCGGGCGGAACACATAGCCGTCGGCGCGCTGGTGGTCCACCAGGCCGGAGTAGATCAGGTTCTCGGCCATGGGCCCGTTGTCCACGGCGATCACCCGCATCTCGCGGTTGACCAGTTGCCAGGTCCAGCCGCCGGGCGCCGCGCCCAGGTCGACGGCGAGCATGCCCGGCGCCAGGCGCTTGTCCCATTCGCCGCGCGGGATGAAGTGGTGCCAGGCCTCCTCCAGCTTGAGGGTGGAGCGGCTGGGCGCCTCGCGGGGGAACCTCAGGCGCGGGATGCCCATCGGCCACATGGCGCTGTTGCGCGGCTCGGCGAGGCCGACGAAGACCTCGCGACCGGAACGGAAGGTCAGCAGCAGGCGCGGCAGGCTCGGGTCCTCGCGCAGCTTGCCGGCCTTGACCAGGGCGGCGCGCAGGGGCTTCTCGAACTTGCGGCAGAAAGTCGACAGTTCCTTGCCTTCGTTGCTGTCGAAGACTTCCAGCCACAGGCTGCCGCACAGCGGGTACGGGCCCAGTTCCTCCAGCAGCGCGCCGATGCGGTCCTGCTCGGGCAACTGCACGAAGCCGGTGCCGCGGGCCCATTGGCGCGGGAAGATCAGCTCGGCGAAGCGCAGCTGGCGCATCAGCCGGTCGGCGCCGTCGGCCTCCTGGCAGACGAACTCGGCATAGGCGGTGGCCGGCTTGGCGCGGGCGTAGCCGGCCACGTCGAGGCCCGCGGCCAGGTCGGAAATCTCCGCGCAGACCTCGTTCTCGAAGCCCGGGCGGCAATGCAGTAGCAGGGTGTTCATCGGGGTGTCTCCTTGGCCGCGCACTATAGTCGCTGCGCGGCCGGCTTTCACCCGGATTCGCCGCACGCCAGGGGAACCCCCGGCTGCGGCAAAAGGTCCAGAACCCATGGCAGGACCGCGCGCAGCGGTCTAGTTTGAGAGTTCCGAAGTCGCGATCCAGGGCTTGCCGTGCCCCGGAGAGCGCATGCCGGAAGTCGCCAGGATGCCGCCCGATATGCAGAAGATGACTGCCAATCTGCATTCCTTTTGCGCCAAGCCAGGAAGTCCGCCCGGACTTTCCGCCAGTATCGCAGCGGTGCCGTCGATCACCGGCAGAATCCAGCCTGAGGAGAACGTCATGCCCGCAGTGGACAGCCTGAACAGCCTTCGCACCCTCGAGGTGGGCGGCAAGACCTACCATTATTACAGCCTTCCGGAAGCCGCCAAGCAGCTCGGCGACCTGGACAAGCTGCCGAAGTCGCTCAAGGTGCTCTTGGAAAACCTCCTGCGCTGGGAGGACAACCATACGGTCAACGCCGACGACCTGCGGGCCCTGGCCGGCTGGCTGAAGGAGCGCCGCTCCGACCGCGAGATCCAGTACCGCCCGGCGCGGGTGCTGATGCAGGACTTCACCGGGGTGCCGGCGGTGGTCGACCTGGCCGCCATGCGCGACGCCATGGCCAAGGCCGGCGGCGATCCGCAGAAGATCAACCCGCTGTCGCCGGTGGACCTGGTCATCGACCACTCGGTGATGGTCGACCGCTACGCCAGCCACGCCGCCTTCGCCGAGAACGTCGAGATCGAGATGCAGCGCAACGGCGAACGCTACGCCTTCCTGCGCTGGGGCCAGAACGCCTTCGACAACTTCCGCGTGGTGCCGCCGGGCACCGGCATCTGCCACCAGGTCAACCTGGAATACCTGGGCCGCACCGTGTGGACCAGGGACGAGGACGGGCGCACCTACGCCTTCCCCGACACCCTGGTCGGCACCGACTCGCACACCACCATGATCAACGGCCTGGGCGTGCTCGGCTGGGGCGTCGGCGGCATCGAGGCCGAGGCGGCGATGCTCGGCCAGCCGGTGTCGATGCTGATTCCCGAGGTGATCGGCTTCAAGCTCACCGGCAAGCTCAGGGAAGGCATCACCGCCACCGACCTGGTGCTCACCGTCACCCAGATGCTGCGGCAGAAGGGCGTGGTGGGGAAATTCGTCGAGTTCTACGGCGACGGCCTGGCCGACCTGCCCCTGGCCGACCGCGCCACCATCGCCAACATGGCCCCGGAATACGGCGCCACCTGTGGCTTCTTCCCGGTGGACGAGATCACCCTGGGCTACCTGCGCCTGTCCGGCCGCCCGGAAGAGACGGTCAAGCTGGTGGAGGCCTACTGCAAGGCCCAGGGCCTGTGGCGCGAAAAGGGCCACGAACCTGTGTTCACCGATGCCCTGCAGTTGGACATGGGCGAGGTCGAGGCCAGCCTGGCCGGGCCCAAGCGCCCGCAGGACCGCGTGCCGCTGGGCCAGGTGGGCAAGGCCTTCGCCGACTTCCTCGCGCTGCAACCCAAGGCCGCACGCAATCCGGAGGTCTCGCGCCTGCTCAACGAGGGCGGTGGCGGCGCCGCGGTCGGCAGCGCCGAGAGCCAGGGCATCGAGTATCGGCACGAAGGCAAGACCCATCACCTGCAGGACGGCGCCGTGGTCATCGCCGCCATCACCTCCTGCACCAACACCTCCAACCCCAGCGTGATGATGGCCGCCGGCCTGCTGGCCAAGAAGGCGCTGGAGAAAGGCCTGCAGCGCAGGCCCTGGGTGAAGAGTTCGCTGGCCCCCGGCTCGAAGGTGGTCACCGATTACTTCAAGGCCGCCGGCCTGACGAAGTACCTGGACGAGCTGGGCTTCGACCTGGTGGGCTACGGCTGCACCACCTGCATCGGCAACTCCGGGCCGCTGCTGGAGCCCATCGAGAAGGCCATCCAGCAGGCCGACCTGACGGTGGCCTCGGTGCTCTCCGGCAACCGCAACTTCGAAGGCCGCGTGCACCCGCTGGTGAAGACCAACTGGCTGGCCTCGCCGCCCCTGGTGGTGGCCTACGCCCTGGCCGGCAGCGTGCGCCTGGACCTGACGAAGGACGCCCTGGGCACCGGCAAGGACGGCCAGCCGGTGTACCTGAAGGACATCTGGCCGAGCCAGCGGGAAATCGCCGAGGCGATCCAGAAGGTCGACACCGCCATGTTCCACAAGGAATACGCCGAGGTGTTCCAGGGCGACGAGAAGTGGCGCGCCATCGAAGTGCCGCAGGCGCAGACCTACACCTGGCAGGCCGACTCCACCTACATCCAACACCCGCCGTTCTTCGAGCACATCGCCGACGCCCCGCCGAAGGTGGCCGACATCGAGAAGGCCCGGGTGCTGGCGGTGCTGGGCGACTCGGTGACCACCGACCACATCTCCCCCGCCGGCAACATCAAGAAGGACAGCCCGGCCGGGCGCTACCTCAGCGAGCACGGCGTGGCCTATGCCGACTTCAACTCCTACGGCTCGCGGCGCGGCAACCACGAGGTGATGATGCGCGGCACCTTCGCCAACATCCGCATCAAGAACGAGATGCTCGGCGGCGAGGAAGGCGGCAACACCCTGCACGTGCCCAGCGGCGAGAAGCTGGCGATCTACGACGCGGCCATGCGCTACCAGGCCGAGGGCACGCCGCTGCTGATCATCGCCGGCAAGGAGTACGGCACCGGCTCGTCCCGCGACTGGGCGGCCAAGGGTACCAACCTGCTGGGGGTCAAGGCGGTGATCGCCGAGAGCTTCGAGCGCATCCACCGCTCCAACCTGGTGGGCATGGGCGTGCTGCCGCTGCAGTTCACCGGCGGCCAGGAGCGCAAGGCGCTGAACCTCACCGGCAAGGAAGTGCTGAACATCCGCGGCCTGAACGGCGAGCTGAAGCCGCACATGACGCTGAAGGTGGAAGTCACCCGCGAGGACGGCAAGCAGGACAGCTTCGAGGTGCTGTGCCGCATCGATACCCTCAACGAGGTGGAGTACTTCAAGGCCGGGGGGATCCTGCACTACGTGCTGCGTAGCTTGATCTGAGGGCTGCGCGAGGACGCTTTCGTAGGATGGGTTGAGCTTGCGAAACCCATGCGGTTGCAGTGATGGGTATCGCTTCGCTCAACCCATCCTACGGAGCGCGGTGTTTGTAGGAGCGCGCCCTGCGCGCGATTCGCGGGCAGGGCCCGCTCCTACGAGAAGCCATGCCCCGCCTTTCACCCGGCCCAGGTCTTGCAGAAAAACCTATTAGCTCATAGGAAAATCTCTTACGACTATGTGACAAGTAGCATTTTGATATCGTCCACTGCCAATATTCCCACGCCAAATATCGAACAAGGCTTCAACTTCCGTTGATTCCGGCCGATAACAAAACCGTCACATGCCTTCTTCGTGGACCTTGCCCTGAATGCGCAACAACCAGCCCGTCACCCAGCGTGAACGCACCTACCCGGCGGAACAACGCCTGATCTCCACCACCAACAGCCGTGGCGTGATCACCTATGCCAACGATGCCTTCGTCGACATCAGCGGCTTCGCGCGGGACGAGCTGGTGGGCTCGCCGCACAACCTGGTGCGCCATCCGGACGTGCCGCCCGCGGTGTTCGCCCACATGTGGGCCACGCTGAAGAACGGCAAGCCGTGGATGGGCATCGTCAAGAACCGCTGCAAGAACGGCGACCACTACTGGGTCAGCGCCTACGTCACGCCCATCTTCGAGCGCGACGAGATCGTCGGCTACGAGTCGGTGCGCGTGCGCCCCACCGCCGAGCAGGTGGAACGCGCCCAGGCCCTGTACCAGCGGATCAACACCGGCAAGCCGGCGATCCCGCGCCGCGACCTGTGGCTACCGGTGCTGCTGGACTGGCTGCCGTTCATCCTGATCAGCCAGGTGGCCTTCCTCATCGGCGCCTGGCTCGACTCGCACTGGGGCTTCGCCCTCGCCGCCCTGCTCGCCGTCCCTCTCGGCCTGGCCGGCCTGGGCTGGCAACAGCGCGGCCTCAAGCGCCTGCTGCGCCTGGCCGAGCAGACCACCTCGGACCCGCTGATCGCCCAGATGTACACCGACAGCCGCGGCGCCCAGGCGCGCCTGGAAATGGCCATCCTCAGCCAGGAAGCGCGCCTGAAGACCTGCCTGACGCGCCTGCAGGACACCGCCGAGCAGCTCACCGAGCAGGCCCGCCAGGCCGATACCCTGGCCCACCACAGCTCCTCCGGCCTGGAACGCCAGCGCGTGGAGACCGAGCAGGTGGCCACCGCGGTCAACCAGATGGCCGCCACCACCCAGGAAGTGGCGAACAACGTGCAGCGCACCGCCGACGCCACGCGCCAGGCCAACGAGCTGACGCGCCGCGGCCGCAGCGTGGCCAGCGAGACCCGCGAGGCCATCCAGCGCCTGTCCGCCTCGGTGGGCGAGACGGGCCTGGCGGTGAGCCAGCTGGCCCAGGACAGCAACGAGATCGGCGGCGTGGTCGACGTGATCAAGGGCATCGCCGACCAGACCAACCTGCTGGCGCTCAACGCCGCCATCGAGGCGGCCCGCGCCGGCGAGATGGGCCGCGGCTTCGCCGTGGTGGCCGACGAGGTGCGCTCGCTGGCCCAGCGCACCGCCGAGTCCACCGAGCAGATCCACGGCCTGATCGCCAAGCTGCAGCAAACCGCCGAGGGCGCAGTGAGCGCCATGGAAGTCGGCCGCCGCCAGGCCGACGAAGGCGTGGAACGGGTGCTGCTGGCCGACCAGGCGCTGTCGGGCATCAGCGACTCGGTGGCCAACATCGCCGACATGGCCAACCAGATCGCCGCGGCAGCCGAGGAACAGAGCGCGGTGGCCGAGGAGATCAACCGCAACATCGCCACCATCGCCCAACTGGCCGACCAGACCTCCGACGAGGCCCAGCGCACCGCGCAGCTGAGCGAGGAGCTGACGGGGACGGCGCAGAGCCAGTATTCGCTGGTGGAGCGGTTCAATCGTTGAGTGTTGGCGTTCGTTCGTAACGGGGGCTTCGGGTTCGGGTCCGCAGCGCGCGGATACCGAGGTCAGGCGGCGGATAACCGCGAACGGTTATTCGCCCTACGCTCCCTGTGGTTTCGGTGCATGGCTTGACTCCGCGCCCTCTCCCTAACCCTCTCCCTGAAGGGAGAGGGGACTGGTCGGCGCGTTTGACGAGGTTGGAGTCAGCCGGGGGCTCCGGCTGAATCCATATCCCACCATCGGCACGGACGGCCCCCTCTCCCTTCAGGGCGGGGCGCGCAGCCGAGGGCTGGGGAGAGGGTTGCGGACTCCCACGCCACTCCGAAGCCGAACCTGGCGACGCTCTGGTTCGCGAGCAAGCTCGCCCCTACGAAAGCCCCTCCAGAAACCCCGCCACCATCCCCGCCGCGCTCTCCAGATGCTGCTCATGAGTCAGCCCTGACGCCGTCAACGGCTTCAGGTCATGGTCCGCCGCCGCCAGCCACTCGACACGGATCGCCGGCGACAGCACGTATTCCGCCACATGCGCCCGGTCGCCCAGGGCATCGCGTTCGCCCTGGACGATCAGCGTCGGCGTGCGCAGTTCGGCCAGGTGCGCCACCCGCGGTTTCTCCGGCTTGCCCGCGGCGTAGAAGGGGTAGCCCAGGCACACCAGGGCGTCGGCGCCCAGTTCGTCGGCCAGCAGGCTGGCCATGCGCCCGCCCATGGACTTGCCGCCGATGGCCAGCGGGCCCTGCACCTGCCCGCGCACCTGCTCGAACACCTGGCGCCAGCACTCCAGCAGCTGCTTCTGCGGGTTCGGCGGGCGCTTGCGGCCGTCCTCACGGCGGGCGGCCATGTAGGGGAACTCGAAGCGCGCTACCGCCACGCCCCGGGCGGCCAGGCGCCGGGCCATTTCGTCCATGAACGGGCTGTCCATGGGCGCACCGGCGCCATGGGCCAGGACGAGGGTTGCCGACAACGCACCGACCGGCCGGTTCCACAGCAGCGACAAAGCGCCACACTCCCCCGCCGGGCCGGGCGCCGACGGCGATTGATCAAAATCAATATTCGGTTTCCGGGGTTTATCCATTCTTCGCTCCGCTAGTTGCGTAATTAGTACCTGTCCCTGGGGGAGGGGCGGCGTTCGCCGTAAGGAACCCGCCGGGATGGGCTAGCCCATAACCGTGGATGGAAGCCCATATACCATGAGCACAACCAATCAGACCGCTTATAACTACAAGGTGGTCCGCCAGTTCGCCGTGATGACGGTGATCTGGGGAATCGTCGGCATGCTGGTCGGCGTCGTCATCGCCGCCCAGCTGGTGTGGCCGGAACTCAACCTCGGCTTGCCGTGGACGAGCTTCGGGCGCCTGCGCCCACTGCACACCAATGCCGTGATCTTCGCCTTCGGTGGCTGCGCCCTGTTCGCCACCAGCTACTACGCGGTGCAGCGTACCTGCCAGGTACGCCTGTTCTCCGACACCCTGGCCTCCTTCACCTTCTGGGGCTGGCAGCTGGTGATCCTGCTGGCCGCCATCAGCCTGCCGCTGGGCTACACCTCCTCCAAGGAGTACGCCGAGCTGGAATGGCCGATCGACATCCTCATCACCATCGTCTGGGTGTCCTACGCCATCGTGTTCTTCGGCACCCTGGTGAAGCGCAAGACCAAGCACATCTACGTGGGCAACTGGTTCTTCGGCGGCTTCATCCTGACCGTGGCGCTGCTGCACGTGGTCAACAACCTGGAGCTGCCGGTCGGCTTCATGAAGTCGTACTCCATCTACTCCGGCGCCACCGACGCCATGGTGCAGTGGTGGTACGGCCACAACGCCGTGGGCTTCTTCCTCACCGCCGGCTTCCTGGGGATGATGTACTACTTCGTGCCCAAGCAGGCCGAGCGTCCGGTGTACTCCTATCGCCTGTCGATCGTGCACTTCTGGGCACTGATCGCGGTGTACATCTGGGCCGGCCCGCACCACCTGCACTACACCGCCCTGCCCGACTGGGCGCAGTCCCTGGGCATGGTGATGTCGCTGATCCTCCTGGCGCCCTCCTGGGGCGGCATGATCAACGGCATGATGACCCTCTCCGGGGCCTGGCATAAGCTGCGCAGCGACCCGATCCTGCGCTTCCTGGTGGTCTCCCTGGCCTTCTACGGCATGTCCACCTTCGAAGGCCCGATGATGGCCATCAAGACCGTCAACGCCCTCTCCCACTACACCGACTGGACCATCGGCCACGTGCACGCCGGGGCGCTGGGCTGGGTCGCCATGGTCTCCATCGGCTCGCTGTACCACATGATCCCGAAAGTGTTCGGCCGCGAGCAGATGCACAGCACCGGCCTGATCAACGCGCACTTCTGGCTCGCCACCATCGGCACCGTGCTCTACATCGCCTCGATGTGGGTCAACGGCATCACCCAGGGCCTGATGTGGCGCGCGGTGAACACCGACGGCACCCTCACCTACTCCTTCGTCGAAGCGCTGCAGGCCAGCCACCCGGGCTTCATGGTCCGCGCGCTGGGCGGCTTCTTCTTCGCCTTCGGCATGCTGCTGATGGCCTACAACACCTTCCGTACCGTGCGTGGCTACAACGCTGCTGAAGTCGATGCCGCTGCCCGCATTCCCGCTGTAGGAGCTCATTGATGAAGCACGAAGCAGTCGAGAAGAACATCGGCCTGCTGGCCTTCTTCATGGTCATCGCCGTGAGCATCGGCGGCCTGACGCAGATCGTCCCGCTGTTCTTCCAGGACGTGACCAACAAGCCGGTGGAAGGCATGAAGCCGCGCACCGCGCTGGAGCTCGAAGGCCGTGACATCTATATCCGCGAAGGCTGCGTCGGCTGCCACTCGCAGATGATCCGCCCGTTCCGCGCCGAGACCGAGCGCTACGGCCACTACTCCGTGGCCGGCGAAAGCGTCTGGGACCACCCCTTCCTGTGGGGCTCCAAGCGTACCGGTCCGGACCTGGCCCGCGTCGGCGGCCGCTACTCCGACGACTGGCACCGCGCGCACCTGTACAACCCGCGCAACGTGGTGCCGGAGTCGAAGATGCCGGCCTACCCCTGGCTGGTCGAGAACAAGCTCGACGGCAAGGACATCGAAGGCAAGCTCAAGGCCATGCGCACCCTCGGCGTGCCCTACACCGACGAAGACATCGCCGGTGCTCGCGATGCCGTGAAAGGCAAGACCGAGATGGACGCCCTGGTGGCCTACCTGCAGAGCCTGGGCACCATCATCAAGAGCAAACGGTGACAGCAGATGGATATCGGGACGATTCGCGGCCTCGGCACCGTCGTAGTGATGGTCGCCTTCATCGGCGTACTGCTCTGGGCCTACAGCGGCAAGCGCAAGCAGCGCTTCGACGACGACGCCCTGCTGCCCTTCGCGGACGACCCGGCAGCCATGAAGCACGTCGAGAAAGAACAAGCTTCTAGGAGCAACAAAGAATGACAACCTTCTGGAGTCTGTACATCACCGTACTGACCGTCGGATCGCTGATCGCCCTGCTATGGCTGGTCTTCGCCACCCGCAGCGGCGAGACCAAGGGCGCCACCGACCAGACCATGGGGCACTCCTTCGACGGTATCGAGGAATACGACAACCCGCTGCCGCGCTGGTGGTTCCTGCTGTTCGTGGGCACCATCGTCTTCGCCGTCGGCTACCTGGCCCTGTACCCGGGCCTGGGCAACTGGAAAGGCGTACTGCCGGGCTACACCGACGGCTGGACCCAGGTCAAGCAGCTGGAACGCGAGCAGGCCCTGGCCGACGAGAAATACGCGCCGATCTTCGCCAAGTACTCGGCCATGTCCGTCGAAGACGTGGCCAAGGACCCACAGGCCATGAAGACCGGCGAACGCCTGTTCGCCACCTACTGCTCGATCTGCCACGGCTCCGACGCCAAAGGCGCCATGGGCTTCCCCAACCTGACCGACCAGGACTGGCGCTGGGGCGGCGACGCGCAAACCATCCAGACCACCATCCTCGGCGGGCGCCACGCGGTGATGCCGGCCTGGGGCGAGGTGCTGGGCGACCAGGGCGTGCATGACGTGGCCGCGTTCGTCACCACCAAGCTGGACGGCCGCAAGCTGCCCGAAGGCGTGACCGACGCCCAGGTGGCCAATGGCGAGAAACTCTTCGCCACCACCTGCGTCGCCTGCCACGGCCCGGAAGGCAAGGGCACCGCCGCCCTGGGCGCGCCGGACCTGACCCATCCGGGTGCGTTCATCTACGGTTCGGGCTTCGCCCAGCTGCAGCAGACCATCCGCCATGGCCGCCAGGGCCAGATGCCGGCGCAGGAAGCCTACCTGGGCAAGGACAAGGTCCACGTCCTGGCCGCCTACATCTACAACATTTCCCGCCCGGAAAACGCCAACTGATCCACCCTCCGCTCGCGCCCGCCCGGGCGCGAGCAACTTCCGCGCAGTTACGCGACCAAGTGTCGCACCTCGCGCGCGCCATTCCTTCACACTGCTCTAGATCAAGACTAAGCTCATTCCATCCGTGAGTCGGCAGTAATTGGGGGAATCCCTACGCTTATCAGGGTTTCCACGCCGATAGAAAGCCAGAAAAACATTGGCAGAAATGCCTTCAAAGCAGCATGCGCAGCGGCTCCGGGGCTTATTCCGGCGCGTTGCATTGCCTAGTGGCTTTCTACATACTTGCCGCCGTTTTTTGTCCCTAAATAGCAAAAAAACCGTGGAACCTTAGAATGAGCACAGCAATCAGTCCGACTGCTTATAACTATAAGGTAATCCGCCAGTTCGCCATCATGACGGTGGTCTGGGGAATACTAGGAATGGGGATGGGTGTTTTCATCGCCTCACAGTTGGTATGGCCCGAGCTGAACCTCGGCTTGCCGTGGACCAGTTTCGGGCGACTTCGCCCGTTGCACACCAACCTGGTGATCTTCGCCTTCGGCGGCTGTGCTCTGTTCGCAACGTCCTACTACGTGGTGCAACGCACCTGTCAGACCCGTCTGATCTCCGATAGCCTGGCCGCCTTCACCTTCTGGGGCTGGCAGGCGGTGATCGTACTGGCCGCCATCACCCTGCCGCTGGGCTACACCTCCTCCAAGGAGTACGCCGAGCTGGAATGGCCGGTCGACATCCTGATCGCCATCGTCTGGGTCACCTACGCCGTGGTGTTCTTCGGCACCATCGTCAAGCGCCAGACCAAGCACATCTATGTGGGCAACTGGTTCTACGGCGGCTTCATCCTGGTGACCGCGATGCTGCACATCGTCAACAACCTGGAGATCCCGGTCGGCTGGTTCAAGTCCTACTCCATCTACTCCGGCGCCACCGACGCCATGGTCCAGTGGTGGTACGGCCACAACGCCGTGGGCTTCTTCCTGACCACCGGCTTCCTCGGCATGATGTACTACTTCGTGCCCAAGCAGGCCGAGCGCCCGGTCTACTCCTACCGCCTGTCCATCGTCCACTTCTGGGCGCTGATCACCCTGTACATCTGGGCCGGCCCGCACCACCTGCACTACACCGCCCTGCCCGACTGGGCGCAGTCCCTGGGCATGGTGATGTCGCTGATCCTCCTGGCCCCGAGCTGGGGCGGCATGATCAACGGCATGATGACCCTCTCCGGCGCCTGGCATAAGCTGCGCACCGACCCCATCCTGCGCTTCCTGGTGGTGTCCCTGGCCTTCTACGGCATGTCCACCTTCGAAGGCCCGATGATGGCCATCAAGACGGTGAACTCGCTGTCCCACTACACCGACTGGACCATCGGCCACGTGCACGCCGGGGCGCTGGGCTGGGTGGCGATGATCTCCATCGGCTCGCTGTACCACATGATCCCGAAAGTGTTCGGCCGCGAGCAGATGCACAGCACCGGCCTGATCAACGCGCACTTCTGGCTCGCCACCATCGGCACCGTGCTCTACATCGCCTCGAT
>Ga0180223_1000105_pt1 | contig 174601 bp, 169 predicted proteins | sample eDN5th30CKraftOP_FD_151337 | JGI IMG/M metagenome (GOLD analysis project Ga0180223, IMG submission 151337) | Enriched Organic Plus compost microbial communities from Emeryville, California, USA - eDNA 5th pass 30_C Kraft OP (version 2) (version 2) ...
AAGATCATCGCGCCGCTGACGGCGGAGGAGCAGGAGACGTTCCTGCGGCTCCTGTCGAAGATCGTGCACACCAACAACGACTACAGCCGCGCGCCATTGCGCATCGGAACCAGCAAGGACGAAGCCTCGTAGGGGACACATGGGGCGGGAAAATATTTCATGTTTGCCGCGTCATGCTCTAGGTTCGGCTGCATGAACCGTTCTTGCGGGGCTTCGTGCGCATAGCCTTCCAGATAGTCTTTTCGCTGGCTCTATGGGCGGCATCATCCGCCGTGGGCCATGCCGAATGGCGCGCCACGGAACGTGTGGAAACCTATGCGGTTTCCGGCACTACCGCTCCGGAGCTTTATGCCTCCATCGGCGCGCGGGGACCGAAGGTCGGCATCGGGCGTGCCATCGCCTATACGGATTTCAAGCTGACCTGGACGCGCGACTATCAGCGGCAAGGCGATGCCTGCACGCTCGTCACGGCGGTGCCGAAGCTGATCGTCACCTATCGCATTCCAGAGCCGTCGGCCCGGCTTTCAACGGTGGAACAGGCGCGCTGGGACAGGTTCGCGGAAGGTATCCGCGCACACGAGCGGCGGCACGGCGAAATCATCGTCGAGATGGTCAGGAAGATCGAAGCCGCCACGGTGGGCCTGTCCGTGCCCGGCGATCCCAATTGCCGGAAGATTCGGCAGGAGATGACGAGGCGGCTCTCCGCGCTATCGCAGGAGCAGCGCCAGCGCAGCCGCGATTTCGACCGGGTCGAGATGAGCAATGGCGGCAACGTCCACCAGCTTATCCTTGCGTTTGTGAACGGCAATTAGGCTGTCTCATTGAAAACGACGAGCTCGGGGCATCGCCAGCGGATGGCGAGCCTTGCCGCCACTCGGCAATATCAGGTGAACTTGCGTCAAACTTTGTTGCCGGTAATCGTCCCGCGGTTGGGCGAGGGGCGGCCAAAACAGACATAAGCCGTTGTTTTGGTTCGATGGTGGGCGTGACAGGGATTGAACCTGTGACCCCTACGATGTCAACGTAGTGCTCTCCCGCTGAGCTACACGCCCATCGATGCCGCGCATACACCACAGGCGCGTGCGGGCGTCAATAGATTATAACGGGTGTCCTCAGGCCGCCTTCAACATGCGGTCGACCTCGTTGACGAGATCGCGCAGATGGAAAGGCTTCGACAGCACCTTGGCGTCGCGCGGGGCCTGCGAATCGGGGTTCAGCGCCACGGCGGCGAAGCCGGTGATGAACATGACCTTCAGGTCCGGGTCTATCTCGGTTGCGCGGCGGGCAAGCTCGATGCCGTCCATTTCCGGCATCACGATGTCGGTGAGGAGCAGCGAGAAGGGTTCCTCGCGCAGCCGCTCATAGGCGCTGGCGCCATTGTCAAAATCGCTGACGTCATGGCCTGCCCGTTCCAGCGCCTTGACCAGGAAACGGCGCATGTCTTCGTCATCCTCAGCGAGGAGAATTCTTGCCATCGATCCCTTCCGAACAGCCCGCCGGACCGCGCGGCGCGGTCGCGTTAACCATTGCCGATATATGAGGATCGGATGGTAAACATCAAGTGAATGCCGCATCTGCGGGGCCGCGCAAATCAATGCGAGGCGGTGCTTCGCGGACTGGACACGGCGCCGCACGGATGGCACGTTCAATTTCATGCTGCAGTGCGTGAAAGCCGAATGACGGTGGAGGACGATTTCTCCGATGTCGCGCCCTTCCTGGTGAGGGAAGGCGCGGAACAACGCGTGCCGTTCGTCTTTAACTCGCCGCATAGCGGACGGCACTATCCGGCCCGGTTCCTTGCCATATCGCGCCTCGATCCGGTGCAGGTGCGCCGGTCGGAAGATTGCTTCGTCGACGAGCTTTTCGGGAACGCAGTGGCGCTGGGCTGCCCCCTGCTGGCGGCGAACTTTCCGCGCGCCTATCTTGACGTCAATCGTGAGCCGTGGGAACTCGACCCGCGCATGTTCAGCGAGCCGCTGCCGCCCTTTGTCAACGCGCGCTCGCCGCGCGTGGCCGGCGGTCTCGGCACCGTGCCGCGGCTGGTGGGCGAGGGGCTGGACATTTATCCCGGACGGCTGCCCTTCGCTGAAGCGTCGGGACGGATCGAGTGCTACTACAAGCCCTATCATGAGCAACTGAAGCTGCTTCTCGCCAGGACATATGCGCGGTTCGGACTCGCCGTACTGGTGGATTGCCATTCCATGCCCGGCAGCATACGCATCGGCGATCACGGCGTGCGGCCGGATTTCATCGTGGGCGACCGTTTCGGCATGTCGGCTTCGGTCGCGCTTACGGACCATGCCATCGAGCTTCTCACCGCGATGGGGTATACTGTCGCTCACAACAAGCCCTATGCAGGCGGATTCATCACCGAGCACTATGGCCGTCCGGCGCGTGCGGTCCATGCATTGCAGATCGAGGTCAATCGCGGCCTTTACATGAATGAGCGAACCTACCAGAAGAGCAGCGGTTTTGCTGCGCTTGCGAAGGATCTGACGCAGTTCGTCGCCGACCTGGTTGCGCTGCCCGATCACTACCTGAAGGCGCCGCCGCTTGCCGCCGAATAAGAGGGCATCTGCAACCGACTGAAATGAAAATCAAAAAAAACCGCGCCGTTGTGCGACGCGGTCGAAGTCTAGGGAGGAAACGCCCAAGGAGGGCATAGACAGCAAGCTGTCTAACATCGAGATTATGCTGCGATGCACAAATGTCAAGCGTCTTTGTCAATTTTTAACATATGAGATGCAAGCGGCCGGAAGCGCCGCCGGGGATGAAGTTCCGATGACGATGACCACGACGCCGACGGCGTCATTCCTGCGCCGCCTCGCGGCTGCCGCCGCTGCCGAAACGCTGCCGCGCTTCCGGCAGGCCGGAGCGGTGAACAACAAGCTGGCGAGCGGCTTCGACCCCGTGACCGAGGCGGATCGCGAAGCGGAGCGCGCCATCCGCGAACTCATCGAAATGGAGCATCCCTGCCACGGGGTTCTGGGCGAGGAATTCGGGCCGGTGCGGCTGGATAGCCGCCATGTCTGGGTCATCGACCCGGTAGACGGCACACGCTCCTTTATTTCGGGAATTCCGCTCTGGGGTACGCTGGTTGGCCTGACGGATGGGGGCGACGCCATCGCGGGCATGATGTCCCAGCCCTTTACGGGGGAGTTGTTCTTCGCCGATGAAAGCGGGGCCTTCTACGAAGGGCCGGGAGGCGTGCGGCGGCTTGCCACGCGCTCCACCGCGCGGCTGGCCGATGCCACGCTGTGCACCACGACGCCGGCCATGTTCACCGGCGCCATCCGCGCAGCCTATGACCGGCTGGAGCGGGAGGTGCGGCTCGCCCGTTACGGAACCGATTGCTATGCCTACTGCATGCTGGCTGCCGGCCACGTCGATCTGGTGGTGGAAACCTCGCTGCAGCCCTATGACATCGTTGCGCTGGTGCCGATCATCGAGAAAGCGGGTGGCATCATCACGCAGATCGACGGCGGGCCGGCGGAGCAAGGCGGCGACATCGTGGCGGCTGCCAGCGCGGAGCTTCACGCTGCCGCGGTCGAGCTTCTGCGCGGATAGGCAGGCTCAGGCGTCGGGCGCGCCGGAACCGGGAATGAAGGCATCGAAGGCGGCGAGAAACTGCTCGCGATAGAAATCTGCCTCCTGCAATATTTCGTGGCGGGCGCCGTCGACCGTGACCAGCGAGCCGGAGCGAAAGCGGCGCGAATATTCTTCCACCTCCGCTGTTGACACGACCGTGTCCGCACCCGCCGCGACCATCAGCGTCGGTATGTGGATGCGCGCCAGGAATTCCGGGTCACTCACCGTTTCCGCCGCGATCAGCGTCGCGCGGATCCAGGCGACCGTCGGTCCTCCCAATGCCAGTTCGGGATGCGCGGCGTAGATCGCCTGATTGCGGCTGTAACGGCCGGGGTCGCTCGTCAGCTTGTTGCCCTCGAAGGGGGCGGCCTCGCGCGGCCTTGGGCCGCCGCCCAGATAGGACGAGCCCAGACCGAGCGCGTAGAGCGCGCCGGCTGCCCATCCAAGCAGCTTGTTCGACGCTCGGCGACCGTGGAAGCGCAAAGGCGGCGCAATGAGCACCATGCGCCGCACGCGGCTGATCAATTGCGGCGCCGCAAGGAGGGCGACCAGCGCGCCGGTCGAGTGGGCGAGGATATAGAATGGGGCGCGGCAGTCCGGCAGGGCCACTTCCTGAAAGATACGGTCGAGATCGGTGACGTATTCGTCGAAGCTGTCCACATAGCCGCGCATCGGATCGCGGATCATGCGGCCGGATCCACCCTGTCCCCGCCAGTCGAAGCACAGTACGCCGAAACCGCGCGCCGTGAGGTCGCGGGCGGTCTCGAAATATTTCTCGATGCATTCGTTGCGGCCCGTCAGTACCACCACAGTGCCTTTGAGGGGACGGGTGGCGGCGGCGAACAGCGCATAGCGCAGCGGCGTGCCGTCGCTCATGGTCAGGCGGCCGGCGCGTGTATTGTCGGGAACCGGGTTCCCCTCGGTGGGGAAAAGCAGATCGGGCATTGCGGATCCGGCAATGGCGGGCGGTAAGAGCGTCCTTTCAGTGAATAGACGGGATTTGAGGAAAGGCAATGGTGCGGGCGCATGTTCCATGCCGGAATGGCCGGAGGCCGGAAACGCGGGGCGCGCTTCCGGCCTCCTTTTGACGGCCCCGAGGGGAAGGGACGTTACGCCCCCGGAACCGGCTCCGTCGGCGGTTCGCGGCCGCCCGATCAGGTGTTGAAGGGAGACTAGAAGCGCGCGCCTGAACGCAATCCGAAGGGGCCGTTCATTTACCGTTCATCGCGGGAAACGGCGAAGCGGCCGCCAAAGGCTTGAAACGGGCCGGGCCATTCACCAAATCAAATCTGCGGTCGCCAGGAAGGGACCGCTGGCCACCCTGAAACGGCCTTATGGCGTTTCGGACAGGCCAGATCGCAAACTGTTGCTCAAATGGAGAACAATACCATGCGTCACGTTGATTTTTCCCCGCTTTACCGTTCCACCGTCGGCTTCGACCGGCTGTTCAACATGCTCGACACGCTGGGTCAGCCCGAGACCGGCCAGACCACCTATCCGCCCTACAATATCGAACGCACCGGCGAGGACGCCTACCGGATTTCAATGGCGGTCGCTGGCTTCTCGGATGAGGAGATTTCGATTGAGGCACACCGCAACGTGCTGACCGTGAAGGGCGAAAAGACCGAGGAACAGAATGGCGGTTCCGAATTCCTCTACCGCGGCATCGCCGCGCGCGCCTTCGAGCGCCGTTTCCAGCTTGCCGACCATGTGGAGGTTTCCGGCGCGCAGCTTTTGAACGGCCTGCTCCACATCGACCTGAAGCGCAACATCCCCGAGGAGATGAAGCCGCGCAAGATCGCGATCGGCAGCGCGAAGGGCAATGGCGCGAAGCAGATCGAGGCAAAAGCCGCTTGATCCGGGACCTTGCAATATCATGCAGGGACGGCGCCCGAAGGGGCGCCGTTTCCGTTTCGACAGCCTGATTCGTGCCGATCAGGCGATCAGCTTGCCGAACTGGTCGATTTCCTCGGCGGTGGTGGCGAAGCTGGTGACGAAGCGATAGATGGCTTCGCCGGGTGCAAGCGCCGCATTGGCCCCTGCATGCCACGGATTGAACACGACGCCCGCATTCTTTAATTCGTCACGCGTCGTGTCCGACATAACGATGAATGCCTCGTTGGCCTCGGTTTTCCATGCGAGACGGAGCCGGCCTGACACTTCGACATGGGCGGCGAGGCGTTCGGTCATGGAGTTGGCGTGGCGGGCGAGCGAAAGCCACAGGCCGTTCTCGAAATAGGCGTCGAATTGCGCGGCCACAAACCGCGATTTGGAAAAGAGCTGCGCGGCCCTTTTGCGCAGATAGGGCATGTCACGGGCTTTGTCGGGATCGAATATGACGATGGCCTCCGCGCACCAGCATCCATTCTTGGTGCCGCCGAACGAGAGAATGTCCACGCCGCTCCTCCAGCTCATTTCGGCGGGCGAGCAGCCGAGCCTTACGAGGGCGTTGGCGAAGCGCGCGCCGTCCATATGCAGCGGTACCCCATGTTCGCGGCATACCTTGCCGATGGCGGCAATGTGATCCAGACCGTAGACAGTGCCGCTTTCGGTTGCCTGCGTAATGGACACGGCCATCGGACGGCCGGCATGGATGAAGTCGGCGGAATAGCGGCGGATCGCTTCATCGAGGCGTGCGGGGTCGATGCGGCTCAGCGGCCCTTCGACCGGCACAAGGCGCGCGCCGCCCGTGAAGTATTCCGGGGCGCCACATTCGTCGGCAATCACATGCGCCTCCGAATGGGTGAAGCATACGCCGCCGGCTTTGTTGACGGCGGTCAGGGACAGGGCGTTCGCGGCGGTGCCGGTCGCAACGAAGAAAACGGCGACGTCCCGCTCGAAAATGTCACGGAATCGCTGCTCCACGCGCCGGTCGAGCAGGCTGTTCCCATAGGCCGGCGCGAAGCCGTGGGTATTGTCCGAAAGGGCGGAAGCGATGGCCGGATGTGCGCCGGCCCAATTGTCTGAAGCGAAAATCATGTTGGAGAAAGCCGGACGGGATGGGATATCTTCAAGATCGAACCCGCCAGTCAAAGCATGAATAGAAGTTTCCGTCGAGTGTGGTCTGTCCGCGACAACGGGCCTGACGGCGGATGCCATGCGACAGGGCTGGGCGCCGTGTCGAATGAAAATTTCGCGAGGAATCCGTTTCCCGCAACTTCATATCTCCGGCGCAGGGAATTATTTACACATGCATCTTGTGCAAACGGGAGGTTTCTGGCATACGGTAGATAGGACAGTAGTGCTGTCTTATTTATCTGCGCATTGCGGGCGGAAACCGGCATATAGTAAATGCCTTTCCGGAACCGGCGAGCGGCATCCGAAACGATTACGGGAGGATCGCGACGGACGAACCGGGAAATCGGGTCCGCCGAAAGGCTGGCGCGGCTTCGCAAGCAGCAGACTATGCCGCGGGCGCAGCCGGACAGGCTGGCCTCGGCGCTGGAGAGTTTCGATGCCCAGGGTGGGCGAGTGAGGAGATGACGATGTCGGACAAGACGCCATCCACGACGCGGGAATCGATCCCTGCAGCCGGGACGAGTGCGCGCGCCGCCAAAGCGTTCGCCTCCGGCGTGACCGCGCAGGGCCTTTACGACCCGCGCAACGAGCATGATGCCTGCGGCGTCGGCTTCATCGCCCAGATGAAGAATGTGAAGTCGCACAAGATCGTCGAGGACGGGCTTTTCATACTGGAGAACCTGACCCATCGCGGCGCGGTGGGCGCGGACCCGCTGATGGGCGACGGCGCTGGCGTGCTCGTACAGGTTCCCGACCGATTCTTTCGCGAGGAAATGGCCGCCCAGGGCATAGAGCTTCCTGCTTCGGGCCAGTATGGCGTCGGCCACATCTTCATGCCGCAGGATGCGGAAGCGCGCGCGCATATCGAGGATATCATCCGTGAATCGGTGCAGTCCGAAGGGTTGCCGCTGATCGGCTTTCGCGACGTGCCGGTGGACAATTCATCCCTGTCGAAGGCTCCCCATATCGCGGCCTCCGAGCCTTTCCACCGTCAGGTCTTCGTCGGCCGCTCGCCCGAGATCGAGAGCGACGAAGTCTATGAGCGGCGCCTCTATATATTGCGCAAGGTTATTTCCGGCCGCATCCATGCCGAGACGGGCGGCAGCGACAAGGGCGCATATATCGTGTCCATGTCCTCGCGGACCATCGTCTACAAGGGCATGTTCCTGGCCTATCAGGTCGGCGCCTACTACAAGGACCTCAAGGACCCGCGCTTCGAGAGCGCGCTGATCCTGGTCCACCAGCGTTTCTCGACCAACACGTTCCCGTCATGGCGGCTCGCCCATCCCTACCGGATGGTCGCCCACAATGGCGAGATCAACACGCTGCGCGGCAACGTCAACTGGATGGCGGCCCGGCAGGCATCGGTGGATTCGGAGCTGTTCGGCAACGACATCTCCAAGCTGTGGCCGATCTCCTATGAGGGGCAGTCGGACACGGCCTGCTTCGACAATGCGCTCGAATTCCTCTGGCAGGGCGGCTATTCGTTGCCGCATGCCATGATGATGCTCATTCCCGAGGCATGGGCCGGCAACAAGCTGATGGATGCCGACCGCAAGGCTTTCTACGAGTATCACGCTGCGCTGATGGAACCCTGGGATGGCCCGGCGGCCGTCGCCTTCACCGACGGGCGGCAGATCGGCGCGACGCTGGACCGTAACGGCCTGCGTCCCGCCCGCTACATCGTCACCGACGATGGCCGCGTCATCATGGCGTCGGAGGCCGGCGTCCTGCCGGTCGAGGACAAGCACATTGTCCGGCGCTGGAGGCTACAGCCCGGCCGCATGCTGCTGATCGACCTCGAAAAGGGCCGCATCGTCTCCGACGACGAGATCAAGGCCGAGATCGCGACGAAGCACCCCTATCGCCAGTGGCTGAAGAACACCCAGCTTATCCTTGAGGACCTCGGCGCGGTGGAGCCGCGCGCGCTACGCAAGGACGTGTCGCTGCTCGACCGGCAGCAGGCGTTCGGCTACACGCAGGAGGACACGAAGCTCCTGATGTCGCCGATGGCCACGACCGGCCAGGAAGCGGTGGGCTCGATGGGCACCGATACGCCGATCTCGGCCATGTCGGACAAGTCCAAGCTGCTCTACACCTATTTCAAGCAGAATTTCGCGCAGGTCACGAACCCGCCCATCGACCCGATCCGCGAGGAGCTGGTGATGAGCCTCGTGTCCTTCATCGGGCCGCGGCCTAACATTTTCGATCTCGTCGGAACTTCGCGCCGCAAGCGGCTGGAGGTGCGCCAGCCGATCCTGACCAATGGCGACCTGGAGAAGATCAGGTCCATCGGCCATACGGAAGACCGCTTCGACACCAAGACGCTCGACATCACCTACGCGACCGCCGAGGGCGCGGCTGGCATGCCGGGGGCGGTGGAGCGCCTGTGCGAACGGGCGGAAGCGGCTGTCGCGGGCGGCTACAACATCATCATCCTGTCCGACCGGCAGATCGGGCCGGACCGCATCGCCATCCCCGCACTGCTGGCGACGGCGGCTGTCCATCATCATTTGATCCGCAAGGGCCTGCGCACGTCGGTCGGCCTCGTCGTGGAATCCGGCGAGCCGCGCGAGGTGCATCATTTCTGCTGCCTTGCCGGTTACGGCGCGGAGGCGATCAACCCCTATCTCGCCTTCGATACGCTGGTGGGCATGCACAAGCGCGGCGATTTCCCGCCGGAAGTGGACGAGCACGAGGTCGTGACCCGTTACATCAAGTCCATCGGCAAAGGCATCCTCAAGGTGATGTCCAAGATGGGCATCTCAACCTACCAGTCCTATTGCGGCGCGCAGATTTTCGACGCTGTGGGCCTCAAGAGCGAGTTCGTGGATCGCTACTTCACCGGCACCGCGACGACCATCGAGGGCGTCGGGCTGGAGGAAGTGGCCGAGGAGACGGCGCGGCGGCACTGGCTTGCGTTCAGCGAAGATCCGGTGCTGCGCACCACTCTGGAAGTCGGCGGCGAATATGCCATGCGCATGCGCGGCGAGGCGCATATGTGGACGGCGGACGCCATCGCCACGCTGCAACATGCCGTACGCAAGAATTCGCCGGAAACTTTCAAGGAGTTCTCCGCGCAGATCGACAGCCGCAGCGCGCAGGCTAAGGCCATTCGCGGCATGTTCCGCATCCTGACTGCCGAGGATACGGGCCGCAGCCCCGTGCCGCTGGATGAGGTCGAGCCGGCCTCCGCGATCGTCAAGCGTTTCGCCACCGGCGCCATTTCTTTTGGCGCGATCAGCCGCGAGGCGCATGTGACGCTGGCGCGCGCCATGAACGCCATCGGCGGCAAGTCGAACACGGGCGAGGGCGGCGAGGAGCCTGACCGTTTCGTGCCGCTGCCGGACGGCTCGTCGAACCCCGAGAGATCGTCCATCAAGCAGGTGGCGTCGGGCCGTTTCGGCGTGACGACGGAATATCTCGTCAACTCCGATATGATGCAGATCAAGGTGGCGCAGGGCGCGAAGCCCGGCGAGGGTGGGCAGCTGCCCGGCCACAAGGTAGACGCGACCATCGCCAAGACGCGGCACTCGACGCCGGGCGTAGGACTCATCTCGCCGCCGCCGCATCATGACATCTATTCCATCGAGGATCTGGCGCAGCTGATCTTCGACCTGAAGAACGTCAACCCTGATGCCGACGTGTCGGTGAAGCTCGTCTCCGAGGTCGGTGTCGGCACCGTCGCGGCGGGCGTCGCCAAGGCGCGTGCCGATCACATCACGATCTCCGGCTATGACGGGGGTACCGGCGCGTCGCCGCTCACCTCCATCAAGCATGCGGGCAGCCCGTGGGAAATGGGCCTTGCCGAGACGCACCAGACGCTGGTGCTGAACGGCCTGCGCAGCAGAGTGGCGCTGCAGGTCGATGGCGGATTGCGTACGGGCCGTGACGTGATCGTCGGAGCTCTGCTGGGCGCCGACGAGTTCGGCTTCGCCACCGCGCCGCTGATCGCTGCCGGCTGCATCATGATGCGCAAGTGTCACCTCAACACCTGCCCGGTCGGCGTCGCGACGCAGGATCCCGTCCTGCGCAAGCGGTTCAAGGGCACGCCGGAGCATGTCATCAACTACCTTTTCTTCGTTGCCGAGGAAGTGCGCGAGTGGCTGGCGACGATGGGCTTCCGCAATCTCGACGAGATCATCGGCATGTCCGACCTTCTGGCGAAGGACGAACTGATCGCGCACTGGAAGGCGCGGGGCCTCGATTTCTCGAAGGTTTTCTTCAAGCCGGAAGCGGCGAAGGAGGAAACCTACTGGACGACGCGCCAGCAGCATCCCATCCACGATGTGCTCGACCGCAAGCTGATCGAGCAGGCCAGGCCGGCGTTGGAAACGCGCCAGCCGGTGAAGATCGAGCTGCCGATCCGCAACGTGGACCGTTCCGCCGGCGCTATGCTGGCCGGCGCGGTGGCAAAGCGATTCGGGCACAAGGGCCTGCGCGACGACACCATCTCCGTGAGGCTGAACGGCACGGCGGGCCAGTCCTTCGGCGCGTTCCTGACACGGGGCATCTCGTTCGAGCTGGTCGGCGAAGGCAACGACTATGTGGGCAAGGGGCTTTCGGGTGGCCGCATCGTCATCCGTCCCGCCGATGACGCCCAGACCGTCGCCGAGGATTCCATCATCGTCGGCAACACGGTGCTCTACGGCGCGACCGAGGGCGAGTGCTATTTTCGCGGCGTGGCGGGCGAACGCTTCGCGGTGCGCAATTCGGGCGCCGTGGCCGTCGTCGAAGGCGTGGGCGATCATGGCTGCGAATACATGACCGGCGGGATCGTAGTGGTGATCGGCCAGACCGGCCGCAACTTCGCCGCTGGCATGTCGGGCGGCGTGGCCTATGTGCTGGACGAGGCGGGCGACTTTTCCGAGCGTTGCAACATGGCGATGGTGGAACTGGAGCCTGTCCCCGAAGAGGACGACATGCTGGAGAAGCTGCACCATCATGGCGGCGACATCGACCACAAGGGCCGCGTGGACGTTTCGGGCGACATGACGCGGCATGACGAGGAGCGGTTGGTTCAGCTCATCTCCAACCATGTCCACTTCACCGGCTCGACGCGTGGCAAGCATATCCTCGACAACTGGGCCGATTTCCGGCCGAAGTTCCGAAAGGTCATGCCGGTCGAGTACCGCCGCGCGCTGATCGAGATGGAGCGCATGCGGATGGGGATCGCGGCAGAATGACGATGCGGGCGGAGCCGGGCAGGCGGCGCGGCACGCGGGGGCCCAAACGGGCTGCGCGGGCGCGCTGAGGACAAGGGCCTGCGATCGGCCCTCTTGTAGCCGGGGCGGCGCCCCGGCCCATCGACCGACGACTACGAACGACCCGTGCGGCCTTGCCGCAGCAGGCGTCGAACGCAAGACCAGGAACTGACCAATGGGCAAGGTAACAGGTTTTCTCGAAATCGACCGGCAGGTGCACAAGTATCAGCCGGCTTCGGATCGCATTCGGCATTTTCGCGAATTTACGCTGCCGATGTCGCAGAAAGAGGTCGAGAAGCAGGCTGCGCGCTGCATGGATTGCGGCATTCCATTCTGTCACGGGCCAACGGGTTGCCCGGTTCACAACCAGATTCCCGACTGGAACGACCTCGTCTACAATGGCGATTGGGAAGGCGCGATCCGCAACCTGCACTCGACCAACAATTTCCCGGAATGGACCGGCCGTGTTTGTCCCGCGCCTTGCGAGGAGGCATGCACGCTTAACCTGGAGGACATTCCGGTCGCCATCAAGACGGTGGAGCAGGCCATCGCCGACCGCGCCTACGAAGCCGGCCTGATCGTCCCGCAGCCGCCCGAGCACAAGACGGGCAAGCGCGTCGCGGTCATCGGCTCGGGACCCTCCGGCATGGCGGCGGCGCAGCAGCTTGGCCGCGCCGGGCATGAGGTGCATGTCTATGAGCGCGAAAGCCGCCCCGGCGGGCTGCTGCGCTATGGCATTCCCGACTTCAAGATGGAGAAGCGTTACATCGATGCGCGCGTCGAGCAGATGAAGGGGGAGGGCGTGACCTTCCATTGTGGCGTCAATGTCGGCGTCGACAAGAAGGTTGACGAGCTGCTCGCCGGGTACGATGCGGTGCTGTATTGCGGCGGCTCGGAAAAGCCGCGCCCGGCCGGCATTCCGGGCACCGAGCTTTTGGGCGTCCATGACGCCATGCCTTATCTCGTGCAGCAGAACCGCCGTGTCGGCGGCGAGAACATCCAGTCGTCGGCGTGGCCGTCCGACCCGATCCTTGCCGGCGGCAAGCATGTCGTGGTCGTCGGCGGCGGCGACACGGCGTCGGACTGCGTTGGAACCGCCTTCCGGCAAGGCGCGGTGCGTGTCACCCAACTCGATATCCGCCCGCAGCCACCGGAGAAGGAAGACAAGCTGACCGTGTGGCCTTACTGGGCGACGAAGATGCGCACGTCCTCCTCGCAGGCGGAAGGCGCGGAGCGCGAGTTCCAGGTGGCAACGCTGGAGTTCCTCGGCGAAGACGGCGTGCTGACGGGTGTCAAGTGCTGCGAGGTGGACGAGAAGCGCCAGCCGATCCCCGGCACGGAATTCGTCATTCGCGCCGATCTCGCCTTTATCGCCATCGGCTTCTCCGGTCCGATGGAAACGGGCGTGATTTCCGATCTCGGCGATCGTCTCGAGGTCAAGGTGGACGCGCGCCGCTCGACCAATGTCGTGGCCGACGATGTCGGCTATGCCACCAATATCGAACGGCTGTTCGTTGCCGGCGATGTGCGGCGCGGCCAGTCGCTGGTGGTCTGGGCGATCCGTGAAGGCCGGCAGGCGGCGCATGCCATCGACAAGTTCCTGATGGGTTCGACCGTCCTGCCGCGCTAAGCGGCCCGCGGCTCACTCCGAGGAGGAGAATCGAAGGCCGGTTGCACCGCCGCTTTCTCCTCTCAATTGATCGAGGCGGCTATTCGTTGATTGCGGTGGTCGTCTCGCCCGAGGCAGGTGGCGTGGCTGCCAGCTTGCGAACGGAGAAATCGTCGGCCCTGCCGGGCTTTGCCGGCGGCGCCATGCCTTCTATGGCGAGCAGTTCCGCCGGGGCCAATTGGCGTCCGTTCGCCGGCTTTGCAGGCTGATAGCCAAGCAGGAGCGTGCCGCCATCGAGAGCGGGGTCGCCAAGAGCGATGGGCGGCGTTCGGTCTATGTTGGCGGGTTCCACGGCGGGCGGCATCGCCTGCATGCCTTCCGGGGCAAGCGCGGCGACGCCCGGTGCTGTTGCGCTGCCGAGGATGCGGCTCAGCGGACGCTCGGTATAAAAGGCGATCTTGCGCTTTCCGGCGGCAGTCAGGTTGATGCCGTCTGCCGCGCGCAGCCGCACCCGCTGGCCGTTGATGTCCGGGCCGGTCTGTGAGAAAGCGCCGTTCTCGTCGACGAAGCCGTCCCATATATCCACGAACTCCCCGCCGACTTCCTCGCTCACCGAGCGATAGATGTCGTTGAAGGCCAGCATGTCGGCGGTCATCGTCCCCGCCTTGAAGGAAGGCAGACCGACCCAGACCAGAGGCAGGCCGCGGTCCCGGATGGATTTGGCCAGCGCGCGGATGCGGGCCTCATATTCCTTCGTCCATGCGTCCGAGCGGACATTCTCCCGCGTGCCGTCGATCATGATCTGCTGGCGGTCATTCGAGCCGAGCATGACCGCGACGACAGCCGGCTTCTCCTCATCGAGGATAGGCCCTATCTGTCCGGGCCAGTCGTAGTAATCGTCGCGGACGAAGCCTGAGGAACCGTTGGTCCGCTGGACCACGCGAATAGCGGGATTCTCGGAGAATGCGGTATCGAGGCCCTCCGCGAGGCCGCCGCCCATGAAGTCCCCGACAACCAGCACGACACGGGCATCGGCCAGCTTCTCCACCTTGGCCGGGGCTGGCGCCCTGGCCGCCGGCGCAGGGCTGCTACGTGTCGTGCGCGCTGCGGGGCGGCGCACACGCTCCCGCGGCGGTGCGACCTCCTCACGCCTGTTGCGGCGGAACAGCAGGTCGAACAGGGTCCGTCGTTCGGCGCGAGGCTGCTCCTGCGCGGCGGAAGGCGTCGCGACAACAGCCAAGGCTGGCGGGGCAAGAAGCGCCAGCGCCAGCGATACGAGCAGCAGCCTGCCGATCCATTCTACCCGACGCCTTGCCAATCGGTTCTCCCTCGCGTCAGCGACGCCTGAGATGGGTGAGCACTTCCTTGCTGGGGTGCCCGTCTTGCGTCAAGCCAGACTGTGCCTGAAAAGCGCGTATGGCGGCGCGGGAGCCGGGTCCGATCTTGCCGTCCACATTGCCTTCGTAATAGCCAAGCGCGTTGAGCCTCTTCTGCAACTCCTCCGTCTCGGTGGAGGTAAGCCTTGTGAACGGGCGGTTCCAGTCGCGAACCAGCCCACCATAACCGGCAATCTGGTCGGCAAGAAGGCCGACAGCTGCGGCATACCTGTCGGAATTATTGTAACGCTTCAGCACGAAGAAGTTTCGGGTCATGACGAAGGCCGGTCCTTCGCGACCGTCCATGACCTTCAGTTCCCCCTTGTCGCCGCCACGCGGAAAGGGCTTGCCGTTCGCACGAACGACGCCCATCTCGGCCCATTTTCCGAGTGTCAGCGATCCGCCGGGGAATTTGCGTCCCTCCGGCAGCACCACCTCGTAGCCCCAGGTCTTGCCGGCCTGCCAGCCGTTCCTAGAGAGCAGGTTGGCTGCTGTTGCCAGCGCATCGGGCACCGAGGTCCAGATGTCGCGACGGCCATCGCCATCCATGTCGACGGCGTAAGCCTGATAGCTGGTCGGGATGAACTGGGTGTGGCCCATCGCGCCGGCCCAGGAGCCGGTGAGGTGGCGCTCGTCGATATCGCCGGTCTGGAGGATCTTCAGCGCCGCGACCAGTTGGGTACGGGCGAACTTGGCGCGCTTGCTGTCGGCATAGGCGAGTGTCGCGAGCGAGCGCACGACATTGCGCATCACGTCGTCGCGCTTGAGGATTTCGCCATAGTTGGATTCCATCGACCAGATGGCCAGCAATATATGGCGGTCGACGCCGTAACGCTGCTCTATGCGGTCGAGCCAGGGCTTCCACTGGCGCGCCATAGCGCGGCCCGTCGCCACAGAACGTTCGTTCACGCGATTGTCGAAATAATCCCATACTGGAGCGGTGAACTCCGGCTGGTAACGCGCCTTTTCCAATACCTCCGGGTCGGGGTCCGAAATGCCCCGGAACGCGCGGTCGAACGTCGCCCCGCTGACTCCTGCGGCGGTGGCGGTCGCCCGGAACTGCGAAATCCATTTGCGGAACCCGGCATCGGCATGGGCCGTTTGGGGCATGGCGAACAGGGCGGCGGAAACCGCCAAGAGGGCGAACAGGCTGAGGAAGCGGCTGCGGATCGTGCTGGCGAACATCCTATCCTCCTTCGTGGACATTGACCCCGTTTTCGCGCACTCAGGTTAGGATAAAGTTTACCATAGACAATCGGGGGCGGGTTCGGAATGAAGTATGGACAAACCGGATTAACATTTGAGCGGCTATAGCCCTGAAATAGGTTTGCATTCCGTCTTGATCATGGCCGAGGCCCAGCCTCGGTCACAACTTTGTGAGCAGGAAGGTAGAAATGAAGCCAGTGCGCAAAGCAGTCTTTCCGGTGGCCGGTCTGGGCACGCGATTCCTGCCCGCTACGAAGGCCATTCCGAAGGAGATGCTGACGGTGGTGGACCGTCCGGTCATCGACTACGTGGTGGCCGAAGCACGGGAGGCTGGCATAGAGCATTTCATCTTCGTCACCGGCCGCAACAAGGCGGTGATCGAGGATCATTTCGACGTGCAGTTCGAGCTTTACGATACGCTCGAAACGCGCGGAAAGACCGAGGTCCTGGAAAATCTCAAGAAGCAGCAGCCCAAGCCGGGGCAGACCAGCTTCACGCGGCAGCAGGCTCCTCTCGGCCTCGGCCATGCGGTGTGGTGCGCGCGTGAGATCGTCGGCAACGAGCCGTTCGCGCTGCTTTTGCCCGACATGATCATGCAGTCGGCTCCCGGCTGCATGAAGCAGATGGTGGACCTTTACGAGCAGACTGGCGGCAATGTCATCGCGGTGCAGGAATGCGACCCCGAAGAGGCGCATAAGTACGGCATCGTCGGTCGGGGCGCGCCGGTGGCGACCGGCTTCGAGATCACCGGCATGGTAGAGAAGCCCGCCAAGGGCACTGCGCCGTCGAATTTCTACATCAACGGCCGCTATATATTGCAGCCTGAGATATTCGATATCCTCGCCAGCCAGGAGCGCGGGGCCGGCAACGAGATCCAGCTTACCGACGGCATGCTGAAGCTCATCGCCTCGCAGAAATTCAACGGCTTCCATTTCCAGGGCAAGGCGTTCGACTGCGGCTCGCCGGAAGGGTTCATCGAGGCCAACCTGGCCTTCGCGCTGGCGCACAAGGACATGAGCGCCAAGATCGGCGACCGGCTGGAGCAGCTTATCCTTGAATCGCGAGGCGGAAACTAGCTTTCCGCCTCAGCGTTGGAGGGTCATGCCAAGGAAGATGCTGGTGGAGTTCGAATCGCGGCCCGCCAGCGTGCTGTCCAGCTTCTCGTAGCTCAGGCGGCCCGTCACGCCCGCATAGCGGTTCAGCCACCATGTCAGGCTCGTCTGGGCGTTCCAGGTCAGGTCGCGCTCGTCCGAGCCTGCATAACGCCGCCAGGCAAGACCGAGCGATGCCAGCCCGGTCAGATTGGCCCGCAGTTCCCGCGACACGCTGAGGGTCGAAGCGTACAGCACCGAGCCGGATTCGCCTGCGGTTGTGGTGCCTTCGATCTCCGTGGTGCCGTTGAGGCTGACCGTGGTGCCGCGTCTCGGCGACCAGTCCACGCGGCCATCCACGGTGAATGCGGACAGGGTTTCGAGCCGCTCGTCGTCGAAATTCTCCGAAATAATGCCGGCCGACAGTTCACCGCTCAGCTTCTCGCCCCGGTCGAACTCGGTGCCGACGCGCAGCCCGTACCTGTCTGCGGAGCGCCGGTAGCCGTTGCTGTCCGTGCGCACATCATAGGCGCGGCGGCCGAACTCGGCTTCGATGAAGGGGGTCAAGGCGGGCGAAATCTGGTAGCCGGTGCGTAGCTGCAAGGCATAAAGCGTCTGGTTGCGCTCGGCCTGCGAAAGCGTACCGCCCCCTGCCAGTTCAGCATCGCCATAGATGTTTCGATCGACCGAGCCGGTGAGGCCGAGCCGCAGCTTGCCAAGGGATTTTTCGAGGCCGAGCGAGCCGGTGATGGTCTGGCTGGTCGGCCGTTCGATCGCGGCGGCGGGCAGCTCGACCGCCGAGGTGGCGTCCTCCGGGCGCCGCTGGTAGCCGAGCGTGCCGTTGAGCTGGAAGTCGTTGCCCAGGTCGAAGCGCACCGAGGCGTCTGCCCCGCCAAGGAATTCCTTGAAATCCGAGCCGGTGATCGAGCGGCGATAGGTGCCGTAGGCATCGAGGGTGGCCGCATGCCTCGCCCAATCGGATTGCGCATTGAGCCGCAGCGTGGTTTCGGACAGCACGTCGCTTTCCCCGCCTGCGCCGCCGCCGGGGTTGGAGGACCATTCCAGGCCCTGCTGAAGCGTGGGCCTGAGGATGAAGCTGCCCGCCCGGATGCCCGTCGCCTCGAAGGGATTTTCCTCGCGCTGGCGGATATTGGTCTCGATGGCTCCGGTCCGTTGCTGGTCGCGCTGCTCGGCGGCGTTGCGCTCTTCGTCCAGGGAATCGACCGTACCTACCCTGGCAGCTCCGGTGGTTTCGGCATCGGCGTCCTCCGCCGACCGGGGCGCGGGGACCGGCGTGGCCGTTTGCCGGCCGGGAAGGGGTGCGTCGAAAGCGTCCTGTTCCGCATCGGGCAATGCACCATCGTCGGGCAACGCGCCGGGGCTTATAGGCTGGTACTGCGCAGGAGGGGCATTGCTTTCCGCCTCCGTGGCGGCGGTCGGATCGGTCCGAGGCGCGTAGAGAGGCGGCAGCGCGGTGTTGGACGGGCTTGTGCCCGCAGTTCCGCGAAGGCCGCCATTCTCTTGCGCGACGGCGGTAAACATGAACCAGAGGATGCCTGTCGTCGCCACGAGGGCGGGCCTGCGCGCGCGCGCGGCAAGGTACAGCAGACTGGGCCGGAGGCGCGACATCGTCACCTGACAGTTCGGTTTGGCGCATGGCGCCGATACTTACCGAACCGTAAATGGCGATGGTTAACGGAGGGTTAGTATTCCCTTTCGCGGCCGGTTTCTCCAGGCCGCTTTTGTAAGGCGCCGGACGAACCCGTCCGGCCGCAAAATGCTTAGTCGCGCTCTATCGCCAACTCGCCGCCATGCACCGAAACGATGCGCACGCGTGTGCCGGCCGGCATGTCGGGACCGCTGACACGCCACACCGTATCGTCAAGCCTCACGCGGCCAAAACCTTCGGTGACAGGCTCGGTCAACGTTGCCGTCCGTCCGACGAGTTGGTCGGCGCGGCGGTTGAGCAGCGGCTCATCGCTGTCGTCCTTCCGCTGCCGCATGATGCGATATCCGGCATAGGCCGCGACCAGCGACAAGGCGAGAAAGACAAGCACCTGAACCTGCCACACCCAGAACCCGGCATTCCAGAGCCAGAGGGACAACACGCCGGTTATGAGCGCCGCTATGCCTATCCACAGCAGAAAAAAGCCGGGAACCACGATTTCCAGCGCCAGCAGGACGAAGCCGAATACCATCCAGTTCCACGGGCCGAGATCGGCGAAAATGCTCCACAGCATCCGATTTCCTCCGCCGTGGCGTCAGCCGCGCTCCGGGCCGGAACCGCCCGCAGGGCCTATTGCCGGAGGGCGGCCGCTGGAGGGCCGCGTCGCGGTGTTTCCTTCTGCGCCGAAGACCTCGCGCGCGATGGCGCCGATGCCGCCCAGCGAGCCGATGAGCGACGATGCCTCGATGGGCATGAGGACGATCTTGTTGTTGTTGGCGGAGCCGATCCTGGCCAGCGCCTCGGTATATTTCTGCGCCACGAAATAGTTGATGGCCTGCACGTCGCCCTTGGCAATAGCCTCGGACACCACCTGTGTGGCGCGCGCTTCGGCTTCGGCAGCGCGCTCGCGGGCCTCCGCGTCGCGGAATGCCGCCTCCCTGCGGCCCTCGGCCTCCAGAACCTGCGCCTGCTTCAGTCCCTCGGCCTCGAGAATCTGCGCTCGCTTGTTGCGCTCGGCCATCATCTGCCGCGCCATGGATTCCACCAGATTGGCGGGCGGGTTTATGTCCTTGATCTCCACGCGGGTCATCTTGATTCCCCACGGATGCGCCGCATCGTCCACGATCTTGAGCAGGCGCTCATTGATCGCGTCGCGGTTGGACAGAAGCTCGTCGAGGTCCATCGAGCCCATGACGGAGCGTATATTGGTCATCGTCAGGTTGAGGATGGCATTTTCCAGCCCGGAAACCTGATAGGCGGCCTGCGCGGCGTTCAGCACCTGATAGAAGGCGACGCCATCGACCGCCACGATGGCGTTGTCACGGGTGATCACCTCCTGCGTGGGCACGTCCAGAACCTGCTCCATCATGTTCATCTTGGCACCGATGCGGTCGATGAAGGGGATGATGAGGTTGAGGCCCGGCATGAGGGTGCGCGTATAGCGCCCGAAGCGTTCCACCGTGTAGTTGTAGCCCTGCGGCACGGTCTTGATACCTGCGAAAATCAGCAGCGCGACAAGTACGACCAGTACGCCTATGACGATATCCAGACCATCCAGCAGCATAGTGTCCTCCAAGCGGCCCATCAGCGGGCGTCAGCCGAGGCTTACAGCATTAGGCGCGAAACCGGAATCGGATTCGGCGATCCGGATACACGCCTTGCTCTTTTCACAATATTTCGATATTTCTCGATATATGGAATCAAGGTCCGCAATCGAAGTCTTTTCCGCCTTGTCGCAGCCTACCCGGCTCGAAGCCTTCCGTCTCGTTGTCGAGCGGGAACCGGACGGGATGGCGGCAGGAGAGATCGCGCGCGCGCTGGGCATCCCGCAGAACACCATGTCCACGCATCTTGCCATATTGACGGCGGCGGGGCTGCTCTCGGCGGAGCGGCGTAGCCGCTCGATCATCTACAGGGCAGAGATCGGCAGGGTGCGGGAGCTTGCGAGCTTCCTCGTCAGCGATTGCTGCAATGGACGGCCGGAACTGTGCGAGCCTCTGGTCGCGGAATTCACATCATGCTGTGGGCCGAAGGAGGGCCGCCATGCCTGCTGAGCATATCTATAACGTATTATTCCTGTGCACAGGCAATTCCGCGCGGTCCATTCTGGGCGAAGCCTTGCTCAATCATCTGGGTGGCGGCAAGTTTCGCGCCTTCTCTGCCGGAAGCACGCCCAAAGGGGCCGTCCATCCGATGACGCTCGACGTGCTGCGCGATGCCGGTATTCCCACTGACGGGCTTCGCAGCAAGCCCTGGGACGAGTTCGGTATGCCGGACGCGCCGCAGATGGATTTCATCTTCACCGTTTGCGACAATGCATCGGGCGAAGCCTGCCCCGTCTGGCCGGGTCATCCCATGACGGCCCATTGGGGAATAGAGGACCCAGCCGCCGTTGCCGGACCAGAGTTCGTCCGGCGTGCGGCCTTCGAGGATGCGCTGCGCTTCATGCGCAACAGGGTGTCCGCCTTCGTCAACCTGCCGATTGCTTCCCTCGACCGGCTGGCGCTCCAGTCGAAGCTGCGCGGTATCGGCGCTGGCAAGGGCGCGACATCGCGGGCGGGCGACGCCGCCTGATGGATTTTCGCCGACGCCTTGCCGCCGAAGCCCTCGGCACGGCCATGCTTGCGGCGACAGTGGTCGGCTCGGGCATCATGGCCGTGCGGTTGACCGGCGACATCGCGCTTGCACTTCTGTGCAATACGCTGGCGACCGGCGCGGTACTCGTGGTTCTCATCGCCATACTAGGCCCTGTCTCAGGCGCTCATCTCAATCCGGCGATAACGGCGGCGTTTGCCCTCAGGCGCGAGATCGCGGCGGGAATGGCCGGAGCCTATGCGGCAGCACAGGTCGCGGGCGGCATCGCGGGCACGGCGATCGCCCAGCTGATGTTCGCGCGTCCGATGTTCGAGCTGTCTGATACCGCGCGCGCCGGTCCGCCGCTTTGGCTCTCCGAGGCGGTGGCGACCTTCGGGCTGGTCCTCGTGGTGCTGGCGGGCCTGCGCGTCAGCCGCTCCGGCCTTCCGTGGCTGATCGGCCTCTACATCGTCGCGGCCTACTGGTTCACCGCCTCGACGTCCTTCGCCAATCCGGCGCTGACATTGGCGCGATCGTTGAGCGACAGCTTTGCCGGCATCCGGTTGCAGGACGTCCCGGCATTCATCGGCGCGCAGGTTCTGGGCATGTTGGCCGCCGTGGCGTTGACGAGCTGGCTGTTCCGTCCCGCCATCGCGCCAGCGCAGGTCGATTGCGCCGGTCCTTCCGCTACACCGGGCTGAGTCTGCCCGAGGCAACCCATCCATTGATCCGGCGCGGCATGCCTCTGCATCCACGTACCCCTGCACGAGGATTGCCTGTTCAAGCTCGGCGTGCATCTGGGGGATTGTGGCACCTGACGCCGCTCGCGAACTGGCTGCGCAGCCGCGGCCGCTCGCGCCTCCTGCTGACCGCGCCGCCCCTGCGCTTGCCGGGAGTCATCGGTTCACCGACGACTCCGTTGGCGACTGTCTAAATTTCTGAAAACGCCTCAGAGCCAGCCGGACAATTCGCGGCGTACCATCGCCTCTATGACCGCCATGCCTTCGTCGCTGGCGTTGAGGCAGGGTATATGGGCGAAGCTCTCGCCACCATTGTGGAGGAAGATTTCACGTACCTCTCCGTCGATCTCCTCCAGCGTCTCGATGCAGTCCGCCGAAAAGCCCGGATTGAGCACGGCAATGCGCTTTATGCCGTCCTTCGCCAGCTTTTCCACCGTCACGGCGGTGTAGGGCTGGAGCCATTCCTGCGCGCCGAAGCGCGACTGGAAGGTGGTCATCAGCTTCGATCCGTCCCATCCAAGCCTCTCGGCGAGCAAGCGCGACGTCTCAAGGCAATGGGCATGATAGGGATCGCCCCTGTCCGAATAAGGCTTCGGAATACCATGATAGGAAGCGAGCACGATTTCAGGCTCGAAGTCGAGCGTGGCCAGATGCCTTTCCAGAGAGCGGGCCAGCGCGTCGATATAGACCGGCTCGGCATAATAGGGCGGCACGGAGCGCACTGTCGGCATGTTCCTGATCTTCATCAGCGCACGATAGAGCTGGTCGTTGGCCGTCGCGGTCGTGGTGGCGGAAAACTGCGGATATAGCGGGAAATAGACGATCCGGTCGCAGCCTTGCCGCATCAGGCTGGCGACAGCCTCGCGCACGGCCGGACGGCCATAGCGCATTCCCCATTCCACGACGATGCGCGGATCGCCGGCAAGGCTTTCTGCAAGGCGACCGGCTTGCGCGCGGGTAAATGTGCGCAATGGAGATTCGTCGCGCTCGTGGTTCCATATCTTCGCGTAGTTCGCGCCGGATTTCTTCGGTCGCGTCGTGAGGACGATGCCGTAGAGGATCGGATACCAGATCGCCTTGTTCAGTTCGATCACGCGCGGGTCCGAAAGGAACTCGCGGAGATAGCGCCACATGGACTTGAAGTCGGTGCCGTCGGGCGTGCCGAGATTGACCAGCAGAACGCCGATCCTGCCGCCCGTTGCTGCCTCAGCCTTCACCGGCATCCCTGCTCCCGGCACGGATTCGACGGGCTTCGCCGCCGCCACGTCGATCGTCGTGGTCACGTTCATATCAAGCTCCCGTGCGCCTTCGTATCCGATACCGCACCGCCCCGCAGTCAGGGAGCGTGCGATCCCGAATGCGCCGAACCTAAGGGCGCCGGAGAGCTTTTCAATGCTGCGCATGGCCGCAGGGAGGAGCGGCCTTCGCAGCTGCTATCTAGGTGCGCGGCGGCAGCGGGGCTGCATTGCCGGCCAGCGGCGGGTCAAGGCGCGGTTGCGGCATCGGCCCGTTATAGCGCGTCAGCACGAATTGCTGGCCGCTCGCTGCCGTGCAGTTCAGCTGCGAACTCGAGGCCACGGCGCAATTGAAGCTCACCGCCGTCTGGCGGATGATCGACGTGCCCGTGATCTCTACCACCGACCGGTCGCGGAAGCGGTAGCTGCCCTCCGAGAGGCGCTGTCCCGAATCGGAGGCGACCGTCTCGAAGCGTCCGGCGCTGAACCTCGAGATGCCGGTTCCCGCCTGATCGATCCAGGTGCCTTCCACGCCGGTCTGCGGCGCCGGAGCCACCGGCGAATAGCCCGGCGGACGCCCGCCCGGCGACATCTGGCATCCAGCCAGCGCCGCTACCAACGCCGCCGCTCCTGCGATCCTGGCCGCATTCATCATGGAGTATCCTTCCCTCGTGTCCGCCGCCCCATAAATCGCCCGAATCGAACGGCAAGGCAAGATTGCCGGCTCAAAGCTGACCGGCGCATGCGTTCATCGAACCAGAATGTTGCGAAATTGCCAGGGATCGTCCTTGTCGAGGTCCTCGGGAAACAGTCCCGGCCTGCCTTCGAGCGGGTTCCAATCGGTATAGTAGCCCTTGACCGGGCCGAGATAAGGCAATTGCACCTCGAGGCAGCGTCTGTAATCCATCTCGTCGGCCTCGACGATGCCCGCCTCGGGGTTCTCGAGCGCCCAGACCATGCCGGCAAGCACGGCGGAGCTGACCTGGAGGCCGGTCGCGTTCTGATAGGGCGTCAGCTTGCGGGCTTCCTGCAGTGAAAGCTGCGAGCCGAACCAATAGGCGTTCCGCTCATGCCCGTAGAGCAGGACGCCGAGTTCGTCCACACCATCCACCAGCTCGTTCTCGTCGAGCACATGCTGCACGGATTGAGCCTTGCCTTCCGCCCCGAACATCTCGTGCAGCGAAAGCACGGCGTCGTTGCAGGGATGGTAGGCGTAGTGGCAGGTGGGGCGGTAGACGACGTGGCCCTTCTTGTCGCGCACGGTGAAATAATCCGCGATGGAGACGGACTCGTTGTGGGTGACGAGGAAGCCATATTGCGCGCCCGGGGTAGGGCACCAGCTCCGCACGCGCGTATTGGCTCCCGGCTGCTCCAGATAGATCGCGGCCTTGGACCCTTTCTTGAACTTCTTGGCGTTCTTGGGCATCCATTTCTCATGAGTGCCCCAGCCGAGTTCGGCCGGCTGCAACCCCTCCGAAATGAAGCCCTCCACCGACCATGTGTTCCAGAACGTGTCGAGCGGCTTGGGTTTCTTCGTGCGCTGCGTATCGCGCTCGGCGATATGGACACCCTTCACGCCGGCCTTCTTCATGAGCTTCGCCCAGCCCTCGCGGTCCTCCGCGGTGGGCTCCTCGAAGTCGAGGCCAAGATCGGTGGCGAGGTTCACCAGCGCCTTCTTGAGGAGCCACGAAACCATGCCGGGATTCGCACCGCAGGTGGAAACGGCGGTCGGTCCACCCGGATTCTTGCGGATTTCCGCGCGCAGCGTTTCGCGAAGCGCGTAGTTGGTGCGTTCGGAATTGTCCGCCTCGGTGTTGAAGTAGAAGCCGAGCCAGGGCTCGATCACCGTGTCGATATAGAGCGAGCCGAGCTTGCGGCAAAAGCGCATCAGATCGACGGAGCCGGTGTCGACCGAGAGATTGACGCAGAACGCCTGCCCTTCACCTTCCGTCAGCAGCGGTTTCAGCAGTTCCTTGTAGTTGTCTTTCGTGACGTGCTCCTGCACGAAACGAATGCCGCGCTCGTCCAGCAAGGCCTTGTCGGCATCGCGCGGGTCGATCACGACCATGCGCGACCTGTCGAACTTGAAGTGACGCTCGATCAGCGGCAGCGTGCCCCGGCCGATCGAGCCGAAGCCGATCATCACGATGGGGCCTGTGATTTCGCCGTAGACGGGCCAGTTCTCGTTCGTCATGCTCGACAACTCCTTGGTCTGCTCGCGGGATGACGGGCGCGGACACCCACTCTCCGCTAAACCATAGATCATTGTCACAATAAAGCGAGCGAGGCTAAAGGCAGACCTTATGTCGCTCCGAGCCGCGCCGGAATCAGCCCGCGCAGAGAATTGCCCACATGGATTTCAAAAGCGGTGGCGAGGTCCGCAGGGCCGATCATCGCTTCCCGTACCTTTCCACTGGCGAGCATCTCGGCGCGCAGGACGCCCGGCAACAGCCCGCAGGCGAGGGCAGGGGTCAGCAGCGGGCCACGCCGCTCCTTCTTCAGGAACACATTGGTGATCGTGCCTTCGCAGAGGAAGCCGTGGCTGTTGAACAGCAGCACCTCATCGGCGGCGGTGGACGGGAACTCCGCGCGCGCCGCCTCGTAGATGGCGCGTCGTGTCGTCTTGTGGCGCACCAGCGGGTCGCCGGCGTCGATACGTGTCTCGGCTATTGCGAGCTTCCAGACGGTTCCGGGCCCGAAAGGGACGAAGGGCTGGACGGTTGCGGTGCAGGTTCCGTCCCTGGCGAGCATCAGCCGCACGCGAAGCGGCGACGTACCGTCGGTCGCGTTTTTCAATGCGGCATCGACGGCGGCGGGATCGTGGGCGAAGCCCAGTTCCCGTGCGGAATTTTCCAGCCGCGCCAAGTGAAAAGGCAGCCGCAGGAAGCCGCCGCCGGGTTCCCAGCGCAGCGTTTCGATCAGTTCGAAGCCGGCGGTTTCCCCGTCGCGAAGCGGCCCTTCAGCAGACATTCTTCATACTCTCCCTCGGCGGTGGAATCGAATACCACGCCGCCGCCGACATTGAAGACGGCCTCGCCGTCCGGATAAAGCGAGATGGTGCGGATCGCGACGCTGAAGCGCATCCGGCCGGCGGGCGACACCCAGCCCAGGGCGCCGCAATAGACATTGCGTGGCGTGCCTTCCAGAGCATGCAGGATCTTCATGGCGCTGATCTTCGGCGCGCCGGTGATGGAGCCGCAAGGAAAGAGGGCCGCAAGCAGGTCGCTGAAGCCTATGTTCTCGAGCAGGCGCGCGCGCACCCGGCTCACCATCTGGTGCACCGTGGGATAGGTTTCGATGGTGAAAAGCTCCGGCACGTCGAGCGTGCCCGTCTCGCTGATGCGCGATATGTCGTTGCGCAGCAGATCGACGATCATGCGGTTCTCAGCCTGATTCTTCGGGTCGTTGGCGAGGAATATGCGTTGTGCCTCGTCCTCCTCCTTCGTCGCGCCGCGTGGTGCTGTACCCTTCATCGGCAGGGCTTCGATCCAGCGGCCGTCATCGACCTCGAAGAACAATTCGGGCGACCGCGATAGCACGATCGGCCCTGCGCGCTCGGTCGCGAGGTCGATGAAGGAGGCGTAGCGCACCGGCTGGCGCGCGCTCAGCGAACGGAATACCGCCAGCGGGTCGCCGCCCCATTTCGCCTCGACCGGGAATGTGAGGTTCGCCTGATAGCAATCGCCTTCACGCAGGTGCCGGTGCAGGCGATCGAACCGCTTCGTGTAGTCGGCTTCCGACCATGTGGCGCGGGGATCGGCCAGCCATGAATTCGTGGTCTCTGCTTCCGCGAAACCGGCCTCCGACGGGTCGCCCGGACCGTCGAACACGCCGAGGCACATGAGCGGCGCACGCCGGCCCTCGGGAAGGAGTGCTTCCAGCGCCGGATCGAGCAGATATCCGGCCTCGTAGGAGATATAGCCCGCCAGCCATTTGCCCGCGCGAAGCGCCGCCTCCGCTTCCTCAAGCGCGGGCAGGAACTCGTCCGCGCTCCACGGCGCGAGCACGCGCGCGGGATGTGCGAACAGCACCTCGTTGCCGTCGGTGTCGTTGCGGAAAAAGGCGAAATTCCGCGAGGCGGCTGTCGTCATCGACATGATCTGCGTGCCCGGGGCGGAAACTCAGCCCCTGTCCATCGCTTCCAGCTCGTCGATCAGGCCCTCGATGACCGAAAGGCCCTTTCGCCAGAAGGCGGGATCGGAGGCGTCGAGCCCGAAGGGCGCGAGCAACTCGGAATGATGCTTTGTGCCGCCGGCCTTGAGCATCTCGAAATACTTCTCCTGAAAGCCCTGCTGCGCGTTCTGGTAGACGGCGAAAAGCGAGTTCACCAGACAGTCGCCGAAGGCATAGGCATATACATAGAAAGGCGAATGGATGAAGTGGGGAATATAGGTCCAGAAGGTCTCGTAGCCTTTCGACAGGCGGATGGCAGGCCCCAGGCTTTCGGACTGCACCTCCATCCAGAAGCGGCCGAGCTGCTCCGAGGTCAGTTCGCCATTGCGGCGCTCCTCATGGACCTTTCGCTCGAACTGGTAGAAGGCGATCTGGCGCACGACCGTGTTGATCATGTCCTCGACCTTCTGGGCGAGCATGGCCTTACGCTCGCGCGGGTCGGTGGTGGCGTCGAGCAGCGAGCGGAAGGTGAGCATCTCCCCGAACACGGACGCCGTTTCGGCCAGGGTCAGGGGCGTGGAGGCCATCAGCGCGCCCTGCCTGCCGGCCAGTACCTGATGGACGCCGTGGCCAAGCTCATGGGCGAGCGTCATCACGTCGCGCGGCTTGCCCATATAGTTGAGCAGCACATAGGGATGCGCCGAAGGCACGGTGGGATGCGCGAAGGCGCCGGGCGACTTGCCCGGCCGCACCGGTGCGTCGATCCAGCGGCCGTCGAAGAAACGGCCTGCGATCTCGGCCATTTCGGGCGCGAAGCGGCCATAGGCGGACAGCACCGTATCCTTCGCCTGTTCCCAGCCGATCACCGCCTGCGGCGTCTCCGGCAACGGGGCATTGCGGTCCCAGTGGTTCATCACATCCATGCCGAGCCAGCGCGCCTTCATCGCGTAGTAGCGATGCGACAGGCGCGGATAGGCTTCGCGGACGGCTGCGGCCAACGCATCGACGACCTCGCGCTCGACCCGGTTCGCCAGATGGCGCGAATCGGCGATGTCCTCGAATCCGCGCCAACGGTCGGAGATTTCCTTGTCCTTGGCGAGCGTGTTGGTGATGAGCGTGAACAGCCGCAGATTGGCGCCGAAGGTCCTGGCAAGCGCCTCCGACGCCTTGCGGCGCTTTTCGCCGTCCGGGCTTTGCAGCAGGTTCAATGTCGGTTCGATTGACAGTTCCTCGCCGTCCACCGTGAAGCGCAGCGCCGTCATCGTCTCGTCGAACAGACGGTTCCATGCGCCGCGTCCGGTCACGGACTTCTCATGGAACAATTGCTCCACCCGGTCCTCGAGCTGGTAGGGCTTGTCCTTGCGCAGATCGAGCACCCAAGGCCGGTAGTGGCCGAAGCGCGCGTCGCTGTCCAGCGCGCGGGCAAGCTCCTCGTCGTCGATCTGGTTCAACTCCAGCGTGAAGAAGAGCAGATGCGCACTGGCATCCGTCATCTTCTCCTGTATGTCGCCATAGAGTTTCGCCCGCGCCGGATCGGACGTGTCGCCAGCATAGACGAGGCCGGCATAGGACATGATGCGGCCCATCAGTTCCTCCAGGGCCTCATATGCCTCGATGGCGAGGCCGAGACGCCCCGCGCCGCCGCGCGCCGCCTCTGCCGCCAGCTTGCCCTTCCATTGTTTCTCGAACTCGACTGCCTCGCTGGCTGCCCGCTTGAGATCGCGGCCAAGCTCCGGCGCGTCGATGCCGGCATAAAGGTCGGCGAGGTTCCATTCTGGCAGGGAGCCGAGCGTGTCACAGGCGATGCCGCCCGTCGCAGCCGAAGCCGCGCCAAAAAGCACCTGTCCGCGCCCAGCGCGCATGTCGGGCATGAGAACTACCTCGTCAGTTGGAAAGTGGGAGCGCCGCTAAGGAAACGTTCACCGCTTTTCTTGAACCCTTGTTTAGAAGCCTGTGCCAGCGTGATCCAGCCCCACCCTGAAACAGACTAACGCTATTTTTCCAAGATGCCATGCCCTCGCTCATCCTCGTAGTCGACGACGATCCGGTCCAGAGGCGGCTGCTGGAGGCGGCGCTTGGCAAGGCCGGGCACGATATCGTCACGGCTGAGGGCGGGGAAGCCGCGCTCGCGGCGCTCGACGGGTCGCGCGGTGCCGACATTGCTGCCGTCGTGCTCGACCTTGTCATGCCGGGGATCGACGGGCTCGGCGTGCTGCGGGCGATGCGCGCGCGCGGCATTGAAATCCCGGTGATCGTGCAGACGGCGCAGGGCGGCATCGACACGGTCGTCTCGGCCATGCGGCAGGGCGCGTTCGATTTCGTGGTGAAGCCGGTATCGCCGGAGAGATTACAGGCGGCGATCGGCGCGGCGCTGAAGGTCGGCTCGCTCGGCGGCGGCGAGCGCACGCGCCGCTCCTCCGCAAAGCCGATCACCTTTCGCGACCTCATCACGGCGGGTCCGGCGATGGAGCGCGTGCTGAGGCTCGGCCGCAAGGCAGCTGCCTCCAACATACCGATCCTCATCGAGGGCGAATCGGGTGTCGGCAAGGAACTCGTGGCGCGCGCCATCCAGGGGTCGGGCGACCGCCGGTCCAGGCCCTTCGTGACCGTCAATTGCGGAGCGATCCCCGAGCATCTGGTGGAAAGCATCCTGTTCGGGCACGAGAAAGGCTCGTTCACCGGCGCGACGGAGAAGCATATCGGCAAGTTCGTCGAAGCCGATGGCGGCACGCTGTTCCTCGACGAGGTGGGCGACCTGCCCTTGGAGGCGCAGGTGAAGCTGCTGCGCGCCGTGCAGGAGGGAGAGGTCGATCCTGTCGGTGGCCGCGCGCCCGTCAAGGTCGACATAAGATTGATCTCAGCCACGCATCGCGATCTTATACAGCGCGTGAAGGACGGCAAGTTCCGCGAGGATCTGTTCTACCGGCTCAACGTCTTTCCGATTTTCGTGCCGCCGCTTCGCGATCGCCGGGCGGACATACCGCTGCTGGTGCAGCATTTCGTGGCGAAGCTCGGACGCAGCGAGACAGGCGGCAGGGTGCAGGGCATCTCGCCCGACGCACTCGCCATGCTGTGCTCCTTCGACTGGCCGGGCAATATCCGGCAGCTGGAAAACGCGATCTTCCGCGCCGTCGTGCTGTGCGACGGGGCGATGCTGACGGTCGAGGATTTCCCGCAGATCAGGGCGCAGGTCGAAGGAATCGATCTTGCCGTGCAGGGCGCCGTCGCACGACGCGAAACGCCGCCGGCGAACGATGAACCGGCGGTGGAGGACGAGACGTCGCCCCGTGACGATTCGCCGCCCTTCGGAATGCTGCCGGCGCTGGACGAGAAGGGGAACGTGCGCAAGCTCGCGGATCTGGAGCTGGATATGATCCGCTTCGCTCTCGATCTCTATGGCGGGCAGATGAGCGAAATCGCACGACGCCTCGGCATCGGCCGTTCTACGCTCTACCGGAAGTTGCGGGAACTGGGGATAGATCCCGACGAGCAGCGTACTGACCGCATGGCGTCATAAAGCGGCATTGTGCTGCGGCAAGAATGCGTTGCGGCGTAAACCTCCAGTTTACCACAGATGGACGTCACGCCTTTTCGACATGGTGACGCCACGGTGTTACCGCATTCTCCCTTCAATAAGGGCTGATTAACCATTACAAGGGATAGTCGGGCCACGTGAGAGGGGTCCGGGGTCCAGGGGACAACCGGCGCCGCGACAAGGGCGCAAGCCGACAAGGCGACAGCATTGAACATGAGCATGCGTATTTCGGAGGGGCGTGGACGGATCGCGTCGGTCTGGAAAAACTGCCTGATGGCGGTTTTGATGTCTCTGGCTTTTCTGCTTTCCGCGCAGGCGGCCAGCGCCGAGACGCGTACGCTGAAGCTCTATTTCATCCATACCAAGGAACGCGCGGAGATCACGTTCAAGCGCAACGGGCGCTATGTGCAGAGCGGGCTCGACCAGCTTAACCGCTTCCTGCGCGATTGGCGCCGCAACGAGCCGGCCAAGATGGACCCGCGTCTCTTCGATCTCGTATGGGAGGTCTACAGGTCGGTCGGCGCGCGCGACTATATCCACGTCGTCTCCGCCTACCGGTCGCCCGCCACCAATTCGATGCTGCGCTCGCGCAGCCGCAACAGCGGCGTCGCCGAAAAGAGCCAGCACATGCTCGGCAAGGCGATGGATTTCTACATCCCCGGCGTGCCGCTGTCCAAGCTCCGGGCCGCGGGCTTCAAGGCCGAGACAGGTGGCGTCGGCTACTATCCCAAGTCGGGTTCGCCCTTCGTGCATCTCGATGTAGGCAATGTGCGCTCCTGGCCGCGCATGAGCCGGCCCGAGCTGATGGCCCTGTTCCCGGATGGCAAGACCATTCACGTGCCAGCCGACGGCAAGCCGCTCGGCGGCTACCAGCAGGCAATGGCCGCCTACCAGGCACGCAAGCGCAATGGCGGCAGCGTGCTTATGGCCAGCGCCTCCGAAAGCGCGGCACCGCGCCGTGGCCTGCTCAGCGCCCTGTTCGGCGGCGGCGCGGACGAAGAGGAGGATACGGAAGAAACCGTCGTTGCGGCGCGTCCGCAGCGGCCGGCCCGTCCTTCCGCTCCGCAGCCATTGCCGGGTGTAGCTGCCGCCGTGGCCGCTGCTCCTGCTCCGCCCGCTCCTGTTGAGCCTGCTCCCGCGCCGAGCCCGGAAGCGATTATCGCAGCCCTGCCGCCGCGCGCGGTACCGCTGCCTGAGCTTGCTCCGCGTCCGTCAGTGGATGTCGGCGCCGTCGCCCGCCCGCAGCCGGTCGCAGTCGCTGCCGCTGAGCCTCCGGCCCGGCCCGAGGAGGCGATGGAACAGGCGGTTGCGCTCAATATCCCGCTGCCCACGCGGCGTCCCAACTTCACGCCGCCGGCGGCCGTGGCAGCGGAAGTCCCGATTCCAAGTGAAGCGCCGGTTCAGGTGGCCTCGGCCAAGCCTGCTCCCAATGTGCTGGCTACGGCGTCCGACGCGACCGATATCATCGCCAGCATGACCGGAAGCCGCGTTGCGGAGGCGCCGTCGGCAACGCTCGCCGCCTATGTGCCGGTACCCGGTCAGCGTCCCGTGGCGTCCGACAGCGCATTCGGTCTTGCGGCGGCTCCGCGCCCATCCGATCCCGAGGCCACTGCGGCTGTGCGTCGGGAGGCTGAGCAGAAAACCCAGCGGCTGGCCAGTCTTGCTTCGCCCAAAGCGGCGCTCATCGCGCGCGGCGCGGGCATGGATGCCGTTGCCGCCGCATCGGCGGACGTGCGCACTACTGGCAAGACGGCCAAGCCGAGCGCCCGCGATCTTCGTCCCGACCCCCGCGCAGTGCCGGTTCCGGTCAAGCAGGAGGTTGCGCGCTGGGCTCTCAGCGGCACGCCGGTGACGGTCAACACCGCCGGCACGCAGGCGCCGTCCTTCGCCCATGACATCGTGCGTTCGTCGCCGCAGATGGTCTATACTGCCGGCTTCCAGCCCGGCGGCCGGGAGCTGGATGCGAACCGCTTCTCCGGCAAGGCCGTGACCTTCATGTCGGTGGCCCGTTTCGCGACCAACTAAAGCATGTCTCCCGAAAGTGGATACCGGTTTCGGGAGACATGCTTAAAATCGAGAAACTGAAGCACACGGCGCGAATCTGAAAGATCGCGACACGCTTTAAGCCTTAGCGATCAGGCCGCCAGACGCGCGGCCTGTTGCGCGAGCAGGCTGATCTCGTCCCACTTGCCTTCAGCCATCAGCCCGTCCGGCGCGACCCACGAACCGCCGACGCAGGCAACGTTGGGCAGCTTCAGATAGTCGGGTGCGTTCGCGGCCGATACGCCGCCGGTGGGGCAAAAGCCCAGGCCGGCCAGCGGAGAAGCCAACGCCTTCAGGAAGGCTATGCCACCGGCCTGCTCGGCAGGAAAGAATTTCGCGAGCGTATAGCCTTCATCCATGAGCGCGATCATCTCGCCGGGCGTGATTGCGCCGGGCAGGAAGGGAACGGGCGACGAGCGCGCGGCGTCCAGCAGGGCCGGCGTAAAGCCGGGGCTGACGATGAAGGCGGCGCCGGCCTCCGCCGCCGCATCGTAATGCGCCGCCGACAATATGGTGCCGGCGCCCACGATGGCCTCCGGCACCTCGGCGCGGATCGCGCGGATCGCGTCGATGGCGATATCGGTCCGCAGCGTCACCTCGATGGCGGGAAGGCCGCCGCGCGCCAGCGCCCTCGCCAGCGGAACAGCATCCGTCAGGCGATCGATCCTGAGCACCGGGATGACCGGTTGTCCGTCGAGCAGTTCCACTATCTTTTCGGACTTCCCCCGCATCGCAGGCTCCTGAGCAGTTGAATTGCCGGAGCATGCAACGGCGTCCGAGAAAAATCGAATCCGTTTTTGCACCGCGTCATTCCGCCTTGCCTGGCAGCCACGCGAAGGCGCGCCGCAGGAGATCGCGCAGCCATGCAAAAGGAGCGGGAAGGATGCGCCCGAGCGCGGACATGGTGAGTGGACCGGCGATCCCGTCGCCTTCCAACCCGTGCTCGCGCTGAAAGCGCAGCACCGCGGCCGCCGTCATCGGCCCGAAAACGCCGTCCGCCGCGACCGGGTAACCCGCTGCCGAGAGAGCTCGCTGGAGCGCGGCGACCGCCTCGCCGCGGTCGCCGCGTCTCAACAGGGAAGTTTTGGCTGGGCTTGGTACACCGCCGGTCCTTGCATGGCGCGCGAAAGCCTCCGCGAGCCGCGTGTCGTAGGCATTGGCCTTGTAGCCTGGCCCGTTATAGCCGCGCGCGACCGCCGGCCAGTCGCGTTGCCGGAGCGCCTCGGCCAGGCCGGCCTTGATCAGGTAGAGGGCGATCAGGCGCGCTTGCCCGGCAGCGCCGCTGCGGGCGGCAGCCACCATGTCGTCCACGTTGCCGAAGCCGAGCCAAAGCCAGTGCGCGCCCATGACCTGGCCGAGTCCCCACGACACCGATTCATAAGCCGCCTTGCGGTCTATCTTCTCTGCCTGATCGACGATGCGCCACCGCGCCGCCTGTGAGGCCGGGTTGGCGACCGCACCCGCCTGCGGCGAAGCTATGCCGAGGCGGCGTGCCGTCTCGCGCTTGTCGCCGCTCAGGCGCCGATCGAAATAATGACCCTCGAAGCGGATCAGCGGCTCGCTCCTGCCGTCAACGACCGTAAAGGCCCGCCCGCCGCTTTCGATCTCGGCGATGGCCAGCAATGCGGCCGGTTCGATGCCGAATTCGGCGGCCGTTGCCTCAACATCCTTCACTGTGTCGTCCGTGAACATGCGCTTCGTCTCCGTTGGTCCGGCGTATTTTCATGCGTCTGACGCAACCGTGGATGGATTTCCGCGAAGCTCCGCGCCGCCTGTGCGCTTGCCCGCAGGCTTTTCCGGCGCTACCAGACCGTTCATGACCGCTCCCGCACATGACACCGAGATCAGCGTCGTCGCGCTCTACCGCTTTGCGCGGATCGGGGCGCCCGGCGATCTGCGCCGCAAGCTCGGCGCGCTCTGCTGCGAACTGGGGCTGCGCGGCACGCTGCTGGTTGCCCGCGAGGGCGTGAACGGCACGGTAGCCGGCACGCCGGAAGCTACCCGCCGCCTGGTCGCATGGCTCGAAAGCGAAGCCGACCTAGCCGGCATGGAAGTGAAATTCAGCACGGCGTCCGCGATGCCCTTCCATCGCATGAAGGTACGGCTGAAGAAGGAAATCGTGACGATGGGCGTGGACGATCTGGATCCGGCCCGCTCCGTTGGCACCTATGTGAAGCCGCGCGACTGGAACGCGCTGATCTCCGATCCCGGAACGGTCGTGGTCGATACGCGCAACGCCTACGAGGTCGCGCTCGGCACGTTTGCCGGCGCGGTCGATCCGGGCACTTCGTCCTTCGGCGAGTTCCCGGCATGGGTGGACCGCAACCGCAACCTGCTGCAAGGCCGCAAGGTCGCCATGTTCTGCACCGGCGGCATACGCTGCGAGAAGGCGACCAGCTATTTGCGGGCCATCGGCATCGACGAGGTATTCCATCTCAAGGGCGGCATCCTGAAATATCTGGAGGAAATGCCCGAGGAGGGAAGCCTGTGGCGCGGCGAATGCTTCGTGTTCGACGAGCGCGTGTCGGTCGGCCACGGTTTGCGCGAGGGCGAGGCGACGCTGTGCCGCGCCTGCCGCCGTCCGCTCACCGCCCGTGACCGGGCTTCGCCATTCTATGTCGAGGGCGTTTCCTGTGCCTCATGCCACGAGGAGCGGACGGACGACGACCGCGCCCGCTATGCCGAGCGGCAGCGCCAGGTTCAGCTGGCCGCCGAACGCGGTTCGGCTCCCCATATAGGCCGCTGAGCGATTCTTGCCGGGCAGGGCTTGCCTGTCATTGAATTGCGGTCTTTCTTCCCTACCTGTCCGCAGTCGGCGATGCGTCGCCCCACCCCGAAGGAGGACAGAGTGCTCGATCCCAAGAAATTGCTCGACGACCTGCTCGGCTCGAAGGTCCCGGGCGACAGCTCGACCATTCGCGACCGCGCCGGACAGGCCACCCAGCTGGCCAAGGACAATCCGCTGGCAACGGGCGCGCTTGTCGCCGTGCTGCTCGGCACGGGAGCCGGCCGTCGGGTGACGGGCAGCGCGCTCAAGATCGGCGGCCTCGCCGCCGTGGCGGGCCTCGCCTACAAGGCGTATCAGAACTATCAGAATGGCGGAAAGCCCGCCGAGGGCAGCGGCGAGGGGCATGCGGCGGATCAGGTGCTGCTGCCGGCGCCTTCCGAAACTTCCTTCGATCCCGCCGCTGCGCCGCAAGGCGAGAGCGAGTTCGCGCTGGCGCTGGTGCGGGCAATGATCGCGGCTGCCCGCGCCGACGGTCATATCGACGACGAGGAACGGGCGCGCGTCGCGGACCGGCTGCGCCTTGCCGGCCTCGATGAGGATGCGGAAGCCTTCCTCGTCTCGGAGCTTGAGCAGCCCGTCGATCTCGACAGCATCGTCGCCGCCGCAAAGACAGACGCGCAGAAGGTCGAGATCTATACGGCGTCGAGGCTGGCCATCGAGCCGGAAACGCGGGCTGAGCGCGGCTATCTCGACATGCTGGCCGGAAGGCTGAAGCTGCCGGACTCGCTTGTGGATCATATCGAGGCGACCGTGTCCGAGGTGAAGGTGTGAGCCGTTAACCTCGCGTTAACCTCGTCGTTTCATCCTGATTGAAGACGAATCGGCTTCCTCCTCCTCCCAAGCCCGGTTCGGGAGAGCGGCCGCGAATGGCCGCTCTTTTTCATGAGCCGTCTTGCCTCCCCTTTCCGCATCTGCAATCTGTCCCCTCAAACGCGGGGAGGGATCGATGTCCGGTAAAATCGCAGTCGTCACGGGAGCAGGCTCGGGCATCGGCAAGGCAGCCGCTACCGCGCTCGTCGCCAATGGCTGGAACGTGTTCTTCGTCGGTCGCCGGGCCAGTCTGCTCGAAGAAGCGGCATCCGCTGCGGGCGGGCCGGGCAAGGGCATCGCTGCACCTTGCGATGTGTGCGATCCGGCGCAGGTCGATGCGCTATTCGCGAGGGTCGAAAGCGAGTTCGGACGCGTGGACCTTCTTTTCAACAATGCCGGCATGAGCGCGAAGGGCACCACCATCGACGAGCTTCCGGTGGAGACGTGGCGCGCTGTGGTGGACGTGAACCTCAACGGTTCGTTCCTGTGCGCGCGCGCCGCCTTCGGCCTGATGCGGCGGCAGAAGCCGATGGGCGGGCGCATCATCAACAATGGCTCGATCTCGGCTCATGCGCCGCGGCCCGGTTCGATCGCCTATACGGCCACCAAGCATGCCATCACCGGCCTCACCAAGACGCTGGCGCTGGATGGCCGTCCCTTCGACATCGCCTGCGGGCAGATCGACATCGGCAACGCGCTGACCGGACTTGCGACATCATTCGCGACCGGCGTGCCGCAGGCAAACGGCACGCTCGCCCCCGAAGCCACGATGGATGTGAAGCATGTCGCCGATGCGGTGCTGCACATGGCCAGCCTGCCGCTCGAAGCGAACGTCCTGTTCATGACGGTAATGGCGACGAAGATGCCCTTCGTGGGCCGGGGCTGAACACGCCGTTCGGTAGCCCGAAGCCTTCTCCCCTCGCGGGGAGAAGGAGCAGCTTACCGGCCTGTCAGGCTTTGGCTTCGGAGAGGAATTTCCCGATGCGCTCGATGGCGCGCAGGATGTTCTCTTCCGAGTTGGCGTAGGACAGACGGATATAGCCTTCGCCGTGCACGCCGAAATCCGGCCCGCCGATCAGCGCCACGCCGACCTCGTCCAGCAGGACGGCGGCGAGCTGCTTGGCCTTCCAGCCCGTCGCGGTGATGTTGGGGAAGGCGTAGAAGGCGCCCTTCGGCGTGATGCAGGAAATGCCCGGCAGGCTGTTCAGCCCGTCCACCACCACCTTCCGGCGGCGGTCGAAGGCGCGCATCATCTTCTCCACCTCGTCCTGCGGGCCGTCGATGGCCGCGATGCCAGCGAACTGGCTCGGCGCATTGACGCAGGACCAGCAATTCACGGCCAGCTTGCGCACCTTGTCGTAGAGGCTGTCGGGCCAGATCGACCAGCCCATGCGCCAGCCGGTCATCGCCCAAGTCTTGGACCAGCCATTGAGCACGATGAGGCGGTCCCTGATCTCGGGGTATTGAAGCAGCGAGGTGTGCTTCTCGCCGTCATAGGTCATGACGTCGTAGATCTCGTCCGAGAGGATCGCGACCTGCGGGTGCTTCTCCAGCCCCTTCACCAGCTTCTCGATCTCCGCGCGCGGGGTGACGCCGCCGGTCGGGTTGGCGGGGGAATTGAGGATAAGCAGCCGCGTTTGCGGGGTGATCAGCGCCAGCGTCTCCTCGGCGGAGAAGGCGAAGCCGTTTTCCTCACGCATCGGCACCGGCACGGGGCGCGCGCCGGTGAACTCGATCATGGAGCGGTAGATGGGGAAGCCGGGGTCCGGGTAGAGGATATCCACGTCCGGCTCGCCGAACATGATGATCGCCGCGTACATTGTGGGCTTGCCGCCCGGCATGATCATCACGTTCTCGGGCGACACCTCGATGCCGGTCATGGTCAGCGTTCGGCGCACCACCGCCTCGCGCGTGGCGAGGATGCCGGTGGCGCCGGTATAGCCGTGATGGCCGTCGCGCAGCGCCTTGATGGCGGCTTCCACGATATGGTCCGGCGTGCGGAAATCGGGCTGGCCGATACCCAGATTGATGATGTCGCGGCCGGACTGGGCTAGAGCGGTGGCGCGGGCGAGAACGGCAAAGGCGTTTTCTTCGCCGATGCGGTCAAAGGCTGCGATTGTCTGGAGCATTTTCGGCTTCGATTGGTCCTTATTAGACGCCCGCGCTTTTGCGAGCGCAGCGGCCCGTTGTCAATGGAGCGACGCATCGGCGGCTTCCGCGAGGTCGATAGGCCGCAGCCGGCGTCGCTATCAGGCATGGCTTGCAGGACAAAACTTCGCTAGAGCGTGTCGTCATCTTTCGGATTCGCGTTTCGCGCGCGGGGAGAATGTTCATGACGGAAAATCGCAGCACGATCCTCGCTGCCGCGCTCATTCTCCTGGGTTTCGGGCTGTTTGCCTATTTCCTGCCGCGCATCATGCTCGCGGCGATGGAGATTTCGCCCTGGGCCGCGGGAGCGGTTGTCGTCATTTTCATCTTCGCGCTGTTCGGCATTTTCTGGCTGCGCGGCCGCAGCCGGCATTGACGGTCAGACGGCGAGGCTCGCTGCCAGCAGAGCGAGGCCGAGCAGGAACACCATAGCCGCGCCGCCGATCTCTATGGCCGCGTGGATGCGGTTGCCGGTTCGTCCGTCCCCCGCAAAGGCAACGGCGACATTCTTCGCGCTCACCGCCAGCGTGGCCAGCAAGGAAACCGTGATCGCGGTGCCAAGGCCCATCGCCATCACCGAGACGATGCCGCCCGCCCAAAGGCCGTTGAGGAAAGCGAAGGACAGCACAATCAGTGCGCCGGTACAGGGGCGCAGGCCGACCGAGGCGACAGCCGCCCATGCCGTGCGCCAGTCGAAATGCCTGCCGCCAAGCAGGGCCGGATCCGGCGCGTGGGAGTGGCCGCATTCCTCGCACACATCACCGGCAGCATGATGATGGTGCGCATGGTCGTGACGGTCATGCGCACGGTGGTGGCCGTGGTCATGGTGGTGATGATGCTCGTGATGCGAATGGCCGTGATTATGGGCGGAGGAGAGGCTGAGCGCGGGCTTGCCCCAGACAAGGCTTCGCAGCCAGGGGCCGATCTTGCGCCACAGCAGCCATGCGCCGAACGCGGTCACAAGCACGTAGCTCGCGATTTCGAGAAAGCGCGTGGCGTTGGTCATCGAGATCGCCGTCCCGCGCAGCACGAAATATACCGCTCCCATGACGAGGATCGCCATCAGCGATTGCAGCAGGGCGGAAACGAAGGAAAGTAATATGCCCCGGCGCAGCGCCACCTCATTGGCGAGCATGTAGGATGAGATGACCGCCTTGCCGTGGCCCGGCCCCGCTGCGTGGAAAACGCCATAGGCGAAGGACAGGCCGATGAGCAGCCAGAGGCCGGAACCGCCGTCGCGCATCGACTTCAGGGCGCCGGTCAGCGCGCGGTAGAAACCCTGCTGTTCCGCGTTGATCCAGTTGAGCAGGCCGCCGAACATCCCGGCCGAGGGCAGCATTGCCTCGTTGGCGCCGATGCCGAGCGAGCTTTGCGCATGGGCATGACCGAGGAAATGTGTCGCCACATAGGCTATTGCGAGCAGCGCGAAGACGATGCGGACGCTTGTCTTTTTCATCGGGTCACCCCTGTGCGGGACATGTCAGCTCGAGGCGGGTGGCAAAGAGCTTGCTGTAGTCGTTGCCGGTCGGATCGTTGAAGAAGGCGTCGGTCAGGGTCTGCTGGTTCTGCGCGATCGCCTCGTCCGGGTCCGGGCGGACGACGGCGCGGGCGCAGCTCGACGGCATGCCATCCACCATCATCATGTCGTCCTCCACGAAATCTATCGCCGTGTAGAAGGTCGGATCGTAGATGCCGAACTCGACCTTGCCCGAAAGCGCCAGCTTCTCCGCAGGCTCGGACTGGAACATGATGGTGAGCTGCTGGTCCTCGTATATCGCGACGAGATCGGACGGCGGTTTCATCTTCACGTCCTTGCCGTCATGCGTCACCAGCTGGAAATAGCCGTATTCGGCAAGCGATTCGTAGACCGTCCTTGAGACGTCCTTCAGCTCGGCGTCGTCGAGCTGAAGGTCCTTGTTCTTGTCGAACTCGAACAGGACCGTGGACGAGAACAGGTCGTCGAAACGCCAGACATGGCCCAGCGACTTCACTGTCCGGTCGGAACTCACCACGACCTCCAGCGAAGCGTCGGCAAAGACATGCGGATGAGCCACCGCGATGGCGGGGAGGGCGATGCAAAGCCCTGCGCAGAGCGTGGCCGTCCGTTTCAGCCTGCCAGAAAGAATCACTATGGCCTCGTCCCAAGGAAGCTGCGTCAAAGCATGGGCAAAATCGGGGCGGAATTGGGACCGCTTCCGAATTATGCCACGCCCCGCGATTTAAACCACTGGGCGAGGAAGTCCACGAAAACCCGGACCTTGCCGGGAAGATAGCGCCTGTGCGGATAGACGGCATAGATGCCGCCGCCGCGCGGTACCCAATCATGCAACACCGGCACGAGCTGCCCGGCGTCGATGGCCGGCTGCGCGATGAAATCGGGCAGGGGCGCGAAGCCTAGCCCCGCCACGGCCGCCGCACGGGTGGAGAGCGGGCTGTTCACTTCCATCGGCCCGGATACGGAAACGCTCATCATCTCACCATCGGGCTTGACGAAGGGCCAGTTGGAAAGCCAGCGACCGTTCGTGTCGATAATGCAGGGCATCTTCGCGAGATCCTGCGGCTGCCGGGGCGTTCCATATTGTGCGATCAGGGCGGGCGAGGCACAGATGCTCAGCGAGAAGGGCGCCAGCCTGCGCGCGATCAGGGAGGAGTTTTCGAGCCGCGAGATACGGATGGCGAGGTCGAAACCTTCTTCGACCAGATCGACGAAGCGGTCGTCGAGATGAATCTCCAGCACAATCTCGGGATATTCCTTGGCGAAGTCGATCAGCGATTCGCCGATGGGCGCGTCGGCGAAGGTGCGCGGCGCGGACAGCTTGATGCGCCCCTTCACGTCGCCCGAGGAGTCGCGGACCGCATCCGCGAGGCTGTCTATATCGCGCACGATCTCCTGCGCGCGCTTGTAATAGGTGTGGCCGGCCTCGGTCAGCGAGAATTGCCGCGTGGTGCGGTTGAGCAGCAGCGCGCCAAGCTCGTCTTCCAGCTCCCGTACATATTTGGACAGCAGCGCCTTGGAACGGCCGATCTTGCGGGCAGCGGCAGAGAATCCCTCGGCCTCGACCACCTCGATGAAGGCGCGCATCCGCGTGAGCGTGTCCATTCTTATGCCTTTCCGGTAGCGGCAAGAATTTCGCCCGCGAGCCGGATCAGCGCCATGTCGCTGCCGGCCGGGCCGAGCAGGGATATGCCGAACGGCGCATTTTCGACCTGCCCCAAAGGCACGGTGATTTGCGGAAAGCCGGATAATCCCGCAAGGCAGAGCAGCTTCATGGCGCGATCGCGGTAGGCGAGCAGCGATTCGGCCGCGGCTGCTTTCAGGGGCGCCGGGCCGGGCACGGTGGGGAGGATCAGCACTCCGTCCTCGCCGAGGCGTTCCGCCAGTTCGCCGCGCAGCACTTCCCGCCGCGCTTCCGCCTCAGCCGCCATTTCGGCGGTGACGGTGGAGGCAAATGCAAAACGCTCCTTTACGCCGGGACCGAGCTTGCGGTCCCTGACGGAAAGCCAAGCACCATGCGCCGCCCAAGCCTCTCGGCCCTGAATGACGCGGAATGCCTGATACAGCTCGTCGGCGGAGTGTGTGAGCGCCGCAGCCTCGCGCGGCTCGCCCAGCACGTCCGCCACCTGATCCTCGATGCGCCGGTATTCCCGCCGCGCTTCCTCGGAAAGAAGCCCCTCCAGCGCGGCAAGCCGCAAAGGCTGCCGCAAGGCGATGCGCGGATCAGGCAGCAGCAATCTGCCCACCGTCTCGTAAGTCGCGATATCCCTGGCGAACCAGCCGAACGTATCCAGCGAGGGAGCGAGCGGCATCGCTCCGGCAAGCGATATGGCGCCATGCGTCGTCCTGAGTCCGACCAGACCGCAGAAGCTGGCAGGCGCGCGGATCGAGCCGCCCGTATCGGACCCGGCAGCGATATCGACGAGGCCGCCAGCCACGGCGGCTGCCGAGCCGGAGGACGATCCGCCGGTCACGCGGTCGGGCGCGGCGGGATTGATAGGCTCCGGGAAATGCGCGTTCTGTCCCATGAGGGAAAATGTAAGTTCGTCCGTCTGCGCGCGTCCTGCGAATCGCGCGCCGGCCTGAAGCAGCGCCAGAATTGCGGGCGCGGTGATCACGGCCGGGCTGGCGTCGTCGAGCTTTTGCGGATTGCCGCCCCCGGTGCGCTGGCCCGCAATGTCGAATATATCCTTCACCGCCAGCGAAAGCCCGGCCAGCGGTCCGGCTTGCGCGTTTCCAGGGGCGGGTTCGTCGCGGTTCAGAAGGGCGTTCAGCCGGTCGGCGGCTGCGAGCATCGTTCACCTCCGTTCAACAGTCGCGGCAGCTTCGTTCAACACAGGATTTTTTTCAACCTGCCGCGAATTTTTCGTTGATTGTGACAGGGCTTATCCATATATCGCGCTTGCCCAAAGTCGCACGTGCCTGTGGGTGTCCGCCGTCCCCTCGTCTGGTGAGGGAAACGGTATGGTACCTGGAACTAACCCCTCCAGTCGGTCTCGCGGCCAACCGCCATGACCGAGGACATCTTGAAGCAACGACGGTGCGGGCCTTTCTGGTTCTCTTCCGGTCGTCCAAAGACCGGGGTTACTGAAGAGGCACACCATCATTGCCGGCAGTGCGGTTGGGGTTCCCCATCCAAGCCAAGGCAGACAAAGCGAGTAATCGCCGCAAGGCGGAGGCTCATCGCCGCGTGACGCGCGTTTCAAGGTCCGGTGACCTCCACCGGCTGGACCCTGCAACGTCGCATCGCGCCCTTTGTCCACAGCGGGTCCGTGGCCGAGCGCCGAAGGCCCGCAGCCTGAGCGAAGCGGCCTTGCCGCAGTTGGAGAGACCCTATGGCCACCCAGCGTATCCTCGATTTCCTCGCCACCCGACGCCCGAGCGGTCCCTGCCTCGTGGTTGACCTCGACGTCGTGCGCGACAATTTCCATGCCTTCGAGAAAGCCCTGCCCGACTCGAGGATCTACTATGCCGTGAAGGCCAACCCCGCGCCGGAGATCCTGCGCCTGCTGGCTTCGCTCGGCTCATCCTTCGACACCGCTTCGGTCGCCGAGATCGAGATGGCGATGGATGCCGGCGCGCCGGCCGAGCGCATCAGCTTCGGCAACACGATCAAGAAGGAGCGCGACATCGCGCGCGCCTACGAACTCGGTATCCGCCTGTTCGCCGTGGATAGCGTCGAGGAGGTCGAAAAGATCGCCCGCGTCGCGCCCGCCTCGAAGGTGTTCTGCCGCGTGCTGACCGATGGCGAGGGTGCCGAATGGCCGCTGTCGCGCAAGTTCGGCTGCGTTCCGGCGATGGCGGTAGACGTGCTGCGCCATGCGCACCGCCTCGGACTGCAAGCCTATGGCGTGTCGTTCCATGTCGGCTCGCAGCAGACCGACCTGAAGGCCTGGGACAAGGCGCTCGGTGACGCCAGGGCCGTGTTCTCCGCTCTGGCCGAGAAGGGCATCCTGCTCAAGATGGTCAATATGGGCGGGGGCTTCCCGACCCGCTACCTGAAGGACGTGCCCTCCGCGCAGGCCTATGGACAGGCGATCTTCGGCGCGCTGCGCAAGCATTTCGGCAACCGCATCCCGGAAACCATCATCGAGCCGGGCCGCGGCATGGTCGGCAACGCCGGCGTCATCAAGTCGGAAGTCGTGCTGATCTCGAAGAAGGCCGACAACGACAATGTGCGCTGGGTGTTCCTCGATATCGGCAAGTTCGGCGGCCTCGCCGAGACGATGGACGAGGCGATCCGCTATCCGATCGTGACCGAGCGGGACAGCGACGAGAAGGGCGCCTGCGTGCTGGCCGGACCGACCTGCGATTCGGCCGACGTCATGTATGAAAAGACGCCGTATCCGTTGCCGCTGTCGCTGACCATCGGCGACGAGGTGCTGATCGAGGGAACGGGCGCGTATACGACCACTTACGCCTCGGTCGCCTTCAACGGCTTCGAGCCTCTCCGATCCTATGTGATCTGACAGCGCGCAGCCGCTGTCGGACAATCCGCCGCCCGCCCCGTGCGGGCGACGGGTTCGCTCGTGGATACTCATCTCCGTATCGTGTGATCACTTGAATGAACGCCATCGCACTCCCATCTGAGGGCTTCACCGCTTCCCCCTCATCCGGCTTCCCGCTCCACCTTCTCCCCATCGGGGAAAAGGGTTCGGCGGCGGCGCCTGCGCCCTCCCTCGTCCAATGGACAGAGGCTGGCTCGCGCGGCGTGCCGGATGAGGGGGCAGTCGCTTTTGCCGTCACCGCAGAATCCGCCGCCGACATTGCCGCGCGCGAGGCGCTGCTCGACCGTGCCATGAGGCCGGGCCGCAAGCGCAAATCCTCCGAGAAGCTGCGGCGCGGGCGGCTGCCTTCCGCCGGCCTGGCCTTCTGCGCGCGCGACGAATCAGGCACGCTGATCGGTACGGTGCGGCTCTGGGATGTGACGGCGGGCGATGGCGGACCGGCTGCGCTTTTGCTCGGCCCGCTCGCCGTCGATCCCTCCATCAAGTCGAAGGGCGTAGGCTCGGCGCTGATGCGCCATGCCATCGCGGAGGCCGCACGCCTCGGCCACCGGGCCATATTGCTGGTGGGCGATGCACCCTACTATGCCCGTTTCGGGTTCGATGCGGACAAGACTGGAAACCTCGCCATGCCCGGTCCCTTCGAGCGGAGCCGCTTCCTTGCGCTGGAGCTTCAGCCGGGCGCGCTCGACGGCGCCGCGGGCGTGCTGAAGGCATCGGGACGGAAGGCACGGCCCGAGCAGCTCAGGCGGGCGGCATGAGGGACGGGGCGTTGCCGCCCCGTCGCCGGATCAAAGCACCTGGCTGAGCTGCATGGCGACCGACATGTCGCCTTCGACCTTGATCTTGCCCTGCATGAAGGCGGCAGTGGGGCTCAATTCCCCGGCCATCAGCGATTCGAGATCGTCCTTGGAGAGGCTGACCGTGCAATCGGCAGGGGCATCGGCCGTGGAAACGGAAGCGCCGTCCACGACGATGACGCCGTCGCCGCCAAGGTCGAGCTTCACCGAGCTTGCGAAGCCTGAGCCATCCGCGCGCGCGGCGATCTTGTCGGCGATTTCCTGGAGGGTCATTGTCGTCTCCTGCATGCGAGGCGGATAAGGCGGCGGCATTGTCGCCAATACCGGCAATTTGCAGAGGATTGACCTTTACGTCAATGTCATCCGTAGCTGGGGCCGGATTTGCCGGTTCACCCACCTCGTCAGTTGTGCTCGATGATGTCCGGGCCGGGATCGCTCGAAAGGCGGCGGCGAACGGTATTGTCCCGGATCTCGTTCTTGGACAGGAAGTCGATCTGCTCGATGAATATATCGTGGACGAAGCCCGGATCGCCCACGCGAGCGTTGATGCTGTCGCGGATGCCGTTGCGGAGCGCATCGAGGTCGATATTGGTGCGGTCGGTGAAGTCGATCTGCGGGTTCGCGTAGAGATAGCTGTAAACCTGATCCATCAGCAGCGCCTCCGGCGGGGCGGCCAGCCGCGCCAGCTTGGCGGGCTCGACGGTGTAGACAAGCCGGGCAAGGAAATAGCCGTAGATCTGCCCTTCGTTCATCATGGGAACGGAGACGATGCCGCTCCTGATATAGTCCAGCCCGCTGAACAGGGTGGGCGTGGGAACCGCTTCGCTGCGTCCCTGGGCGCTCTGAAACGAGTAGAGCACCGAGCCGACGGTTACGGCTGCTATCCAGATGGCCGCGGCGGCGAAGCGGATCACGATGTCAGGCCCGTGCGGCGGGGTTGGCGGAATAGGTGCCGTCGGCCTCGGCGTGCTGGATGGCATCGCGCAACATGCCGGCGACTTCCTTCACCGCGTTCAAATGGGCGAGGATCGCCATCTCGTTGATTTCCAGCTTCTCGCGCAGCCGGAACAGGCCGCTGCGCTGGTCCTCGTCCAGATCTTCCGGGGAAAGGCCCTTCATTGCGCGGTTGAGCTCATAGAGATAGCGGCTCTTGCGCGCGTTCGACGCCTTGATGTCGAAACCGATATCGGTGCGGATCGCCACCGTCTCTGCATCTACCGTCTGCTCGATGCGGCCGATGATGCCGGTCAGGTTTCCGACGCGGCCGCGCACGGGCTTTTCGGAGCCTGCCGCGTTTTGCTGCACGAGAAGGGACTGATTGGTCATTCATTGTCTCCCGACGGATTTCAGCCCTTGGCGGGGCCTGTCTTTTCTGAAGCCGCACCGTCATCCCCAATGACGGAGCGAGCCATGTTTCTCTGCAGTTCCTGAACCAGAGCGGTTGAAAGCGATTGCTGTATGTCGACCTCGGCGCGGGCCGAGCCGTCATTGATGCCGGCGAGCGGCACCTTGCGGTCGCCATCCTTGTAGTGGTCCGCAAGCAGCCGGCTGGCTATGCCGATGCCGCCGCGCTCCGACATCACGTCGCCGAGTTGCTGCGCGAGCAGGGATTTCCACATCTCCCCGGCCATGCCGTCGCCATAGACCGTACCGGCTTCCTCCGGCAGCATGGACTGGATGAAGGTCCCGAGCACCATCGCCTCGAACTTCGCGTAGGGCGTTTGTTGCGGTGGCGCCTTCGGCGCGGCGCGCGTGGCGTCGGCGGCAAGCTGCGGGGCGGCGAACGGCCCGGACTCCGCGAGTCGTTCCGCTTCGTTGGCCCGCAACTTCGCCCGGGCGCTTTCCACAGCACCGGGATCGGCGGCACGCAGCACGTCCATCACAATGTCGCCGGGGGGAGAAATAGCCAATTCGCCGACTCCGCTTCGTAAGCTGACCGAATTTGCCAAAACAAGCTTGTGGCAGGCTTACTTGGCCGGCTTCGCGCCGCCCCGGTCCAGAAGATCGAGCAGGTCACGCTCACCGCTCTGGCGGTCGGCGTGGCGCGACGCCAGCCGGTGAGCCTCCTCCACGATCCTTGCGCGCAGGGTCGCGGTGGTCAACCGTTCCGCCTCGGCGCCGGCGGCATCGAGGCTGGCATCGCGGACGATCACGGCATCGCTGATGCGCTTGTGGTAGATTTCCGGGAAAAGCGCGGACAGCGAATCCGCCTCGTCGAATTTCGCGGCAAGCTCCTCTGCCTCACGCCCCGCCGCTCCTGCCTTCGCGAGGAGGGCGGCGCGGCGGTTCTCATGCAGCGCCTTGAGCTGGTTCTGGAGTTTCACCAGCTTGGCGAGGCGTCTGGCGTGTTCGTCGCTCATGGCTACCTGCCGATGGTGACGGCATAGAAGCCGTCTGCGAAGAGGGAGATCATCGTGCCGATGGAGAAATAGGCTAGGATCAGCGCGCCGGCGATCACGAAGGGCATGGAGATGAAGTAGACGGGTATCTGCGGCGCGAGCTTGTTGACGAAGCCCGTCGCCAGGTTGACGAGGATAGCATAGGCGATGAAGGGGCTTCCCAGCCGCAGGACCACCATGAAGGCTTCCGACAGGGTGTCGGTGAGGTCGGTCAGCGCACCCTGCATGTCGAAAATGCCGCGCACCGGCGCGAAGTCATAGGATTGCACCAATGCGAACACGATCTGGTGGTGGAAATCGAAGATGAAAAGCAGCAGCAGCGCCGACAGCGATATGATGGCTGCGAGAGGCGCCTGCGGGTCCTGTTCCTCTATGCCGGGGCCGGGAGTCCCGCCGAAGCCGCTCAGCATGGCGATGGCCGCGCCGATGAATTGCAGGGCGAGCACGTAGAAGCGGGCCATCAGGCCGATCAGCGCGCCGATGAGGATTTCCGAGGCGATGAGTGGGACGAGGATGGCCGGGCGGCGGTCCACGACCGGGATGATTCTGTCCCACAGATGGGCGAGCAGCGCGAATGTCACCGCGGCGGCTACAAACAGCCGGATATTCATGGGTACGCGCACGCTCGACAGTCCCGGCATCAGCATGAAGCAGGAGCCGATCCGGCAGAAGGCCACAAAGGCCGCGAGGACCGGAATCTCAATCATGCGCGCAGGCTCGACGTCTCACGAGATGGAGCCGATCACCTTGATCTCAACGCCCTTGGCGATCTCGACATGCGACAGCACCGGCAGGGTCGGGAACAGGCGCTCGACGATCATGCGCACATAGGGGCGCGCGTCCGGCGCGGTGACGAGGGCGAAGCGTTCGCCTGCGTCGAGATGGGCGCGGATGACCTTGGAGGCTTCCTGACCGAACTCCTCCAGCTGGCGCGGGTCGATGTCGAATTCGCGAATCTCGCCCTTGGGGTCGCGCTTGAGGCTCTGGTGGAAGGCCAGATCCCAGCGGTTGCCGAGCCGAAGCACCTTGAGCATGGCCGCTTCCGTTAGGTCGCCGCATATCTGCTGCGCCATGCGGACGCGGACATGCTCCACGATCTGCTCGGTGCGGCGCACATGCGGTGCGATCTCAGCGATGGCCTCGATGATGAGGTGGAGATTGCGGATGGAGACGCGCTCGGCCAGAAGCAGCTTCAGCACGGCCTGGAAACCCGGATAGGAGATATGCGAGGTGCATATCTCGTCCGAGAGCTTCTTGTATTCCAGGTCCAGCCGCTCGATCAGCGCCTTCATGTCCTTGTAGGACAGAAGCTGCGGCAGGTTGTTGCGGATCACTTCGGAAAGGTGAGTGAGCAGCACCGACATGTTGTCTGCGAAGGCGAACTGCTCGCGCTTGAGGTCTTCCGCGAACATTTCCGGCACCGAATAGGCGCGCATGCCGAAGGCCGGCTCGCGCACCTCCTCGCCGGGCATCTCGGGCAGCTTGCCGGTGCCGAGCAGCACCATCAGCTCGCCGACGCGCATCTGGTATTCCGCGACGACGGTGCCGTGAATCTTGATCTGGTAGCTTTTGGGCGGGATGCCGAAATCGTCGGTGAGCCGCACCTCGGGCACGACGAAGCCATATTGGGTGGCGAACTTCTTGCGCATCTTGCCCATGCGGAAGGCGAGTTCCTGATGCGACGCGAGCAGCTTGGTCGAAAGCTGCTTGCCGATCAGAAGCTCGATCTCCGCCGTCTTGAGCGAATGCTTGATCGAGTTCTTCTCTTCCTCCTCCTTCATCTGCGCGGCTTCTTCCTTTACCGCCGCCGCCTCCGCAGCTTCCCGGTTCTGGCGCAAGGGGAGGATGTAGGCGATGGACGACATGAGCCCGGCCAGAAGGAAGAAGGGCAAGGCAGGCAGGCCCGGCATCAGGCCGAGAAGGGCGAGCAGCAGCGCCGCCACCATCAGCGCGCGCGGATAGGCGCCAAGCTGGCCGAACACGGCCTGGTCGGCCGAGCCGCGCGTCCCGCCCTTGGAGACGAGCAGGCCGGCGGCAAGCGAGACGATGAGCGCCGGAATCTGGGTGACGAGGCCGTCGCCCACCGACAGCTTGACGAATACGTCGGCTGCCTCGCCGATTTCCATGCCGTGGCGCGCATAGCCGATGGCGATGCCGCCGACGATGTTGACGGCGGTGATGATGAGGCCGGCTATGGCGTCGCCGCGCACGAATTTCGAGGCGCCGTCCATCGAGCCGAAGAAGGAGCTTTCCTCCTCCAGTTCGCGGCGGCGAAGCTGCGCCTCCTTCTCGTCGATCATGCCTGCCGACAGGTCGGCGTCGATCGACATCTGCTTGCCGGGAATGGCGTCGAGGGTGAAGCGCGCACCTACCTCCGCGATGCGGGTCGCGCCCTTCGTGATGACGATGAAGTTCACCACGATGAGGATGATGAAGACGATGAGGCCGATGACGAAATCGCCGCCCATGACCAGTTGCGAGAAGCCGCCGATCACGTAGCCCGCCGCGTTGGTGCCGTCATGGCCATGCGACAGGATGGTGCGTGTCGTCGCGATGTTGAGCGACAGGCGCAGCATCGTGACGATGAGCAGCACGGTCGGAAAGGAGGAGAAATCGAGCGGTCTTTGTATCCACAGCGCGACCATCAGGATGAGCACGGACAGCGCGATGGACACGGCGAGGCCCATGTCGATCAGGAAGGCGGGTATGGGCAGGAACAGGATCGCCAGAATGACGAGGATGCCGACCGCGAAGAAGATGTCGCGCCCGCTCTTGCCGGGCGTCCGCAACGCCATTGTGTCCGTCATCGCCATATGCATATCCGTCCCGTTGCGGCCTGCATACGATGCGGGCCGTGCGGTCAGGCTAGACGGTCAAGCTTGCGCGAGGGTGTGCGGCCGGCGGCGTCAGAAGCCGCTTTCGATGCGCTGGAAAATCACGGTGGTGAAGGCGTTCACCTGCCCGCCGACGAAAGGTCCGGTAAAGGCGATGACGAGCAGGATCGCGACGATCTTCGGCACGAAAGTCAGGGTGATTTCCTGAATCTGGGTCAGGGCCTGCACGAGCGCGATGGCGACGCCCACGATCATCGCCACCGCCACTGCGGGACCGGAGGCGGTGAGCACGGTCCAGATGGCGAACTGGACGATATCGAGGGCGTCTGCCTCGTTCATCAGCTGATGCGGATGCCCGGAACGACCGGCAGCTCGGTGCCGTCCTGGAGAATGGCGATCAGTCCGTTGCTGGTCAGCATAACCTCATCGACGATGCCCGACGTCTCGCCGTCGGCCGAGGTGATGGTGCGTCCGAGGAGGGCGTCGGCCTGGGCCATGGAGGAGGATTGCAGCATCTGCTCGAGCTTGCTGTTGATCTGCACCGATTGCTCGACCTGCGAGAAGGATGCGAGCTGGGCGACATATTGCGTCGAGTCCATCGGTGCCGTCGGGTCCTGGTTCTTCATCTCGGCGACGAGAAGGCGCAGGAAGGACTGATAGTCCACGCTGCTGGAAGGCTGGTTCGCCTGCTGCGTGGACGGTGTGCTGCCGGCGGTTGTCTGGCTGACATACATGGCTCAGGCTCCCAAGGCCCTGGCGAGGCCGGTTTCGTGGAGATCGGAGGGCGTCTTGTTCATGATCGAGGCTTCGAGATCGTAGAGGGCGCGTATCGCCTTCAGTGCCTCGTAAAGCTGATCCTCCCGCACCATCTGGTCGATGCGCTTGAGGCTCGCCAGCATGTGGCGGTCGCAGAAGCATGACAAAAGCAGCGGCAGGGAACGGCCGAACATTTCGCGCGCGGCCTCCGCCCCGTCGGGGTTGATCAGCATGATCTGGACCACGAAATAGAGCTGCCGCAGCGGCGTGTCGGCATCTTCCGCCTGCAACACGTGGTTTTCGAGCAGGAAATGAACGTCGTTCAGGAATTCGAGTGCGACCTTGCGGTCGGCGCGGATCACCGCGCCGTTGACATAGATCTTCTCGTTGGCCTTCAGGGTTATCTTCAAGTTCCGCTCACTGGATGCCGTCGCGGATGATCTGGGAGACCTCGATCAATCCGTCGAAATTCTCGGACCGGCCCTGCCGGATCTCCTCGGCCTCGCGCAGCAGCCACAGGCCGATGGAAATGAGGTTGGCACGCAACTCGCCCGGCAGCTCGTTCTCGGCGCTCCCCAGGTCCTCGATCAGCGAGGTCCAGATGCGGTTGAGAAAGTGGAGCGCCTCGACGGCCTGCACGGACTTCGCGCCGGAATCGCGCGCTGCCGTGAGCATGTCGATCGAGCGGCTGAGAAGCTGCTTTTCCCGGTCGCGGGCGTCGGCCACGGAGTCGGTTTGCACTTCGGCGTAGGAGAACTGGTACATCTCGGGTCGCGATCTCTGCTGGCTGGCGTGAATTAGGTTCGGGTTCAGGGCAGATACCTGACGAGGCTGAGCTGCCGCATGCGCGAGGTAAGCGTGTAGGACGTCTCGATCTGCGCCAGCATCAAGGAGATGCGGCTCGACGCCTCGTAGGGATCGACGCCAACCATGTCGGATGTCTTGCCCTTGAAGATATCGACCTGCATGCCGAGCCGCTCGTTGGCGCTTTTGACGCGTTGCTCGATGATACCGACCTGGGCCTGCGTCTGGGCGAGGTCGGAGACGGCCTGGCCGACGACGCCGCCTGCAAAGTCGGTAGTCGCATTGCGTGCCGCAACGTTGAGCTCGCCGCCGAAGAATACGTCCACCACCGCCGCGCTCATCGCAAGTCTCCGCACCCCGTCCGCGTTGGCGCTGACGGAGGCCTGCGTCGTATCGGTCAGCGTGATGCGGCTGGTGATCGTCTCGTCGGAAGCGTTGGACCAGTTGGCCTTCCACTCCGCGCCCATGAATTGCGGCTCGATGACGTCGGTCAGGAACTGGGTCATGGCGTCCGCGCCGACATCCGCCGCCTGCGGATCGGTGAGGGCGAAGCCGAAATGGTCCTCGAACGCCTGCTCCATCGCGGCGCGGGCGGTTGAGCCGGGCGCCATGAAATCATTGATCGGGCGAACGTCGGTGTTGACGCCGGCGAAGATATTCTCGCCGTTGACGTTGGTGTTGAGCACGCCGATCATCGAGGTGATGGTGGTGCGCGCCTCGTCGCGAACGACCGTAGGGTCCACGCTCGATGCCGCCGTCATGTTGGACAGATATTTCTTGGCAAGCTCGGTGAGCGAATCCAGTCCCTTCTGCGTGGTGGAAAGGCGGGAGGAAACGACATTGTTGGTGTCGATGATCGTGCCCAGCCGGTCGATCTCGCGCTCCAGATAAACCGACTGCCCGGTGCGCGCACCGAGATGGAGGCCGGTATCCGCGACGCGCCCGGTGACGATCTCGGTTTCGGCCTTGACGAGTTCCGACTGCATCCGCGTGATCTGGTAGCGAACGGATTGGGAGACGGCGTAGGAGGAGATGAAAGAGGTTTTCATGGGTCTACCTTATCGCGTCCATCAGGGCGCCGAGCATAGCGTCCACGGTGCTCATGAGCCGGGCGGACGCCTGATAGCTGTGCTCCAGATCGAGAAGGAGCGTGAGTTCCTCGTCGATGTTGACGCCTGTCATGTTTGAAAGGGCTGCGTCGGTCCGCACATAGAGCGCGTTCTTGTTCTCGACGGCTCTCTGCGCCGATTGGCGGATGCCCTCGAACCAGCTGACGGATTCCTCCGAGTAGGTCACGACGCTGATCGTGCCCTGCAGGCCGGCGGCATTGTCGAAGGCGATGGGCGATTCCAGCCGCGTCTGGTAGTCGATCAGCAGGGAGGTGAAGCCCGCGCCGCCTTCCGTATTGCGGATGTAGTCGGCGCCGTTGGCGCCGCCATCCCGCAGCAGGTGGGGATTGCCGCCTGCCGTGGAGTCCATCGCGGCGTTGATGGAGATAAGCCCGGCAAGGCCATCGACCAGTACGCCATCTGCCGGAACGGCGGGCGCGCCGGGCCATGTGAACAGGCCGGCAGCGTCGGCCAGGATGCCGTCCGGGTCCTTTTCGGAAAAGGCCGCGATGAGACCGCGCGCTGTCTCGTCGAGCTGCGCCTGCATCCCGCCTGCCACGTCGTCGCGCATCTGGAGCATGGCGGCTAGCTTGCCCGAGGCGCTGGTGTTGCCGCCCGTGCCGGCGGGCAAGGGCACGCCGTCTATGCGTATCGGGTTGCCGTCAACTCCGGCCGAATGTCCAGCGACCGGATCGAACGTCACCGTGCGTGGCACCACATCGAACAGCATGGCGCCCGACGCCGTAACCAGCGCCATGTCGTTGGCCGCACGCGGCACCACCGACACCGGCACGAACTCCGAAATCTTCTTGAGCAACGCGTCGCGCTGGTCCAGCGCGTCGTTGACGTCGCGACCGGCCTGCGTACCGCTCACGATCTCGCGATTGACCTGCTCGAAATCCGAGAGGAGACTGTTCAGTTCGCCGACTGCGCCGAGAATCTGCCGGTCCATGTCCGAGCGGAAGGACTGGATGGCGGTGGTGCCGTTGTTCAGCGCCTTCACTACCTGCCTCGCGGCCTCGACAGCATTCTCCGCGATGCTGCCGTTCGAGGGCGAGGCGCTGTAGGATTGCAGCGCCTCCTGGAACTTCCCGATCAGGCGGGCCGGCGACGTGGCGTTGTCGCTGCCGTTGACGGCCAGATTGAGCGAATTCATCGCGCCAAGCATCGTGTCCTGCCCGACGACCGAGGACAGGGCCGCGAGGTTCTGGCGGAACAGCACCTCGCTCGTGGCGCGGCGGATCTGCGTGATGTGCGATCCGTTCATGGAGGTGACAATGGCTGCCGAGCGGCGCGCATAGTCCGGATTGTTCGCTTCGGAGATATTCCTCGAAACGATGCTCGTCTGGCGAGATGTGTTGAGCAGGGCCGTCTGGGCGATGCTCAGCGCGGTCGTCAGTGACATGTCAATCCGTTCCTGGGCCGCGAGGCGTCACGGCTACCTCTTGAGGTTCACGAGAAGGTCCATAAGGTCCGAGCCGGTCTGAAAGACCTTGGAATTTGCCGTATAGCTGCGCTGGGATTCGATCATCGTCGTCAGTTCGGTGGCGATGTCCACGTTTGAGCTTTCCAGCGCGCCGGAAACGATGCTGCCGAGCTGGCCTTCATTCGGGAAGCCGACGCGCACGGGACCGGAATCGGCGCTCTGGGCGTAGACGTTTCCAGGCAGGACCTGCAGCCGGTCGGGCGAGGGGACGGTCGCGAGCGGAACGCGGTAGAGCGCGCGGAACGTGCCGTCGTCATATTGCGCGTAAAGCGTGCCGTCCTGGCCGATCTCGATGGTTTCGATCGAGCTTGGCGGGTTGCCGTTGGCGCCTGCGTCGACGAGCATATAGTCCTCGGCGAGCTGGCTCATGCCGGACAGGTCGATCTCCAGTGTGGCTCCGCCCGGAACCGCCACGCTGATCGAGGTGTCGCTGCCGCTGGCGAGCTGGCCGTTGGCGGGATCGAATGTCAGCTCGATCGTCTCCAGCGCGCCGCCGGTGTAGGGGAAGCCGCCATTGGTGGACGCGGCGCGGTCGAAGATGGAGACTTCCCAGGTGTTGTCCGCGGTCTTGGTGAAATAGATATCGAGCATGCGCTCGCCGCCGAGGTTGTCATAAGCCACCAGCGAGCTCTTGGCCGTGAAGGTGGATGTGGTGCCGCTGTTGTCGGAAGGCAGGTTGCCCGCCGTCACGATCTGCGCGTCCCTCGGCAGGTTGGCCGAAAACAGGCCCTCTGTTGATGCCGTTGCCCGGAATGCGGTCTGGCGGATGATGACGGGTTCCAGCCCGGCGAAGCCGTTTGCGGTCGCGCTGGGCGTGCCGTCGGCGGCATCGTAGCCAAGCAGCTGGTAACCGGCGGCGTTGACCAGCCGGCCCTCGCCGTCCGGCACGAAATTGCCGGAGCGGGTCATGAACACCGATCCGCTGGCATCCTGGACGATGAAGAAGCCGTTGCCGCTGACGGCAAGATCCGTTGAGGACGTCGTGTATTGCAGCACGCCTTCCGAAGAAATCGCGGTCTGCACCGCCGACTTGACGCCACCGGACACATAGGACGAGCCCGAGTTGGGGATCACCAGCGTGGAGAACTCCGCCCGCGATCGCTTGTAGCCGGTGGTGCTCGAATTGGCGATGTTGTCGGCCACCGTGGCCAGGCGGGTCGCCTGAGCATTCATGCCGGATACGCCGGTCCGCATCATGCCGTAGAGGCTCATCGCAAATTCTCCTCAGTTTCCGTGCTTTGGTTGTGAGGCTAGTGCGGCTGACTTGCGCGAGGCTGTAGCCCCGTCACGCCTGGCGTCAGACGATCAGGCGGTAACCGAGGAAACGTTTGGAATCGATCGGGTCGAAGCCCAGCCGCTCGCGCAGCTTCTTGCGAAGCTTGCTGATGTGGCTCTCGACCACGTTCTCCTCGACCTCTTCGTCAAAAATGCCGTAGATCGCGTTGAAAACCTGCGTCTTCGTGACCCGCCGGCCACTATTGTCGGCCAGATATTCGAGGATGCGCCGCTCGCGGCGCGGGAGGGGCAACGGTTCTCCGTCTATCTCGGGATCGCGCCCGTCGGAGAAGATGCGCATCTTGCCGATCTCGGTAAATGCCGCCTGCTCGCGCGCCCTGCTGCGTATGGCCGAGATGCGCGCCAGTATCTCGCGGATGTGGACCGGCTTGCGCACCACATCGTCGACGCCGGCCTCGAAAAGCCGCAGCGTGTTGTCGAGGGAGTTCTGTTCGCTGAGCGCGATGACCGGAGCGCCGGTGCGATCGCGTATCTGGCGCGGTGAAACCGCTGCCGCGTCGCACTCTCCGAGCAGGAAAGCATCGACGGCTTTGAGGTCGTCCTCGGCCGCGCTGTTCACCCACTCGTCGAATTCTGCTGTCTTGAACCCCGCGCTGGCAACGCCCTCGCGACCAAAAAGAGAATGATACCCCTGCTTAACGAGCTCACGCTCGTCCACGATAACTATCATCGGCCCCGCCTTCCGAATCAGTTTGATATGTGTACGCAGGAAGGCGTAGCCGCTGCGGGGAATCGCGTAAAACACCTATTTATTGGGGGTATTTTTTAGGGAGTCGCGCGCACGTCATGCGCGCATGCCGAATCCTTCCGCACGCAGCTCCGGCGCTGCACCAAAAGGCGAAAATTCGATCAGGAGTTGCAGAATTTGCTCGCCGCCGCCGTCCAGCTGCCGAAGCCGGTTGCAACCAGATTGGCGATGACCTTGCATACATAGCGTTTCTGCGCGGGGTCATTGTCCGGCCCTGCATGGTAGCGCGCGACCGCCATCGACCAGGATTCGTGCCTGCCCCGAAGGTCGCGCAGGAAGCGGGCAGCATAGTCAACGTTGCGCGCGGGATCGAGCATATCGCCGACGTCACGGAACGCCTTCGCATGGTAGTGATGGTTGATCTGCATGCAGCCCAGGTCGATGAGCGTGGCTCCGCTTCGCCGTGCCCGTTCGAATTCTTCTATCGCTTTCGCCCGCGTCGCGGGAAAGACCGCACGCCCCTCGATATTGAGCGCGTAGGGATGAAGGCTGCCCTTGCGGCCCGTTTCGGCAAGGCCGACAGCATAGAGAATCCCCGCGGGTATGCCGTATTTATGCGCCGCCTGAAGAATATGGGCCTCGCATGTCCTCGGTCCAGGCATTGCCGAAGGCGGGGCAGCCCGCCCGTCAGATATAGACGCCGCCGCGAGTGTTGCGGCGATCATGCCCGCCGCCATCCTGCCCGCTGCCTCGACCTTCGCCATTCTGCCTCTCCGAGCCGCCGCGCTGCTGCTGATGCTCGGCGTCACGCGCGCCGCCGTCGGGAGCCGTGAAGCTGCCTTCGCGGCCACCCGCGCCTTGCACCGCTGCGCTGCCGGCGCCTGTTGCCTGCTGTACCGTCACGCGATCCACCTCGAATCCCATGCCTCGCAGCGCCTTGACGATGGAATCGCCGTCGCTGTGCAGACGCCTTCGCGCTTCAGGGTTTTCCACCTGCAGTTCAATCGAGAGTTGAGCGCCCGTCGCCGTGAGCTTCGCTGTAACGGTGCCAAGTTCGGCGGGATGCAACTGGATTTTCAGGGTATGGACAGTGTTGTTGCCGGAGGTTTCGCGCGGTAGTGCCCCGGCCAATGTCTCGCGGCTCGATGCTTCCATCGCCGGCTCGCCACCGAGAGAAGCCACAAGGGCCTGTCCGGTCGCGGATATAGCGGGCGCCGGAATAGTCTGCGCGGCCAGCACGTTTACCCGGACAGCTGGCTGTTCGGTCGAGGAAGCGGCCTCCATGCGCGCCGGCTGCCGCCGCTGGCCATCGTCACGCCGGAAGGTGCCGCCTTCGGCACCGGAAAGCGGAGCGTCTGCCGAAAGCAGGCGCCCGAGTTCAGCTGTAGCTTCGCCATCCATTGCGCTCGAAGCCGGCGCGGCATCCGGCGCTTTTGCCCGCGCTTGCATTGTTTCAGGCGGATTGGAGGAACGCGCCGGTTCCCGCATGGCGGTGAGCGGGGAAGCGGGGCCGATTTGTGGCGCAGGCTCATCCTGCGGCGGCGCGGCATCCGCTTCCGGTTTGGAGAGCGTTCTGTTTTCCGACTGGCGGGGCGGGGAAGGGCGCGGCTTGTCGGTGTTCGGCCCGGACATTCCAGGCGTTTTCGTATCCGTGTCCGCCTTTCTGACGTCGGCTTCAGCCGCAGTTGCCTCCAATGACAATGCTTCCGGTGCCTTCTCGCCGTCCGGCACCGCCTTTTCCGTCTCGCGCAGCGGCGTGGGCGCGAGCATCGGCATCATGCCGGTATCGGCGTTTTCGTTGGTGTCCTTCCCAGCCTCGTTATCATCGCCATTCTTCTCGTGCAGCTTCAGCCTTGCGCGGTCTAGCACGCTGACGCCGCGCTCCTCGGTCTTAACCCCGGAGCCGGTCTTGCCACGTTCCTTCGCAGAAGGGCGCTCCTCGCCGAGAATCGCGTCGAAAGCCCGTCCATCCTGTCCGGCCTTTTCCGCAGGACGGCCAATCGCGGCTTTCACGCCGACCTGAGGTGTCGCGACCGCATTTGCCACAGCACTCAAGAACCGTTCTCCTTCAAGAACTTGTCGACTGTTTCCAGTCGCCGCTTCGCGTCTTCCAGAAATACCTGTCCGGTCGGGTTCTGAGCATTGCCGGTGGCTTCGGCGGGGTCGTTCATCCTCGCGTCTGCCGCTATCGTCTCGCCTGCAGGAGAAGCAACAGCGGCTGGCTCGGGAAGGGGCAGTTCCGCCGTCGCCTCGTCATCCGCTTCCACCTGCGTTGCCGCGGGGGCAACTACCGCGCCGACAAGCGCGATGGCGGCATCGAGCAGGCGGCGGTCGTTTGCGGAGAGCTTCGTTCGGTCGATCCCCGAAAGAGTGCGGCCGACCTCGGAAACGCTCTGCGATGTCACCGCCGCGAGGCTCTGGTAGAGCACGGCGCGGGGGTCGCTGTCTGACGCATTCGCGGGCTTGCGCTGCGCAAGGGCTTTCTCCGCGAAGCCGACCAGCCGCTCGACCCGTTCTATGGCCGCGCGGCGGGCGATCCGCAAATAGACGACGGTTTGCTGCTCGGCATTCATTTGCGAGATGACGGTCGCGGTCCTCTCCAGGTCGAGATCGTTCGCAAATGAGAATATGCCCGCGATGAAGTCATCCGCGAACTGGCTGGCATAGGGTGAACGCAGGAACCGGCGGGTATATTGCTCTCCTGCCCGCAGGAAGCGGCTGGCATCCTCGCTTTTGATAGAGAGCGCGATGGTTCGACGCAGCGCCGCTTCCTCCACCAGCGTGCCGGGCGCGGCAAGCCGTGCATAGTCGAGAAAGACGAAGCTGTCGGCAGGCTTGTCCAGTGCCGTCACGGCGCCACGCACCAATGCGAGGGGGGCGGCTATATCCGGCGGCTGCGTTTTCGGATCGAACTCCGCCAGCCCCCTGGCGGCATCGCCCGGCCTGCCGTTCAGGTAGTCGAGCAGGGCCGCGCCGAGCTTCGCGTCGGCCTCATCGAGCTTGAGCCGCGACATGACCAGCCCCAAGGTGGACGGATTGCCGCCGCTCATGGCGTAGACCAGCAGCGCGCGGAAATTGCGCTTGTCGTCGAATTCGGAGGGGTCGCTGCCGCGCAGCTTCGCGTCCGTCATTTCGAGGATCTTGCGCTGCATCGGCAGCGCGGCATGATCGCCGTCCGCCAGACGGTCCTGAATGAGCTGGAGTGAACGCACCATCTGGTATGGCTGCAACGCAGTCTGTGCGTGAGCCCCGCCCCCGGCGATGACGCCGGCGACGAGCAAGCCTGCGGCAGACGAAGCACGCCGTCTCATCCGGCCCGTTCCAGCAGGATTTCGATGCGGCGGTTTCCGCTTGCATAGGGGTCTTCCGGTACTTTCAGCCTGCGGTCCGCATAGCCCGTTATGGAACCGACGCGGCTTTCTTCGAGCCCGCCGCGCACCAGCATATAGTAGGTCGCGTGGGCGCGGGCGGAGGAAAGCCGCCAGTTGTCATATTCCTTCCCCGCGAAGGGGCGTCCGTCGGTGTGGCCGTTGATCGTCACCTTGCCGGACTGCTCGGCCAGCACATGCCCGATCTTTTCCATCGCGAGCACAAGCTCGCGGCGCGGAACGGCAGAGCCGATCTCGAACATGCCTCCCCGGATATCGTCCGCGATCGAGATGGCGACGCCGTCGTCGGTCGGCGTCACCGTGATGCCGTCAAGCCCAGCCTTGCCGCCGAAATCCTGCTCCAGCTCCTGCCGGATACGTTCCGCGATGGATCGCTGCGCTTCCGATGGAGGTTGGGGCGTCTTATTTTCGGCGGTAGGCGTGGGATCGGCGGCGGCGACGAATTGGGGAGGCGGAGGCTGCAATGCTTCGGCAATGGCGCGGTCGGCCTCTTCCCGTGCAGGCGAGGGGGCCTCGGCGTGCTCCGCCTTGAACGCGAAGGGATCGTCCTGCGAAACGGCGGCGGTCGCATCGGCGGGATCGGAGGCAGGGCGGACGGATGCTTCCGCGGCCTGCTGCGTCATCGCGCCCTCGGGATAACTTTTCTGGCTGGTGTCGGCGGCTTCCGCCGGAGCCTCGCTCTGGCTCGACCAGAAATCGGGAGCAAACGGATCGCGGTAGGATTCGCCGCCCGACGCGCCGGAGGAGGGGCCGGAATCCCGCGCCCCTCCATCACCCTTCATGCTGACATTCTGCATGGTGCTCGTGTCCTGCGCGATTTCCGCGAGCACCGCATAAGGGTTCGCGAACAGGCTCTGGTCGGTATGCTCAGGCACATCCACCGGGCTCGACGCGTCTTCCTCCGAAGCGGGGCCGGTCGAGGCGAGGCGCGCTTTGCCGGGCTGCTCCGTGCTTTCGTTCTGCACTTCGTCCCTGGCGTCGTCAATCTGCGGCCCCTTGCCGAGATTGTCGATGCCCTTGCGGTTGGTGGCGCGGTCGATGAGCTTTACGGGGTTGAAATAGCTGGCGACGGCTGCGCGGGTCTGCTCGTTGGCGGCGTTGATGAGCCACATCACGAGGAAGAAGCACATCATCGCGGTCATGAAGTCTGCGAAGGCGATTTTCCAGACACCGCCGTGATGATCGTGATCGTCGTCATGGCCGCCGCGCCGGACGATAATGATCTCGCGCTTTCCTTCCTCGCTACCCGCGTGGTTCATTCAAACACTCCGGCAAGCGCGGACGACCATTGCGACAGGCGCGTTTCGAACAGGCTGTCGTCCACCGCCACCGACAGGTCCGTGTCGGCCGTCTCCGTGAATTCGACATGGCCGGCATGCCGCCCAAGCGCCGGCAACAGGGCTTCATAGAGCGAGGAGGGGCCGCGTACGCGAATACGCACAGCCTCGCGGTCGCCGATGGCGGCTGCGATGGCGTTGCCCAATTGCTCGAGCGCGCGACGCTGGATGTCCTCCGTCACGGCTGACGCCAGAATGCGCGCGGTGACGGAAGCGGTCATTTCGACCAGCCTCGCTTCAAGCGCATCGAGCCTTTCACCGAGCCGCTGTCCCAGCATGTCGCCCAATTCCGCACGCAGCGCCGCCATCTCGCTCGCATGAAGCTCGGCCTGGGCGTTCAGCGCGTGCTGGTGCTCCACGGCGAGCCGCTCCGCAAGCGCCTGCTCGGCCCTGGCGATCTCGGCCCGCAGCAACTCGGGATCCGGTTCCACCCTGACGATGGCGGCTTCCTCCACCGTGGGCCGGCTCACGCTCACACGCGTACCGGCCTGCGGGCGCCTGCCGAAATCGGGGAGCGCGTCGGAGAGCGCGAGCGCGGCCATCAGGCAGCCTCCTGCCGCGCCCACTTACGCAATATCTGGGCCGTGCGTTCCTCGTTGAGATCGACCATGCGCGCCAGCCGCTCCTGTGGAGCAGGGCGCAACTTGCTGCGCAACTCGTCTCCGATGTCGGTTTCGGCTACCGCGCTTGCGCCTTCGCCGCTTGCATCGGCCAGCGCGGGCTGGGCGGATGGCTGTGGGAGGGACTTGCGGACTTCTTCGAAGCTGGGTGCTTCGGCTGCCTCGGGCGGGGCGTTCAGCGTGGCCACCATCGGCTTGACCCCGAACCACGTAACCAGGAACACGACGACGATGAAGGCGGCGGCGTTGATGAGGGTGCCCAACTGCCGGCCCAGCGTGTCGAGGAAGCCGGCGGCGGTTCCCACCGGCTCAAGCTCGTCGATGAACTCGACAGCCGTCACGTTGACGATATCGCCCCGGCTTTCGTCCAGCCCGGCGGCGGAAGCGACCAGCGAACGGATGCCTGCGACGCGTTCCTCGATCTGCGCGGCTGTCGCGCCCTCGCCGAGGATCGACGACAGCCGGCTGCTGTTGACGACGACGGCGATGGAGAGCTTCGATACCTCGTAGCCATTGCTTACCGTGGCGATGCGTTTCGAGTTGATCTCGAAATTGGTCGTCTCCTCGCGGCGTTCGCTCTGCTCCGAGGATTGGGGTCCCTCGGTGGGTGGCTGGTCCGGCGCTTCGGGAAGGTTTTGCTCGACCGTCGTAGGCGTCGTGGCGGAACGCTGGTTGGACTGGTCGTTGGCACGGACCACCTGGACGGAGCGTTCCACGCGGGATTCGGGGTCGAAGATCGTCTCCTCGATCTGCCGGGTATCGGTGTTGACATCGGCGCTGACGCTGGCGCGGAAATTGTCCGTGCCAAGATAAGGCGCCAGCGCACGGCGTATGTTGTCCTCGATGCGGCTCTCGACCGTCTGCTCGATGCCGATGGAGCGATTCAGCGAGTTGTTGGCCGGGTCGTCGCCGGATGCGAGCAGGACGCCGCTCGAATCCAGCACAGTGACGTTCTCCGAGGAAAGAGCCGGAACGGCGGCGGCCACCAGCTGGCGGATCGCGCTTGCCGCCCGCCGTCCGTCATCGCCTGCCGCGCGGATCACCACCGAGGCGGATGGCTGCTGCTCCTCGCGCCGGAAGCTGGCGCGCTCGGGCATGACGATGTGGACGCGCGCGGCACGAATGCCGGCGATGGACTGGATCGTGCGTGCGATTTCGCCTTCCAGCGCGCGCACCCGCGTGATTTCCTGCATGAAGGTGGTGAGGCCGAGCGAGCCGACCTTGTCGAACAGCTCGTAACCGGCATTGCTGCTTGTCGGCAGTCCCTTTTCCGCCAGAAGCATGCGCGCCTGCGCGGTCTTGCCGGCGGCGACAAGAACCGTGGTGCCGTCCGAGGCAACGTCGAACTCGATGGCCGCCTCGCCCAGCACGAGGCCGATCTGGTTCACGTCGGAGCGTTCGAGGCCGACATAGAGCGTCTCGTAGGCCGGGCGGTTCAGGTAGACCGAGCCGATCACCACGACCGCGACGACGAGGGCGGCGACGCCGCCCATGATCGCCAGACGGCGCGGGCCGAACCCGCGCAGATTGTCGAAAATCCTCTGGATCTGATCCGGCACGGAACGCACGCTCCCCGATTCCCGCCACGATTCTGGCAATGGGCGGAGGCTATCGACCGAACCTTGTGCGAAAATGAAAAGGCCGCCCGTTGCCGGGCGGCCTTTCCGAAGATGTGCCGTTCTCCGCTTAGCGGAAGAGCGACAGGATCGACTGGGCGTTGCCGTTGGCGATCGACAGGGCCTGGATACCGAGCTGCTGCTGGACCTGGAGGGCCTGCAGGCGGGTCGACTCTTCTTCCATGTCGGCATCGACGAGCTGGCCGATGCCGCGGTCGATGGCGTCCATCAGGTTGGAAACGAAGTCCTTCTGCATGTCGACGCGGCTCTTGATCGAGCCCAGGTAGGAAGCAGCGTCCGTCACCGCGTTGATCGCATTGTCGAAGCCGGACATGTAGTATTCCAGCTCGCTCGAGGATGCGTCGGTAATGTCGATGCCGAGCACGTCGATGTTGGCCGGACGCGCAGAGAGGGCGCCCATCGTCAGCGACGAGACAACTCCGCCTGCGTCATCAGCGGTGGTGTCGGAGTCGATGGAGATGGTGTCGGTCGCAGCCGACGCGGTGACGCCGAGGCCGGCATCGGTGAAGGCCTGGTTGAGCACGCTCACCATCGCGGCGGCGTCGGCAATCACGCCGTCCGTGGAGGTCAGAGCCGCATCAACGGTCGCCTTGCTGATCGTGATGGTCTGCGTTTCGCCGCCGTCCACCGCAATGTCGAAGACAAGCGAATCGCCTTCGGCAAGCGTGATGGAAGTGGTGAAATCGCCGAGAGTAAGGGTTGCTTCAGCACCGTCAGCGGCGGTGTTGGTGCCGCCGGCTACGGCAGCGTCGAAACCCGTCTCAAGGTCGGTGCCATCAAGCAGGCCGCCGGCCCCGTCCGCGGTGCTCGCGTCGAACAGGGTGGTCTGGGACATGTCGACGTTGATCTTGCCCAGCGAAATGGCGTTGTTGGCGCCGCGGGTGAAGGAGCCGACGATCGAAACGGTTTCGCTGTATTCGGCAGAGGAAGAGTCGGCGGAGAGCCAGTTGGAACCGGAGAACGACGCGTTGTCGGCGATGTTCTTGATCTGGTTCTGAAGTTCCGAGATTTCGCCCTGGATCTTGGCCTTGTCCACGCCCGGAGCGGTCGCGGCGGCAATCTTGTTGCGGATTTGTATCAGGTAGTCCTTGGCATCGTCCATCGCCGTATAGGCGACATCAACGGTCGCAGCGCCGAGGCCGAGCGAATCCTGAACGGTGGAGAGCGCCGAATTGTCGGAACGCATGGTGGTCGCGATCGACCAATAGGCGGCGTTGTCGCTGGCCTGCGCGACACGATAGCCGGTCGAAATGCGGCTCTGCGTCACTTCGAGCTGCTTGTTGGTTGCCTTGAGAGTCTGGAGCGCCGTCATCGCGGACGCGTTGGTCATCATGCTGGACATAAGGTCCTGCCCCTTCGAAATAGCGATGTATGGGACATACCGGGCTGACACCGGTTCGACGGAGCGGCATCATGCCCTTGATCCAGCTGGGGATCAGTCCGTCACGCGAGGCAAGCTATCGCAGGCAAATCCTACCAATTCGATAATTCGCTGCGCCAATTTGCGTGCGATTGCATTATTTTTCAATACAACTTTTGAGCGTATTCCTAAGTGAACGATCTTACCAGGCTGCCTACGAGCAGGTTCCAGCCGTCGATCAGAACGAAGAACATGATCTTGAACGGCAGCGACACAACAGTCGGCGGTAGCATCATCATGCCCATCGACATGGTTATGGTGGCCACGATCAGGTCGATGACGAGAAACGGCAGCACGACGAGGAAGCCGATCTCGAAGCCGCGCCTGATCTCGGAGATCATGAAGGCGGGCACGAGAACGCGCAGATCGGCCTCCTGCCCCGTCGCGACGGCCTGGCCGCGCTCGCGGGCCAGATCGGCGAAGAGCTGGAAATCCTGCTCGCGGACATTGTTCGCCATGAAGGTGCGGAACGGATCGGAGATGCGCTGCAAAGCCTCCGATTCGTCGATCTCGTTGTTCATCAGCGGCTGGACGCCGTTGTTCCATGCCTGATCGAACGTCGGGGCCATGACGTAGAAGGTCATGAACAGCGCGAGGCTGACGAGGATCAGGTTGGCCGGCGTGGTCGGCAGGCCGATGCCCGAGCGAAGGATGGAGAAGGCGATGACGAAACGGGTGAAGCTCGTTACCATGATCAATATGCCCGGCGCGACGGAGAGCACCGTAAGCAGGCCGAAAAGCTGGATGATGGTGCCGATGGTGGAACCATCGGTCGGCAAAGTCAGCTGGCCGAGGTCGAGCTGCTGCGCGGCGGCGGTGGCAATGGACGCCACCAGCGCAGAGAGGGCGAGCGTAAGGCGTTTCATTCGAACAACAGCGTCCGGACGAGGATTTGCCGGATCTTGCCCTCGCCGCGCAGGACGGCACGCTCCTCGAGATCGCCGCGCAGGTGCTGGAAGCCGCTTGCGCCCTCGACCTGATAGGGCTTCACGGTGCGCATATAGGCCAGCAAATCCTGGTGGACCGCTTCAGCGAGAACGGGGTCGGGCTCCTCCGTGAACATGAGGGCCAGCTCCAGCCGTACCCAGATATCGGTGGAACCGGCGAGGTTGGTGGTGATCGGCTCAAGCCGGAAGATGTGCAGTGCCTCGGCGGCCTTGTCCGAGCCGGGCTCGTCATCATAGTCGTGGCCGGCGTTGACCTGCGAGCCGGTGCCGCGCGGTTCCGGGCGGTCGCCTGTCAGATAGTGTCCCGTCACCCATCCGCTGCCGACCGCCCCGACGGTGAGAGCGGCGAGCAGGCCAAGCTGGATGAGCAGCGATGGCTTGCCGGATCTTGTCTCGGTCGTGGCTGTTTTTGCCGCCATGAGTGCCACCGCTAGAATGGAAGAACGCGATCGAGTACCTGCTGCCCGTAAGGGGGCTGCTGGATCTCGGAGAGCCGGCCACGCCCGCCATAGGAGACGCGCGCCTCGGCGATCCGCTCGTAGGAGATGGTGTTTTCGGCGCCAATGTCGCTGGGCCGCACGATGCCGGCGATCGTCAATATGCGCAGCTCGGCATTGACGCGTACCTCCTGCGAGCCGGAAATGACGAGGTTGCCGTTGGGCAGGACATCGGTGACGACCGCCGCCACCATGAGATTGAGCCGTTCCGACCGTTCGGTCGCGCCGGTCGCGTCGCTCGAGGTGCCCGATCCGATCTCGAAGCCGCCTTCGCCCTCGCCGCTGGCGCTGCCGACGCTGAAGGAGCCGCCCAGATTCAATGTCCGCGATGCCGAGCGACGCCGGTCGGACTCGTTCTTGAACTGCGCGCGGTCGTTGATGGACACGGAAACGGTCAATATGTCGCCGACGGAAAGCGCGCGCGGATCGGTGAAGAGACGGCTCTGGCGGTCATCCCAGAGGGAGAATCGCTGCGAGGGCTTCGAGGGCATCCGCGGATAGGCCTGTGAGGACATCATCGCCTGCTGGACGTCGGGTCCGGCTGACGACAGGGACGGCGGCACGCCGACTTCATGCAGCGCGCCGGCGCAACCGGTGAGAAGCAGCGAAAGCAAGGCAGGAAGGACGGCACGCATCAGCTCGGGTCCTCCGTCCGTACGGCGCTGGCCATGATCGAGGTGAGAACGGCTGCGGCCTTGGTTTCCATCTCGTTGAGGATGACGCTGGCCTGCCGTGCCTCCAGTTTCATCAATATGCCGGCGGCAAGCTCCGCCCGCAGCTCGCCCAACTGGCCGGCTGCGGCGTCGGGGCGCATCTTGCTGTATATCTGGACGAGGTTCTGTTCCGCCTGCGCGAGAAAAGCGTTGCGCCGACCCAGCCATTCCTCGTATTCGGCGCGCTTTTCCTCAAGCACGCGGATGCGTTCGTCCACCTGCTTCTGGAGCGTCTGAAGCTCTTCCGCCTGAATGGCGTAGCGACGGTCGCGCGCGGCATCGATCACATTGCCGCAGAATCGCTCGATTTCGTCCGGGCTGCCGCCGCCCGTGCCGGACGGAAAGCTCTGAGTCGAGGCCTGGCCGCCGAAAAGCGCACCAAGCGCCAGCGCGACGGCAAATGCCGCCGGGCGCTGCCGGTAGATCGATTTCAATCGAAACATGCTGTGCATGAGCGCACCTATTGCAGCACCAGCTCGGCCTGAAGTGCGCCAGCCGACTTGATGCCCTGGAGAATGGCGATGATGCCGTCCGGCTTGACGCCGAGGCGGTTCAGGCCGGAAACGAGCGTTTGCAGGTTCGGGCCGTCGAGTATGGCGACGCGCGAGTCCGGCCGTTCGGCCTCGATGGCCGTGAAAGGCTCCACTTCCGTCTCGCCGCGCGAGAAGGGTTCCGGCTGGACCACGCGCGGCATCTCGGTGATGCGGACGGTGAGCGCGCCGTGGCTGATGGCGACGCGCGCGATCCGAACGTCTTGCCCGATGACGATGGTGCCGGTGCGCTCGTCCACCACCACCTTGGCCGGCGAGTCCGACTGGACCTCGATGTTCTCCAGCTCCGCGAAGAAACGTGCCGTGGAGATGCCCGCCGGCTTGCGGATGACGACGGTGCGGGAATCCTGCTCCGCCGCGACGGGCTTGCCGTAATGGACATTGGTGAAGCGGTTGATGGCGTCGGTGATGCGGACCGCAGTCGAGAAATCCGGGTTGCGCAATTGCAGCGTCATGGAGGCCATGCCGCCGAAGCCGCCTTCCACCTCGCGCTCGACGATGGCGCCGTTGGGCACGCGCCCGCTGGTAGGAACGCCCTGGGTGAGTTGCTCGGCCTGCCCCTGGGCCTGGAAGCCGGCGACGATCACCGATCCCTGCGCGACCGCGTAGATCTCCCCGTCGGCGGCGCGCAGCGGGGTCATCACCAGCGTGCCGCCCGCGAGCGAGGCGGCGTCGCCCAGCGACGACACGTTGACATCGATGCGCGTGCCGGACCGCACGAAGGGCGGCAGGTTGGCGGTAACGATGACCGCCGCGACATTGGTGGCGCGGATGCGCCCGCCCTCGGTCGCGATGCCGAGATTTTCAAGCATGGCCCGCACGGATTGTTCGGTGAAGGGCGAATTGCGCAGCCCGTCGCCGCTGCCTTTCAGCCCGATCACAAGGCCGTAGCCAACGAGCTGGTTGTCGCGGGCGGCCTGGAGCGTGGCGATGTCCTTGATGCGCGAGATGGGCCCGGCCGGGCGCGGCAGGGAGGAAAAGCGGTCGCTGGGCACGGCGCTCGCATATTGCTCGCTCCTATCGCCGCCACCGCCGGAGCCGCCCATGCCGTTTCCGTTCACATATTTGCCGCCGAGATCGGCAGCGCCGGAATGCGATGCGGCGAGGGCTAACACGGCGGCGAAAGCGACTATGCGGCGGATCATGTGGCGCTGACCCTGACCGTGCCGTCGGCAAGGATGACGCCCGAGAAGGTCACGCCGCTATCGACATTGCGCAGCTTGATCATGTCGCCTATGGCGCCGGGCTGGAGCGAGACGGCGGTGAGCGATATGGTCAGCGCGCCCTGCACGTACTGGACCTCCACCGGCTTGCCGGCTTCCACCGCGTAAGGCTCGCGCAGCGACGCTGTGGGGATCATCCGGCCCGGCAGCAATGTGCGGCGCGTTACCTTGCCCTCCGCGTCCTGCGGCAGGACCGCAAAGGAGGCGATGGAGACGTTCGGATTGTTGAACGCCGCCTCGCGCAGCATGTCCGCCGTCACCGTCTCGCCCGGATAGATGACGCGCACCGGCACGATCACCGTTTCCTGCGCGCTTGCGGGCATCGCGGCGAGCGCCGCAAGGCCAAAAGGCAGGGCAAGGACGAGGCGGCGGCACGCGGTCATCGTCAGCGCATGCCCTGCGAGACGACCGACGCCATTTCGTCGGCGGCCTTGATGACCTTGGAGTTCATCTCATAAGCGCGCTGGGCCGAGATCAGCTCGGTGATTTCCTTCACCGGATCGACGTTGGAGGCTTCCAGATAGCCTTGCTCGATGGTGGCGAAGCCGGGATCGCCGGGAATGCCGACGATGGCCGCGCCGGAAGCGGCCGTCTCCTGAAAGAGATTGTCGCCCATCGGCGCGAGGCCGGCTTCGTTGGAGAAGGTGGCGAGGGTCAGCTGGCCGAGCGCCTGAAGTTCGACCTGGTCCTCCAGACGCGCAAAGACCTGCCCCGTCTTGTTGACGATCACTTCGGTCGTGTTCTCCGGGATGACGATGCCCGGCATGACGTTGAAGCCGTCGGCGGTGACGAGCTGGCCCGTCGCGTTGGTGTTGAAGGAGCCGGCGCGGGTGTAGAGCGTCTGGCCGTCCGTTCCCTCGATCTGGAACCAACCGAGGCCGACCAGCGCCATATCGAGACGGTTGCCGGTGCTCGCCAGCGATCCCTGCGTGTGGACGTTGCGCACTGCGACGGTCTTGACGCCGAGGCCGACCATCGCGCCTTCCGGCACGATGCTCTGGTTGGCACGGTTCGGCACGCCCTGAAGCCGCTCGGCCTGATAGAGCAGATCCGAGAACTCCGCGCGGGCGCGCTTGAAGCCGGTGGTGTTGATGTTGGCGATATTGTTGGCGATGACTTCCAGATTGAGCTGCTGGGCGTTCATGCCGGTGGCGGCGATGGCGAGGGCTTTCATGGCGGCCTTCCGTCAGATCTGCATACGGCTGATTTCGAGATAGGAAGTGACGATCTTGTCGCGGATCGCGATGGCCGCCTGAAGCGATTGCTCCGCGCTCATCACGGCATCGACCACCTCGCGCGTGTCGCCCCGGCCCTGAAGCGCCAGCGCGGAAAGCTGCTCAGCCTGCTCGAGCGTGCCTATGGTGCGGCCCGCCGCCGTTGCCAGCGCCGAGCCGAAGGATGCGCCTCCTTCGGGCAGGGCGTTGACGGCCGCTGGCCCGGTTGTCGTGAAAGGGGCATCTTCCGTCCGGGCAAGGCGGTTGATCGCGGGCAGGGCACCTATCATCACTGGCTCCTGAGAAGGTCGATGGTCATCGAAATGAGTTCGCGCGCCTGCTTGATCGATTGCAGGTTGGATTCGTAGCCGCGCACCGCCTCGCGCATGTCGGCCATCTCGACCAGCACGTTTACGTTCGGCATCTTGACGTATCCGTTTTCGTCCGCGGCCTCGTGGCCCGGCTGGAACTCGATGGGAAAGTCGGTCTGATCGCGGCCGATGGCTGCAATCTCGACCTTGCTGCCGCCGCTCGCTCGGTCCACCGTCGCCGCGAAGGAGATGGTCTTGCGCTGATAGGGTTCGGTTCCCGGTCCCTTGCCGGTGGACTGCGCGTTGGCGAGGTTTTCCGAGACAATGCGAAGGCGCTCCGACTGCGCCGAGACGCCGGACGCGGCAACCTTGAGGGAGGAAAGCAGCGGGTCCATGCGGTCAGCCTCTCGTCGTCGTCATCATCATGCGATGGAAGGCTTTGACGATTGCGGTGTTGAGCTCGTAGGAGCGGCGCACCTCGTTAGCCTTGACCATCTCGGTTTCCAGCACGACGGAATTTTCCGACGGCAGTATAGCCGTCCCCTGTTCATCACCGGTGGTGCCGATTGCCGCCAGCGTGGCGCCGTTCGAGATATGCCCGGCCTGCGTGGCAGCCAGGGCGACCCGCCTGTTCGACAGCACGCTCTCGAACGGCTCGACGTCTACCGCGAGATAACCCGGCGTATTGGCGTTGGCGATGTTGCCGGCGACCGCCGACTGGCGGACGGAAAGCCACCGCGCCTGCTGGGCGGCAAGTCCGAAAAGATTTACTGGCTGCATCGCGAATCCCCGTGCATTGCGAGGCAAGGCTAGGCAGCCAGTCTTGCGCGGGCCTTGCGCCTCACCGGCTGAGGGGAACGATCTTGTCGGCGCTGGTCACAAGTGCCCAGCTGCCGTCACGCTGCTCGATGGAGACGACGAGGCTGCCATCGGGAAGGGATGAGCCGGCATGGACCATCCACAGGCCCTCCGAATCTTCGATCATCGCGCGACCGTTGGCGACATGCACCAGCCGGAATCCCGCCGCGTCGCCAGGGAAAGCCTGCTCGGGCGCGGGTATTGCCTGCATCGACTCCTCAGGCTTGTCGGGCAGCGTGCCGGTCGGCGTCAGGTCGAGATCCAGCACCGGCGCTTCCGAAGGCGTCAGCGCCCGGCCGATCAGTTCCGGCTGGTAGACGAGGGCTTCCGGCGTCTCGCCGCTTCCGCCCTGGAACTTCAGCGCGCGGATGCCGAATTGTTCCTGGTTGAAGAATACGTACCACGGAAAGACGGCGCAGCCGAAGCCGAGGGCAATGCCAAGGCCCGCCACGAGGATGTCGCTGGAATGACGGCGCAGCTTCGGGTCCGGGCGGTGGACCGGCCGCCCGCCGCCCCAGATCACATCCGCCGCCTCGTTGCGCAGCAAATCGTCCTCATCCGCTCTGGCCAACTGGCTTCTCCCTGCTTTTCAGATGCCGTGCGAGATCGGCGAACGGGTCCACGGACGGCCCGTCACCCGGTGACTGGACAAGCGCCTCGTAGATGAGCGGCACCTGCCGCACGGCGAGGTCCAACTCATGGTCGGTGCCGGGCTGATAGGCGCCCAGCAGCCTGATGTCGCGGGTATCCTCGAAGCGGGCGATCATGGCGCGCAGCTTCTGCGCGAGCACTTTCTGCTCGTTGCTCCATGCGCGATTGGCAAGGCGCGAGATGGAGGCAAGCGGATTGACCGGCGGATAGCGGCCCTGTCCTGCGATGGCGCGGTCGAGCACGATATGGCCGTCTAGGATGCCGCGTACGGCGTCCGCGACGGGGTCGTTGTGATCGTCGCCGTCTATGAGCACCGAGAGGATGGCGGTGATGGAGCCGTTGTCGGCAGCTCCCGGTCCTGCGCGCTCCAGCAGGCGCGGGAGTTCGGTGAATACGGAGGCGGGATAGCCGCGCGCGACCGGCGGCTCGCCCGTTCCTATCGCGACCTCGCGCAGCGCGTGGGCGAAGCGGGTGATCGAATCCAGCACCAGCAGCACGCGATGGCCGCGTCCGCGGAAATGTTCCGCGACGCGCATGGCCGTGTCGGGCGCGCGCCTGCGCATCATGGCGCTCTCGTCGCTGGTGGCCACGATTGCGACGGTCTTGCGCATCGTGACGGGACCGACCGTGTCTTCGAGGAATTCGCGGACCTCGCGCCCGCGCTCGCCGATCAGCGCGACCACCACCGTGTCGAATGCGTCCGCGCCCGCCAGCATGGCGAGCAGCGTCGATTTGCCGACGCCGGAGCCCGCGAAGATGCCGAGCCGCTGCCCGTAGCAGAGCGGGGTGAAGATATCGATGACACGGACCCCGGTGCGGAAGGACGTGTCGACGCGCTGGCGCTCCAGCGCCGGCGGCGCGCCTTTGTCGGCGTTGGCTTCGCCATGCAGGAGCAATCCGGCATTGTCGATGGGGCGTCCGAGCGCGTCGATGACGCGCCCGCGCCAGCTATCGTCGGGCACGACGCCGAGCGGACCGAGATTGTAGACGGGCTGGTCCAGCCCGAGATCGGTTCCGATCTCGTAGGGAGCCACCAGAACCTCGTCGCGCAGGATGCGCACGACCTCGCCCGAGCGGGCCGCCTGCGCCGTGCGGAACTCGACGACATCGCCAAGGCGGGCGGTCGCCGAAAGACCGCGCACCTTGAAATGCGTCGGTAAAATCTCGGCCACGCGTCCGCCATTTCCGATGGCACGTCCGCCGTCGCGGAAGGCGCGATAGACGGCCTCCAGACGGACAAGCGCGTTTATCGGAGCTGGCTGTGCTGCGGCGGAATCCGTTCCGGCGTCCATGCGGCGGCCCCGTCCCTACGAACCCATCGAGCGGATTGCCTCGTCCAGCGCGCCTTCGCTGTCGCGCATCAGGGCTGTGACCTGCTCGAACGCGCGTTGGACCTGAATCAGGCGCATCATCTCCTGCACGGCATTGACGTTGGAATCCTCCAGATAGCCTTGCGCGACGCCTATCTCGGGACGGTCCACGATAGGCTGGGGTGCGCCGTCCGGCACGATGCCGGAGTTGCCGTAGCGAACGAAGTTGAGGCCGGGATCGAAATCGTAGAGACCGATAGCGCCGATCAGCAAGCCGTTCTGGCGCAGCGATCCGTCCTGCCCCGCATCGGGCGGGCCGCCGCGCGGATCGAGCTGGATCGGCGCTCCGCCCGCGTCGAGGACCGGATGGCCTTCCAGCGAGACAAGATCGCCCGTATCCAGCATCGTGAAGCGCCCGTCGCGCGTCATCACCGTCCCGCCGGGTGTCTGGATCGCAAACCACGCATCGCCCTGGATCGCGAAGTCGAACGGGTTTTCCGTCTGGGTCAGGGCGCCGCTGATCTTGGGAATGAAGGTATCGCCGGAGGATGCGAAGGAGACGGCGTTCTCGCCGCGCCCGCTCACGACATCCTCGAACTTGATGCCCGTCGCACGGAAGCCCACCGTATTGGTGTTGGCCATGTTGTCCGCGATGGTGGTGAGGCGGCGCTCGAGCGCGATCTGCGAGGAGAGAGAGACGTAGATACCGGATTGCATGGAAATATCCTCAGCGGCGCAGGCGGCTCAGCGTCAGCATCACGTCGGTGGAGATGCCGAACTCGATGGGCTGGCCGAACAGCGCGGAAGCGGGCGAAGAGGCGGCCGCGCCGCCATTGTTTATCTCCCACATGGTGGTGAAGCGGTTCAGGAATTTCGACAGCGCCTCGGGATCCTTGAGCTCGGCGAAATCTATCCGGTCAGCGAACATCGCCGCCTGCTTGTCCACGTCCGCCTGCGCTATCGCGTCGGGCAGGCCGAGCGCCGTACGCGCCACCGTGGCAAGCGCCGAATCCGCGAGAAGCTGATAGGGGCTGGTGAGCGTTGCCGCCTTGCGCTGGAAATAAAGCGCGAGCCGGACGCCCTCATTCTGCTCGCCGGCGTTTTCCTCCAGAGTCTGGCGCATATATTTCGCCACCGCGCCCTGCCTGGCCGGGCTGTAGGTGGTGGCCTCCTCGCCAAGTCCCGCGAAATCGAAGGCGGCGGCAAATTCGGCGTAGTTCGTATCCTTCTGCCTGTTGGCAAGGCTGTCGGGGTCGCTCACGCCGCCTTCGAGTATGCGGCGCATGAAGTCCTTGTCGTCGAGCCTGTCGATAAGGCCATAGGCCTTCATGGCGTAGCTGAAGAGGGCGTCGTCGGCGAGAAACGCGTCGATGGACTTCACGTCCTTGATGTTTTCGAGGAAGTAGCTGGTCTGGGCCGTCAGCAACGGGTCGCCGGGCAGGACGCCGGCCATGACCGCCTGAAGCTGGTAGCGCGTGGCCGTGCCCTGCTGGGCGGGGGCGTAGGAGCCGGCGTTCTCGCCAAAGGCATCGAAATTGTAGGTCTGCGCAAACTCCGCGTAACGTTTGTCGGTCAGCTTGTTGGCGAAGCTGTCAGGATCGCTGATACCGCCTTCCATCACCTTGACCATGAAGGCCTTGGCATAGGCCATGTCCCCCAGCCCGTGCGCCTTCATCGCATAGTTGAACAGGCGCGTGTCGGAAACAAAGTCCTCGATGGAGCGGACCTTGCCGATATTCTCGAGGTAATATTCGGTCTCACGTGCAACGAGAGGCTGCTTCTCCACCCGTGTGAGGGATTTGGCGATATCGCGCGTGATGAGCTGATAGCTGGTGGACGTGCTTATCACGGCTTGCCTCCTCGACCATCGGGATGGAACCGAGCCCTAGACCGGAATGCTTGCGCGAGGCTGGCGGTGCACCGAGTCCCGATTCAAGCCTCACACAAGGAAGCGGGGATACCCCGGTAATCATGTGATTCAGGCTCGCGAGGCGGAACGTTGGGTATCATCATCGGATTGGCGGTCACGCTCGGCTGCGTCATCGGCGGCTTCATGGCTATGGGCGGCCATCTGGAAGTGCTGATGCAGCCTTTCGAACTTGTCATCATCGGCGGCGCCGCACTCGGCACGTTCCTCGTGGCCAATCCCATCTCCACCGTTAAAGACACCGGCAAGGCGATGCTCGAGGCATTCAAGCATTCCGTGCCCAAGGAGAAAGAATATCTGGAACTGCTCGGCCTGCTGCACAGCCTGATGCGCGAACTGCGCACCAAGCCGCGCAACGAGGTGGAAGCTCACATCGACAATCCCGACGAGTCCGCGCTGTTCCAAGCCTATCCGCTGGTGCTGAAGGACCACAACCTGACGGCTTTCATCTGCGACTATTGCCGCATCATCATTATCGGAAATGCCCGGCCTTTCGAGATCGAGGCGCTGATGGACGAGGAAATCCACACCATCAAGGCCGACAAGCTCAAGTCCTATCATGCGCTGGTAGCGGTGGCGGACGGGCTTCCGGCGCTGGGCATCGTTGCCGCGGTTCTGGGCGTGGTCAAGGCGATGGGAGCACTGGACCAGTCGCCCGAAATCCTCGGCGCGCTGATTGGCGCGGCGCTGGTCGGCACCTTCCTCGGCATCTTCCTGTCCTATGCGGTGGTCGGCCCCATCGCCACCAAGATCAAGATCGTGCGCGAGAAGCGGAACCGCCTCTACGTAATCGTGAAGCAGACCTTGCTTGCCTATATGAACGGCTCGCTGCCGCAAGTGGCTCTGGAGTTCGGCCGCAAGACCATCTCCACCTATGACCGCCCGTCTATCGACGCGGTCGAGGAAAGCACGCTCAACAGCGGCGAAGCCAGGCAGGCGGCCTGAAGCGGACATGGGACATCCCTGACACCATGACCAACGAAACGCCCCCCGCACAGATGCGCGACCTCATCGTCGAAAGGCTGACCGGCGCGACCGGCGACCCGGAGCGCGTGATGGACGCGGCGCGCGCCTGCGGCGACCGCGCCATCCCGGCGCTGGCCGCGTCGCTGGCGCAGATGCTGCCCGCGCCGGTGGAGATCGAGGTTGCCGAGGTCTTGCTCGGACGTTTCGGAGATGCCATCCCCGCGCCAGGCAGCCACGGGGCGATGGTGATCGTGCCGGCCGAAACCTCACCGGACGCCCTGCTGATCGCGGCCGAGCCGGAAGCGATCGCGCTGGTGGTGTGCGCCTTGTTCGGCGGCGACGCGGAGGAGGCGGTGGCCCCCATCCGGCGTCCCCTTTCCTCCATCGAACAGCAGGTGACGAAAAATCTCTTTGAAGAGATCGCCGGCGCGTTCAATGGCGGCGGGACCCGGACGATGGGCTTGAAGCGGCCCTTGCCGAAGCCGCTGTTCGGCGCGGAGCTTGCCAGGGCGGTGGTGCGGGACGGCCCGGCGGTCAACATAAGGTTCCGGTTATCCTTTGGCATCAGCAGCGGCCATATCTCCGTGATGATGCCGCAGCGCGTTCTCATGAGCCTTCGCGGCGAAGCGAGCGCCACGGTGCGGCCGGTGGCGCCGGCACAATGGCGCGCCCGCTTCAGCGAGGAGATCATGCGTTCGACGGTGACATTGCGCGCGACCATACCGCTTTCGGCCATGACGCTCGGCGAGATCGCGCAGCTGAAACCCGGCCACATCATCGAAATGCCCGAGAACGCCCAGTCGCAGACGCGCCTTTCCGCGCGCGACCGGATGCTGTTCAATTGCGAGTTCGGTAAGCTGGGGCAAAACTATACCGTTCGTGTGATCCAGCCCTTCAATGCGGAGCAGGATCTGGTCGACTCGCTCATGGCGAAGTGACGGACGGACGGCGAGCGGAAACGACAAGGAGCAGCGGATATGAGCGGAGCGGCGGCGGAGTCCAGCGACCTGCAGGAAGAAGAGCTGAACAAGGCGATCGAGCAGCTTCGCGGCGTGCTCGGCGAAAACGAGCCTGGCAGGCAGGACATGTCTCCCGCGTCCGACCTTTCCGCGTCCGGTGCGGCGGCAGGGCCGGCAGCGGCGGGAGGCAATTCCGCGATCATCATGAACATCCCCGTCGAGGTCCAGATCGTGCTGGGCAGTGCCGAGATGCCGGTGTCGCAGCTGATGGATCTACAGAAGGGCTCGACGGTGGCGCTCGACCGCCGCGTCGGCGAGCCGGTGGATGTCATGGTCAACGGCCGCAAGATCGCGCGAGGCGAGATCGTGGTGCTGGAGAACGACCCTTCGCGCTTTGGTATCCGGCTGACGGAAATCGAAGCCGCGAAGCCGGGCAAGTAAGCTGGCTAGCGGCAAAGAGGCGCAGATGAGCAAGACCGGCAATCTGACGAAGGCGCAGAAGGCGGCGGCCATATTGGTCGCCATGGGGAAGCCCTCGGCTGGCCGCCTGCTGAAATTCTTCAAGCAGGAGGAACTGAAGGCGCTGATCGAGGCCGCTCGTATGCTGCGCACGATCCCGCAGGGCGAGCTCGAGAAGATCGTTGCCGAGTTCGAGGGAGAGTTCACCGAAGGCGCGGGCCTGCTCGATTCCGGCGATACGATGGACAACATCCTCAACGACACGCTGACGCCGGAGGAAGTGAAAGCCATCATGGCCGGCGGCAGCGCGCCGGCGGGCGACGTGGCCCTGCCTGTCTGGCCGCGGCTCGAACAGCTGCCGGCGGAAAGGCTGCGCTCCATACTGGAAAGCGAGCATCCGCAGACGGCGGCGCTGATCCTGTCCAATCTGCGCCCGGCGGCGGCGGCGAGCACGCTCAAGACGTTGCCCAGATCCATCCGGGGCGAGGTCGCGAAGCGCATGATGACGCTCTCGGCGGTGCCGGAGACGGCACGCCAGCTCGTCGAGGAGCAGATGCGGCAGAAGGTAGACGAGGCGGCGGGCGCTCGCGACAATTCCGCAGGCCAGCTCCGCGTCGCCAGCATACTCAACGAGCTGGACAAGTCCGACCTCGAGGAGGTGATGGACGAGATGGCGGACGCGGGCGCGCAGGGACTCGACGCATTGCGTTCCAGGCTGTTCTCCTTCGAGGATATACCTCTGCTGTCGCAGCGTTCGCGCGTCGCCCTGTTCGATACGATTTCGGCGGAAACCACGACGCTTTCGCTGCGGGGCGCCTCGCCGGAACTGGTGGAAGCGGTGCTTTCCTCCATCGGTGCGCGCACGCGCCGCATGATCGAAGCGGAACTGAAGGATGCGGTTGGCAATGTTTCGGCGGACGACGTGAATACCGCGCGCCGCAACATCGCCTCGGCGGCGGTGCGCCTTTCGTCCGAAGGTTCGGTGGAACTGCCGAGCCTTCAGGACGTCGCTGCCTGAGCTGATCGCGACCCGGGGCGCGGATAATGGCCGAGACGGCTGACAAGGAAAGCAAGACAGAGGAAGCGTCGGAGAAGAAGATCCGCGACTCCGTCGAGAAGGGCAAGGTGCCTTTCGCGAAGGAAGCGCCGGTGCTGGCCTCCTTCGTTGCGATCCTGATCTATGCGATCTTCTTCGTGCGGGGAAACATCTCCGACATGGGAGCCTTTCTTTCGATCTTCCTGGAGAAACCGGAGGAATGGCCGCTCGCCACGGAACGTGAGGTCGTCCTGCTTTTCCAGATCATCTTCATCGAGGTCGGCAAGGCGGTCGGGGTCGTCCTTCTGCTGCTGGTCACGGGCGCGTTGGGCGCTTCTGTCCTGCAGAACACGCCGAGCTTCGTGGGTGAAAGGATCAAGCCGCAATGGTCGCGCATATCGCCCAAGGCAGGCTGGGAGCGGCTGTTCGGCGCCAAGGGTTTCGCGGAGTTCGCCAAGGCGCTCGCCAAACTCGCCTTCGCGGGGCTGATCCTTTACATCGCCTTGCGCAACGCGCAGGGCCGGCTGCTCGCCGGCATGGTCACGCAGCCTGCCGCCTTCGGCATGGTGATCGCCGACATCGCCATCAACATCATCGTCGCCATCACGCTGGTGATGGTGGCGATCGCGACCGTCGACCTGCTCTGGTCGCGCCATCATTGGCTGCAGGACCTCCGCATGACGCGGCAGGAGGTCAAGGACGAGATGAAGCAGACGGTGGGCGATCCCATCGTTCGTACGCGCATCCGCTCATTGCAACGGGACCGGGCGCGCCAGCGCATGATGGCGGCGGTGCCGACCGCGACGCTGGTGATCGCCAACCCGACCCATTTCGCCATCGCGCTGCGATATGTCCGCGAGGAGAATTCCGCTCCGGTCGTGGTCGCCAAAGGGCAGGACCTGATCGCCCTCAGGATTCGCGAGATCGCGGAAGCAAACGGCATTCCCGTGTTCGAGGAGGTGGCGCTGGCCCGCTCCATGTACAAACAAGTTTCGGTCGATAGCATGATACCGCCGCAATTTTATCAGGCGGTCGCGGAGCTGGTGCGCGTCATATACGAACGCCGGTCCGCTCGGTCGGGTAGAAGCAGATGATAAGACAGCCCCAATCGGAAGCACGTGAAATCGTGGTGGCGAACGCCATCCGCGAACTGGTCAGCGAATTGCGCATGGTCGAACTGGCGGACTATGTCGCCTTCATCCGCATGGAGCGGTTCGCCAATCTGGCCGACATCGTGGAGTCGGCGGCGGAGCTGTATTTCATGCCGGGCACTGTGCGCATGGGCAATGGCGCCGAGGCGCATCTCGGCTGGTCAGAGCCGCCAAACATCGTGCTCGACCTCGAATTGCGGCCTGCGGGCGCCAATGTCTACTTCACGCTGCGGCTTGGCGACAAGGAAGCGTCGGTGGACGTCAACTACGTCTCCTTCGACGCACCGCTGGAAACGCCGGAAGGGAACACCGCGCTGCTGGAAGCATCGCTGAGCGACGCCCGCATACGCAAGACGATGGCGTGGCGGCGTCCGCAGAGCGAAACGGCGGGCCAGTAGAGCTATTCGATCAGGCCGGCGCGCAGTGCTTTCGCCACTGCATGCATGCGGTTGACCGCATTGAGCTTTTCGGTCGTGTTGCCGAGATATTGATTGGCGGTGTGGACCGACAGGCCGAGCTTGGCGGCGATCTCCTCGCTGGTATGGCCGTCCGCGGCCAGATGCAGGCACTCGCGTTCCCGCTGGGAGATTTTCGGCAGCTGCGAACCCATGACGGGCCGCAGCCTGGCGGCCTGCGCGAAAAGGCCGAAGCAGCGGGCGTGAACGTCTGCCAGCGCCTGCATGGAGGCGTTGAGCCTTTCGCCGGTAAAGACGATGACACCGGGCTGGCCGTGCTCCGCCGATACGGGAAAGGCGATGCCCGATCGGTCCGGCAAAGGTGCGGGGACAGGCCGTGTCCAGGCAAGCTCCGGCTCATGCGCGAGGGGACCGGCAGTCCAGCTGAACGGCACGGCCGTTGCAGCCGCGGCCTTGGCGAAGCCATCGCCCAATCCGGTATGCAGCAGCTTCGTCGTATCGGAAATGCCGGGATAGCTGCTGTCCACGCAGGGTACCAGCCGCCGCAGCTCGCCGGCTGACGGGATCATGAACAAGGCAAATTCGCTTGCGCCGATTTCCGCCGCCACACGGCCCAACCGCCGCACGATGCCGGGCATGGTGTCGAAGGGGACGCTGTGGCCGTTGTCGTCCCGCCCCGACGCCCCCTGCGCCTGCGTAGCGATCCGTAGCAATTGGCCCATCAGATGATTCCGTTTCGGATCGCGGTGGCTATGGCCATCGCGCGGTTGCAGGCGGAAAGCTTGCGCATGGCCTGGGTCAGGTAGCCGTTCACGGTGTTGCAGGATACGCCGAGAATGGTCGCCACCTCGCTGGCCGTCTTGCCCTCGGCCACCCAGACGAGACACTCGCGCTCGCGGTCGGTGAGCGGATTGCCGGCAGCGTCCGCACCCAATTGCTCCGACATTGCCGAGAGGGCGTAGACGATCATCATCTGCGCGGCGCAAAACCTGGCGGCATCGAGCCGGCTTGCCTGAGACGCGGAAAAGATGATGCAATAGGAGTGCATGCCGGCGCGCAGCCTTGCGCTTGCGATCTCTGCATGACCGCTTTCCCGCAGGCGCTCCGCCTCGTCGGCGCGCAGCCCGCCGGCTGTCCGGCGCGTGCCGGGCTGCCAGATCGCGCGCGCCGTACCCATGAAACCCGACGAAAGCGCGATCCGGGCTATGGTTTCCTGGCCGACATTGCGCACGGCGTCATAGGTCCAGTCTGACGCGACGATATCCATTTCGGCAGGGCCGACATTGGAGGGCAGTTCGACCAGCATGTATCGGTCCGCGCCGCTTTCGCTACAGCGTTGCGACAGCCATGCGCAGAGTTCGCTCAACCTGCCTGGAAGGGCAATTCGTTCGACCGGAGGCGTGAGGCGGGCAAGGCTGGTCATTGCGCTGGATAACAGGGTTCCCTTGCGGGCGTTGCCGCCGGGCTGTTTCTTGTGACGCTGTTACGGATACGCACACGGGGCTTCGCAAACCGGGATATGCAAAACGTCCTTCATCTCCCGCGTGATGCGGGGCGACGTCGGCTGCGGACTGCAAAGGCACTGATTCGCTGTAACTTGTTCAAGGTTTACGTGGGCTGTTGACTCCGGTCAAGAATCGGAATCCGCGACTTGCACCTTTCTGCGCGTGTGCGTCCGGGATGGCACACGGCAATAGTGACGCAGTAGCGCGAGGACGGTTTGGCCGGGTGGCAAAAGCTGCTATTGGGACATCGGTAAGGATACCGCCGGGGGAGACAAGTTGGCTGCAGGGCGCCACACAGGCAGGAACCGCTTCGCGATCTTCGCGGCGCTGGCGCTTGTCCTGCAGCTCGCCGCCAATGCGACGGCTGCGGCATCCAACGCGGCCACTCCCGCTTTCGATATATTCGGCAATCCGCTCTGCATCACCAGCGTGGACGGCGGCCACACCAGCGATCACCACACGCTGCCGGCCTGTTGCGTACTGGGCTGCGCCGGCATTTCGGCGGCAGACCTGCCGCCTCCCGTGGTTGCGCCTGCGCCCGTCCCTGTGCGCGGTGCGGGGTATGTTCCGTCTTTCAGGGCGATCCTTTTCTCCAGCCGCTCGGATTACATGCCGGGCAGGCCGCGCGCCCCACCTTTCCAGCTCCCGACAGCCTAGCCATACCCGGACGGCGACAATCCGCCGTCTGTCATTTCAGGCCCGTCCGACCGCGCCAAAAAAAGGCGTCGGCGGCGGCAATCGGAGCAATATGATGAACCTCTATTCCTGGGCTCTGACCCGTTTCGGCGGCATTGGCCGCCTTGCGCACATTTTTTCCGCTGCCTTCATGCTCGGCGCCAGCCTCGTGCTGGCAACGGCGCTTCCCTCCGGGGCGCATGAATTCAAGATCGGCGATCTGACCATCATCCATCCGGCTTCTCGCGCTACCCTGCCGGGAGCAAAGGTGGCATCGGGCTATTTCACCATAGTCAACGAAGGCTCCACGCCCGACCGGCTGGTCGCGGTTTCGGCTGAAATCGCGGAGCGCGGCGAGATCCATGAGATGTCGGTGGACGATAAGGGCGTGATGACCATGCGCCCGGTCGAAGGCGGCATCGAAGTGCCCGCCGGCAGCCGTGTGGAACTCAAGCCGGGTTCGTATCACCTGATGTTCATGGGGCTGAAGGAACCCGCAAAGGAAGGTATCAAATTCAAGGGAACGCTGACTTTCGAGAAGGCGGGCACGGTGGACGTGGAATATGCGGTGGACCCGGCAGGCGGCGGCAATTCGCACGCCGGCCACGGCGGCTGACCAGCCTTTCCGGCTTTTCGCGACGGCCCGCAGGTTCCGTACTTGCGGGCCGTCCGCATTGTTGCATATGCTGAATTGACGTCGCCCCTTGCCTCATGGTTATTTCCATCGGGATATAACGTGGTCGATTCCGGCCGCACGCACAGGAGGACGACATGTTGAAAACAAAAGGTGCAAGGCCCGGCCTGGCAGCAATCTGCGGCGCGATGCTGCTCGCTGCGGTGCCGTCCGCGCAGGCGCAGGAAGGCAAGGTGGTGGTTTTCGCAGCTGCCAGCATGAAGAATGCGCTCGATGCGGTGAACACGGCTTGCGAGGCCGACGTCGGCGAAGCAGCGACTATTTCGTATGCGGCAAGCTCGGCGCTCGCCAAGCAGATCGAGGAAGGCGCGCCGGCTGATGTGTTCATTTCCGCCGATCTCGACTGGATGGCCTATCTCTCCGACAAGAACCTGACCAAGAAGGACACCGAGGTTCGGCTGCTCGGCAACCGCATTGTGCTGATCGCGGCGGCGGATTCGTCCGTGGCGACCGAGATCAAGCCGGATTTCGATCTCGCCGGCCTGCTCGGTGACGGCCGCCTCGCCATGGCCAATGTGGATTCGGTGCCCGCCGGCAAGTACGGCAAGTCGGCGCTCGAAACGCTGGGCGTCTGGGGCACGGTGGAGAGCAAGGTCGCGCAGGCCGAGAACGTACGCGCGGCGATGGCGCTCGTCTCTACCGGCGAAGCCCCCCTCGGCATCGTCTACCAGACCGATGCCGCCGCCGACCCGAAGGTGAAGATCGTCGCGGCGTTCCCCGAGGATACACATCCGCCGATCATCTATCCGGTCGCGCAGCTGACCGAATCCAGGGACGACGACACGCCTGCCTTCCTGAAGTGCCTGCAATCGGCCAAGGCGAAGCCGCTTTTCGAGGAGCAGGGTTTCAGCGTATTGGTGCCTCCCGCATCCAATTGACGGAACCTGCATGATGGAGTGGCTGGCCCTCAGTCCGAGCGAGTGGAATGCGGTCAGGCTCTCCATATGGGTTTCCATATGGGCCATGCTGGCGAGCCTGCCGCTCGGCATCCTCGTCGCCTATGTGCTCGCCCGCAAGGAATTCTGGGGCAAGGCGCTGCTCAACGGCCTCGTGCACCTGCCCCTGATCCTGCCGCCGGTGGTTACCGGCTATCTTCTGCTCATCACCTTCGGCCGGCGCGGGCCGGTCGGTTCCTTCCTCGACCAGACCTTCGGCATCGTCTTTTCCTTCCGCTGGACAGGGGCCGCGCTTGCCGGCGGGGTCATGGCGTTCCCCCTGATGGTCCGGGCCATCCGGCTTTCCATCGAGAGCGTGGACCGCAAGCTGGAGGCGGCAGCCGGTACGTTGGGCGCCAATCCCGCCTGGGTGTTCATGACGATCACCCTGCCGTTGATCCTGCCCGGCATCATCGCCGGCATGATCCTCGCCTTCGCCAAGGCGATGGGCGAGTTCGGCGCGACCATCACCTTCGTCTCCAACATTCCCGGCGAGACGCAGACATTGCCCTCCGCCATCTATACGTTCACGCAGGTGCCGGGCGGCGAGGCAGGCGCTTTGCGGCTGACGCTCGTATCCATCGCCATCGCCATGATCGCGCTGGTGGCGTCCGAGATGCTGGCGCGGCGGGTGAGCCGGCGGCTCGATCTCGAATGATTCTCGAGGTTTCCGTCCATCATCGGCTGGGCAATTTCACCCTCGACGCGGCCTTCGAGAGCAAGGGGCGGCTCACGGCCCTGTTCGGTCCTTCCGGCTCGGGCAAGTCCTCGCTGGTCAACATCATTGGCGGTCTGGTGCGCCCGCAAAAGGGACGCGTGGTCGTGGACGGCCGCGTTCTGGTCGATACGGAGAGCCGCGTTTTCGTGCCGGCGCACAGGCGCAAGATCGGCTATGTCTTTCAGGATGCCCGCCTTTTCCCACATCTGACCGTGAGCCAGAATTTGCGCTACGGGCGCTTCTTCACGCCGGCTGCGGACCGCTATGCGGATTTTCGCGCCGTGGTGGAATTGCTGGGCATAGGGCATCTGCTCGACCGGCGGCCCGCGCTGCTGTCCGGCGGCGAGAAGCAGCGTGTCGCCATAGGACGTGCGCTGATCGCCAGCCCGAAGCTCGTGCTGATGGACGAGCCGCTGGCCGCTCTCGACGATGCCCGCAAGGCCGAAATCCTGCCCTATATCGAGCGGCTGCGCGACGAGACGAAGATACCCTTCGTTTATGTGAGCCATTCCATCGCCGAGGTGGGACGGCTGGCGAGCGATGTGGTGGCGATGAGGCAAGGGCGCGTGGCCGCAGCCGGCGCGGCAGCCGATGTGCTGTCGCGCATGGACCTGCTGCCGCAGGCCGAACGCGGCGAGGCGGGTGCGCTTCTCGATTTTACCGTCGCCTCCCACGACGATATTTTTGGCATCACAACGCTACGTTCGCCCGGCGGCACATGGCGTCTGCCGCGCATCGCGGCAGTGGTGGGTACCGTGGTCCGGGCGCGAATCCGCGCCCGCGACGTGACAATCGCGACGCAGCCGGTGGCGGGCCTGAGCGCGCTCAACATACTCGCCGGAAGGGTGGGTGAGGTGATCCACGGAGAGGGGGCGGAAGGGCTGGTGCGGGTCGATTGCGGTGCGGACCGCATCTTCGCGCGCGTGACCCGGCTTTCCATCCGTGACCTTGGACTGGTAGAGGGGAAGGAAGTCTACGCGATCGTCAAAGCGGTCACGTTCGACTCGGCCAACACAGGCGCGCGCGGCGGCACCATCTGAGCGTATGCCTCGCCGCCGGCGGGAGCGTTCCGGGCAGCCCTTTTTCGGCTCTGCAGCGCGCCCTATCACGACGCGGAGGAAGGGATGCCGAAGCTGAGCCTGCGTATCGACCTCGATGCCGGAGGGCGCATCGGGCCGGGCAAGATAGAGCTTCTGGAGAAGATCGCGGCATTCGGCTCCATTTCCGCCGGCGCGCGCGAGATGGATATGTCCTACAAGCGCGCCTGGGATCTCGTGAACGAGATGAACGGCATTTTCGGGCAGGCCGTGCTGTCGGCGCAGACCGGCGGCAAGCATGGCGGCGGAGCGCAGCTCACGCCGGTCGGGCTCGCGCTGGTCACGCGCTTCCGCGCCATCGAGCGGGCGGCGGAAGCGGCCGCGGCGCAGCATATGGCGGCGCTGCAATCCGAGATAGATGCCGCCGGGCCCGCAGTGAAGGGCTGATCGGACTAGCTTGCCGCCTGCGCTGCCGGGGTTGCCGTTTCGGCCCTCGTCGGGAGACGTTCAAGCTTGTGCAGGCTTCGCAGAGGATTAGGCATGGGTTGTCCGGCGAACATGCCGCGCCATGCGATGTCCGCCACTTCGGCCACGTAAAGATCGCCCCGGCTGTCGATAGCCAGCCCGTGCGGGGCGATGAAGCGGCCGGGGCCGTGTCCGGCGATCTCGGTGCCGACGCGCGTAATGAGGCGACCTTGCATGTCCACCACGCTGAGACGTGGGCCGATATTGGGCATGTCGCGGTTTATGCCGAGTTCCGGCCCGCCTTCGGCGACGATGCAGACCGGGCATTTGCCGCTGGTCATGACCATCGCCATCGGCCGGTGCAGACCGTGCCATTGGGTTTCAAAACGGCCATTGCCGTCAAATACCTGCACCCGGTGGTTCTCGCGGTCGGAAACATAAAGCCAGCCATCGCCGTCGCACCAGAGATTGTGGGGAATGTTGAACTCGCCGGGCAGGATGCCCGGCTTGCCCCAACTCATGAGGTAGCGTCCGTCCGGCGCGAATTTATGGATGCAGGCATTGCCGTAGCCATCCGAAACATAGATGTCGCCATTGGGCGCCAGCGCGGTGTGGGTGCAACGGCAGAAAGGCTTACCGCTCATATAGCCCGGCGTCTGGCCCGGCACGCCGATGGTCAGCAGCAACTTGCCGTCGGGCGAGAATTTGCGGACGGAGTGATCGCCGGAATCGGTGGTGTAAACGCATTCGTCCGGCCCGATATGAATGCCGTGCGGATTAGTGAACAGGCCTTGGCCCCAACTGCCGAGGAAGTTTCCGGCGTGGTCGAACAGGATGACGCGGCCCGGATCGCGCACGAATACATGCAGGCGGTCGCGCGAATCCGTCGCGGCCCCGGCCGCCTCGCGATAGGTTTCGCCCTCCGGCAAATTGCCGAAGCCGTGGATCATCCGGTATCGGAAGTCTCCGCTTCCCAGCACGGTCGTCATATGCTCCTCCCAAACCCGAAATCAGGCCCCGATGACGCGGACGGGCTTTCCGTCGAGCCATGCCTCGATGTTCTCCAGCGTCTGGCCGTAGAAGACGCGATAGGTCTGGCGCGAGACATAGCCGATATGCGGCGTCATGATGAGGTTCGGCGCGGCGCGCAGCGGATGCCCCGCCGGCAGCGGCTCCTCATCATAGACGTCCAGCGCCGCCCCACCTATGCGGCCCTCCTTCAGCGCAGCGATCAGCGCATCCTGATCCACGATCGGGCCGCGCGACGTGTTCACGAGACAGGCGTCGCGCTTCATCAGCGCGAACTCCGGCGAGCCGACAAGGCCGACCGTGCGGTCCGACAGCTTCAGATGAATGCTGATGTAATCCGAGGTCGAGAACAGCTCCTCTTTGGAAACATGCCGCGCGCCTTTTTGCGCGGCGGCTTCCGGCGTCAGATTCTGGCTCCAGGCGACGACATCCATCCCGAAAACCTTGCCGTATTCCGCCAGTCTCGAGCCGAGGCGGCCGAGACCGAGGATGCCGAGGCGAGCGCCGGCGAGTTCGCGCCCGACGCCAACCTGCCAGCCACCGGCCGCGAGCGAGGCCATTTCCGCCGGCAGCCCGCGCGCCAATGACAGGATGAGGCTAATGGTGAGCTCGGCGGTGGCGTGGCCGCTGCCGCCCGTACCGCAAAAGACGATGCCGTGGCGGGCCGCCGCTGCCGCATCCACTGACGCGTTGGCCATGCCCGTGGTGATCAGCAGCTTCAAGTTCGGCAGGCGCTCGAACAGCGCGGCGGGGAAAGGGGTGCGCTCGCGCATCAGACATACGGCGTCGAAGTCCTGAAGCCGGGCGACAAGCGGCTCGAACTCGCCGATATGATCGTGGAACACGGTAATTTCGGCCCTGCCGTCGAGCCGGCTCCATTCGGCGAAAGAAAGAGCCACGCGCTGGTAGTCGTCGAGAACGGCAATCTTCTTCATGGAGAGTCTCCCTTGCGGGCGGACATTAGAGCCGCGCCGCGCGCGCGTCGACCTGTCATGCCCGGCTCAGCGCATCATCATCGGTATCGCCATGATGATGCCGTGAAAGAGGATGGCCAGCGGTACGACGACGATGCCGCTCACCATGAACGGCGCCACCCTCTTGAATGCGCCGGTCAGGGAGACGAGGTTGCCGATGACGCTCTCTATAATGAACACGTTCAGCCCGACGCGACCGCCAGCGATCCCTGCATTTTGCGCATAATCATTCCAGCACAGCGATTTTCTTCTTCTCGATCATGCCGAAGTCTATCTCCGCGCCAAGGCCGGGGCCGGTCGGCGCGTGGATCAAGCCGTCCCTGTCTACCTCGATGTCATTGAGGATGCCGTAGTTCATGGCCTCCGTAGGCAGCAATATCTCGTGGAACTGCGTGTTGCGGATCGCCATCTCCACGTGAAGATTGGCAAGGTTGTTCAATGAGTTGCCGCCTGTGTGCACCTCATATTTCATGCGGAACGCCTCGGCCAGATGCGCCGTCTTGACGAGATTGGTCAGGCCGCCCTTGATGGCCACGTCGCCGCGCAGGAAATCCGTTGCCTGCGAGGTGATCCATACCGCGTAGGAATCGAACCCCGCCTCGGGCCGCTCGGTCGCCATGATGGGTATGTCGAGCTTCTGCTTGAGCTTGATATAGTTGTAGATGTCCTGATCGCCGAGCGGATCCTCGTACCAGTAGAAGCCCATCTCCTCAATGGCGCGGCCAACCCGCAACGCTTCCTCGAACTGGTAGACGAAGGTCGAATCCAGCATCAGCATGTAATCGTCGCCGACCGCCTTGCGCACCGCCTCGCAGACCTTGATATCGGCCCGCCATTCGGATGGCGGATGGATCTTGTAGGCGATGTAGCCCAGTTCCTTGTACTTCACCGCCTCGTCCGCATAGTGCTGCGGCGACGGCAGGTGATCGGAGCTGATATAGGCGGGAATGCTTGAGCGGTAGGAGCCGAGCAGGCGATGGATCGGCATTCCGGCCACCTTCCCGGCAAGGTCCCACAGGGCTACGTCCACCGCGCCGATGGTGCGGATGGAAGCGACGGCGCGGCGCTTCCAGATCATCTCGTTCAGGCGCTCCCGGTCGAGCGGGTCGCGGCCGACGAGCAACGGCTTCAGATATTTGGCGATCTGCGCGGCGTCGGTCGATGCCGGGGCGAGGCCCTTGCCGAGGAATGCATGGCCTTCCACGCCTTCATCGGTGCTGATCGTCACCAGCCCCTGATCATGCGCCTCGCGTCCGGTGCGAACCACGCCGTGATAGCTGATTGCGGGGATCGTATCCCAGGCGAACAATGTGACGGAGACTTTGGTTATCTTCATGCAGCCGACATCCCGGTTCGCACCTTTCCTACCGGGCACATCCGCGATACGCACCCGGCTACGCGCGATTGTGACACGCAGGTGTTTCCGTCCATAGTCTCGTCGCGACCCCGGCGTTTGTCGCGGAGTGACAATGGTCCGGCTGACGAAAGGACGATGCGGGCGCTTCGAGGCGGGGGACCAGCTGGAGGAGCAACCGGACCGCAAGGGCTTTCCTTGCCGGGTTAGCGCAAATGCGTTAGCCTCAATGAAAAACTTGTTACATAATGCGGAGGAACGCATGGCCGATGTGGTGGGAGCGACTTCCGTCTGGGAGCGGTGGACCGAAGCCACCAAGGGCATAAATGGCGGGTTCGAGACACGGCTTGCCGGCCCTGTGGCCAACTTCCGGGGGTCGTTCCAGCGTTTCAGCGTTCTCGGCATCCGCTACGCAAGCATCGAAACCAATGCGCGTTCGCTCTATCGCGGCGCCGATACGGTCATGCACGGCGACCGACATCATTGCCTGGTCTATCAGGCGCGAGGCCGCTCGATGGTCAAGCAGGGCAAGCGTGTCGCTATGCTCAATCCTTCGGATATGGTGCTGCTCTCGCCGGCTGAAAGCTGCGAGTTCGTCAATCGCGGCCTGATCCGCCAGCTTTCGTTCAATATTCCAGAACAGATATTGTTCGACCGCGTCGGCTCGACAGATATACCGACAACCGTGCCGATCCGCAGCGATTCCGCGCTCGGCTCACTCGTCGCGACGCTGGTATTGCAGGTCCACAGCCGCTCGAAGGAGCTGTCGTCTTTCTTCACGCCCGCGCTCGACATGGTGATGGCATCGCTGGTGACGCCGCTCCTGCGGGAGGAGCGAGGCGACATGCGGGGCCAGGACGACGATGTGTCCGAGATGGTGAGCACGCTCACCGTCACGCGTTTCATCGCCTCGAACCTGCGCAACGCGAACATGTCGCCGCGCTATATCTCGCGTGCGCTCGGTTGCTCCGTGCGCCATGTCCATCGGGCGTTCGAGGGGGCGGGTACCACCGTTTCGGCCTATATCAAACAGCAGCGCCTGATCGCGAGCGCCGAGGAACTGGCCAGCCCGCGCTGCGCCGAGGACAGCATCACCGAGATCGCGCTTCGCTGGGGCTTCTCCGAAGTCAGCCATTTCAGCCGCAGCTTCCGCGCTGAGTTCGGCATGTCGCCGCGCGAATATCGAGAGTGTTCCCGCGTGGCGCTGGCGGGCTGAAAATGAAAACGCCGCGCCCCAAGGTGCGGCGTTCCCTCTCTCCCTCGGCGGCCGGGACTTACATTCCCATCGCCACCGTCTTTAATTCCGTATATGCCTCGACGCCTTCGCGGCCATATTCCCTGCCCCAGCCGGACTGCTTGTAGCCGCCGAAGGGCTGGGCGTGGTCCACCATTCCGCCATTGATGCGCACCATGCCGGATTTGAGCTTTCGCGCCATCAGATGCGCGACGGTGACGTTCCGGGTCCAGACGGCGGCGTTGAGGCCATAGATACTGTCATTGGCCTCCGCCGCGATGCGGTCGATGTCGTCCATCTCGAAGGACATGGCGCACAGAACCGGGCCGAAGATTTCCTCCTGCGCGACGCGCATATCCGTCCGTGTCTCGACCAGCACGGTCGGCTCGACGAAGTATCCCTCATTGCCGCGCTGGCGTCCGCCGGTCAGCACCGATGCACCGTCTTTCACGCCTATGTCCACATAGCCCAGCACGCGATCCATCTGCTTCTTGGAGACGACGGGTCCTATCTCCGTGTCGGGCTGGACGCCGGCGCCGACCTTGAGCTTCTGCGCGCGCTCCGCGATGCCCTCGACCACCTTGTCGAAGATTTCGCGATGCGCGTAGAGGCGTGAATTGGCGGCGCAGACCTGACCGGTGTTTGAGAAGATGCCGCGAGCCGCGCCGTCTATGGCTTTTCCTACATCCGCGTCGGGGAATACGATCACCGGCGACTTGCCGCCGAGTTCCAGCGTGAGCCGCTTGAAGTTGCCGCTTGCCGCCTGGAGGATGGTCCGCCCGACCTCGGTCGAGCCGGTGAAGGAAATCTTGTCCACGTCGGGATGCTCGGTAAGGGCCGCGCCCGCCGTGTGGCCGAAGCCGGTGACGATGTTGACCACGCCGTCGGGAATGCCGGATTCGGCGATGATCTGGCCGAGGCGGATGGAGGTCAGCGGGGTTTGTTCCGCGGGCTTCAGCACTACGGTGCAGCCGGCGGCCAGCGCAGGCGCTAGCTTGTTGGTCGCCATGGTCAGCGGGAAGTTCCACGGCGTGATGAGGCCGACTACGCCGACCGGCTCACGCAGCGTGTAGGACAGCAGCGAGTTCGGCGAGGAGGGCGAAAGCGTCTCGCCGCCGAGCTTGGTCGCCCAGCCGGCATTGTAGCGGATATTCTCCACCGCGGACTTCACGTCGATGTTGAGCGCGTTGCGGAAGGGCTTGCCGTTGTCGAGCGTCTCCAGCATGGCGAATTCTTCGGCATGGGCTTCAAGCGCGTCGGCCAGCCGCCATAGGAGGCGGGTCCGTTCCGAAGGCGTCGTCCTGCGCCAAGGGCCTTCGAACGCCTTGCGCGCGGCGGCGACCGCGCGGTCCATGTCGGCTTTCCGACCGGCGGCGGCATGCGCGATGACCTCGCCGGTTGCAGGGTTCTCCACCTCGAAGGTTTCACCCGAGGCAGCATCCTCCCATCTGCCGCCGATCAGAAGTTGCTTCCGCGAGCCGAGAAAGTCCGCGATCCGCTTATCCTGTGGGGTGATGGCGCTGACGTTCATGTGGAATATCTCCGGGTTATCGCGCGATGGCGCAAGGCAGCAGGGCGCCGGCCCATGCTCTGCGAGCTGCCATGCAGTCTATCACCGCTCTTTTCCGTGCTTTTGGACGAATGGGACGTGGGCGATTGTCGGCAAGCGTCCCATCCCGCGCGCCGGCAAGTCGGCAAAGGACGCGGCCTTGCAGGCTGGTGTAACCGGATATCGGAAGTTGTGGGGAGATATGATGAAGGACTACGACTACATCATCGTCGGCGCCGGCTCCGCCGGCTGCGTGCTGGCGAACAGGCTGACGGAAGATCCGGATGTGACCGTTCTGCTTTTGGAGGCGGGCCGATCGAACGACAGCTATTTCATGCGCATTCCGCTCGCCTTCACCAAGATTTCCAACAACAGCAACTATCTCTGGCGTTTCGAGAGCGAGCCGGAGCCGGAACTGAAGGGACGCCGCATCCCGATCCGGCGCGGCAAGACGCTGGGCGGCTCGTCATCGGTCAACGGTATGATCGCCTTGCGCGGCCATCCGCTCGACTACGATCTCTGGCGGCAGCAGGGCCTCAACGGCTGGGGCTATGCCGACGTGCTGCCCTATTTCAAGCGGATGGAGACGAGTTGGCGCGGCGAGAGCAAGCATCATGGCGGCGACGGGCCGGTAATGATCAGCCAGAATAATGTGCCGCTGATGCTTTACGACATGCTTGCACAGGCGGTGAAGAATGTCGGGCTGCCGGTGAATGACGACCAGTCCGTCGGCGAGCATGACGGCATCAGCCGCGTGGAGATGTCGGTGGGCCGGGGCGAGCGCCAGAGCTCGGCCAAGTCCTATCTGGAGCCGGCGATGAAGCGGCCGGGGCTGACCGTGCTCACCCATGCGCTGACCTCGCGCGTGCTGCTCGAAAAGGACCGCGCGGTCGGCATCGAGTTCCGACATGACGGTCAGGTCAAGACTGCCCGCGCCACACGCGAGGTGATCCTGTCGGGCGGCTCGTACAATTCGCCGCAGCTTTTGATGCTGTCGGGCATCGGACCGGCGGACCATCTGCGCGAGGTGGGCGTGGAGGTGAAGCACGACCTGCCGGGCGTCGGGCAGAATTTGTATGAGCATCCCATCGTGCACATGGCGTTCCGCGCCTCGATCACGGACAGCTTCCTCAATTATCTGAGGTTCGACCGGGCGACGCTCGGCATGATCCAGTGGTATCTCACCAAGACCGGCCCGTTCGCAACCAACGCCGCCCCGGCCAACATCTTCTTCCGTACGAAGAACGTGAACTCGGCCCGGCCCGACATCCAGATGATCTGCTCGTCGGTCGGACTGGACGCCAAGCTCTGGTATCCGGGCGTGACCGAGCCGCCGGTGCATCGCTTTGCCGTCGGGCCGAACCTGCTGCATCCGCTGAGCAAGGGCTGGGTCAAGCTGCGCTCGAACGATCCCGCGGCGCTGCCGCGCATCTTCTTCAACATGTATTCGGAGCGGCAGGATCTCGACGGCATGATCGAGGGCGTCAAGATGGCGCGCGAAATCTATTATGCCGATCCGGTCGGCAAGATGATCGCCAGCGAAATCAAGCCCGGCAAGGACATCAGGACGGATGCGGAGATTGAGGACTGGATCAGGGAAACGTCGGGCATCAACCAACACCCGGTGGCCACCTGTCGCATGGGCGTGGACAAGGATGCCGTGGTGGATGGGGCATTGAAGGTGCGCGGCATCGAGGGGCTTCGCGTGGTCGATGCCTCGATCATGCCGGACGAGCCGGGCGGCAACACCAACCTGCCGACCATGATGATCGCCGAGAAGGGCGCTGACATGATCCGTGGCAAGCCGGCGCTCGCGCCGGTCTACTGACCCCGAGAGCCGACTTCGGTATTCACTCTCCGGCCTTGGTGCCGCCGGGTATCAATCCCTCGAGCACGCGCACGGCGGTGAGCAGGATTGCGCCAATCCCGACTCCGGCCGCGACCAGAATCATCTGGCCCGCGCCTGCCGCGATGCCGACCGAGGATGCCAGCCAGATATTCGCAGCCGATGTGAGGTTGTGGACCTTGCCGCGTGCGAAGAAGATCGCGCCGGCGGCCACGAAGCCCACGGCCTGAGCAAGCCCCTGCACGACGCGCAGCGGATCGACATTCGCGCCTGTGCCATGCGCCAGCAGGTCGTCGTAGACCATGAAGGCCGATACGGTGATCAGCGCGGAACTGAGGGCGACCAGCCCGTGTGTCCGCATTCCGGCAGCGATGCCGCGCAGCTCACGGTCGAGGCCGAGCGCCACGCCCGCGATCGTGGCGACACCAAGCCTTATCAGGATTTCCTCATTCGTCACGATTGCCTCCTCGCATGCCGGCACGGTTTCGACCGCACGGGAAGATAGAATAGATGAACCTTTGCTGCCTTTGCCTGTTTTCTTCACTTCAACGGAAGGAGGCAGTCATGCCGGCGAAATCGAAAGCACAACAGAAGGCGGCTGGAGCCGCGCTGGCCGCAAAGCGCGGTGAAATAAGCAAAAGCAAACTCCGGGGCGCGTCGAAAGGCATGGAAAAATCCATGAGTGAAAAAGAGCTTCACGATATGGCTTCGACCAGACGCAAGGGGAAGCCGGAACACGCGTCGAAATCGTGATCCCGCTGCCCGCCGCCGTCGCTCTCAGTAGCCGCCGATGACGGGCAGTATTTCACCCGTGATGTAGCTGGAGCATTGCGGCGAGGCGAGGAATACATAGGCCGGTGCAAGCTCCTCGGGTTGCGCGGGGCGCTTCATCGGGACTTGCGAGCCGAATTGCGAGACATCCTGTGCTTCCTTCTCCGAAGGGTTGAGCGGCGTCCAGACGGGACCGGGCGCAACGGCATTCACGCGAATGCCGCGCTCCACGAGGCTCGACGCCAGCGAACGGGTGAAGGCGTGGATGCCACCCTTGGTCATGGAATAATCCAGCAATTCCTTGCTGCCGTCGATGCCGGTAACCGAGCCGGTATTGATGATCGCGCCGCCGGCCTTCATATGCTTCAGTGCCTCGCGGGCCATGAAGAAATAGCCGTAGAGATTGGTCTTGAGCGTCGTGTCGAAATGCTCGGCTGTCAGCTCCTCGATGGATTTGGCGTGGTACTGGAAGGCGGCATTGTTGACGAGGATGTCCAGCCGCCCGAAAGCGTCCACGGTGTTCTCGACGATCCGGCGGCACAGCTTTTCATCTCGCACGTCGCCGGGCAGCAGGATGCAGCGCCTGCCTTCCTTTTCGACCGCGGCTTTCGTGTCTTCGGCATCCCCATGTTCGGAAAGGTAGGATACCGCGACATCGGCGCCCTCCCGCGCGAACAGCACGGCGACGGCGCGACCGATGCCTGAATCGGCGCCGGTGATAAGCGCAACCTTTCCCTCCAGCTTTCGGGAGCCGAGATAGAACGGCGCGTCGTACATGGGCGGCGGCTCAAGCGTGGCTTCCTCGCCGGGCTTGGGCTGGTGCTGCGGGGGAAAGGGCGGAACGGGGTAGGTGCGCGCGCCTGCCTGCATCGCGTCCTCCGCCGGTTGCGTATCGTCTCGATCCTTGCTGCGATCCTCGGCGTCGATCTTTTTCTGGATATGCCGCTGTTTCGCGACGGCTTCGCTTGTCGTGGCCATTGTGAGCGATCCCGTATAGTGAAGGTTCGCCGATCAACCAGCGAAGCCGTCCATTGTTCCGTGCCATGCCCGAGATGACGCCCGATGCGTTGCGCGCCTTCTGCGATCGCCCGCCTCAGATCGTCGCGCCTGAGCTGATCGGCGCGACCCTGATGCTGGCAGGCGCCGGCGGAATGATCGTGGAGACGGAAGCCTATGCATCCGGCGATCCGGCATCGCACAGCTTCTCGGGGCAGACATCCCGCAACGCCGCCATGTTCGGGCGGCCAGCATCGGCCTATGTCTACCTATCCTATGGCATCCATTGGTGCTTCAACATCGTGTGCCAGCCGGGGTCGGCGGTTCTGGTGCGGGCGCTGGAGTCGCTGACCGGGTTTGACGAGATGGCGGCCCGGCGCGGCGTGAGCGATCCGCGCAAATTGTGTTCAGGGCCGGGAAAGCTCTGTCAGGCGCTCGGCATCGACATTTCCCACAATGGTTTGGATCTGGATGGTGGCGTTTTGCGCCTGATGCCGGGCGAGGGAGGCTTCCAGCTGCTGTGCGGACGCCGCATCGGGATCACCCGCGCGGTGGAGCGGGAATGGCGCTTCGGCCTTGCCGGCTCTCCCTTCCTGAGCAGGCGTTTTCCCGCTACCGCCCGGCAAACGCCGGGGTAGTTTCGGCGCGCCGCCGTCAATTCGCCCTGATTTGCGGCTTATCCGGCCCTGGGAACGGTGTCATGCCCGGCGGTTTCCCTGTCTTGCGGCGAGCGCGAAGGGGACGGGGAACCAATGTGCGCGGCGGCGGTTTATCCCTGTCTCATAAAAGGAGGTCGATGATGAAGAAGACTCTTTTCGCGCTTGCCGCGCTAGGGCTGGTGGCAGGCTGCACGGCGACTGAGCGCGGCGCGGCTGTCGGCGCGGCTGGCGGTGCGGCGATAGGCGGCCTGGCGACAGGCGATGTGGGAGGAGCCATCGTCGGCGGCGTCGTCGGTGGCGCGGCTGGCGCGCTTGTGGGACGGGCGAGCGAACCGGGGCGCTGCGTCTATCGCGACCGTCGCGGACGCGAATTCGTGGATCGCTGCTAGCAGGAATTCTCTGGCCCGCCTCCGATGAGGCGGGCCAAGTTTTTTGCGGGCTTATTTCCCGGCGTTTGTCAAAAGAGCCAGATCCTCGTTGCCGAGGGTGAGGCGCGCGCCTCGCGCGAGGCTCTCCAGTTGCGCGACGGATGTCGCCGAGGCGATGGGCGCGCCGACGCCCGGCTGGGCATTGATCCAGGCAAGCGCGATTTCGGTGTGGGCAGCTCCCGTGCGCTCCGCCACCGTGTCCATCGCCGCCAGAATACGCAGGCCCTTTTCGTCGAGGAACTTCGCCACGCCCTTGCCGCGCGGGCTTTTGCCCAGATCGGCTTCAGAGCGGTATTTGCCGCTGAGAAAGCCCGAGGCGAGCGAATAGTAACAGATCAGGCTCAGGCCCTCGCGCACGACGATATCCTGGACCGCGCCCTCATATTTATCGCGCGAGTATAAATTATATTCGTTCTGCAAGGTCTGGTAGCGCGGCAGTCCCTTTTCGCCCGAGAGTTTCAACGCTTCTGTCAGCAGGCCTTCGTCATAGTTCGAGGCACCGATGAAGCGGACTTTCCCGGCCCGGATCAGCCGGTCATAGGCCGACAGCGTTTCCTCCTGCTCCACCGTCCGGTCCGGCCAGTGGCTCTGGTAAAGGTCGATATAGTCGGTCTGGAGGCGCTTCAGCGACGTTTCGACCTCGGCTTCGATCCATTTGGCGGAGAGGTCCGTCTTGCCCTGTCCCATGTCCGAGCCGACCTTGGTGAATACGTGCACCTTGTCGCGGTTGCCGCGCGCCTTGATCCAGCGGCCGATGATCTTCTCGCTCTCGCTGTCATTGCCGGGAATCCAGCGCGAATAGGAATCGGCGGTATCTATCGCCGTGAACCCTTCGGCCACGAAAGCGTCCAGCACACCGAACGAAGTTTTCTCGTCGGCTGTCCAGCCGAATACGTTTGTTCCCAGTACCAGAGGCGCAATTTCAATGTCGGTCTGGCCGAGGCGTCTGCGGATCATCTCGTTCTCCTGAAGATCATGTGGCGGGTGGGCGTTTTATACACCCATCCGGCAAGACATGAAGGCGTGGGGTACGCGGCGCGCCGCCGAAGGTATGTTCCGGGCTGAAAATTTTCGTGAGCGGGGAGGAACCGAGTTCGCCAGAAGCGGGTTACATCAGCTTCGGCGGAAACGGAGGGCGCCGACCATCACCGGGAGGAACCGAGAATGAGCACGCTGTCGCATATTTCCGTTTTACCTGCGACGCCCGAGGAGCAGAGCGTCACAGTTCATTTCCGCACGCCGGATGCCACGATTTCCGTCAAGCTCGCGTCCGGCGAAGTGCCGCGTGACCGGGACGCCGCCGTTCGCAAGGCGCTCGATGCCATGCTGCGGCTGGCGGCGCAGAATAACGCGCCACCGCCGCGGGACATGATGGTAACGGTGCCAGGCTCTGTCTTCCAGTCTTGGGCTTATGCGAGATAGGCGGACGGAGAAAGCGCGGACCGCGGCCTGACCCTAAAGGCTTTCGCTGCCTTCGATGGATGACAGGATGCGCCGCTCCAGCATGCCATGCACGCCCTTGATCTGGTTGACGTTCTGCGTGACGTGGAAGTCGGCGGACAGGCTGCACAGCATGTAGGCGTGATCACGCGAAAGGTTCGTGCGCTCCACGATCTGGTCTATCATGCGCGATAGGGCCAGCTTCAGGCACTCGTCCAGATCCTCGTGAAGCCCCATAGTGACGAGGTGGGTGGGCGTTTCGAGGAAGGGCGCGTCGATCTTCCAGCCGCGGTGAAGCTCGATCGTCACGTCGACGGAGAGCGCCGTTTCCAGTGCGGTGATGCAAACCTCGCCATCGCCCTGAACGCCATGCCCGTCACCTATCGAAATCAATCCGCCCGGCACATGGACGGGCAGGAACAGGCGCGCGCCAGCCGTGATATGCTTGTTGTCGAGATTGCCGCCATGCTCGCCGGGCTTGATGCTCGTTATCCTGCCGGCGGAGACGGGCGGCGCGACGCCCACGACACCCGGAAACGGCGCGAGGCGGATCGCGCCGCCCCAAGGCGGGCGGGCCACCGAAGCCTCCTCGTCGATCCCGATATATTCAAAGCAGCGATGGTCGAACGCCTCGGGCAGGCTGCCTGCGCCCGGACGAAACTGGGTGTACCCCCAGTTCTGCCGGGGGCTGACCGCGTTGACGCGAATTTCCAGCGTGTCGCCGGGTTGCGCGCCTTCGACGGCAACCGGCCCCGTCAATATATGCGGCCCAAGCGTCGGCTCGAGAACCTGATGGATCGCCGCCAGTTCGGGCGGCGCGGAGAAGGCAGCCGGCAGGCCGGCCAGCGCCTCCGGCCTGCCGCTTACCGTCTCGAACCTTACAGTGTCGCCGGGCGAAACCCGCAAGGCGGGCTTCTGTGCCGCGTCGAAATAACCCCAGTGGCACGTCTCGGGAGACGCCTTGAGCAAATGGCTGGTCATGATTCCCCATCAGGCTTGTTATTTTCGGACAGCCTGCGACAAACATTTCGCGCGGGCAAGACCGCAGAGGGGGTGCCGGATCACTGCAGGGTTGCGAAATAAGCATGGCAGGCGGCGGCCTGGAGCCCGCGCCTCCGGCAATGCCGGTTGATACGCCCGATCAGGCGCGGGCCGGCTCCAGATGCTCCGCCCTGTATTCCAGCGCGGCTTTCTCGACATCGTAGTCGAATATCCACCATCTAAGCTCGGCGGAGTTCTTTACCTCGGTGTCGCGCTGGTGAAGATCCTTGTAATTGGAATCGTATCGGTGGCCGTTCCTGCGCGCTTCGCCTTGAACGATATAGGCCCGTTCCCGGCGCAGCTTCTCGTAGTGGGGCAATATTTCCGCCACCCGCCCGGGCGTTTGCCCCTCCAGCAGGACGCCCAGCGCCACGCCATCCTCGATGGCCTGGTTAGCTCCCTGGCCCAGATGCGGGAGCATGGCATGGGCGGCGTCGCCCAGCAGGACCAGACGGCCATTTGTCCAGGTATCGAGGGGTTGGCGGTCGTACAGGCCCCACCAGAAACAGGTTTCCACCTTTTCCAGCAGGCCGGTGACGCGCGGATCCCAACCTGTGAATTCCGCGGCGAGCTTGTCCCGGTCGCCGACGGCCGACCAGGATTCACGTGTTTCTTCGGAAGTCGGAATGAAGGCGACATAGTTGATCAGCGTTCCCGAGCGAACCGGATAGGTCATGAAATGCTTTCCCTGTCCCATCCAGAGCTGGCACGCGCCCTTGCGCCAGCCTGGCAGCTTGTCTGCCTCCAGCAGTCCGCGATAGGCGACCGAGCCGGAGTGGACCGGCCTTGCCGTCTCGACCACATGTTTTTGAAGGACGGAGTGGATGCCATCGGCGGCAATGACCACGTCGGCGGTTGCCGTCTCGCCATTCGCGAAGGTCAGCCGGGCTTCGTCGGCATCCTGCTCGAAATCGACGCATTTGTGGGAGGTGCGCACCGTCCCCTCCGGCAGGGCATCGGCCAATACGTCGAGCAGGTCCGCGCGGTGCAGGCCGTGGATTCCGTTCCATCCGCTGGAGTCCGTGGTGGTTATGGGCGCGACGGGCGTGCCATCCATGCGGTAATATTCCGAGCCTTCCCCATATTTCGCGCCGACCCTGGCGAGAGCTTCCTTGAGGCCCATGCGTTCAAGCACCCGTAGCGCATTCGGGAACACGGCAAGCCCGGCCCCGACTTCACCGAGCTTCGATGCCTGCTCATAGACGGTGACGTCGAGACCTCGCCGCAGCAACGCGTTCGCCGCCGACAATCCACCGATTCCGCCGCCGACAATGGCGGCCCTGAGCGGCCTGCTGGACATTGATTCTCCTCGAAATCCACAAGTGAAAAGTCGAAATCCGATGAGGGGCGTATGAAGCACGAAGGCTGGTGTCAAGCGCCGCGGCCGATGGCGGCGAAAGTATCCATCCGTCCAGGGACGGCCACGCATAGAACAGGGATGGGGATACGTATTTCCAGTTCTGCAAACGTTTTTACATGATGAGAGAAGATGCTCGGCGTGAATTTTCCTTGTTGCGGACTTGACGAATTTACGTCAGGTGATTCGCCTCGAATTCAGCCGGTTTCGACGAAAATATCCGGTTCTCGTGGGCGAAAAGCTTGAATTTCAGGCTTCCAGCTTCAGCTTTTCGTGAAAGCAGCCGCCAATTTCAACATTCACGACCAAAATGACTGTGTAAGCATGTTGACGGTGCGTCAATGACATTGGATTCACCCCATACGTGTGGTACCCCTTAGACCAAGGGAGCGGTATCAATGGGGCTTAGACATGCGGGATCGCGCGCATTTCAATGCTGTCGATCTGACCAGTCGTTCAGCACCTCTGGCAGCTTTTTCGAGTGGGCAAGAACGGTATAGCGACAAGCGACAAGTGGGACGTCCTTCCGTGCCCGTTTCGGGTCGAAAGCCGACCGGAGAGATACGTGCCGTCCTTCAGGGCGGCCTTCCGCTTTTTATGGCTGGCGACACGCCGCTGCACGATGTCATAGGGCGCAATCCGTTTTTTTCGGCGGTAAAACGTGCGCTGGACATCGCTGTGGCCGCCTTTCTCCTCATTCTGTTCGCCCCGCTGCTGCTGATGGCGGCGGCTGCCATCAAGGTATCGGCCCCCGGTCCGGTTTTCCAGGTCGATGAACGGGAAGGCCTCAAACGGCGGCGGTTCAAGCTCGTACGGTTTCGCACCACGCCAGCGAGCGCGGGAGGACATCCCCAAGGCTCGTCCTGCGAGGCGCAGATCACTCCTCTGGGCAGGTTCCTGCGGAGCACGGGCCTGGATGAGTTGCCTCAGCTTTTCAATGTACTCATCGGCGATATGTCGATGGTCGGACCGAGAGCCTACGCGCCGGGAATGCGGGTCGGCGCCCGGTCCTATGACGAATTGGTGCCGTATTATCATCTTCGGCACGAGGTTCGTCCGGGCTTGGCGGGTTGGGCGCAGGTCAACGGCTTCCGCGGGCACACCAAAGTCGGCTTTGGCGCTCTGGAGAGCATCCATTACGACATCGCCTATGTCCAGAATGCCTCGCTGGCGCTCGACGTGAAGATCATATGGCGTACCTTTGCCCGGGAATTCATGGCCGGGTACGGCTCATAGACAGCCTGCGGTCGTTTCAAAATATAGAAACGATACGCCAGCCTGCTTCGGCTGGACTATAGTTTGTCGTTTTTCCGCGACGACACGAAGTTGGTACAATGGATACGCCAGGGGATGAACGGCTATGCACGTTCGGATTGTGGCGGGTTGTACCTTCAAGAAGATTTCGATTGAAGAAAATAGATAGTTTTTAAATTCATGTATGCTTCAGGCGCGGTTTCCTGGCCTCCTCATCCATCGGATGGGGGATCAATATACCATCTTCGCGATTCAATTGTTGCTATCGCAGCTTTTTGCGATGATCCATCTTCCAATAATGCCACGTGTCTGGCATGTTGACGTTGCTCGGAGTTGTGCCCGTTACTGCGTTCGCCGCGAGGTCGGAGGTGACTTGACGAATCGAAGCGAAGTGGTGACGGGAAGTGAGGCTATGGGGGCCAGCCCGCAAGGGCAACATGGAGGTACCTGATAGATGCTCGACACCTCGAGAGATACGACCAGACGTGCTTTTGATGCGTCGGGCCGGGTTTCAGTGCCGCGAGGATGGTACTGGATCGGTGCTTTGGCAGTCTCCTTGCTCATCTGGTTCGTAGCGGCATGGTTTGTGATTGATCTTTTCTGATCGAGCGAGAGCGACTGGCGTGTAGATGACGATAGTAGTCGCGAAAGCCAAGCCGCTCGTCGTCGATCTTGATGGCACGCTGATCCGGTCGGACCTTCTGCTGGAATCCGCTTTTGCCGAATTGGGGCGGAAGCCGCAATCCATCATCGACATGCTGCGCGCGCTCGCCGCCGGAAAGGCGACGTTGAAACACCGCATCGCCGAATCCCACGAATTCGACCCTTCCATCCTGCCCTATGACAAGGATGTGCTGGCGCTTATCGAAGAAGCCCGGTCGCAGGGGCGGCCGGTCTATCTCGCATCCGCGAGCACGAAGCGGCTTGTCGAAGCCATTGCCGATCATCTGGGCATTTTCGACGGCTGGATCGCATCGGATGAGACGCACAACCTCGCCGGCCGTGCAAAGGCCGCTCATCTGGTGGAACGCTTCGGCGAGCGCGGTTTCGACTATATCGGCAACGACAAGGTAGATCTCGCGATCTGGCAGGTAGCGGACAAGGCGATCGCGCGCCGCGCCTCGCCCTCGGTTCGCCGCGCACTCGACCGTGTCTCGCCCGGCGCCCATTATATTGACGAGCCGCGTCCACCCCTGCGCGTGTGGGCCAAGCTTTTCCGCGTTCACCAATGGGCGAAGAATGCGCTGGTATTCGTTCCGCTGGTAACGTCCCAGCACTTCGACATAACGAGCGTGTATCACGCGGTCGTCGCATTTATAGCGTTTTCGCTCTGTGCCTCGGCGGTCTACGTCCTGAACGACATGGTCGATCTCGCGGCCGACCGTGCCCATCCATCCAAGAAAAGGCGGCCGCTCGCCAGCGGAGCGATCTCGCTCTGGTCAGCCATCCCTTGGGTTCCCGTTCTGCTTATCTGCTCCATCCTGCTGGCCATTTCCGTCTCGTGGACGTTTCTGGCGGCTCTTCTGGCTTATCTCGCGCTGACCACTGCCTATTCGTTCTATCTGAAGCGGAAGTTCCTTCTCGATGTCGTGGCTCTTGCGATGCTCTATTCCACCCGCGTGCTCGGCGGGGCGGTCGCGATAGGGGCGAGCGTTTCCGAGTGGCTGCTTGCCTTCTCGATGTTCATTTTCACGTCGCTGGCGCTGATCAAACGTTACAGCGAACTGGCGGTGCGCCTCGATGCGGATATGCCGAATCCGTCGAACCGCAACTATCAGGTGGGCGACCTCGACATCGTGATGGCTATGGCGGCTGCGTCCGGCTTCAACGCCGTCACGGTGCTCGCGCTCTATGTGTCGTCCGACTACGTCAAGGAGCACTATGCGTTGCCGGAGGCTCTGTGGCTGCTGTGTCCAGTCCTGATGTACTGGATCGGCCGGGCGCTGATGCAATCGCATCGAAGGCTGATGGACGACGATCCAGTGGTATTCGCGCTGAAGGATCGTGTCAGCCGGCAGGCGTTCGTTATTGTCGCCGTTATCGTCGCAGTAGCGATCTGGGGCGGTTAAGTCGCCTGACGCGATGGCTTGCCGACCCCTTGCGTATCGATATCCTGTCGCGGGACGATATGAAAATAACGCTTCAGATTGTTGATGGGGCTTTCGAAAAGATGCCACGAGAGCGCGGCGACGAGGATCGTGGCTGTCGACCACGTGACAGTTGAGACGAGATTGTTGGCGGTATGGCTGCCGAAGTCGTAGCCGAAGGTCCCAGGGATATACCAGCGCACGATGTAGTGATAGAGATAAAGACCATAGCTGATGCGCCCGAGATAAATCAGTGGCGGCAGGCTGAACAGCGTGCCCAGCCAGCCGCGGAAGCCAATTACGCAGCGGTCGATCAGCCAGGCTGCGGAAAATGCGATGACCGCCGGCGCGACGATCTCCTTGAGGCCGGTGGACAGCATGCCGAGAACCGGCAGCAAGAGAAGAACAAAGCCCCCATATCTGCGAAAAAGGTCCAGCGCAGACGAATTTCCGCGGGCTCTGAGCATCGCAAGAAGTGCGCCGGTCCCAAGCGTATCCAGTGCACCGATGGGGAGAACGCGCGTCGCTAACCCGATATCCGCATAGACGCCCCAGGCGCGGAACGCGATGGCGGCGACGACGCTGGTGGCGACTATCGGGAGAAGCAGGCGGGCGGGCGCGATGAGAACAATGAATGGCCAGACGAGGTAGAATTGTTCTTCAACGGCCAGGCTCCACAGATGCCCGGCATAGATTCCCCATTCGTTGTTGATGGCGGTCCATATGTTCGTCGTGTAGGTCAAGTGCCAGAACAGCTCGTTTTCCCATGCGATAAAGCCTGTCAGGTACAAAAAGATCGTCACAAGATAGAAAACGGGGAATATGCGCAGGCTGCGGCGAATATAGAATATCTTGAGGGCATAGCCTGTGCCAGTCTGCCCGGTCTCGATCCCGCCTCGATAGTCGAGCAGTATATTGGTGATCAGGAAGCCGCTGAGCGTGAAGAATATCCACACGCCGTAGCCACCGTCCACACCGAGCTTGTGAAGCTGGTAGGGCAGATAATGTTCAAGCGCGACCAGCGTCACGGCGATGCAGCGAAGCGTGTCGAGCTGCGGGCTGAACGGAATGCGCTGTGCGCCGGATCGCCGCCCGTCCGCGCCCGGCGCGCTGGACGTCGCTGCCCCGCCGTTCATCTGGTTCATCCCTGCCCTCCCAACGGATTTGCCTATCGTACCGCGCGGTCGTTTCCGTCGCCAAGGACAGGCTTTCCGACCAGCCTGCCGGCGATGCGAAGCGCATCGGCCTCGAAATCGTCATTGCTTCCCCAGAAGAACCAGAGAAGCAGGACCGTACCGCAATGTATGAGGGCGCCGATCGGTATGGCAATGACGGCGAACAGCAAAGGCTGGGTGGACGGCGGAACTGCGACATGCAGCGAAAGGAGCGCGGCGGTCATGGCCGCGACCCCGCAAAGCGGTCGCCATGTGCCGGCTGCGAGGTCACGAAACGGCAGGCCGATGGATCGGTGGGCAAGCTGGATGTTGACGATGAGGCCGAATATGCTGGCCGCCGCGCGCGCGACCAGCAGCCCCACGAGGCCGAACCAGACGATGCCGGCGGCCATGAGTGGCAGCCGGAACAGCAGGACCATCAGGTCGCGCCAGAACAGCGCGCGCGTATTGCCCTGGGACATGACCAGCGGGTAGGTGGCGCCGGCCAGAAGCTCCAGCGCCAGCACCGGTGCGAGAATCTGGATGACGATGGCCGCAGGCACCCAGATTTCGCCGAGCGTCAGGCGCACCACAGGTTCGGCGACAAGCCCCAGGCCGAAGCCGAATGGCGGGGCGAAGGAGCCAAGAAAACGCTGGCTTTTCCGATAGGCAGAGAGCAGGGCCGGCCGGTCGTCGCGCACCTGAGAGAATCCGGCATAAAGCGCGCGCATTACGGGTGTCACGGGCGCATGGATGAGGTTCGCTATGTCTGTGCCGACGGAAAAATAGCCGAGCGTGCGCTGACCGAGCATATGTCCGACGACGAACTGGTCGATGCGCTGGTTCAGTGTGTTGACGATGGAGACGAGCGTGAGCCAGCTGGCGAACCCCCAGAAGGCGCGGATTGAGGCAAGGTTCGGCCGTGGCAGATAAGGCGCCATCGCGTAGGAGACGATCATGCTGATCAGGGCCATCGCCACCGGACCGGCGACAAGCGCCCAATAGCTGCGGAAAACGAAGGCGATGGCCGCCGACACGATGACGGACCCGATCTTGGATACGGCCTCCATCACGAAATTCTTCGAGAAGATGAGCTGACGCTCGAAATTGACGAAGTAAGGATTGAGGGCGCCCATGAAAAGCGGCGATACGGACAGGGCGATGAGAACCGGTATCAGGCGCTCGTCGCCTGCGCCCGCGGCGATTAACGGCGATGCGGCAGCAAGCACGAGCATGACGAGGACGCCTCGCAACGTGCTGAGCGTCCAGGCGGTGTCGTAGTCGGCGCGAGTCGGCTCCCTGATCTGAAACAGGGCCACGGCGACCGGAAGGTCGGTAACGGCGTTGACGATGGCTACCGTGGCTGTGGCGATGGCAATGAGGCCGAAATCCTCGGGGACGAGCAGACGCGCCAGAACGACCGTGGACAGGAAGCCGATGACCGTGGTGAAAGCCTTGGCGGCAGTCAGCCAGAGCGAGCCTGTTATCAGTTGCGAGCGCACGGGCTGACCGGGATTGCTGCGGTTGGAATGCCGGTCCCATGACGCACATAGTCCTGGAAACGGGGCATGTCAGCCTTCTTCTCAAGGAGCCCCCTGTGGCCAGCGGCAACCGCTTCGAGGAGCAAGCGTTTCAGCGCGTGGCGGTACTTGGGTACTGCGAAGGCTGCGGGGTTGGACAAATAGGCAAGGGCACCATAGCGCAAAACCGCTCCCCAATTGCGCGCGCGCGCCCAGCGCGGAAGCAGCCACACGAGAAAATCGGTGCGGGCCATTTTCAGATCGCAGGAAGGCGTATCGGGGAAAGCCCGCTCCACGTCGTCCAACACGGTCAGCAGCGACCTGGCCTGCCCCGATGGGTCGGCGGAGAGGCTGCGCGCCGTTATGCGGTAGCCGACAAGGGGCCGGGGCACCACTATGGCCGGATGTCTGGCGGCCAGTTGCAGGGAAAGCTTCCAGTCCTCGCCTCCAAGAGCGCCGCGCGCCTTGAGCGTGGAATCGTAGCCGCCGACCGCCTTGACTTCGGCGCGTCTGAAAACGGAAGAGCTGCCGTTTCCCACCGCATTCTCGCGCAGCAGGCCGAGGAAATCGCTCCGGGGCGGCATGGAGGGAACGGTAGTGGAAAGAAGCCTGTCATCCTCATCAATCCATAGTGAATAGCTGAAGGAAAACGGGGCTTCGGGCGAGGCGTCGAGAAGCGCCTCGACATTGGCAACGAGAAAATCCGGTGCCCACAGATCATCGGCATCTATGGGAGCAACGAACTCACCGGTGGTATTTTCCAGGCCGGCATTGCGGGCGCCGACGAGGCCCATATTGGGCTGGTTGTGCTTGCGAAAGCGTGTATCGCGCCGGACGAAGGCGTCGATGATTGTCTCGGTTCCATCGGTCGAGCCGTCATTGACGACAAGGACCTCGAACCTGGGATAGGTCTGTGCCGCTATTGAATCCAGCGTGCGCTCAAGGCACCACGCCGCATTGTATGCCGGTACGATCACGGAAACCTGCGGCAATTGCGTGGGCGTCGCCTGTGCCGCTTCGCCCTTCATCGGCAGGACTCCACGGCGCGCGGATCGGCGACGAGTTCAGGCGGAATGGCATTGTGCCAGCCGGCCATGAGCTCGAACAGCGCGAAATTGTGGATCATGCCGAATACGATCGCGGCTGCGATCGCTGCGCGCATAATCGTCCGGCCTCTCGCCGGGAGCAGGCTCCAGGCTGCGACGAATGTGAAGAATGGAAGGAAATGCAGCGAATAAAGAAAGGTCTCGATGCCATAGACGGCGTGGAGCGCGAAATTGAAGAGGATCATGCCCAGCACGAAGCTGGCGATTTGCAGCGAGACAGCGCCGTTGGCGGCCGCCCACAGGCCGCGCAGGGCGAGCACCGCCCACAGGCCCAACGCCGCAAGGCCCACCGGGGAAAATGTCGGTGGCGCGAACTGAAGCCGCGAGAGCCTGTCGCCTGGCTGGATGCCCTTCGCCACATCCATGAGATCCGGCGCAGGCGCAGCTATCGTGGACAGGAAGAACGTTCGGGCGTGCTGCAGAAAAGTGCCGGTCGTACCGTAGACTGTTTCCTCGGTCCATATATTGAAATAGGCGCCCGACTGGGGAAAGAATCGATATTGCACTACTGTGATCAGGCCGGCCGCCGTGAAGGCGATCATGCCCGTTTGCGCCGCGCCTCGCAAACCAAGGGCGAGAAAGGCAGCCAGCAACCCGGCAACCCAGTTGGTGATCGTAATCGCAAGGGAGACGAGCGACTGCAACGGGGCCGACCATCGGTCGTGCCCGCCGCGTGGCGCAGCGAGCCAGATCATCGGGATGACCATGCTTACCGCGCCAAGCGGGAATATCTCCGCGATGCCCAGCCACAGCCATGCGCTCGATGTCGAAAGGCAAAGGCCGAGCAGCAAATAGCTGTCGAGCCGTCCAAGCCGGAGCATTCGCAGCGCGGCGAAGATCGTGGCGCCGAAAGCGGCCGCCGAAAAGCCGACATAGGTGGTGACCATAGCCTTCACGCCGACCAGCTTCACGAGAGCGAGGAACGGTGTCGCTACGCCAATGGACCACAGTGGGTGGATGCTGGAGCGGAAATGCATCTGGTCAAAGCGCGACGTCAGCGCAGCCACGATCCGGATTGGATCGGAGTCGAACCAGAGATCGAGGCTTCGGCACATCACCTCGAAGTCGAGACGGGTGAACAGCCAGACGGAGAAAACGGCCGTGACGACACCGGCGATCGCCGCTAGTCCCGTTTCTATCGCAAAAAAACGCACACGGCCTGCGAAGCCACGCTGCGAAACCAGATGGTCCTGGACGCTTCGACCAGCGCGCTCAAGCATGCATCCCCCGAAAAGCAGAACGGCGGACAGCAGATCAGGCCACCATGCCCGGCACGATCTTTCAGTATTCGTAGCGAGTCAATATTGCCTGCCGAAAAAGAACATCTAAGGTTAGGCCGCGCTGAAACGCCGCGACACCCGGACCGTCAATACATGATCCACGCCAATTTATCGAGATCGGAGGCCAACCGTCCGGGCTTTCTTCCGGATATTGCCGCGATTGTCGTCCTGTGCGCGTTCGCATGGGTGTGGCCACGATTCGCCGCGCCGCAATTCTGGTCCGACGCTCTCGCTCACCGCGACATTCTCGGAGTCGATTCCGAGATGTATTTCAACGCGGTGCGCGATAGCGTCAAGTTCATAGCTTTCGAGCGCCGGCCGATTTTCGGGGTGGTCCTGTTGGCCCTGCGATACGGCTTCAAGACGATATTTGGGATGAGCGATGCAGCCGCAGCCGCGAGTGCTTTCCACACTGTCGCGATATCCGTACCCGTGCTTGTCTACGCTCTCGGCCGACTCCTCATGGGGACCCGCGCGAGTTTCGTCCTCGCGCTTCTCGCCGCGTCTACCATGACGGTCATGTTTCACACCGTCATATACGAATCCTATGCGCTGACGATGGCGGCCGGGGTTCTGGCGGCTTTTGTCGCCACGGCCACGGCCACGGTCGGCTATCCGTGGGTTGCGGCGCACCCGTTTGCCGCGGGCACGATTGCGGTGATGACGGTAACGATTGCAGGCTGGGCCGCGATTACGCTCTTTTCGTTCCTGCTGCCCTTTGCTTTCATTGGTCTTTTGGCGCTAGGGCTGCGTCGCGGTACACTCTGGAGCGTGGCGGTGGCGCTGATTTCGGGTGTACTTCTCGTGTTGCCATCGCTATTGATACCGGAATCCTCTGAAATTCAGAAAAGCATCGCCGCGACCTATTTCGATGCGGCGCGCGTATTTTCCGGCGCGGCCTGGACCAATGTACTGGTTTCCAATTTAATAGTCGCCTTCCTTTATCCCGGTCACGTGCTTGGCGGATCTAACCATCCGAATTCCACCGGCCCGGAAGACTGGATGAGCCCAATCGTGGCGGATGCGCTGTCCGCCCCTCCTGCCATTCTCGTCGGTTTGGTATTTGTGGCTTTGGCGCTTCTTTCGATCGGGTGGCTTTGGTCGCGCCGTCTTCGCAGCGGAGACGCTCGGGGCGGTCTCATTTTAGGCATATGGGGAAGCTTGGCAGCCAGCATTGCATTCTTCGTCATGTGGGTTCCGACGGAAGCGGCTCTTTTTATCGGTTGTGTGTGGCCGCTCATCATTACACTTGTTATTTTCGGGCGTGCGAAAATGGGTGGGCGTTCGGCTATATTCGCAGACGTCTTTCTGCTTGTGCTTGCAGTTGCGCTGTTTCTCGCCAATCTCGACGTTCTGAAAGCCACCGCGGCCTTCTATCAGTCACTGGGCTAAAGGCTGTCGCTGTTCTCATCGGGAAAGAAATGGCCATGTCCATTCAGTCGCTGCTTTTGATCGCCTTCAGCATTGCGCTATCCTCGGCCGCGCAGGTTCTCCTGAAGATGGGAATGTCGTCTCCACGCGTGCAATTGGCGCTGGCGGATGCGGGGCTTCCCGCCCAGATCCTGACGATCGCCATGACGCCGACCGTCATCCTTGGCCTTGCCAGTTTCGGAGCGAGCGCAGTGGTGTGGCTATTCGTGCTATCGCGGATCGACGTTTCCCAGGCCTATCCATTTGTGGCGCTGGGTATCGTCATCACCGTCATCGCGGGCAATCTCTTCCTGGGTGAGGCCCTGCCGGTTCTACGCATCGTGGGGGTGTTTGCGATTCTCGCGGGCGTCATCGCGGTGGCCCGAAGCTAGACGCATCCTGCCTCAGGTTAACCTGAATAGTTCAGGTTAACGAACGGTTTCGATGGAATTCGCCGGCCGCTGTGCAAGCATGCAGCGAATGCTGGGGTTCACTGCGCCGCTGAAGTTTCATGCGCCGGATACAGGGACGAGGAGCGGCTTCCTTCATGGCCCGCGAAAGATCGAGGACGGAGCGTCGCCATACTGGTTGCGGGCAGTATGCTTGCGGCCGGCTGGATCGTGTTTCTCGGCCGGGCCGTCCCGAAGCTGGCGGGGTTTCTCTAGGCCCCGCTGTTTTCGGGCGTTTCAAGTCGTGGAACTATGCGGGAGCCTTGCGGCAGGAGGAGGGTCGGTTCGTTGAAGGGCTGTCCCTTTACGCCAGCCAGAAAAGGCCGCAGCTTGTCTCGCGCCAGATGGCGAAGCGTGTCCGGAATCTGCGCGGGCGATGCGAGAAGATCGAGCAGCGCGGCGATGCGCCCATCCGCCCGTCGCCGGTCGAGAAGTTCCCTGTAGCGATATTTGGATATGGTTTGCCGGCGATGCCGCGTCAAAGCCGCGCGTGCGCCGTCCTCGATGCCGGTCAGGGCAAGCAGACGGTCATCCACGTCGAGAAGAATGGCGAGGTCGCGGGTGGAGTGGGTCGAACTGAGCGAGTTGGCATGGACCAGCGCCCCATATCCCACCCGAAGATCGACCTTGAAACGGGCGCCGGCGATCAGCGCCCTGCAATAGAGATCGTAGTCTTCCGCGAAACGGATGCCTTCATTGTATCGAAGTCCTGCGCGGTCGAGGAAGTCGCGACGCATGACGGGCTTGAGGAAGCCGAGTTCCCTGCGGCCTTCGGGACCGGAAATATTGCCTTCGACAAAGCTCTGCAAGGTGAGGGCGGCGCGCGCGGCCGCCACATGCTGCGGGGTCGCGGCGAGGATTTCTTCCGCCGTTTTACTGCCTGCGCGAAACATGACGATATTGTCTGCGACGAAATCCCAGCCATCGTCCGAAAGCAGCCATCCAAATCGTCCGGGCAAGAACAGATCATCGCCGTCGAGCAGCGCGATGAACGGCGCGGTGCTTGCGTCTATCGCCAGGTTGCGCGCACGAGACGGGCCAGCCTGCGTTTCGAGGCGGATGATCCTGAGGCGGTTCGTGCCGTCGCCGGCGCTTTCCGCGGCGCTGGCGGTGCGATCGGAGGAGGCGTCGTCTACGACGATGACTTCCGCGGTCTGCGTCTGGGCAAGGGCGGAGGAAACGGCCGGCGCTATGGTGGTTTCGGCGTTGCGGGCAGCGATGATGACCGCAACATTCCGACTCTGTTCAGCGATCATGACAATAAAACCTCGTGCCCGGAAAATAACAGCACACTGTGTCTCAATCGCGCCACAGTAAGCCTGTGGGGAAGTGTTCTGCCCGCTTCCTTCAGTTTGCGACAGTCAAGCTTTCGGGTAAAGATCAACCTATCGCGGTCGCGCGTTTAAGTATTTTTTTGAGTGAGGTCACGTGCTTCAGGATTCGCCACCGCCCCAGGTTGCAAGGTCAACCCCCGTACAGCTGGTCGAGGATGTCATCGACCTCGACCGCCTTTTGCTGATGGTGCGGCGCCAGGCGCTTCTCGTCGCCATCATCGGCATCGTCGGGTTTTGCCTTGCGGTGGTCTACGCGATGAGCGCGCAACCGCGCTTTACCGCCTCGACAACCATTATTCTCGGAGATACGGCGGCGGCGCCGCGTCCTGAGCAGAATTTCGGGTCCGGCACTGAAGCGGATACGCTGATCGCGGGCCAGATCGAGGTTCTGCGTTCGGCGCGCATAGCGCAAATGGTCGTGGAGAAGATCGGCGTCGAGGCGTTGGACGTGGCGTCGCCGCCATCGCTGATGAGCAGGCTGCGCGCAGCCGCACGGTGGCTGCTGGTGCGCCCGTCGGCAGGCGATGCCGGTACGGCCGTGGAGGTCGATCCTGCCGTCGAGGCGGCGACCGCGCTTCAGCAGTCCATATATATACAGCGTCTCGGGCGAAGCCTTTCCATCGTGATCGGCTTCACCTCACCCGATCCGGAGCTGGCCGCACGCGTGCCCAACGCCTATGCGGAAGCCTATATAGCGGATCAGGAGGCGGCGATAAGGCTGCGGGCCGACGAATCCCGCGACTGGCTGCAGCAGCAGATGCAGGGCTTGCGCCAGGACCTTTTCGAGGCGGAACTGGCGGTCGAGGATTTCAGGGCGGCCAACGGCCTGGCACAGCCTGGCGGGCAGCTCATCTCGGAACGTATGATCGTCGATCTCAATCTGAAGATCGTCGAGGCCATGTCGGAGCTTGGCCAGTTGAGGGCGCGTGCCGCCCAGCTGGGCGAAATGCTCGACAGCACCGATCCGCAAAGACTGGCGGCTGTGCCGGCGGAGGTGCTTGCCGGCGATGCCGGAGAAGGGATTCGCCTGCTGAGGGACGATTATGCCGCGGCAGCGGCCCGCCTCGCGGAAATTGTGGCGCGCTCGGGAACGAACCATCCCGAAGCCGTGGCGCTTTCGGCGCAACTCAACCGTCTCCGCGAGCGTCTCGTGGCGCAATTGCGGACCATACACCGGCAGGTCAGCGATAGCGCCGAGGTGGCTTCGCGCCGTGTCGACTACCTGAATGTGCAGCTTGCGGCCGCGGTCGAGCGTAACGCGACCGACAACAAAAAGATGATCGAGCTTTCCAACCTTCAACAGGTTTCGGAAAGCTACAAGACGCTGTTCCGCAACTATCTCGCCCAATATCAGGAAACGGCGCTCAAGCGGTCCGCGCCGCAGGTGACCGCACAGGTTCTCTCGGCGGCAAATCGCCCCATCGTGCCTTCCTCGCCTCAAAAGGCCAGGATCGCAATCGGTGGGTTGCTGCTGGGGCTGATCGCGGGTGCGATCATCGCTGCCCTACGTGAATATGCCGAGCGTTACTACCGGACAGGCAATCAACTGTCGCAGGATCTCGGCACCGAGTTCCTCGGGTCGCTGCCGACCCGACACAGCGGGCTCTGGTCCTCGCGGAGTGGCGGTGAGGATGGCCTGTTCAAAGGCGATGTGCCGGCGCTCGGTATGTGGAAGGACGATCTCGAAGCCGACACGTCGGAAACGTTGCGCCGTGCGCTCGTCGTGTCCGAGCTGAAGATACAGCGCCGCAAGCCGAAGGTTGTCGGCATTATTTCGGCATTGCCGGAGGAGGGCAAGTCGACCTTCGCCATAAACCTTGGCCGGCTGCTCGCAAGTTCGGGAAAGAAGGCCATTCTCATCGACGCCGACTTCCGCAAGCCCGGTGTCGCCAATGCTATGGCCACGGCTCCATCGGCAGGTTTCGTCGAGTTGCTGCTCGGCGAGGCCTCGCTGGAGGATGTTATACAGGTCGATGACGCCACCGGCCTTTCAGTCATTCCATCGTTGCCGTCGGGAGATACGCCGCGCATTTCGCAGCTGATCTCTTCTCCGCAGATGGATGCGCTGCTGAAGAAGCTCGGCGCGGCCTACGATTATGTCGTGATCGATCTTCCGCCGATGGGACTGGTGGCCGACGCCCGCGTTCTGGCTTCCCGCATCGATGGCTTCTTCATGGTCGTCCGCTGGGGACGCACGCCGCGTCGCGTTGTACAAGACACGCTTGCAGGTGAACCCCTGGTGCGGGCCAAGCTGCTTGGCGTGGTGCTGAACCGGGTCAATCTCCGCCGGATCCGCCGTTATCTGCCTTTCGGTTCGGCGGAACGCTATCGCGAGAAATATCAGTATTACACGCAGCCGACGGCCCGGAAGGAGACGTGATGCCCCTTGTCAGGCGCCTGCTGCTGCTCGCGTCGGCCAGCGCCTTCCTTGCCACATCGGTCGTGGCCGCGGAAGAACCGGTGACGGGCGGATCCTTCTTCGATGCGTTCAACTCGCTCGATTTCGAGCGGCGGTGGCTTGCCTCCGACGGGTGGACGAACGGGCCGCATCAAGGATGCGAATGGCGGAAGGAGAATCTTTCCGTGTCGGACGGGAAGCTGTCGCTGTCGATGACGAAAGGTTCGGACCAGGAGGAATGGAACTGCGCCGAACTGCAATCCAACGATGTCTATGGCTACGGCGTCTATGAGATCAGCATGCGGCCTGTCGCAGCGTCGGGTACGGTGAGCGCCTTTTTCACCTATATCGGCCCGGTGCATGGCAAGCCCCATGACGAGATCGACTTTGAGTTTCTTGGCCGCGACACAAGCCGGATCCAGCTCAACTATTTTACCGGCGGCCGGGGCGGAAACGAATTCTTCGTGCCGGCTGGAGAACCCGACGGCGAAGGCTTCGTGCGGCTTGCGTTCGAGTGGACGCCGACCCGTGTTCGCTGGTTCGTCAACGGCGAGCTTGTGCACGAGACGGCGGCGGGTGCGCAACTGCCCGTCAATCCCAGCAAGATCTACGTGAGCCTGTGGAGCGGCACGGAAGAAATCAACGGTTGGCTTGGCCCTTTTGAAGGCATGGACCAGCAAGCTACCCTGGATGTCCAGTGGGTCGCCTACACGGCGCCCGGCGAGTCATGCCGTTTTCCGGCTTCGATCACCTGCGGACCGATGCCGGAATAGTACCATGCGCATTGCCTATTTCGCCCACAATCTGGACGACCCGGCAATCGCACGACGTATTCGCATGCTTCAGCTGGGCGGGGCCGAACTCGCTGTTGCCGGCTTCAGGCGCGGTGACGGCGATGTCGTTCCGCTGCACGGTGTAATGCCCGTAAACCTTGGGCGTACGCAGGATGCCCGGCTTGTGCGGCGCATGGCATCGGTGGTCGCAGCCCGGCTGCCGGATGCGTTCCTTTCCGGCGCGGACCTTATTCTGGCGCGAAACCTGGAAATGCTGGCCATCGCCATGCGTCACCGGCGGCGGACGGGGCGCACGATACCTGTTGTCTACGAATGTCTCGATATTCATCGGCTGATGGCCGGCAAAGGTCTGCCGGGGCGGCTCCTGCGTGGCCTTGAAGGCAGGCTGTCGCGGGGCGCCTCGCTGCTCCTCACCAGCTCGCCGGCCTTCGTCAGCGAATATTTCGCGTCCCTGTCGAATGTTTCGTTGCCGACATTGCTGGTCGAGAACAAGGTGCTGGAGACCGAGGATACACCTCCGCCCGCTCCGGCCGTTCCAGCTCGCCAGGGACCGCCGTGGCGGATCGGCTGGTTCGGCGCGATACGTTGCAGCCGCAGCCTCGCCATACTGGGATCGCTGGCAAAGGCGATGAACGGCCAGGTAGAGGTAGTGATCCGGGGACGTCCTGCCTATTCGGAATTCGCCGATTTCCACGCGCAAGTCGCGCGGCTTCCGCATGTGTCTTTCCTCGGCCCATACGACGCCGGCGATCTGCCGGCCATATATGGCGATGTCCATTTTGCGTGGGCGATAGATTTCTTCGAGCAGGGGCTTAACTCGGCCTGGCTGCGGCCAAACCGTGTCTATGAGAGCGGGCGTTATGCCGCCGTGCCGATCGCGCAGGCCAGCGTGGAGACGGGGCGTTTCCTCTCCGGCTCCGGCGTGGGCATATTGCTCGGGCATGATGTCGAGGCCGATCTGCGGACTTATTTTGAAAGCCTTTCGCCGGGCGGCTATGAATGGGAGCGGGCAAAGGTGGCGGCACTTCCCGCGCGGCAATGGAGCTATGGCCCTGCGGATTTCGGGCGGCTGGTCGCGCTGCTCGAGGACGTGGCGGACGGCAAGCACGTGGAAAGCGCGGTGTTGTGATGGTCAGCAAAGCCGTGCCGAAGGTGATCATCGCGGTGCCGTGCCTCAATGAGCGCGAGCATATAGCAGCGGTACTTGACGGTCTTGCCGCGGAGGCCGCGGCACTCGACGCGCAAATACTGGTGCTGGACGGCGGAAGCACGGACGGCACGCGGGAAATCGTTGCCCGGATGGCCGGTGCGAACGGTCGCATAAGGCTTGTCGAGAACCCGAAGCGCCTGCAATCCGCTGCCATCAATCTTGCCGCGCGGCTGGCCGACGGCGCGGACTATCTTATCCGGGTCGATGCGCATTGTGCCTATCCGGCGGATTATTGCCGCAAGCTCGTGGCGGAATGCCAGCGTGTCGATGCCTCCTCCGTGGTCGTTTCACTGGACACGCGCGGAACGTCCTGCTTCCAGCGCGCTGTGGCCCTCGCGCAGAACACGCGGCTTGGAAATGGCGGCTCGCCGCATCGTCTCTCTTCATCGGGCGCTTTCGTGAAGCATGGCCACCATGCGTTGTTCCGGCTGGAAGCTTTCCTCGGCGTTGGAGGCTATGATGAAAGTTTCACGCATAATGAGGATGCCGAACTCGACCATCGGCTGACGAGCGCCGGCCACCGCATATGGCTGACCGGAGCCTGCTCGGCAGTCTATTTTCCCCGCTCGAGCCCGGGCAGGCTTTTCGCCCAATATCGCAATTACGGCCGCGGGCGGGCGCGCACGATCCGCAAGCACAATCTCCGGCCGTCGCCGCGCCAGCTCGTGCCGGCCTTCATCGGCCCGGCGGTCTTGCTTGCGCTTGCGTCGCCCTGGTTCTGGCCCGCATCGCTGCCCGCTGCCGCTTGGGCACTGGCCTGCCTCGCCTATGGCGTCGTGCTGGGCATCAGGCAGGGGGGCGCGTGCGAAACGATGTCCGGCCTTGCCGCGATGATCATGCATGCTGCATGGTCGCTGGGCTTCTGGGAGGGGCTGTTCGGTCCGACGAAAAGGGAGAGGAGCCGGTGAACGCGGTTCCGCCGCTTTCGTCCACCGTCACCGTGTGCATGTGCACCTATCGCCGCGCATCGGTCGATGAAACGCTGCGTTCAGTTGCGGCGCAAAGGCTGCCCTCACCGTGGCGTATCAAGGTGGTTGTCGCGGATAATGACGAAACCGAAACCGCGCGGGGAGCGGTGGAAGCCGCTGCCGCCCGGCATGGCCTCGATCTCGCCTACGTGCACGCACCGGCGCGCAATATCTCACGTGCGCGCAACGCATGTCTCGATGCTTGCGAAAGCGTCTGGGCGGCGTTCATCGACGATGACGAGACCGCAGCGGAAGATTGGCTTGCCGCGCTTCTCGCGACGGCGACCGCTGAAGGAGCCGGTGCGGTTCTCGGCCCGGTCGTGGCGCTCTACGACGACGACGCGCCGGGCTGGATGCGCCGCGCGGACCTGCACACGGTGAAGCCGGTCTGGGTAGGGGGAAGTATCCGCACGGGCTATGCGGGCAACGTGTTGCTCAGGCTCGACGACCCCGCGCTTGCGGGCCTGCGCTTCGATGAGGCATTCGGGCGCAGCGGCGGCGAGGACAGCGATTTCTTCACCCGCTATACGCGCCGCGGCGGCAGCATCGCCTTTGCGGAAGCAGCTATCGCCTATGAGGCGGTGCCTGCGGAACGCGCCCGGCTTGGATGGCTGCTGAGGCGGCGGTTCCGCATGGGGCAGACCCATGCCGATATACTGACCCGGCCGGAAGGCGGAGCGGAACGCCCGGTCATTTTGCTGCCGAAGGCGGCCGCAAAATTCCTTGCGACGGCTGCGTTGGGATTGGTGTCGCTGGTGCGTCCGGAGGCTGGCGTACGTCACCTGATGCGCGCGGCCCTTCATCTCGGCGTCGTCGCCCGCCTTCTCGGTGTCGGCAATCTCGCGCTCTACGGCCGCAGCAATGGCGCCTGACGTCAGCGTAATCATCCCGGTGTGGAACGGCGCCGCTTATGTGGGCGAGGCGATCCGAAGCGCGCTCGCCCAGCAGGATGTATCGGTCGAGGTCATCGTCGTCGACGACGCATCCACGGATGACTCCGCAAGCATCGCGGAAGCCATAGGCGATCCTCGTCTGCGGGTCGTGCGGCACGGCGAAAACGCGGGGCCGGGGGCTGCCCGCAATTCAGGCTTTCGGGAAGCCACCGGCCGCTGGCTGGCAGTTCTCGATGCCGACGACACGATGCAGCCCGACCGCCTGCGCCATCTTGTCGATCTGGGCGAAAAGGATGCCGTGCAGATCGTGGCCGACAATCTGATGCTGGTGCCTGCCGGCAGGCCCATGTTCAAGCCGGATGACTTCCCCAGGACAGGATATTTCAATCTGGAGCATCTCGTCCGCTCCGAACGGCTTTTCACCCGTCGCTGGACATTCGGTTATCTCAAGCCTCTTTTTTCCCGCAAGCTCGTGCAGAGCAGGGGGCTGACCTACCAGACGGACATACGGATCGGCGAGGATTTCATCTTCCTTGCCGATTGCCTTGCGACATCCGCGCATATGCGGCTCGATCCGACGCCCCGCTACAACTACCTCGTGCGTGAAGGTTCCACCTCGTCTCGGACGGAGCGGAGCCATATCGAGCGCATGCTCCGCGCTCAATCCGACTTCGAAGCGCGGCATCAATTGCAGCCCGAATGGCGGCAGGCTCTCGCGGAGCGCCGGGCGGGTCTTGAAGCGGCCGACGCATATCTCGCGATGGTCGATCATGTGAAGGCGCGGCGGTTCGGTGCGGCGCTTTCCATCGCCGCGGCCAATCCTCGCGGCGCGCTGCTGTTCCGGCTGCCTGTAGCCGTGCGATTGCAAAGGCTCCTGGCTCCATTCGGGGGCCGATAAACGGTCAAGGAAAGTAGGGTGTGGCTGGAAATGTATCCTGATGCGTTCCCGTTTCTCAGAACAACTGGCCGTGGGGCACCGTGAGCACTTTTATCGACAATTGGCGCCGTCGCGCCGGCCGTATTCTCGGGAAGCGGCCTGCTGAAATTCGCTCCGAGCGGGGCGTGTTGAGCCTCAGTTTCGACGACATCCCCGTATCGGCCTGGACAGAGGCGGGGCCGGTTCTGGCAGAGCACGGCGTCAAGGCAACCTACTATGTGTGCGGCGGACTTTCCGGACGACGCAACCTGGACCTGCCACAATTCGAGGCGGAGCATCTTCAGGCATTGCACGGCGATGGCCATGAGGTTGGCTGCCATACTTTCGAGCATGTCAGCGTCCTGAGGCTGTCAAAGGCTGGGTTGCACGCCAGTCTGGAACGCAATGCGGCATGGATAGCGGAAAGACTGGACGGCTATCGTGTCCAAAGCTTCGCTTATCCTTTCGGGGATTGCAGCTTCGGCGCAAAAGCGGTGATCGATGCCCGTTTTCTATGCGGCCGCGGCATCCGAGATGGTGTCAATGCCGGACGGTCCGACCGCGCGCATCTTCGGGCGATCGGCATGGAATCGCGGCGGCTGCCCGGATACGATCTGGAAGCCCTCGTGGCTGAGACAGCCGCGAACCGTGGCTGGCTGATCGCCTATGGCCACGACGTCAGCGACCGGCCGACGCCCTATGGATGCCGGCCGAAAGACATCGACCGCCTGATCAGGCTGGCCAAGGCGGCCGATCTGGACATACTGCCCGTTGCAGCGGCGTGGCTGCGCATCTCCGCCTGAACGCTGGCCGGCAATCAGTTTCGGGGTGCCCAGCCGAAATTTCCGGTCGCGGCCCGATATTGGGCCAGAAGAGCGTATCTGGATTCGATGGCACGGCGCCAGGGGAAAAAACTGAGATAGAATATAAGGAACGGGCCTATCGTGTAGGCTGCGAATACGTCGATCTCCACCATCGAGCGTATGAGAAGCAATGTCATGAAAGCCAGGCGGATCGCCCCGATACGATTGTCGCCGGAATGTAGTGCTTCGCGGACGGAATCGAACAGTGCGCCGCCCACCGGCAGCAGAAACAGAACCAGTCCCACCAACCCAAGATCTGCCAGGATGCCGACATAGGTATTGTGAAAATGGAATCCGACGGGATTGGTGATGTAGAAGTCGTGCCATAGCTGTTCGGCCAGCGGCACGCCCGGTCTCCAGAATGCCTGGTATCCGACGCCTATCATGGGCGAACCCGAAAAAACCGAGAGGCCGGCCGCCCACAAGTCCGTGCGCCCTGTGAGCGTTGTGTCGCGTCCGGTAAGATTGAGGATGTCCGTAAAGTCCGCGAGAAGAAGGACTGCGAACAGCGGCAGGGCAAGCACGACCGCGAAGATTGCCACTCGGCGGAGCGTTCGCGGCAAGCGGCCCAGGATGAGTGCCGTGCATAGAACAAGCATCGCCCCAACGAGCGATATGAGCGAAGTTGCCGAATCTGAAATGATAAGAGCGTAAAAGAATTGCAGGCTCGCTACGCCAATTGCCGCGCGTAACACGTATCTTCTATTCAGCATCGCAATGGCAGAAAAAGAAGAAAGTATGCCAATTGACGTGAAGAAGCCGAAAACATTCTTCGATGGAAACAGGCCGGCAAACGCATAACTGTTGCCAAAATAGTCGAATACCTCATGTCCAAAGGCAAGCGACCAGATATTGATGACATGGCAGCCGATGAGAAGCCCCCAGATCAATGACGGCACGGAGATGTAGATTGCTGCGATCACCGTGCAGAGAAGGAGGCTGAAATATTGCATGGCGGCCCGCAAGGTGAACGCCGGGGCGTCGGACCAGACCGCTGACAGGCAAGCAAAAAGAGGAAGCGCCAGGACTACAAGGGCAGCACCGGCGGCGCGGCCAGCCCTCGCGGGGCCGATCAGCGGCAGCGGCAACCAGAGAGCGAAGAACAGTAATACCGACGCCGGGCCCAGATTATGCGAATAGCCGAGCATGAGAGTCGATATCGCGACAGCCGGGACGGCAAAGAAAACATTGTCGTCCGGGTTCACGATAAGGCGTCGCGGAATTTTCATTCCTTTACCCTGAGGCCCGGGTGTCAAGCGCGCTTCTAATTGGTCCGGGTTTCCGCAGATTCCTCCTTGGCCGCCGCCTGCGCAGTTGGCGAACAGCCTCCGCTGCGGCTGATCAGCATCGACGGCGAGTCTTCGCGAGAAACCTGCAAGGTGTCTCCCGGCTGAAGTTCAGTTTCGGCCGAGGCGGACCAGCCGCCGCTGCAACCGACGCGAAGAACCGTGTAGGCGATGGAGGGCGCCTCGCCGGTGTCCGCCACCAAGCTGCCGGCAGCCGGCGCGATATTCGCCACCTGATCGAGCACGTTGGCCGATGTGGTCTGACGGACCGCGTTTTCGCTCAGCTGAGCCTGTGTGTCCTGCAATTCTCTGACGATATCCGCATGATGCTGTGTCTGGATCTGGAGCAAATCCCTCTGGGCTCGGCTCATTTCCTGGCGGGCCCGCAGTTCCAGGGTCTGAAGGTCTATGAGGCGGCTCTCCGTTTCGGCCACGATGCGTACCATTTCACGCTGCCGGGAGCTGACCGCCAGACCACGATCGACGAGACCGCCCACGCTCTGAAGCTCTTCGCGCGAAAGTTGAAGCAGGCGGTTCTCTGAGCCGATCTTGCGCTGGATGGCATCCAGCTCGCCTTCCAGAAGTTGCTGAAGACGTGAAATCGCCTCCGTTTGCGACGTGAGGCTTTGCGAACGGGCGTCCAGAAGGGCATTTTCGTCGGCAAGAACGTTTTCATCCACGCCGCCGGCGGCCAGCGTGTCGGTCATCTCGACTTTCGGTTCACCGGCAAGTTCCGTGCGAAGGCGCGCCTCGCGGGCGAGCAGACGCACGCGCTGCAAGCGGAGCATCTGGAGGTCGCCACCGGAGGTGATGGCATCGCGCTGAAGCTGAAGCGCCATCTCGCCGCCACGATAGAGGCCGCCCGCGAGGCTGACAGCCTGCAGAACCGTCAGGCCGGGGCGGTAGGGGAAGGCGCCCGGATTGGCAACGCCGCCCAAAACGAATACGGGGCGGTACTCGATAACCTCGACGGCGGCGCTCAGGCTCTCCTGAAGACCATAGCGGAGCTCGAGTTCCTCCCCTATGCGCTCGGCCAGACGTTCGGGAGTTATTCCAGCCACCGGCAGCGGACCGAGAAGGGGCAGCACGACATTGCCGTCGGCGCCGACGACATACTCCCCGCCCAGCATGTCCCAGTTTGTCGCCTTGGCGCGGCTGGCCGTCCATTCCACGATGCGGATACGGATCTTGTCCTGCGCGCCCAGATCGTAGGCGTTCGCCTGGATTACGCCGGCGAGTGACAGAAATGCCGCCGCGACGGATAAGATAAACTTCAACATCAACGCACCTACGAAATCGAGGGATGCCCGCGCGCCTTCGGAATCAGCACGAGCCCCGAAGCGTCAGGACGACGGGGATCGTGCGCAGCAATATGCGCATATCCCTCATGAAAGACTGGTTCTGTACATAATGTACATCAAAGTTCACGCGTGCCTCATAGGAGGTGTCGCTTCTGCCGCTGGTCTGCCATTCCCCCGTCAAGCCAGGACGAACGCTGATATAATAGCAGTAACGGTCGCTGTAGTAGCCGATCTCGTCGCGAACGATCGGCCGGGGGCCGACGAGGCTCATGTCTCCGCGCATGACATTCAGCAGCTGCGGCAACTCGTCAAGGCTCGAACGCCGTAGCAGATTGCCGATGAAGGTCACGCGAGGATCCTTCCGCAATTTGCGGGTGGCGAGCCATTCCTCCCGCGCGGCAGGGTTCTCCTTCAAATGAGCCGCCAGTATCTCGTCGCCGTTGACCACCATCGTACGGAACTTGAGACATTTAAATTCGACGCCATTGCGGCCAATACGCCGATGTCCGAAAAGTGCCGGTCCACCGTCGAGCGAGACGACAGCGGCAATAATGAGGAGGACCGGAAGAAACGCGACAATAAGTAAGCATGAGAGAATCGCATCGAATACTCTCTTCAGCGTTCTATCTGTCGAAATAAGCTTATGTGTCGCCCGCGTATTCTCTAGAGAATCGCCGTATGTCACGTGTTTGTTCATCAGGATAACCGGTTAACAGATTGTAAACAGGCTATCGCAAGGTCATCTGGGCTTCAAGTTCAGGCGAAAGAGAATTCTTGGTTGCAGTTAATATGCAACAGTTATTCCACTTTGCAGAGCGCCCAAGGTAGTGAACAGTATCAAGCATTTCGTTGCCTTTTCTCGATGCCCTGGTTCAATTGCGTTCGATGTCCTGGCCTTTGGCGGGACTCCACCGCCGAGATTCTCGACTTTATGTCAGTTTGGCGACGCTTCGATCCAGTGATGGCGCGCATTTCGCGACCACGGGTCCGACGCAATTCCGGCGATTTTCCGGTTAACCGCCATCCGTGCGCTGCCGGACGGCATTTTCCTCTTCGCTGGCCACCGTATCGTCCTCGATCAAGTCGTCCAGACTGCCGTAACGCTCACGAAGAGCCTGCCCCATGAGCATGCTCATCTCCAATGTCCAATGATTGTCGTCTATTGTGGAAATGACATCTGGAGCCGCAAAAACGATGCATTGTGCATCCGGACAATTGAGGTCAAGCAGGTTCACGAAGGACAGGTTTTTCTGTCGGGAGAAGTCCTCCAGCTCGCTATTGACATCATAGACCCACCAAGCGGTGTGGCCCCGGATATATTCTTCCGCGCGGGCCAGTTCCCCCGCCCGCAGCAGCAGTTGCGGCATCGGCGCGTCGTAGCGGGCCGGCGGACCGAAGATGACAATATCGGCGTCGCTCACCGACCTTAGATAATCCACGGTTCTCGAAAGGGCGGTGCGGTCATAGAGATTCCACAGAGAGGAAAACACAATCACGTCAACCTGTGAAAGCAGCTTGCGATCACCCAGAACTCGCTCCATGTGGCTCACGCATTCTGCTCGCTCGGGCTGGCTTGGGGGCAGGATCTTGCCCACGTCGAGGAATGGTGGACAAGCGCCACGGAATGCCGCGAGATAATGAGCCTTCGGAAAAGCCGTGTTCAGCGCATAAAGGCCCTCGGCGCCGTGTGAATCCCCCAGCACCAATATGTTTCGTGAACCCGGCAAAATGCTCCTGCCGCACTCCTCCATCGTCTCGTCCGGACAGATTTCGCGCCAGTAATTGTTCCTGTCGTGCCACAGCATCGTCTCATGTTCCGTGAGCTGAACCAGTTCGGACGGGTAGCGCCAGAACCATCCCCTGTTTCCCCAGCTATCGGCTGCGGAAACCACGAGAATGACGGCGGCCGCGGCTCCTGCGGCGAGCGCCGGTTGCCTCCTTTGGGGGCCGTTCAAGATACCCTTGCCCATCGCCCGGAACGGTTTCTCTACGAAATGGTATAGCGGTATCGCGGCGGCGAAGGAGAGAAGGAACACCGCGGCCTGGTCAGCGGGGTCGAGGGAACTGTCGATCAACAGGCGATAGAATACGATGATCGGCCAGTGAACGAGATAGAGAGAATATGAGATGCGGCCGACATAGACGAAGGGCGCCCGCGCGAGTGTGCGCGATGCGAGCGGGCTGCGCGCGCCGATAATGCACAGGAAGGCGCCGGCGCATGGCAGCAGGCTGAGAAAGCCGGGAAGAGAATGGTTTTCCGTCAGGATGAGGAGCGATCCGGCTAGGAGCAGGAAACCGACGGCAACGGCGACGGAACCGAAGCGCATTCCTATCACCCGGGCGGATGCGGAAATCGCGCCCAGTGCCCCGACGCCGAACTCGAAGATGCGGAAAGGCATGAGGTAGAATACAGCCGCGCCATAGGCATGGAGGGCCGCTTCGCTGGCGATGAGGGACAGTAGCGAAATCGCCAGGATGACGCCGAAAATACCGCGCGGGTAAACCGCGACCATCAGCAGAGGCAGAACCAGATAAAATTGCTGCTCTACTCCCAGCGACCAGAAATGCAGCAACGGCTTGAACGCGCCTTGCGCATCGAAATAGCCGCTCGAAAGCCAGAAATAGATATTGGCCAGGCCGGGGAGTGAGTAAACGACGGAGCCGCCCAAATCGCCGAGAAGCGACGGCGGAAAAAATACCGTGCCGGCGAGGAAGGTCACGGCCGTCACCGCCAGCATCGCCGGAAAAAGGCGAGCTGCGCGCCGGACGAGGAACCTCCGGTAGCTGAAGGTGCCGCCGGCCAGCTCGTTCATGACGATGCCGGTTATCAGATAGCCGGAAATGACGAAGAATATGTCGACGCCGAGAAAGCCACCCTGGAAGCCGGGTATGAGCGCATGATGCCCGAGGACCGCGATCACCGCGATGGCCCTCAGCCCGTCAATTCCAGGTATATAACCTTGCATGTGCCCCAGCGCCTCAAACAATACTGTCGGGTGACGCACGATCCGTGCCAGAACCCATGAGGAATTTTTATTGAGCCTGATCTTCGGGCAAGAACATATCGCGGAGGCGAAAAAGAATGCTGAAATCCCCTGTTTTCATCCTCAGGGGCATATTGTCCGCCAGCTTCAGGGCACTTTCGATATGGCCGCAAGCGGCCTTGCTTGTTTCAATATGTGACAATCGACCATTCGGAAATTACGGTAAATTCTCGAAAAAGTAAGGAAAATAGCGCAAGCAGGCCGGGATTGAAAAAGGGATGCAAACACTTTGATCTCGTCTCCCCCTGTCGCTCCGCTTGGCGCCCCTCCTTCCGATGCGATTTCTCCAGCGAAGGGATGGTGTTTGCTTGCCGCGCTGCTGGTATCTCTGCTGATGTGGCGCGGGATATGGGAAATCGTCTTTCGGATGGCCGGGGCGGCCTGAGGGCCGGCAAGTCTGCTCAGTTGGACAAGCCGTCCGCCGGCGTGGCGCGGTGCTCGCGCAGGAAACGCATCAGTTTTGCGGCCTCCTCGGTCAGGGGCCGGTTGGGCGAGGCGAACTGCCTGATCTGGAACATGAGGCCGCGCCCCTCGAAGTCGAGAACCGTGATCAGGCCGCTGCGGACGTCGGCCTCGACACTTTTTTCCAGAGCGCAGGCGATGCCGATGCCGGCTGCGATCAGCTCCCGCTGGAACTGATATTCCGTGGCCTGCGCGGCCGTCGTCACGCGCGGGAGCCCCGCATCGGCGAGCAGCCGCGACAGGGCACGGCCGAAAAGCGATGTCGGCGGCGGCGTGACGAAGCCGTATTTCTGGATTTCGCCGGGCTTGATCCGCCGGCGTCCCGCCAGCGGATGATTGGGCGAGGCGACGATGACGAGCTTCGCTGTGCCGATGACTTCTGAAGGGACGCCGCGTATTTCTTCATTGCCTATATAGCAGCCGACATCCGCCGAGCCGCTGCGCACCTCGTCGAACACCTCCTCCTGTTTCCCGAGCCGAATGGCCAGCTGGATTTCCGGATGCCGCGTCGCGAACTCGGTTATCTCCCGCCTGAGGACGAAGTTTCCAACCGAACGCTGGCAGGACAGGACCACGCGGGGAGCGAAGGATGCACTGATATTCACGACATCGGCGCGCATGCGCTCCGCCTGCGCCAGCATCTCGCGTGCATTTTCAAGGACGCTGCGGCCGATTTCGGTAAGCACCGGCTTGCGACCCCGGCGCCGGTCGAAGATGCGGCTGCCGACGCTGCGCTCCAGCGCCCGCACATGCGCGCTGACGGAGGACTGGGCGATGCCGAAACGGTCTGCGGCCGCCGCGAAGCTGCCTTCCTCAGCGATTGTGACCAACACTTCCATGCGTCGGAGCGTGACGTTGAACATCGTAAACGTATAGCCTCTTATCTATCAAACATGAAGCCTCTTAGATTGTTGCTCCGATGATCGGGAAGCGTTCAACTACGAGGCAAGAGGAAGAGCGGCTGGTTGTCGTCCGATCCCCGCGATGACGATGCCGGAAAGAGCGTCGCAGACGAGGTGGTAGGGCGCTCCCGGTCAGGGTTTTTGCCACGCAAAGCCCGCCGTAAAGCAGCGGATTCGCGTTTCGAACCTGCATTCGGGGGTATGGTCCCGGCGGCATGGCTCGTCGGATCGGGAGGAGATGACGATGAAGATCATAGATTCGCATTTTCATTGGTGGCCGACGTCTATTTTCGAGAAGCTGCTGTCGCGCGAGGAATATCCGCGCGCGGTGCTCAACAGCCGTGGCGGCTATACCTATCATGGCGCGAACAACCGCAGCGGGACGGTCGCGAGCTGGGCTGCGTGGTTCGACCTCGATGAGGAGCTGGCGCATATGGACCGGCTCGGTCACGACATATCGGTCGTGTGCTCCATCGGTCCTCTCTCTGTCTATTTTTCCGAGCTTCCGCCGGAAGAAGGGCGCGAGGCGGCGCTGATGTGGAACGAGGAGATGGCATGGGCGCAGCGCCGCTATCCCGGCCGCGTCTGGGCAAGTGCGGCCATTCCGCTCGTCGATACGCAGGTTGCGCTGGACGTGCTGGACGACGCGGTGAACCGCCTGGGGCTGATGGGCGTCAACATACCCGGCTCCATCGGCAAGGAAGGCCGCGTCGACGAGGAGCGGCTGGAGCCTTTCTATGCGCGGCTGGCCGAACTCAAGATACCTGCCTTCCTGCACCCCACCGACGCCGTGTTTCCCGATCTTCTGTCGGGCTACAACAACGCGCTTCATCTCAGTCTTGGCCGCGTGGTCGAGGTCAGCGTCGCGGCGTCGCGCCTCGTCCTGTCCGGCATCACCGAGAGATATCCCGACCTGAAACTCGTGCTCTCGCATACCGGCGGAGCACTGCCCTATCAGTCGGGCCGGATGGACAAGAATGCCGGCACGGCGGGCTTGCCGCGCCCGGTGAGCTATTATCTCAAGCGCATGTACACAGATACGGTGTCCCCGCATTCGGCGGGCATGGAATTCGCCATCAAATATTATGGCATCGACAACGTGATGTACGGCACGGACTACCCGTGCTGGGATCCGGCCACTGCGCTCAGGCTGCTGGCCGAGATCGAGCTGTCCGACGAGGACAAGCAGAAGCTGTTCCACGACAACGCAGTCCGGATACTCGGGCTGAAGATGCCGGCAGAGCGGGCGCGGGCGGAGGCCGCTATCGCCTGACGGCAGGTGCGAACAAGACACCGGAAGTAACTTTGGGAGGAGTTGCAATGAAAATTGGAGTTGGACGCTGGTTCGGCGGCGTGGCCGTCTCGCTGGCAATCGGGCTGGCATTGTCCGGCGCCGCGGCCTCACAGGAACTGGTCAAGCTGCGGCTTGCCAAGTCCGTCGCGGGTTCCATCGCTTTTGCTGGCCTTGAGCTGGGTCAGAAAACAGGCATCTGGAAGAAGCACGGTTTCGACGTCGAGGTGTTCACCTTCGGCGGCGATGCCCAGATGCAGCAGGCTTTCGTCTCCGGTTCCATTGATTTCGGCCTGGGTTCCGGGCCGGGCATGGGCTTCCATGCCAAGGGCGTTCCCGCCGTAGCCGTGGCGGCCCTGGCTGGCCCGCCGCTTAACATGTCGTTCCTTGTCCGCAAGGACGATAATGCCATCAACACCGGCGCGGATATCAAGGGCAAGCGCGTTGGTGTCACCACCATCGGCTCGCTCACCGACTGGCTGGCGCGCCAATATTCCCTGAAGATGGGATGGGGCCCTGACGGGGTGGAGATCGTCGCCGCGGGCGGCATCAAGGCCCGTCTCGCCTCGATGATGAGCGGAGAGGTGCCGGTGCAGGTGTCCTCGGTGCCCAGCGCGAACGAGGTTGTCGAGGCCGGCGAAGGCAAGATCGTCGCGCTGCTCGGCGAAATGGTTCCCGACTTCCACACCCATGTGATCTTCGCGAGCACGGACATGGTGGAGAACAATCCGCAGCGGGTGAGCGAATTCCTGAAGGCGTGGTTCGAGATCGTCCAGTATATGCGCGACAACCGCCCCGAAACCGTGAAAAACGCGGCGCAGATCATGGAGGTCCGCGAGTCGGTCATCGAGGCGAGCTACGATGACGAGATGCACATGTTGTCCGATGATGGCGCCTTCAATCCGGCGGCGATCGAGGTGATCCGCAATTCCTTCGTGGATCTGGGCATCCTCGATACGGTCCCCGAGGCGAAGGAAATCTATACGGACAAGTTCGTTCCCGTGAAACGCTAAGCCGCGCCGCGACCTCAGCAGACCTCACGAAAGGAATGAAGGTGAATATTCCCAAGCCCGCTCTGGCGGTGGACGATGCCGTGGCAATCTCGGTCCGCAATGTAACGCAGCGGTTCGGAGACCAGGGCAGCGCCCGCGAAGTGCTCGCTCTCGACAATGTTTCGCTCGACATCAAGCGCGGCGAGTTTGTTTGCCTGCTTGGACCCTCCGGCTGCGGGAAAAGTACGCTTCTGAACATCATTGGCGGACTTTTCCCGGCAACTGAAGGCAGCGTCACGATCGGCGATACCCGAGTATCGGGACCGCTTCCGCGGGAAATGGCATTCGTCTTTCAGGAGAGCACCCTGCTGCCCTGGTACACCGTGCTGGAGAATTTCCGCATCGCGCAGAAATTCCAGCGCGTCTCCAGGGCGGAATGGGATGACAGGGCCATGAGCGCGCTGAAGGCTGTCGGGATGGCCAGCTTCGCGCAGCATTATCCCAACCAGCTTTCCGTCGGCATGCGCCAGCGCGTGAACCTCGCGCGCGGCATCTGCATGGAAACGCCGCTGCTGATGATGGACGAGCCTTTCGCGGCGCTCGACGAACAGACGCGCATGGTGCTTGGCGAGGATCTGTCGGCGCTTCTAGCCAAGACGGGCAAGACGATCGTCTTTGTGACCCATTCGCTCGCCGAGGCCGTTTTCCTGTCGGACCGCATCTTCGTGATGACGGCGCGGCCCGGCAAGATCAAGACTGTTGTGACAATAGACGAGCCGCATCCGCGCTCGCCAGACTTCATGCTCGAGGAACGCTTCTCGGTATGGCGCAACGAGCTCTACGCGCTGCTGCGCGACGAGATCAGGCAAGCCATGGCCGCGCTGCGCGATCCTCAGGCGGCGCCGGCGGAGCACTGAACATGCTTGTCAATCGCATCATACAGGTTGCGTTTCTGGGACTGATAGCGGCGGCATGGTACTGGGCGACCGACATTCGCGGTGTGCCCCGGCTGCTTCTGCCGCCGATGGAAAGCGTCGGCGCTTCGTTCGGGAGGCTGATCGAAAGCGGTGCATTCTGGTCCGCGCTGCAGGTGACGCTCTCGACGGTGGCGCAGGCCTATCTGATCGCCGTGCTGTCGGGGCTTCTCGCCGGATATCTGGTGAGCCGCTCGACTTTCTCGGTCGATGTGCTGGAACCTGTCATTTCCGGCATATTCGCCATCCCCCTGATCCTGTTCTTCCCGATCTTCGTCCTGTTCCTCGGCATCGGGGTTTCCTCGAAGATTGCCTTCGCTGCCGTTTACGCCTTCTTCCCGATCTGCCTCAACACCATCGCCGGCCTGTCGCAGGTCGATGAACGCTATCTGCGCGCCGCGCGGTCGATGGGGGCGTCGCCTTTCGAGACGTTCCGTCACATCCAGTTTCCCGCCGCGCGGCCGGTGCTCGTCAATGGGCTGCGCGTGAGCTTCCTGATCTGCTTCGCGGCGGTGCTGGGCGGCGAGACGCTGATGTCGATGGACGGCCTCGGCAGAAACATCGCCCAGTCGGCCGAAGCGATGGCCCCTGCGAACATGTATGCGTGGATCATTTTCGTGATCCTCACCGCATTCGTGCTGAACATGGTCGTCACCTTCATCGAAGAACGGACGAAGGAACATTGAGCATGGTTTCGGTTTCCCACAGCGCAGGCGCTTCGGCGCGGGGTTCGGCCGGGCTGTTCTCGACGCGCGGCGCCCGTATCAAGGGCATCCGCCTGCTCGTGATCCTCGGCTTCGTCCTGTTCTGGGAGTTCGCCGGCCGCGTTCTGGTCGACCCCGCGTTCCTCGCTCCTCCCACGGCCGTGATCCAGTCGCTTTTCGGCAGGATTTTTGCCGATCCCGCCATCGTGCGGGCGATCTGGATGACGATTATCGAAGTGACCATCGCCTACGCATTGGCGGTCATATTCGGCATTGCCATAGGCATGCTGGTCGGCATGACGGAAAGGGGCAGGAAGGCCTTCTTCCCGATCATCGTCATGATCTGGGTCATTCCCAACGTGACGCTGCTACCGCTTTTCATGGTGGTGTTCGGGTTCGGGCCGGTCGGCAAGATTCTCTACGCCTTCAGCGGCGGCATATTCCCGATCATGGTCAATGTGATCGCCGGCATGCGCAACGTGAACCAGCTCTATCTGCGCGGCGCGACCTCGATGGGCGCGTCCAGGATGGAGGTCATGCGCCATGTGGTATTCCCGAACATGGTGCCGAGCGTGTTCACCGGATTGCGGCTGGGCATGATCGTGACGATGCTCGGCGTGATCGCTTCGGAACTGTTCGTTTCGGCCAACGGCATAGGCCGCTACACGCGGGCGTTCTCGGAGGTCTATGACCCCGCCCCGCTGTTCGCCCTCATCATGACGCTGGCTGCCATCTCCATAACCCTCAACGAAATCGTGCGTACTGCGGAGCGGCGCTTCACGCGCTGGAAACGCTGAGCAGGCACCGACCGCGGTGCCGCCGAAGGCATCGTTCTCCGCAATGCATCAAGGAAGGACGCGTTTCGCAAATGGAACAGCAGGTAAATTTCGTGGCGAAATCCGAGGCTGGCGCCAACATCAGCGTGGCCGTCGATATTGGCGGGACGTTCACCGACCTGGTCGCGTTCGACGAGCAGGAAGGCATCCTGCATCAGTCGAAGTCCCTCACCACGCCGCATGAGCTGTCGCAAGGCGTGTGGGACTGCCTATCGAAAGCGGGCATCTCGCCCTCGGAGGCCGCGAGCTTCATTCACGGCTCGACGGTCGCCATCAACATCGCCATCGAGGAGAAGGGGGCGCCGACTGCGCTCGTCGTCACCAAGGGCACGCGCGATGTCTACAAGATCGGGCGGCAGAGCAGGCCGGAGGCGTATAATTTCTTCTTCAAGAGGCCGGTGCCGCTGGCGCCGCGCTCGCGCACCTTCGAGATCAACGAGCGCATGTCCGCCTGGGGCGAGGTGCTGACTCCGTTCGACATGGAGGAAGCGCGTCGCGTCGCGCAGGCGATCCGGGAGTCCGGGGCAGCCGCCGTCGCCGTCTGCTTCCTGCATTCCTACAAGGACCCGAGCCACGAGGTGGCGATGGGCAAGATATTGTCGGAGCTTCTCGACGGCGTTTACGTATCGCTCTCGCACCAGATCGTGCGGGAATACCGGGAATATGAGCGCATCTCCACCGCGGTGATGAACTCCTATATCGGCCCCAAGACCAGCGAATATATCGGCCGGATGGAAAGCCGGCTCGACGAGGACGGCTTCGGCGGCCGCTTCCTCATCATGCAGTCGAATGGCGGCGTCATGGCTCCCTCAACTGCCAAGACCCTGCCCGTCGCCATGATGGAATCGGGGCCTGTCGGCGGCGTCATCGCCGCTGCCGAGATCGGCCACCGGCTTGGCTTCGACGACATCATCGCGTTCGACATGGGCGGCACGACGGCCAAGACCAGTCTGGTGAAGAATGGCGACGTACCTGTCGCGCAGGGCTACTATATCGGCGGCTATGCGAGCGGGCATCCGGTGATGTTCCCCGTGGTGGACATCACCGAGGTCGGCGCTGGCGGCGGCTCGATCGCCTGGATCGACGAGGTCGGCGCGCTGAAGCTCGGGCCGCACAGCGCGGGTTCCGATCCGGGGCCGATCAGCTACAGGCGTGGCGGTACCGAGCCTGCGGTGACGGACGCCAACGTGGCGCTGGGCCGCATCGGCGCGACCAGCTTCCTCGGCGGGGAGATGGTCCTCGATGCCGAGGGCGCCGAACGCGGCATCGCGGAGAAGCTGGCCAAGCCGCTGGGCATCAGCGCAACGGAAGCGGCGCTCGGCATCCTCAAGATCGCGATTGCCAAGATGGCGCTGGCGGTTCGTGGCGTGTCCGTCGAGCGCGGCTTCGACCCGCGCGACTTCGCCATGGTGGCGATGGGCGGCGCGGGTCCGCTTCATGCGCTCGCCATCGCGCGCGAATTGCACATTCCGACTGTCATCATACCGAACCTGCCGGCGCATTTCTCCGCGCTGGGCATGCTGATGGCCGATGTCCGGCACGACTATGTGCGGACCTATTACCGGCGGCTCAAGGCTTCGCCGCCCGCCGAGATCGCCGGCATCTACGCCGAATTGATCGCGGAGGGCGCGGCGGCGCTCGATGCGGCTGCGGTTTCCGACGATGCACGGTCCTATCAACGCTTCATGGACCTGCGTTATGTCGGCCAGGAATTCCATCTCCAGATTCCCGTCAGCGAGGAGGAGGTGGCGCAAGGGGATTTCGAGGCCATCCGGCAGCGTTTCAACGAAGTCCACAACCGAAATTTCGGCCATGCAGCGGACGACGAACCGCTGGAACTCGTCAACCTGCGGCTAGCGGCGCGCGGCCTGCGCCGCAAGATCCACTTCCCCCGGATCGGCACGGACGCGGCAGGCGCGGAGATAGGCCGGCGGCCCATCTACATGGACGACGCGTCGCGGCCGGTCGAATGCCCGGTCTACCGCCGCGACCTGATGGCCGCCGGAACGAGCGTGAAGGGGCCGGCCGTCATCGAGGAATACGCGTCCACCACGGTTCTTTTCGGTGGCGACGTCGCGACAATCGCCGAGACAGGCGAGATCATCGTGAAAGTGGGAATGCAATGACAGACAATCTGAAGATGGGATCGCTCGACCCGATCACCCTGGAGGTGATCCGCAACGCGCTGCCCGCCATCTCGGACGAGATGAGCACCGATCTCCAGCGCACATCCTACAACATGATGATCTATGAGGTGCGTGACTACTGCACTGCGCTGCTCGACACGGACGGCTCGCTGATCTCGCAGAATATCGGCGGCGTCTCGCATTTCGTGGCGGATCTCGGCGTCGTCATCAGGGACGGTATCGAACGCTACGGGCTGAAGGGCTTCTTCCCCGGCGACGTCATCATGCATAACCATCAGGCCGTCGCCGGCCAGCACCTGAACAATGTCGTCATCTATACGCCGGCTTTCCATGATGGAAAGCTCGTGGCCTTCGCCGTCGTGCGTGCCCACTGGGCAGACATTGGCGGACTTTCGACGGGCTTCGGCGGCGCGGGCGCATATGACCCCTGGAGCGAGGGCCTGCAGGTCGACCAGCTCAAGATCTACGAGAAGGGCGAGCCCGACCCGAAGGTCATGAAGCTGATCCGCGACAATATCCGTTTCCCCGATGCCGCGATGGGCGATCTTCGCTCGCAGCTTGCCGCGTGCCGTCTGGGCGAGCGACGCTTCACCGAGATACTGGACCGCTACGGCCACGACGTGGTGCGCGCGGCGATCAACCGCATCTACGCGGAAACGGAGGCGAAGTGCCGCGCGGCTGTCTCGGAGATACCGGACGGCGTTTACACTGCCGAGGCATTCCTCGACCCGCGTCCGGGCGAGCCGAACATCGAGATCAAGGTCAAGGTCACGGTATCCGGCGGCGACATGGAGATCGACCTGTCGGGCTGCTCGCCGCAGCGGGAGGGATCGCCGCTCAATGGTCGGACCTATGCCGGCGCCTACATCGCCTACAAGGCGCTTACCGCGCCGCACGAGCCGTTGAACGAAGGCGCGTTCAGCGGCCTCAAGGTCGTCCTCCCGGAGGGCAACATGATGATGGCGCGCTTCCCGGCCTTCATGGCGAGCTGGGGATCGGCGCTGCCGACAGTGGTGGACACGGTGTGGCGGGCCTTCGCCAGCGCGATCCCCGATCGCATTCCAGCCGCCCATAGCGGCACGCTGGGCGGCTCGATGGCGTTCTCCGGCTACGATCCGCGCCTGGGCACTGGCTTCGTGGCGCAGACGATCGAGGCAGGCGGCTGGGGCGGGCGCCCGGATGCCGACGGCGAGGACGCATCCATGTCGGTCTGCCAGGGCGATGTGCGGAACACCCCCATCGAGACGATGGAGCTCAAGACGCCCGTGCTGATCCTGGAGCGGTCCCTGCGGCCGGATTCGGGCGGGGCGGGCATGTATCGCGGCGGACTTGGCTTGCAAATGCGCGTGCGCGCGCTTGTGGACGGCCGGTGGAACGCCGGTCCTCCCGGCGCACGCTCCGGCTGCGCGCCCTGGGGCCTGTGGGGCGGAAAGGATGCGCAGGTCGGCGCGACCTATGTGAAGGCCGCCGGGGAAAGCGAATTCAAGAAGTCGCCGGCGCCGCGCTATGCCGGTCCTGCCGGGACGGAAGTTCTCTACCAGACGGGCGGCGGCGGCGGCTGGGGCGATCCCTTGAAGCGGACGCCGAGGCGCGTCCTGCACGATGTGATCGAAGGCTATATCTCGCCTGAAGCTGCGCTGGAGGATTACGGCGTCGTGCTGACGGCGGATGGCGCCGGGGTGGATGAACAGGCGACGGCCGCCCGCCGCAAGGCGATGAGGGAGGAACTGACGCATGAACATGTCGGTCAATAAGCAGATGCGGACGGCGGCGCTCGAGCGCCGCCGCGACACGGCCCGGCAGCGGATGCGCGATGCCGGACTGGAGGCGCTGGTGGTGTATGGCTCAGGCCGGCACAGCCTGCTGACCTCCAACCCCGCATGGTACCTGACGGGCTTCAAGCAGCTCGGCCCGCACATGGCGGTGGTATTGCCAGCCGAGGGCGAGGCGAGCGTGGTCGTCACGCCGGTGTGGGATCTGAAGCGCGCGCGCGAAGCCACGGGCCTCGACGATCTCGTCGCGGTGGACCCCGAGAGTTTCCTTGCGACCGTGAAGGAAATCGTGGGCCGACGTGGACTTTCCGCCCGCAGGATCGGCGTGGCCGGTGGCGGCGCGCAGCCCCGCTTCATCGGGGAGGCGTGGGCGGATGTGCTGGGAGGCGCGCCGCAGGACAGCGAGAAGCTCGTCAGCGACATCGCCAAATATCGTGACGACTGGTCGATGACGTGCACGCGCGAGGCGGTGAGGATCGCCGAGGAATCCTATCAATGGCTGCTGGAATTCGTTCGGCCCGGCATGAGCGAACTGGAGATGGGCGCGGAGCTGGAAGCCGATATCAGGCGGCGCGGTGCGCAGGACAATTTCCAGCTTTTGTCCGCCTCGCAGCACAATCGGTCGGTGCACAGGCCCACGGAGCGCATCCTCCAGCGGGGCGATGTCATCCTCGCTGAAATCACGCCGGGCGTGGAGGGCGAGTTCATGCAGATATGCCGGACAGCCGTGATCGGCGCGGCAACCGATCTGCAGAAGGAAAAATTCGCGCTTCTCGACACCAGCCTGAAGGCCGGGATGGCCATTGCGAAGCCGGGCACCCACGTGCACGATGTGGTTCATGCGATGAACGCGCCCATCGTCGCGGCGGGCTACGAGAAATACACCAAGCCGCCCTATATGCGCACGCGCGGGCACAGCATGTCGCTCGGCTCGATGGATCCTGAACTGGCGCTGCATCAGGACCATGTGCTCGATACCGGCATGGCGCTGGTGATGCATCCCAACCAGTATATTCCCGACACCGGCTACATGATGTGCGGGGAGCCGATCCATATCGAGGCATCCGGCGCGCGGATATTGACCAGTCGCTACGGCATTCTCGACGAAATCCGCTAGAGTATTTCCGCTTTTCTTCAAATCGCGGAAACACTCTTTCTGTTTTGGTTTACGCAATTCCGGACGCAAACCCGCTCTGCACTTTTGCTGGAATTGCTCTAGGAGGAACCCATGTACAGTATGGAGCCAATCACCAAGCGCGGTTACGTGGTCTGGGACCGCGGGATTTTGCCGGGCGACGAGTTCTTCGAGCGGATCAGGCTGATCCGTGCGGAGATGCGTGACAATGGCCTCGATGCGCTGGTCGTTTTCGGCAATGCCTATGACGACGCGCAGCTCAACTACTTCACCGGCGCCTATATTGACGGAGGGCTGGTCATCACGGCGGAGGGCGATCCGGCGATGATATCGAGCGGCGGCAGCCGCGAGATCTATTTCCAGAAGCTCAATACGTGGATCGAGGATGTCTCCGCGGCTCCGGCGATGGGGCCGGCCGTGCTGGCCGCCCTCAAGGCGCGCGGCGTCACCCGCGGCGCTGTCGGCGTTGCGGGTGCGCGCATTCTTTCGGGCAAGGTATATGCCGGCTTTCTGGAAGCCCTGTCCGGCTTCAAGATTCGCGAGAGCGACGATCTTGTCGGCAAGCTTTTGCGGCAGCCGCGCGACCGCGAGGTTCTGGCGGTCGAGACATCGCTTGCCATTGCCGAGGCAGCCGTCGCGGCGGGCCAGAAGGTTCATGCGGCGGGCGGCTCCAACACCGATGCGCTGAACGAGGCGGAGCGGGTCGCGCGGCGTCTGCGCGCCTGGGATGTCCGCTGCCTTGCCAATCTGGACGGCGACGATCTGCGTCCGCTGGACAGGCTGTCCACGCTGAGGCAGGAGCCGCTCCTGCTATGGGTGGGGGTGCGCCATCAGGGTTATTGGGCGGATGCCGTCGCACCCGGCGCGCTGGGTGGCGAGGCGGCGAAGGCATTGGAAGCCATGATTGCCGCAGCCTCGGCTGGTGCTGCGGCTTCGGATGTCGCCAAGGCTGGCACGGGCCGGCTTTCCCCCGCGTCGGCGGAGTCCGCGCTTGCCTATGGGCTGGGCGGCGGTATCGGCCTTACGCTGTCCGGGCAGCCGGTGATCGCGCCGGGCAATGCCGAAAAGCTGCTCGACGGCGAATTGCTGTCGCTGCGCGTTTTCGCATCGGGCGACGGCACGCCATCCTTTGCGAACGCCATCGTCAGGGTCGGGCGCTCCGGGGGTGTGAGGCTCAAGGCACGCACGCTCGACTGGTCGCTTTGAGTGCAGGTTGCCGGCCATTATCCCATACCTGATCGAGCGACAACACGCAGGGCCGAACCCCTGATGGATCGGGTATGACCACCGCCGAATTCGCTTCCCTGCTTCTGGGAGCCGCGCGCGACCACGTGCGGCCCGATATTGTCGAAGCGGCTCGCCTTCGTATCTTCGATACGCTGGGGACGGGCGCCGTCGGCCTTCACACCGACGAAGGGCAGGCGATACGGCAGATCGTCGGGGCAAGTCCGAAAGCGTGGAAGCATCTTGCGGCGGAGGATCTGATCCGCCTGCTGGCCGTCGCGATACGCTGCACCGAGATCGACGACATCAATGTGGATTCCTGTACGACGGTCGGGTCGGTTGTCGTACCAGCCGCTCTGGCGGCTGCGCGCATTCATCCGGGCACAAACGGCGGTGATCTGCTTGCCGGCATCACGGCTGGATATGAGGCGATGGTCCGGCTGGGCGAAGCCATCGGCGGCGCGAGCATCCTCTACAGGGGCGTCTGGCCCACCTATGTCACAGCACCGTTTGCCGCGGCTGCCACCGCCGCCGCGATCTGGAAACTCAAGCCTCGGCAAACCGCCAACGCGCTGTCTCTCGCCCTTGCCCGCACCAGCATCCTCACCACCGCCGCCTTGAACGGCGTTTCGCCGAGGTCATGGCTACTGGCGATGGCCTGTTGCGAGGGATACGCCGCCGCGCGGGCGGCGGCCTCGGGTCTGGGAGGCACCGGAAATGAACTGGAAGCCTTCTCCGCGCGGCTCGGTATTGTCCTCGATAGCGGCATCCTGCTTCGCGAAATGTCAGGGCAGCCGGCGATCCTGCGCATCGACGCCAAGCCCTATCCCACGGCGCGGCAGTCTCTTTCAGCCATCGAGGCCTTCCGTGCAAAATTGCCCTTGGCGCACGCTCCGGAGGAGATTGCGGGGATAGAAGTTCGCGTGCCGGAGCAGGTTCGCGCGATGATCGCCCGCCCGCCCAAGGGGCGCATCGATTCTATGGTAAGCGTGGCCTATCAGATGGCGCTGGCTGCATATGCGCCCGAAAGGCTGCACGATGTCCTGCGGGCGGAATTGCTGCAGGATGCCGACATCCTCGCCTTCATGGACAAGGTCAATATCGTGGCCGACCCGGACCTGACCGCGCGCTTTCCGGCGGTTTGGGGAGCGCGTGTCCGTATTCGTCGGGCATCGGGCGACGAGGATGTATCCGAGGTGCTGAATCCCGTCGGCAGCGCCATCCACCGGTTCGGCTGGGATGGTGTCGCGGAAAAGCTCGCCACGATATTGAGGGCAAGCGGCGCGGGCGTCTCGGGTGCCATCGAACCGCTCGAACGGGAATGCCGGACGCTTGCCGCTCTCGGGAATGACGGCCCGGCGCAGCGTCTTTGGGAACGGTTCCTCGATCTGTCGGGGCTATGATCCGAGCCTATCCGGCCCGTGGCGAAATGGCGGGCGCTTCCGTTTCGTCAAGGCGCATGAATCGCAGCAATTCGCGGTCGAGATCGCCCACAACGGCATTGAGCGATGCCGTGCCGGAGAAATGGTTATGCGTCGCCAGACGCACCACGACCTCAGGCCAGCGCCCATGCTGCTGCTGGAAGGCATCGACCAGCAGGATCGCCTGTCTCTGGAGCGGCGGGGGGTCGAACTCCGCAAGGCCGACGAGAAGCGGCACCCCGGCCCCGACAAGCCCGTGCAGGCTGGAACGCTGGCGATAAAGGGCGCTATCCTCACCGAAATAGGCGCGCACATTGGGACTGAGCGGTCCGGCCTCCAGATCGTAGAAGCCTGATAGCAGGATGGCGCCGGCGACCCCGGATGCGTCGCCCTGTTCGGCGAGCGCCAGCCAACTTGCCACATGCGCCGCACCGGCGGACGTGCCGAAGATGTAGATACGGTCGGGATCGCCGCCGTGGGCGCGGATGTTTTCGCGCAGCCATCGGATGGCGAGGCCAACATCGTCAGCCGCGGCAGGCCACCGATGCGCCGGCGCAAGGCGATAAGTGATGTTGGCTGCCACAAGCCCATGCTTCACGGCCCAAAGAGCGATGTTGTCATGATAGGGCAAGCCGGGATGCCGCTTGTTTCCGGCGACGTAGCCGCCGCCATGCACGAAAACCAGCACCGGCGCCTGCGCCGACGTTTCCTCCGGGGTAAACAGGTCGAGCCTTTGTCTTTCATTCGCGCCATAGGGGACGTCGCGGGCGATGCGCAGGCCGGGATATGGCTCGGTCTGGTGCAGCGGCATGAAGAGTTCCTGCACCGCACTCAGGGCGGCAGGGTCGAGGGTCGCTCCCAATTCCCGAATCCGAAGGGCCAGGGCCGAGGGTAGTGACATTGCGGTTCTCCTCCAAAATTCGCCAGCGGCATTGCGAGCCGCCGGTTCCAGCGCGGGGTGGGTGTAGCCCCCCGGCTGCGCCGAAGCACGCTAAATCGGCAGCAACACCGTTTCCGGCAGGTCGCGTAACCGAGGCCCGACGCTCCGGAATGCATGCCAGCTTGACAGTTCTTGCAGACGCGGTCCGTGTTCCAGAACAAACGGCTTCATTTGTGGAGCGAGCATAAGCTGGCGGTGAACTTCGTCACACACAGCTTGGACGAGGCGATCACGCTGGCCGACCGTGTCGTGGTGCTGAGCCCGCGGTCGTGGCGCGTATGCGCGATCATTCCGGTCGAGATCGAGCGTCCCCGGCAGGTGAGCACATTGCGTGCTCGTCCCGGCTATGGGCGACATTATCAAGACCGCTGGAACCTCATCAAGCCGGATATGAAGGAAACTGAGATGAGTCTTGCTCCGGACAGTATGCCCCGTATCGTCTCGTCAGCGCCCGTTTCGGGGAGCGCGCGCGTGTTGTGGCACGGCGATAAAAAATAGAACCGCGCACGGTCTGCTGCCGGCAAATGCATATTGCGCCTGATCTCGGCGTGCTCCCGGCTTTTTGCGGCTCATCGCCTGACGGTCTGGACCAGGCTGAGAATATCGGCAACGATTTGCGGCGGCTGGCGGGCGGAGTCGAGCCTGTGCCAGCCGATAGCGCCGGCATCCCGTTCCAGCTGTCTCGACAATATGTCCACGGTAGCATCGGAAGGGCCGCCACGCCGCTGGTCCACCCTGTGCCACAGTACTTCCGGCGAGGTTTCGAGCCAGATGCCCAGAAAGGGCAGGCCGAGGTCGTGCGCCTCCAGCTCGATGCGCCTGCGGTCGGTGGGACGATCGAACACCGCATCGGTTACGACCGCGCTCCCTTCGCCGAGGATCAACCCGGACCGCCACGCCATCTCGCGATAGACGCGCTCGGAAACTTCCGGCCGGTAGGCCTTGTCCGGCAGGCGCGTCTCCGGCGGCACGCCATGCAGCGCCTTGCGTATCCGGTCGCTCTCGACGATGCGGGCTCCCGGCGGGGTGCCGACATACGCCGCCAGAGCCTCGGCCACGGTCGTCTTGCCGGAACCGCTGAGGCCGCCGATAGCTACCAGGTGTGCGGGACGCGCATGCAGGAGGTCGGAGGCGAGATCGAAATAGGCGCGCGCCTCAGCGGCGAGCTTGCCGGTCGCGTCGCCGTCCTCCTCGGCCTGCGTTGCGGTGACATGGGCGCGCACGGCTGCCCGGACAGCCATGAAGAAAGGCAGGAGAACGAAACCGTCCTCGTCGTCTGCTTCGTCGAGATACCGGTTCGTGACGAGGTTGGCGAGCTCGGGAAAGCCGCGATGCCACAGATCCATCAGCAGGAAGGCGAGATCGTAGAGAACGTCCACCGTGGCGATCTGCTCGTTGAATTCGATGCAGTCGAACAGGTGCGGCTCGTCGTCGATCAGGCAGATATTGCGCAGATGCAGGTCGCCGTGGCAGCGGCGCACCTTGCCGGCTGCCTCCCGCCGGTCCAGCGCGGAGGCGTGACGGGCGAGGGCAGCTCGAAACGCGGCGTCGAATGTTGTCACCTCGCTTTCGGAGAACATATGGCTGGTGGCGAAGCCGGCCCGGTTGATGTCCAATACCGCATTCATGTTCGCGGCTCCGCCGCCGGCATGCACGACCGGGGCGAAGCGGTGGAAGCGCGCGATCACACGCGCCGTTTCGGTCATCAAGGCCGGCGTGAGCTTGCCGGCAACGGCCATGCGGTCGAGCAGGGCGGACTGGTTGAAGCGCGCCATCTCCACCACCGCGTCCACCAGCCTGCCTTTGCCATCGAACTTCAGCCTGCCATCCGCCTCACGCGTAATCCGCCGCAGCCCGAGATAGAGCTGCGGCGCGGTTGCAGAGTTGAGCTCGACCTCCTTCCGGCATGCCGCGAGCCTGAGGTCCGGCGTCGAGAAATCGGCATAGGGCAGCCGGACGGCGCGTTTCATCTTGAAGGCACGATCCCCGCACAGGAAAATCCGCGAGATATGCGTCTCCATGATTTCGACGGGGCCGGTGGCCCCGTAGGACGTGGGATCCGCGAGATATGCGATTGCCTCCGTCTGGTCGTCGGGCGTCAATGGAATTTCTCCTTCCGCGGCATAACGGTTTCCGGCAATTATGGCTGCCTGCTGCGGATACCGCCACGCCGACAGAATGCTATCTTGCCATCAGGATCGGCAGCGGCGGCTGGTCGATCATGGACCTGGTGACGCCCCCGAAAATACGCTCGCGTATGCGGGAATGGCCATAGGCGCCCATCACCAGCAATTCGGCTGCATTGTCGATGGCATGCTGGCGCAAGGTCGCGACCACGCCGCGCCCCTGACTTGGCAAACGGTCCACAGTGACCGTTACGCCGTGCCGCGCCAGATAGGCCGCGATATCCGCTCCGGGTTCCATATCCTGCCCCAACTCGCTGTCCACCGGATCGACCATCGCCAACCGGACCTCATCGGCGGCCTTCAGCAGGTGCAGGGAGCGCCCCACGGCGCTCGACGCCTCGATGCTCGAATCCCACGCAACCGCGATGCGCCTGGGCTTGAGCGTCGGGGTGGAGCCATCCGGCGCAAGAAGAAGCGGCCTTCCAGACGAGAACAACGTTCCCTCTATTACCTTCTCCTTCAGTGCCTCATGCTTCAGCATCTCTGGCCCGACAATCACAAGGTCGGCATATCGCGCCCTCTGGCCTACGACCTCGCCGACCCATGTATCTTCGGCATATTCGCTCGAAACGTCGGACGAGGCGGTTCTGGATGCGAGGAACTCCGAAACCGCCGCGCTGCGCTCCCTCAGCTTTTCCTCATCCATCCGACGCTCGCGCAGCCAGTCGTCCGCCATCGACGTGGAGTATCTACCGATACGGGGCGAGTTAGCCAATGCAATGACCAATACAGCCAGATGCGCCTCGACTTCCCCGGCAAGCGCGGTTGCCATCTTCAGGTCTGCATCCCCGGAACCGGGGGTCGTCACGGTAAGGAGTGTCTTGAATCCCATGATGATCACCTCTCTGTCATAAGCCCATACTGGCAGGGCAGGGGTCCGGTTCCTTGCGCTGGATCAAAGTTACGGATGGGAGGCTGTTTCACGAATTGCCGGACGCGGGCGAGGAGAATGCGGGCAGGGCCGCTCATCCGGTAACATGGACAGCGTTGTGATCGAGCCTATCATGTCGCCGGTCACGCTGAAGCACCCTCCGTTCGCCCCGGGTTTGACTGCGAGCATCTGTGTCTTGACCCGCGTCAAAGCGGCCCGCGGCTGATCGGGACAGGATTGCAAACCGATAACCGCACGAAACAGGAGAACGATGATGAAAGCTCTCGTTTATGAAGGACCGGGCAAGAAGTCCCTTCAGGAACGGCCCGTCCCGAAGGTCGATAGCCCCACCGATGCGGTGGTGAAAGTCACGCGGACCACGATCTGCGGCACCGACCTGCATATCCTCAAGGGTGACGTGCCGACCTGCACGCCCGGCCGCATCCTGGGCCATGAGGGCGTCGGCGTGGTGGAGGATGTCGGCGTGGGCGTCACCCAGTTCAGGAAGGGCGACCGCGTCCTGATTTCCTGCATCTCCTCCTGCGGCAAATGCGAATATTGCCGGCGCGGCATGTATTCCCATTGCACGACCGGAGGCTGGATACTCGGCAACACCATAGACGGCACGCAGGCGGAGTATGTGCGTATCCCTCATGCCGACACCAGCCTCTATCCGATACCCGAGGGAGCGGACGAAGAAGCTCTGGTGATGTTGAGCGATATCCTGCCTACGGGTTTCGAGTGCGGCGTGCTCAACGGCAAGGTGCAGCCGGGCAGTACGGTCGCTATCGTCGGCGCCGGGCCTATCGGGCTGGCGACGCTGCTCACGGCGCAATTCTACTCCCCGGCCGAGATCATCATGATCGACCTCGACCAGAACCGGCTCGATGTGGCGAAGCGTTTCGGCGCCACCGGCACAGTGATGGCGAGCGGCGAGGAAGCGAAGAAGCAGGTTCTGGCGCTGACCGAGGGCAAGGGCGTCGATGCTGCCATCGAGGCGGTCGGTATCCCCGCCACCTTCGAGCTGTGCCAGGAGATCGTCGCGCCGGGCGGCGTCATCGCCAATGTCGGCGTCCACGGCGTCAAGGCCGACCTGCATCTGGAAAAGCTGTGGTCGCATAACATCGCGATCACGACGCGGCTGGTCGACACGGTGACGACGCCGATGCTGCTCAAGACGGTGCGCTCGGGTAAGATCGACCCCGCCAGGCTCATTACCCACCGCTTCAAGCTGGACAATATGATCGACGCCTATGACACGTTCGGACGGGCCGCCGACACTCGCGCGCTCAAGGTCATCATAGAGGCGGCCTGATCCTCTCCAGAGGCTATGACGGGGCGGGCAGAACCCGGTGGGGTTGCCCGCTCTTTTTCCGCTCGCCGTCCGCCCAGGCGGATTGATTTGCGCCTCTATCGAAGCCGCTACCGTGTGCCAGATGTAGGCGGCGCAGGCGGTTTCGGGCTGGCGACGCTATGCGGCAATCAGGCTCGTTGCGTGTGAGAAACGCCCATCTCGCTGGCCAGATCAGCCGCACCGATGTGTTGCAGGGCCTGACGGAAAACTGGCGGTAATGCCCGAGCGGGATCGGGAATGCGGTTCCGATGAATGGCTGGGCGAGGCTGTCCTCTCTGTCTCTCAGGCGAATCCATGCGGTCGTGTTGAGCGTGCAACTATTGTCGCGAGCCGCAAGGTAATCGCGTCGCGCAACCTGAACCAGTTGCAGGGGAATGGAAATCCAACCAATGACGCCGATTGAGAATGCGCATCTAGACGAGTTGGATTCAGTAAGTCCATCTGTCTTGTAGACTTAATGGGTAATGATAGCCTTATCCGATCAATCTGAGAGATGGATAAGATGAAATGAGCAAAGTCAGCGCCATTGATTTCGGAGAACGCATCCAGTCGCTGGAAGGCAAGCCGCTCGTTCTCGGCAGCGAAGGAAAGGCCCGCCGCCGCGAGCTTCTCGACGCCATTGCGTTCCTGCACCTGAGCGGGGTTCTGACCAACGGGCGCTCGGCAAATGCGAGCGTGCGGCTGAACGATACGCCCGATCACATCCTCGTCTCGGCACGTGGCCTTCCGAAGGATATAGGCGAGGACGATTTCGGCGTGGTCACTCTCGATGGCGAGTTCGTCAGTGGCAGGCTGGGCAAGGGCGTGCGCTCCGTCATCGCCATGCATACCCATGCCTACAAGCGCCCCAATGTCGGCTCGGTCATCCATACCCATTCGCTGAACGCCACCGCCTTCGCCGTCGCGCGTCAGCCGATCCCTCCTCATTACGAGCCGCTTCTCACCCGCGGGCAGAAGATTCCGGTTCCTGTCAGCCCCTACGGCGCGCGCAACACGGATGGCACCAGCGGTCTCGTCAGCCAGCTTGACGGGTTCCTCGCCGAGCATCCCGAGACGCGCTCGGTGCTGCTGGCCAATCACGGCCTGCTGGTTTTCGACGAGACGCCGGAAAAGACCGCTCAGCTTGCTGTCACGATCGACGAGGCGGCGGGAATCTTCATCCGGGCCGCTTCGATCGGCGGCGCCCAGCCAATCTCCCAAAGCTAGGAAATTTCGATGGATATTCTTTGGTATATCGTTGGCCGCGACGGCCGTTATCCGTGGGATCCGAAATGGAACCGCCCCGTCGATGTCAACTATCTGCGCGCTCTGGCGGCGACCGTCGATTCACGCGGTTATTCGGGCGCGCTGTTCGCGACCCAGCCGAATGGCGGGCTGGACCCTTTCATAACCGCTGCGAGCCTGGCGCCCTTCACGACCCGGATGCGGTTCCTGCTCGCCATCCATCCGTCGATCTTCCTGCCCAGCCAATTGGTCAAGCTGGCGACGACGCTCGACCACAATATCGGTGGCCGCCTGCTCCTGAACATCGTCAACGGGCATACCAGCTTCGCCGCCGCCGGCGTCCATCTCACCCATGACGAGCGATACCGGCGCTGCGACGAATTCCTCGAAATTTACCGGCGCATGATGGCCGGGGAGACGGTGGACTTCGACGGCGAGTTCCTGCAGGTCAAGGGCGCGAAGGCGGAGTTCCCGTCATTGCAGCGGCCCTATCCGCCGCTCTGGTTCGGCGGCTCGTCCGAAATCGCCCTCGATATCGCGGCCAAGCATGTCGACAAATACTTGACCTGGGGCGAGCCTCCGGCAGAGACGGCAGCCGTCATCAAGGATGTCAGCAGCCGCGCCGCCAAATATGGCCGCAAGCTCGGTTTCGGCATCCGTCTCAACCTCATCGTGCGCGACACGGACGAGGAAGCCTGGGCCGCCGCGCAGCAGATGCTCGATAGCGCCAGCGATGAAACCATCGCCAAGGTGCAGGCCAACAACCGCAAGCAGGACGCAGTCGGACAGGAGCGGCAATTGGGCTTCCATAGCGGCCAGCGGCCGAAACATGCCCGCGACCTCGAAATTTATCCGAATGTGTGGTCGGGCTTCGGCCTGTTGCGCAACGGACCCGGCATCGCCATCGTCGGCGGGCCGCAATCCGTCGCGGACCGCCTGCTGGAATATAACCGGGTGGGCGTCGAATCCTTCATCGTCTCCGGCAGCCCGTTCCTCGAGGAAGCGCATCGCTTCGCCGACCAGGTGATGCCGCTGCTTCCGCTCGACACCAGCTGGCAGCAGCCGCACCAGATTTCGGCTCCCTACGATTGGCCGAAGGACGCGCCGAGGGCTGAAAAGCCGCGCGGTGCAGCGGCTGCGTAACCGAACATCATCCTCCCTTTTCATGGAAACCAGATAAATGGCATCGTTCCCACCCATCACGCGGCGCAAGGCCCTTCTCGCCGCGTTTGGCCTGTCCCTGTCGGCCACGCTCTCCGGCGGCCTGCCGGCTATGGCGCAGGACCTTCAGAAAATTCGCATCGGCGCGCCCTTCGGCTCTATTCCCGGCGTCAAGACGGCAATCGAGGAAGGTATCTTCAAGAAAGAAGGTATCGAGATCGAGATCGTAACGCTTGCTGGCGGCCCGAACATCCTTGCCGCAACCGTCGGCGGTTCGCTTGAGGTGGGCTATGCCGATCTCTTCGCCTGGGTAGGTGCCCGCGAAAACGGCTTCGACCTGACCTATCTGCAGGCCGCGAACGGCCGCGGCAATTCCGACTATATTATCGCCGGACCCAAGAGCGGCATCGAAAAGCCGGTCGACCTCGTCGGCAAGAAGATCGGCACCGCGGCCCATGCGCAGTCGCGCCTGCGTGTCCGGCTCTATCTGGAGCGGTTCGGCGTCGATCCCAATGCTGTCGAATACGTCATCATCAACCAGCGCGAAACCGTGGGCGCGGCGCTGTCGTCCGGCCAGATCGACGCGGCCATCGCCGGCGATCCCAATGTCGCCCAGTGGGAGCAGCAATATGGCGTGAAAACGCTTGAGGGGCGTCCCTGGGAGCAGGTTCCCGAGCGCGCCGCCACGGCTGGCTTCTTTTCGACCGGCGCATGGCTGAAGGACAATCCCGATCTCGCGGAGCGTTTCGTCCGCGCCGCGCGCGAGGGCGCTAAGCTTTACAACGCTTATTCTCCCGAGAAGAAAGCCGAGATCACGCTGAAATACGACGAGATCGACCTTTTCGCGCTCGAGAAGGAAGTGCCCGGCGTCATCAACCGCATGAATGACTCCAACGCAGCCCTGTCCGGTCCGGTCGATCTTCCGGCGCTTCGCGAGTGGCTGGAAATCGCCAAGTCGAAGGACGTGATCAAGAACGTGATCGATGTCGAGCCGTTGCTCTACTGGACCGCGACCGCCGAAACCCTTTGATGGAGGCCAGCGTGGTCCCAGTTCATCCTCTTGAGACGGGGCGCCGCTCGAGCGCCCCACCTATCCGGGTCAACCGGCTCTCCGTCCAGTTCCAGGGTAAACGGGGTCGCGTCGATGCGCTGACGGATATTTCGCTGCAAGTGGCCGGCGGGGAATTCGTCGCCCTCGTAGGGCGCTCTGGATCCGGCAAGTCCACGCTTCTGCGGGCTATCGGCGGCCTGACCAGAGCAAGCACTGGCCGGGTTCTGATCGGCGACGAGGCGGTGGCAGAGCCGCCGCCCCAGATACGCTTCGTCGCGCAGGACTATTCGCAGTCGCTGCTGCCCTGGCTCACCGTACGGGAGAATGTCCGTTTCGGCGAGCGCCATGCGGTGCGGCAGGCGGGGGATGGCGAGTTCAGCATCGAGGAACTGATCGGCTATGTCGGTCTGTCCCATGCGATCGACCGTTATCCTCGCGAGCTTTCGGGCGGCATGCAGCAGCGCGTCGCCATCGCGCGCGCCATCGCGTCGCGCCCGGAGATCATGCTGCTGGACGAGGCGTTCGGATCGGTGGATGCGCTGAGCCGTGCCACCCTCCAGGACATGATGCTCGACCTCTGGGCGCGGTTCGGCTTCACGGCCATCCTCGTCACGCATGACATAGACGAGGCGATCTATGTCGCCGACCGGGTCGTGGTGCTGAAGGAGGACGGCCGTGGCATCGCGGCCGACGTTTCCGTCAACCTGCCGCGCCCGCGCAACCAGCTCGAGACGCGCGAACATCCGCGTTACCTCGAATACCGGCGCGAGCTTCTCGAACATGTCCTCGTGGGACAGACCCCCAAGAAGGCGAAGGCAGCATGACCATTCTCGAGATTGAAAACGAAGGGACGCCGGCGCGGAAGAGCAATGCGCGGCGGAAGCGGTCGGCCCTGGGCGATTTCATACGCAATCCCACCTTCGGCTGGCTGGTGCTGCTCGCGTTGATCGTCTTCTGGGAGGCGTTCGCCTATGTGAATCCCTCGCCGGGGCTGCCCGCGCCGTCGAAGATCGCGACAGCATGGTGGGGTGAGATCACGAGGGGCAAGCTCGGCTTCCAGCTCGCCGACACCATGATCTCGATGGTTTACGGTTACGTGCTCTCGGCCATTCTCGGCATCGCGCTGGGCGTGCTCATGGCCTGGGTCCGGGTCTTCTACGTGCTGATGGAACCGCTGGTCGAGCTGACGCGCCCGATCCCGACCATCATCTTCGTGCCGGTCATCATCCTCTATGCCGGCCTGGGCCGCGAGATGAACGTCATCGCCATTCTGATTTCCGCTACCGTTCCGATCCTGATCGCCTCCTATTCCGGGGCGCGGGGCGTGTCCGCCGCGCTTCGAGACACTGCCGCGACCTTCAAGCTGAGCTGGTGGCAGACGGTGCGCGAGATCGTCATTCCGGCGGCAGCGCCCGAGATATTCATCGGCCTGCGCCTCGCTCTCGCCGGCGCTTTCGTCATCGCGATCGCGTCGGGAATGATCGCGGGCAATTCCGGCGTAGGCTACTACATCATCAATGCCCAGCAGACGCTGGATATTGCCCGCATGTATGCCGGCGCGGCGACCGTCGCCATCGTGGGATACCTCCTCAATTACGGCTTCCTGCAGGTCGAGCGCCGCCTTCTGCACTGGCATGTCTCCAACGACAGATCGAGGACCGCCGAATGACCACGCAAACCGACTTCAACAAGGTTTGGTACACCCGCTGCAATGTGCCGACAGCGAGCGGCATCGCGCTCGATCTCGGCTGGCTGGCCGAACGCTACAGCCGCGACCGCGCCGGCTTCGGCATCCTTCAGGATGCGCCGCTGGAGATCGCACTGGCCCACTACGATCATTCCCTTGCCAGCCTCATCCGCGAGGGCGGGAATGTCCCGGCCATCGTCGCCCATGCCGATGGAGCGCCGACGCGCCTCATCGGTCTCACCTTCATCGACGAGGGGCAGGCTATCGTCGCCCATCCCGACCGGGTGAATGGCGCGGTAGATCTGCGCGGCAAGCGCATCGCGGTGCCGGCATTCGCGGCAACCCGGAACGCCAGCCACTCCCGTGCGATGGCACTGGGCGGGTTCGAGGCGGGACTTGCCTCAGTCGGCCTCAGCCTCGGCGACGTCTCGATAGTGGAGACGCCGCGGGTGAAAACCGTTCCGCCGGGCAAGCTGCGGAAGGAACTCGGCATCAAGGACTGGCCGTCATTGCATCAGGTTGCCGATGGAGACGCCGATGCGTCCTATATCAAGGGAGCAGCCGCGCACGAGGCGGCGCAATCGCTCGGGCTTAAGGTCGTTGTCGACATCGATGCCCTGCCGATAGAGCAGAGGGTGAACAACGGTACGCCCCGGCCGCTTACGGTCCATGCGGAGCTTCTGGAGCGCCGCCCGGAATGGGTTATCGACTTCCTCGCGCTGACGCTTGCGGCGGCGGACTGGGCGTCGGCCAATCGTGACGAGGTGATCTCGATCCTCAGCCGGGAGACGAAAGCAACGTCCCGCGGTGTCGCCGACCTCTACGGGGCATCGTTCCATCGGAATCTGGCGCCCTCGCTCTCGCAGGAACGGCTCGATCTGTTTTCCATCCAGATCGACCGGCTCGCGCGGCACGGCTTCATCGACCGTGCCTTCGACGTCGGGGACTGGATAGAGCCGGGCGTGTTCGAAGCCGCGCAAGCGCGCGCGTCGAGCATCGGCGCCGAGTATGAGCTGGCTCCAGCCGGAAAATAACCCGGCGCTACAGAAACGAAACGGCCGCCAGAAAAGGACCGGGGTTCTCAGTGAAATTATCCGGCCTATTGGTCGATTTCTGCCGCCACATCCGGCAGGTGATTTGCCGTTACTTTCGTGGAAGCATGAAACCGTCGAAGAATGCGGCCAGTTGAGCATAGGCATCGAGCCGAAGGATGTGGGCGACGTACTGGTCCGGCCTCACCACGACGACGCAGCCGTGCTGCCGGTCGATGCCGCGCAGGTCGAAGATATCGTTGCCGCCCTTGAAATCCGGACAGAACATCTTTTCGTAGTCGCGAAGCCCAAGACGGCCTTTCACCGGCAGCAGGAATGGCGGCATGTCCATCAGCGCCAGCTCGCGATGCGGCTGCTGGAAGATGCAGCGGGCATCGATAACGGAATCGATGTCGGTGCCGGCAGGCGTGTAGCGGCGCACCGGAGAATCCGGCGCATTCTGCAGGAAATCGCAGAAAGCTCTTATGCGCGAACCGGATTCGACGGGGTTGTCCCCGTTGCAGAATGCATAGAGACGCCATCGTCCGTCGGCCTCCGCGGCGTGGCCCAGTTCGACCGGCTTTCCATCGGCCAACCGGACAACCGGCGCCGAGTGGAACCTCATACCAATCGTCAGGCCCGTCGCCAGCGCCTGATGAGGATGCCCCGCAACAAGCGCAGACGGAGCATAGCGGGTGGCGGTGCCGGCCGTATAACGGCCGTGGCGAACGAAGTAGTTCTGCGTTTCGGCAGGATCGACTCCCTCGCTGTTATCGGCGGATTTCAGCGGTGCGCTCAGCATCCTCGCCCATTCGCGGTCGAACTCTATGAGTTCGTTGGCAATGGCCTGCCGCTCGGCGGAATAGCTGTGCAGGAGCGCCGGCGCGCATTGCCGGCGCAGGACGGCGGCCAGTTTCCAGCCAAGGTTGAAGCTGTCCTGCATGGATACGTTCATGCCCTGACCGGCCTTGGGGCTGTGCGTGTGGCAGGCATCGCCCGCGATGAATACGCGCGGCTGCCTGCTATGGGTTTCTTTCGCCGGAACGTCATCGAACTTGTCGCAAAGCCGCTGGCCTATATCGTAGACCGACCACCAGGCGATTTCTTTTACGTCGAGCGTATAGGGGCTGAGGATGCGGCGTGCCCTGGCGATCAGGTCGTCTGAGGTGATCTTCCTGTTCGCCGCACGCTCGCCTTCACCGAGCTGATCGAGCTCGATGTAGAGCCGGACCAAATATCCGCCTTCGCGAGGTATGATGACGATGCTGCCGTCGTTGAGGGACTGGATCAGCACTTTAAGGCGGATATCCGGGAAATCGGTGACGGCGAGAACGTCCATGACGCCCCAGGCCTGGTTGGCCGAGTCGCCTTGCAATTCGCGTCCGATGGATTTGCGGACGGCGCTCCGCGCTCCATCGCAGCCGACCACATAGCGCGCACGGACTGTCTCGATTTTTCCCTCATTGCCGGAATCCTGCCGCTCGAGCTGGACGGTGACCGGGTACGCGTCCGCATCGTTGGACCTATCGGTATCGACGGTGAGGCCGACCACCCGCCGCGAATAGTCGGGCTCGAGCCGATTGGGGGACTTGCGCATCGCGTCGAGATAGAAATCGTGCACGCGCGCCTGATTGAGGATCACATGGGGGAATTCGGACAGTCCATCCTCCGTGTCGTAGATACGACCGCTTCGGACGATGTTTGCCGGGTTCGTCGCGTCGGGCTTCCAGAAGGAAGTTTCATTGACCCAATAGGCTTCCTTCAGCACGCGCTCGGCAAAGCCGAAGGCCTGGAACATCTCCAAGGTGCGGCAGGCAACGCCGTCCGCCTGTCCCAGAAGCAGCGGTCCCGATTTCTGCTCGACAATGCGGGTCCTGATGTCGGGAAATGCGGCGAGTTGTGTGGCAAGCGTCAGGCCAGCCGGGCCGCAACCGACAATCAGCACATCGACTTCCGCCGGCAGATTGTCCGCTCCCTCCGGACGGGCTGAGGCGGAGGGCTCACCCATTGCCGGATCACCGGTCCTGAAGCCATTGAGATGGAATTGCATGGTTCCCTCCGTTGTTGCCGCCCAGTCTCCGCACACTGTGCTCGTGCGCTTCAGATAATTGATAAGTATGCTTATCATCAGCATGCTTGTCAATTGATGGGATTTGGCAGAAAGTTCGACGATGAAGGATATACAGGACATGCCGGGCCATCTCGTCCGGCGATTTCAGCAGATCGCCGTGGCGATCTTCCATAACGAGGTGGGGGAGGCGGGATATGATCTGACGCCGGTTCAGTACGCCGCGCTCGTGGCGGTCAGCAAGAATCCGGGCGTGGATCAGGCGACGCTCGCCGGACTTATCGCCTATGACCGGACCACCATTGGCGGGGTGGTGGATCGGCTCGTACAAAAGGGCCTGCTTGAGCGACGGGTGAGTGGACGGGACCGCCGCGCGCGCGAATTGCTCGTGACGGAAAAGACAATCGAGTCCTTTCCCTCCATCGAGCCGGCTGTCGAGGAAGCCCAGAAGGTGATGCTGCGTGGGCTCGACGCCGTGGAAGCGGAGGAATTCCTGCGGCTCTTAAGGAAGGCCATAGAAGCCGTTAATGATTTGAGCAGAGCGCCGCTACGTCGGGCCTCGACTGATAATTTGAAGGAGGAATAGACAATTCCCGCGGCGGCGTACGGTTCGCCCTCACGACGGCGGATGGGCGCTAGGCCAGAGCAAGCCGCTCCCTGGCAAGCTTTATCAGGTCTTCCGAGAGGTTGCCGCGCGATGCGAAGGTCTTGGAGATGGCGAAGACTCCAAGCTTGAGGGATGCATCTTCCACCGGCAGCACTATGAGGTCGCCGCGCTCGAATTCATCCTTCGAGCCAAGCGGGAACGTCAGCGCGATCCCCATATTCTTGCCGACCGCGCGCTTGATAGCCGAGCTATCCTGCAGATTGAGCGAATAGTGGCAGTTTTCCAGCCCCATCTCGGACATGGCCTCCGCGATCAACCTGAAAAACTGCGATTCGCGCAGGCCGCCGACGAAAGGATAACCGGCCAGTTCGGCAAGCTCTATCGAGCTACGCTTCGATAGCGGATGCTCCCCGGAGGCTATGAATTTCAGCTCCAGATGCCCAACCAACTCGGAATGGAGTTGCGGGGGCTTCTGGCGGCCGAACATCAGCCCTATGCGTGCGGTTCCCTCGTTCACGAGATCCCAGACTTGTTCCTGAATCTCGCTGTGGACGGTGACGCTCACACCCGGATGGGCGACGAAGAAGTCCGCGATCACGTCGGGCATGATGTAATTGGCGAGGATGCGCTGCGCCGCGATCATGAACTGTTTCGATTCCACGGCGCGCGAGGTGCGCAGCGTATCGGCAAGCACTTCCGACTTGGCGATCGCGTCGCAGGCATATTCGTAAATCTTCTCGCCTGCCGGAGACAGACGCAGATGTCGCCGCCCGCGCTTACGGACGAACATCGCCGATCCGGCCTGCAACTCCAGAGCCTTTATGTGCGCCGTGACGGATGGCTGGGAAATGCCAAGATGTTCGGCAGCGGCGTTGACGCCTTCAAGATCCACAACGGTCTTGAAAACGCTGAGCCGGCGAAAGCTCGCGTTTATCATGATCTCCTCCCACTGATAGCCAATAGGCTATCTGTTACGCAACTACTTACCCCATTGCTCCATGCATGGGCAAGAAACATTGTCCGGCTTGAAAAAAACGTGGAGTTCAAGCGACGTGTTTCTAGCAGTCGATATCGGCGGAACATTCACCGATCTGGTGGGGTTCGATCCAAGGTCAAAGCGCCTCGTACATTCCAAGAGCCTGACGACCCCCCATAATCTGGTGATGGGCGTACTGGATTGCGTTGCCAAGAGCGCGGCCGATCTCCGCGAGGTTTCCCGCCTGATCCACGGGTCCACCGTGGCGATCAACACGCTCATCGAACGCAAAGGGTCAAAGACGGCCCTGGTGGTGACGGCCGGAACTCGCGACGCATATGCGATCGGCCGCGGAAACCGGGTCGACGCCTACAATCTGCGGTTCACGCGTCCGCGTCCGTTGGTTCCGCGCGACGAGATATTCGAGGTCAGCGAGCGCATGCTCGCCAACGGCTCCGAATTGCGCCCCGTGGACGAAGTGGAAGTGCGCGCCATCGCGAAGAAGATCGGCGCCGGCGGATTCGATGCCATCGCCGTCTGCCTTCTGCATTCCTATGCCAACACGGCCCATGAAAAGCGGATCGGCGAACTTCTTTCCGAGGAATTGCCCGATCTCTACATCTCGCTGTCGCACGAGATCATGCGGGAATATCGCGAATACGAGCGCATCTCGACAACGGTGGTCAATTCCTATGTCGGGCCGAAGGTCAGCGGCTATGTCCGCAATCTGCGGGGCGGCTTGACGGAGAAAGGCTTCGCCGGCGAACTGTCCATCATGCAGTCCAATGGCGGAATCATGTCTCCCGACATCGCTGCCAGACGCCCTGTCATGATGATGGAATCCGGTCCCGTCGGGGGCATTATCGCCGGCGCCGAGATCGGCAAGGCACTGGGCTTCGCGAACATCATCTCGTTCGACATGGGTGGAACCACCGCCAAGGCGAGTCTCGTCCGCGATAGCACGCCTGTGATCGCCGAGGGCTACTACGTCAACGGCTATGAGAGCGGCGACCCGGTCATGATCCCGGTTGTGGATGTTGTAGAGGTGGGGACGGGCGGTGGCAGCATCGCCTGGATCGACGAAGTGGGCGCGCTGAAGGTCGGGCCGCGCAGCTCAGGCGCTGCTCCCGGTCCCATCGCCTACGGGCTCGGTGGCCAGGAGCCTACGATCACCGATGCAAATCTCGTGCTGGGCCGCCTCTCGGCCGAGCGGTTCCTCGGCGGCGAGATGCGTCTCGATCTGGAGGGCGCGACGACCGGGATAAAGCGAAAGGTGGGCGATCCGCTCGGGCTGGAAGTTCATGGCGCAGCGCGTGCGATCGTCGACATCGCGGTCGCCAAGATGTCACTCGCCGTCCGCGAAGTCTCGGTCCAGCAGGGTCATGATCCACGCGATTTCGCGCTGGTGGCATCCGGCGGCGCCGGTCCGCTTCATGCGGTCGCGGTGGCGCGCGACCTGCGCATCCCTACAGTCGTGGTTCCTCGCCTGCCGTCGCATTTCTCGGCGCTCGGCATGCTGCTTGCCGAGGAACGGCACGATCTGGTGCGCACATATCTGGCTCCGGTCGAGAGCTGCGATTTCTCGATTGTCGGCGGGATCGTGGATGAGCTGGAAAGCGAAGCAAAGGCGATCACGCGTAGCGATAAGGCCGAGCATAGCCTCGCGCTTGATCTGCGTTATGTCGGGCAAGAATTCAGCCTGACCATTCCGGTCACACGCAGCCAAATCGCGGCCGGGGACCGCGCCGCGATCCGCGCCGCCTTCGACCAGACACACGAGCATCGCTATGCGCACTATGCGCCGGACGAGCCGGTCGAGATCATCAACATAAGGCTCGTTGTGAGGGCAAAGGCCTCAAAGGTGGATCTGCCGACGCCCAGAGCCACGACGCAACCCTCGGAGCGCCGCCCGGTCCACATGAGCGGAGGCGATGCTGTGGAAACCGCGGTCTATGCGCGCGACGCGCTCATGCCGGGGAGCATCATACAGGGACCGGCGCTGGTGCAGGAATACGGCACCACCACCGTGATCTACGAGAGCGACAGCCTTGAGGTCGCACAGACGGGCGAACTCATCATCAAGCTTGGATATCTGGAATGAACAAGAAGCCCGATCCCGTAACGCTCGAAATCATTCGGAACACGCTGCCTGCGATGGCGACCGAAATGGCTGCCGACCTGCAGCGCACATCCTACAACATGATGATCTACGAGGTTTGCGACTTCTGCACGGCGCTTCTCGATCCCAAGGGACGGTTGCTGGCGCAGAACGTCGGCGGCGTATCGCATTTCGTTGCCGATCTGGGCGTCCTCATCGAGGACGGCGTGGCTAAATACGGTATGGATGGTTTCGCCGAAGGCGATGTGATCATCACCAACCACCAGCGTGTCGCCGGCCAGCACCTGAATAATATCGTCATCTATGTACCCATCATGCATGAAGGCGAGTTGCTTGGATTCGCCATGACGCGTGCGCACTGGATCGACGTCGGCGGACAGAGCACCGGCTTCGGCGCGACGGCGCGCGTATCCGATCCGTGGCTTGAAGGTCTCCAACTCGACCAGCTCAAGATCTATGAAGCCGGTAAGCTGAACGAGTCGCTGCTAGCGGTCATCCGGGACAATATCCGCTTCCCGGACTCCTCGCTGGGCGACCTGCGCGCCCAGGTGGCCTCATGCAAGATGGCGGCCCGGCGTTTTGTTGACGTGCTGAAAAAATATGGCCGCGACACCTTGCTCTCGGCGATCGAGATCATCTTCGAGGAAACCGAACTGCGCTGCCGCAGAATCGTGGAAGAAATCCCTGACGGCGTCTACGAGGCCGAGTCTTTCTATGACGACGACAGCGTGACGGATGAGCCGGTCTATATCCACGCTAAGGTCACTGTCGCCGGCGGCGACATGACCATAGACCTGTCCAAATGCTCCCAGCAGCGCAAGGGCGGGGTGAATGCGCGGACTCTCGCCGCCTCCCGCGTGGCCTACAAGGCGCTGACGGAGCCTCATGCCCCTGTCAACGAGGGCTCGTTCGGCGCACTCAAGACGATTATCCCGGAAGGCAACGTGATGATGGCCCGTTATCCGGCGCCGATGGGCGCGTGGAGCCTTATCATCCCGACAGTGGTCGATACCATCTTCAAGGCGCTGGCGCCGGCCATGCCGGACCGCATCCCGGCTGCGCATCACGGGCTTCTCGGCGGCTCGATCATCTTCGTCGGCAAGCAGCCGGATACGCAGCAGGATTTCGTGGTGCAAAGCCTGGAAGGGGGCGGCTGGGGCGGCCATTCCGACAGGGACGGGGAGTCAGCGTCGGTTTCGGTCTGCCAGGGCAATGTAAAGAACGCACCTATCGAAAGCATCGAGCTCAAGACGCCGGTGGTCATCGAAAAGCGCGGTTTCAGGCCGGATTCCGGTGGTCCCGGCAAGTTCCGAGGCGGTCTGGGCATAGAGGTTCACGTGCGCAACCTCGTCGAAGGCAAGTGGAACCTGAACCGTCCGCGCCGCCAGAAATGCCCGCCTTGGGGCCTTGACGGCGGCCAGCCCGGCGGCACGGCAGAATATCTGCTGAAATTGCCGGACGAGACGGAATATGAGGCAGTGGATTCTGTCATGCGGCCCGTCCCGCCGGACGCCCATACCATCGTCCGCACAGGCGGCGGTGGCGGTTGGGGACCGGCTATGGAACGCAGCGTAGACAAGGTTGTCGATGATGTGCGGCTGGGCCTGGTATCGGCGGAATCGGCCGAGCGTGACTATGGCGTCGTGCTGAACCAGAACCCGTTGCGCGCGGACATGGCGGCCACCGAGCGACTGCGCAGACAGATGGTGGCCATGTCCCAGGGCAAGGGCAAGGCCGCATGAGCGACACGGTCAGAGCACGGCTCGACAGCACGACGGCCTATCTGAAGGAGAACGGCCTGAGCGGGCTGGTGGCCGCCAGCAACGCGCAGAACTCCTTCCTGGAATCCAATGCCGTTTTCGTGCTTGCGGGGGTCCGCCCCATCGCCGAATCTCTGGTGATGATCGGCAAGTCCGGCGAGAGCGTCCTCATCATCTCGCCGGCATGGGACGTGGAGCGCGCCTCCGCCCTTGCACGGACCGACCGCGTCGTGGGAACCGACGACTTGCCGTCCACAGCAGGCGCGGTTGCAGCACAGCTCTCTATCTCGTCGGCCACGGCATTCGGCGTCGGCCTTACCCAATTGGGCCACAGATTGGCCGGGGCCATAGAGACGGCAATTGGCGGTCCGATCAAGGCCGAGGACAATTTCGTCCGCGATCTGGCCCGCATACGCAGCGCCGAGGAAATCGCGCTTGCGCGCGAGGCGACACGCATCGCCGAGGCCGGCTATCGGGCGCTGCTGGAAACGGCCCGGCCCGGCATGAGGGAATTCGAGCTTGCGGCTGAGATATACCTGAAGATGAAGGCGATGGGCAGCGAGGACAACTTCCTGCTCATGTCCGCCTCGCAGCACAATCGCGCCGTGCGGGCGGCAAGCCAGCGCGTACTTGCGGAAGGGGACGTGATCCTCGCGGAGATCACTCCCTGCCTGAAGGGACAATTCGTGCAGATATGCCGCACCGCCGTACTGGGCGAGCCTTCTGCGGAAGTTGCGGGCAGCTTTCAGCTGCTTCAAAAGGCGATGGATGCGGGACTGGCGGCGGCCTCGGCGGGTAGTACCGTCGCCGGACTGACCAATTCGATGAATCGGGTCTTCGTTGACGCCGGTTACGGGGACTATTGCCGACCGCCTTTCATGCGCGTCCGCGGCCACGGTCTTGGCATCACGTCCAACCGTCCTGGCGATATCGATTCCAAAAACGAGATCGTGCTGGAGGAGGGCATGGTCTTTGTCATGCATCCCAATCAGTACATCCCCAAGGTTGGCTACCTGATGTGCGGCGATCCGGTAGCTGTCACCCAAAGAGGTGCCGTATCGCTCGCCACCGAGCCGATGCAACTTGACAGGATCGGGGTGTAGGCCATGCAGACCGTTCATCCCTGCATCATACTCGGTTCTTACGCGCTGGACGCGGATCGCCTGCCAGAGGACGAGTTCAAGATTCGTCTGGATCAGGCACGTGAGGGCATGGAACAGGCCGGCCTCGATGCGCTGCTCGTCTATGGTGACGCCCGCGATCATGGTGCGCTGGCTTACCTGACCAATTTCATCCCGCGCATGCGCTGGGCGCTCGCGCTGCTTCCTTTGCGAGGGGAGCCTCGGCTGCTGTGCTCCGTCAGTTCGCGCGACGTTCCCGCCATGAAGACGATGACCTGGATCGAGGACGTCTATTCCGGCTGGGAATGGAAATGGTTCGGGGATTGGGTGGGGCGCGTCCGCGGCGACGGAGCCAGCCGCTTCGGTGCGGTCGGCTTCGACCTCATGCCGGCAGGATTGCTCGGGGATATTCGCCGTGACCTGGGCGAGACTGCCGAGATAGTGGAAGCAGGGCACGTACTGGGACGCTCGCTCGAGACACGCCGTCCCCGCGAATTGATGCTGATCCGCTCCGCGGCGCAGATCGTCAATGAATGCGCGGCGATATTCGTGCGCGGCCAGCGTGACGGAAAGCCATTCGAAACGGCGGCGCTGGAAGCGGAGGGTCATGCCCGGCGGCAGGCCGCGCAGGATGTGCGCACACTGGTCAGCTTCGATGGCGGGCGCAATCTTGAACCGTTCCGCGGCGAGTTCGATGCTACGGGCACGAGCGCGACGTGCTACATCGCCATCAAATATATGGGCTTCTGGACCGACGCGTTTATCAGCGTGGGCGCCGACCAGACCAAGGCTATCCCCGTTTCCGCGGCGCTTCGAAGTCTTATTGACGAAACAAAGCCCGGCGTGCGCTTCGACGCGCTTCACAGTCTGGCGGCAGGCCATCTTGGAAGTCTCGAACTGCACCCGGTTATTCAGGGAAGTTTCGGTCATGCGATCGGCCTCTCGCCGTCCGTCGGGCCGGGAATCCGCGCTGGCGAAACGGCCGAGATTACCGCCGGAGCCATCTACAGCCTGCAGGTCGGCACGCGCGATCTCGATGGTGGCTGCCTTGCCTCCGCGCTTGTTCTCGCCCGTCCCGACGGGGCTGAAGTGCTCGCACTGTCCGTGCCGCAATGAGCGTGCTTGCCGACATAGCGGCTTTTGTCGCGGACGCGGACGTCTCAAGCCTTTCCGAAGCCGACCAGAGACTTGCGGATCGCCATTTCTCGGACACGCTCGTGGCACTGGCAGCGGGTTCCCTGATACCGGAAGGGCGCAGCCTATTGCCGCTGGCCGATTCCGCTTCGTTTGCGGAGCGCATCGGGCTTATCTCCGCAACCGCACGCCTGACCGAGATAGACGATATCCATATCGGCTCGTGCGTGACGCCGGGCGCGGTGACGGTTCCGGTAGCCTTGGGGCTTGTTGGAATGGGCAGGGACCGGCCCGCCAGCACCGATGTATTGAGCGCAGCCTGGGCCGGTGTGGAAGTGATGACATGGCTGGGAACAGCCATCGAGGGGCCACGCATATTGTCGCGCGGTGTCTGGCCGACATTCGCCGTGGCTCCGCTCGGTGCGGCCGCAGTCTCGTCACGCATGTTGGGATTGTCCACGGAGCAGACAACTCATGCGCTGTCTCTGGCGCTGATGCTGATGGCCGGCGGCATCGGGCATTTCAAGGGAGAGCGTTCGGGCCGCTGGATGATCTTCGCGTCCAGCGTCGCGGCAGGCATCCGCGCCGCGATGGCCGCGCAGGAGGGCTATACCGGCGACGTTTCCCTTCTGGATGGTGACTGGCTTTCCCGATCACATGGCATCGACATGCGGAAGATACCGTTCAGGCAGGACGGTTGCGCCTATCGGCGGCTTTCGATGAAGCCATATTGTTCAGCCAAGCAGTCCATATCGGCCATCGAGGCTTTCGGAATGCTTCTGGACAAAGTGGGCTCCGCAGAGGAGATCGTCGGGGTCGTCGCCGAGGTGCCCTCGATTTTCAGCGAGATGGTCAGCCGGCCATCCATAGCCGGGTCACGTTCGACCACGCTTGTCAGCCTCAGGCACCAGATCGCCTTGCGGGCATACGCGCGCGCGGCACTCTACGACATAGACCGTAGCAATACGGACATCGACCCCTCCGTGCTGGACTTCGCTTCTAGGGTCGAGATTCGCGGCAATACGGCGCTTCTGGACGATCTTCCGCATTCGTGGGGCGCCAGGGTAACCGTGGCGCTCCGGCATGGCGGCGAGGAGACGCTGAGCGTTTCGCAGGTTCTGGGCGACCCGGATCATTCCCTCGACGAAGAACTTCTGCTGGACAAGTGGCGCCGTGTATTCCTGCAAGTCGGAGCCCGTGAGCACGGGGAAGCTGTCATTGCGGCGGTAAGAGGCGTTCGCAACATCGGCGCATACCGAGACTCGTTACTCCAGCTGTGCGCGCCGCAAATAAACCTGTAGCCCAGGTCCCGATATTCAAGAAAAAGCGCGGTTTGTCCTTTGCGCCCCAAGGCAGAGGGCGGCACATACGTGTAATAGGTAATAGTCTATAGGTGATTGGTTTTAAGCCAGCTGCGCTATTGCTCGCATATTTGCCCGCTCCTATCCTCACCTTAACATGCAGATGCTGAAGCATCGCGGAGGAACCGGCCGTCGAATGAACGGCCACCAGTCCCACAGGGAACAGGATGCCGATGGCTCGGCGAAGGGAGGAAGCAATGGGATATCTCAATTCATTGATTGCGGGCGTGGTTTTCACCGCCGTCGGCGTCACCTCGGCCGTGGCAGCCGACCAGATTCGCGTCGGCAAGTCGGTCGGCAATTCGCTGGCATTCACGCCGGTCGACGTCGGCATCGCCAAGGGCATATGGGCAAAATACGATCTGGAGGTCGAGACGCAGGTTTTTGGCGGCGAGGCGAAGCTTCAACAGGCACTGATCGCCAAATCGACGGATTTCGCGCTCGGTTCCGGCCCGGGAATGGGCTTCCTCAGCAAGGGTGTCGATGCGAAGACCATAGGTGCCATCGCCTATGAGCCGCTCAGCATGGGTCTCATCGCAGCTGCAGATCACAAGGATGCGCAGGCTCTCAAGGGCAAGCGGATCGGCGTCTCCACCCCCGCTTCCCTGAGCTACTATCTGGCGCGCGAGTTTTCGCGGCAGATGGGTTGGGGGAACGACGGTATTACGACAGTTCCGCTTGGGGCGCTGCCGGCCAACGTGGCGGCTCTGCGTTCCGGCCAGATCGATGCGTTCGTCATGTCCTCGTCGACCGGATTCGCGCTGGAAAAGGAAGGAGCCGCGTCGGTTGTCCTCGACTTCGGTACGGTGATACCGAAATTCACCACCCATGTGATCTTCGCAACCGGCGAGGTGGTGCGCGACAAGCCCGATGTAGTCCGCCGCTTCCTGCAGGGCTGGATCGAATCCGTCAACTTCATGTTCGAGAACAAGGAGGAGACGTTGAAAATCATCAATCCGGTGACAGGTCTGCCGGACGATGTCGCCTCTCGCGAATATGACGTGGTGATGCCGATGATGTCCCGCGACCTGCGTTTCAGCGAGGAAAATCTCGCGCCGGTCGCCAAAGCCATCGAGGAAATGGGGTTGGCCGCCGGGCCGATCGATATGAGCGAGCTCTATACGGAAGAGTTTCTGCCCAAGACCCAGTGATCTTCCCGAGCCGAACCAAGCGAGACGGAATTGCCGACACCCATGAAGATGACTGTGCTCGACACCGAAACAAACATTGAGAGGATGGCGGGCACGCCCGTCCTCTCCAGTGCCGATGCCTTGATACGGGTGGACGGGGTCCGTCACGCCTTTGGAGCCGTCGAAGCGATCCAGAAGATATCGCTGGATATACGTCCCGGGGAAATGGTGTCCTTCATCGGGCCTTCCGGCTGCGGCAAGAGCACCCTGCTGAACATCATCGGCGGGCTTCTAAATCCGACCGAGGGCACTGCCTACGTGGACGGACAGGCGATCGAGAAGCCGTTGCCGAAGAAGATGGCCTATATCTTTCAGGAGAGCGTTCTCTTTCCCTGGAGCACAGTGCTCGAAAACGTCAAGGTGGCGATGGAATTCCAGGGCGCTCCCCGTTCGGAATGGAATCGTCGTGCGGAAGACGCTCTCAAGCTGGTGGGGTTGACCGATTTTGCCGACAGCTACCCGCGGCAACTATCGGGCGGCATGAAGCAGCGCGTCGCGCTGGCGCGGGCATTGTGCCTGGAAACCGACATCATCCTGATGGATGAGCCATTCGCTGCGCTGGACGAGCAGACGCGTCTCGTCTTCGGCGAGGAATTGTCGCGGCTACTCGCACGAACGAAGAAATCCATCATACTCGTCACGCACAGCCTCGCGGAGGCGGTGCTTCTCTCCGACAGGATTTTCGTGTTCTCGGCTCGTCCGGGAATGATCAAGGCCACTCTGGAGGTGCAGGAGCAGCATCCGCGCGATCCATCGTTCCTGACGTCCGAAAAGTTCAACAAGCTGCGCAACGAGCTCTATGATCTTCTTCGCGAGGAGGTGCTCAAGGCGATGGAGCAGCAGTCCGGCATGCGCGGAGCGAAGGCATGAGCACGATTGCCGCGAGCCCGGGGCCAATGCTGGCCGGATCGTCCGGCGAGGAGCCGGCACGCGACAATTCCCGCCGTATCCAGCTTGCCTTCCTTATCGGGTTCCTGCTGGTTTGGTGGCTGGTCACGGCGCTTGCATTGATCAATCCGTTTTTCCTGCCGTCGCCCCAGGCTGTCGCACGAGTGTTTTTCAGGCTGGTGACGACCGGCGAAATCCTGCCAGACCTGAAGATAACCACTGGTCAGATTGCCGTTTCATTTCCGATCGCCCTGCTGTCCGGTCTTGCGGTCGGATACGCGGTCAGCTCTTCCAGATATTCCGTCGAGGTGTTTGAACCGATGCTTGCGGGATTGTTCGCGATACCGCTGATCATCTTCTATCCTCTCAATGTGCTGATCCTCGGCATTGGACCGGAATCCAAGATCGCGCACGGCGCAATCTACGGCTTCTTCCCCATCGTGCTGAGCGCGATACAGGGGTTCGGCAGCGTTGACCGCGCATATCTGCGCTCGGCGCACTCGCTGGGGGCGTCGCGGTTTCAGGTGCTCCGGCGGGTTCTGCTGCCGGCAGCCCTGCCCAGCATCATGGCAGGTGTCCGCATGGGGTTCGTCCTTACTTTCGTGGCAACGATCGGCAGCGAAACCATCGCCTCCCTTGGCGGATTGGGCCACCGCATAGTCTGGTATGCGGAGTCCCTCGAAACCGACAAGATGTTTGCCTACATCGTGTTCATCATCATCATCGCCGTGGTGTCGAACGCCGTTTTGTCCTGGATAGAAAGACGGAGCGATTGGCGATGAGGCGTCGTTTCTCGATCAGCGATTATCTGCCGGTGCCGGCTGCCCGCATCCTGACGGTTGCCATCATATTGGTGGTCTGGGAAATCACTGGACGAATGGCCGATCCCCTGTTCTTCGCCCCGCCGTCCAGATGTCTGACCGCGGCTGCGGAGATCTTCGGGGATCCAAAGTTGCAATGGGCCTTGTGGCTCACTCTCGTGGAACTCGTGACCGGTTTCGCGCTGTCCGTTGTTTTCGGCGTGTTGATCGGTACTGCGATAGGTGCGCGTGCGACATCCTATCGGAGCTTCTTTCCGATCGTAATGTTCCTGTACGCCATACCGCAGGTAACGGTCCTGCCGCTTTTCGTGCTCTATTTCGGGCCGGGCGCTGCTTCGAAGATCGCCTTCGGGTTCTCACATGGCATATTCCCGGTGATCATCACCGTGGTGGGTGCGTTGAGGGGGCTTGATCAGACCCTGCTGCGGTCAGCCTATTCTATGGGCGCGAGCCGCATGCAGGTGTTCAGGCGTATAACGCTGCCATTCATTGTACCGGCGCTATTCACCGGCATGAGGCTTGGCATGACGGCAACCCTGCTGGGCGTCCTGATAGGCGAACTCTATGTCTCCAGCGGAGGGATAGGTATGTTCACCCGGCTCTATACGGACAGCTTGCGTCCGGACAGGCTGTTCGCGCTCACGGCCGTGTTGGCGCTGATGGCGATCGTGATTAACGAAACATTGCGGCGCGCGGAGACAAACGTGAGTCATTGGCGCAACGCATAGGGCGACACAGGAGAGCGAGATGCGGATACTGGATTGCCATTTTCACTGGTGGCCGCGAGCCTATATGGAAAGGCTGAGCTCACGCGTTGTCCATCCACTAGCGAAGCCCAGCGACAAAGGCGGCTACCACTATCAGCGTCGCGCCGATGCCCAGTGGGAACATTTCGGCTGGCCGGCGTGGTTCGAACTGGAACGCCAGTTCGAGGATCTGGACAGGCTCGGCCACGACATGTCCGTCATCTCGTCCATCGGACCGCTGTCCGTGCATTTTTCCGACTTTTCCCCGGAGGAGGGTGCGAGTGCCGCGCGTTTCTGGAACGAGCAGATGGCATGGGCGCAACGCAAATATGCCGGCCGCTTCTGGGGCACGGCCGCCATACCTATGGTCGATACGCGTATCGCCATCGAGACGATGGAACGTGCAATAGGTGATATGGGCCTTGTGGGCGTAAACATACCGGGGATGGTTGCCGGCGATCCCCGCATAGACGCGCCGCGGCTGGAGCCTTTCTATGCGCGCGCGGCCAAGCTCGGCGTTCCGATCTTCATGCATCCTACCGACGGCTACTTTCCCGAGAAGATGGAGGGGTATGACGGCGCGCTCTATGCAAGCCTGGGCCGCGTCGTCGATGTCAGTACCTCGACTTATCGGCTGGTTCTTTCGGGCATCATGGAACGCTATCCGGACCTCAAGGTCTATGTGTCCCACACGGGCGGGGCGCTGCCCTACCAATCGGGACGGATGGACAAGAATTCCACCCGGGCCAACCTGCCGCAAAAGCCGAGCACCTATCTCAAGCGCATGTGGACCGACACGACGTCTCCCCATGTGCTGGGTGTAAAGACCGCTATCGAGTATTACGGCCTCGACAATGTCATGTATGGCAGCGACTATCCCTGCTGGGAGCCCGCCGAAGCCATCGAGATCGTCGAAGGATTAGGTCTGAGTGCTGCCGACGCCGAGAAAATATTCTTCGGCAACGCCATGCGTTTCTTCGGCTTGAAGGAGCAGACCCAACTACGCAAAGCCAGCTGACTTTGAAATTGATGTAAGCCGCCTCGTCCCGGATGCATCGCTGGCACGCAGCTGCGTTCCGCTTGAGCCGGGACGGGTTACCTATACCCTTGGCGCATGAGCGGGAATGTGTGGGGTTTAGACGTCCTGTGGATTGTCCGCATCGAGCATAGCTCGTGTTCCCGAACGTTCTCTCTTTCGTACGGGATGTTGATCGCACGCTCCTCTGGCCTATGTGGGATGGTGGGAAAGCCCTGACCCCCATTCGGCAGAGATTTGATGGCGCTATCACAGCGAGCAAGACGCCTTTTTGTGGTTCTACTTACGGGATGCCTTTCCGCTTGTGTCACGCCCGACGACACGTCTACCCGCGTCAAGGAGAATTCCACCGTTGCCGCCGCCAGACAGCAGATGGTGGGGCTTAGCGAAGCAGACCTTCGGATGTGCGCGGGCTTTCCCAGCGCGACGTCCGATCAGGGGAGTGAGGGGACGATCTGGACCTACCAAAGAGTTGTACAGCGCGGAAACCTGAACGTGGTGGTCCCGACCTCGGCGTTCGGAGTGCTGCCTGCCGTTGGCGGTTCGGTCAACCTCGCGCCGGGCGGATACTGTAATACCCAGGTGAGGCTGGTGGGCGGGCGAGTGGCCGAAGTGGAGTTCGCTGGAGACAATAACCAGCCGAACGGCATCAATGCCTTGTGCGTTTCCACGATAGACAGCTGCGTGAGTTATTCCGGCAGGAAAGCAAAATGAGCCTGAGGGATAAGTGGCGGCATTTCGGCCGGCAGTTTCAACGCCAGAAGGGCTTGGCGTCGTCAAAAGCCTCGTGTGCCTCCACAGCCGCGTCCAGCAAAGCGGCCTTCTCCCTGGGAGTGATCAGGAGCGCCGCTGCCACGGGGTCCTTGTTCATTCCGATCCGGGCAAGCACTTCCTGAGCGGAGGCCGCGTCATTGAGAAGGCCGAGCTTGTCTTGCAGTGCCTCGAGGGTTTCGAGGAAACGGGCACAGCGGTGCTTCTGCCGTTTGCCGCCGAACAGGGACGAAAAGAATTCGGCTGCATAGCGCAGCTTCTTGGCGTCCTTGCGCACCTCATGTCGAGACACATCGTCCAGCTTGGCGAGGCTGCGTCCACCCTTGGCGACTTTCTTGCGGAACCGGTCGAGCGCAGACGCGGCGAAGTCCTTGGCGGGCTGCTCGCGCGCCTCGCTTTCGGCGGGGGAGGTGAGCCAGTCTCCGAGGGCAAGCCACTCGGACAGATCGAGCATGAGCGCGAGCGCGCGTGGCGATTCCATCGCCACGAAGGCATCCTCATAAGCTTTCCTGCGCGCGAGTTCCAGCCTGTCGCGAGCTTCGCCGCTCTCGCAGCGGCTCATCAGAACGTCGAGATCCCGGGCCAATCCCAGCGTTGCGGCCAGCCAGCGCAATTCGTTGCGGAACTCGTCGAACTGGCGATCCTTCGCGATTGCCTTGTAGATCGTGAAGGCAGAACGAAGCCGGCGCAGCGCCACGCGCGCCTGATGCACGGCCTCGCTGTTTCCGTCGTTCAGCAGCGCCTCGTTCAGACGGAACTGCCGCAGGCATGCGCCGGCTATATAGCGGAATGTGGCCGCGGCGGTCATGTCATCCTTCAAAACGACGGGCGCGGCTTTCACCGCGCGAACAGCCGGGCGGAGCAGCCTGTAGCCGCGCTCCGCCTTGTTGAGCACGCCCGGCCGGAGCGGCGCCACCGCGCTCATCCTGCGGGCCAGGGCGAACAGCGCGGAGGGTGAGCCGCGCTTCAGTTCCATTTCCATTTCGCAGAACGCTTCGCGCCGGTCGCCGCCTATAGCCTCGCCGCGATCCAGCACCAGCTCGAATTCCGCATCATCTTCTGAGATCATCCAGGTCCGCCGTTCGACGAGAACCTCGAATACCGGCTGCAGGCTGTCCTCCTTTATGCCCAGCAGCGCCTTCAGCGGTGTCGTTTCGTCGAGAACCGGACTGTCGCTTTCAACCGGCTTTTCCCATTCCTGACGGGCGAACAGGCCCGCTGCGCCAGTGCCGGCGGCCTTGACGGTCTGAATGCGCCGCTCCCCGGATTCGCGGATTCTGAGCGTGAAGCCCGCCGCTCGCAGATCCTCCTTCGGCGTGTCGAAATAAAGCGATCTGAGGCGGGTGGTGATGGTCTCGCCGGGCAGCATGCCCGAGTCGATTATCGCCTCGAACGCATGGGGCGTCAGTTCGAGCTTGAGTTCGACTTCCTGAGCCAATTCGGTATGCCCCCTCAAAAAATGACATCACCCGCGGCGCAATCATAGGAGTATATTGTTACAAATGCCCGTCCGTTTCCGGGCATGACCGTGACGGCCCTGCCTACTGCTCATGCCCCCGTCCGCCGGGTCCGGCTGGTGACGGACTTGAAGCTGGCGCCGGCGCAATAGCGCGTGAATTCCGTCACGAGGTGATCGAATACCGCATGGATGCGCGGCGCATGCCTCAGATCCTCATGTGCGACGATCCAGCAATCCATGCGGTGAAGGATGATTTCGGGAAGGATCGCCACGAGGGCAGGATCTGAAAGGCCGAGCGGCTGCTGCAACGCGCCGATGCCAAGTGCTGCCTTGATGGCGGCGAATTGCGCAGGATGGCTGTCGGTACGAATTTTGAAATTATGCCGCCCCAGAGTGGGAACGGCAGCGTTCATGAGCGTGAAATCGGCGCGCGTGCGATCCGATCCGATCAGTTCGTGCCCGGCAAGCTCGTCCAGCGATGCCGGCGCGCCGCGTCGCGTGACGTAATCGCGATGAGCGAAGAAGGCGAGGGGAATCGTGCCGACATGCCTTGCGATGAGCGCCCCCTGCGTCGGGCGGTGCATCCTGACGGCGATGTCCGCTTCCTGGCCGGGCAGATCCGCCGCCTCGTTGCTCAGGGCGATTTCGATAGCGAGGCCGGGATGCGATTGGCGCAGGCCGGGCAGCATGGCCGGCAGCACCGCCGCTCCGACGAATTCCGAAACGCTGATGCGCACCGTACCGGCTATTTCGCCGGGTGCGGCCGATGCGGTGCGCACAAAGGCTTCCGAAGCGAGCGCCATGTCACGGACATGGACGCCGAGCAACCTGGCCTGCTCCGTGGGCACGAGGCCATTTACCGAGCGTGTGAAAAGGGGCGTCTCCAAGGCCCTTTCCAGGGCTTCGATCCGATTGCGCACTGTTGGCTGCGCCACGCCCAGCATTCGTGCAGCGGCGGAGAGGCTGCCGCCCTCCAGGACCGCCAGAAATGCACGCTGGTCATCCCAATCGACAACATGCCTGCTCATAGATTTCATACTAGCCGATCGGTTCTTTTAGGCAATTCCTTTTCAGCTCGTTCAGCGTCAGGGTTGAAACCATCGAACGATGGAGGCGATGATGAGCGGAGAGGTCAAGACGGTGCTTGTCCTGGGTGCGACAGGCGGCATTGGCGGCGCGGCGACTGAGGCGCTGCTTTCGCATGGCTGGCAGGTGAAGGCGCTTGTGCGCAATCGTGAAAAGGCCGCCGCCGGTTGGTCCAGCGTGGCGGGCACGCCGAAATGGCTGGTCGGCGACGCGATGACGCGGGAGGATGTCGTCGGGGCGGCGCGCGGCGTGCAGGCGATCGTGCATGCCGTCAATCCGCCCGGATACCGGAACTGGGAAAAGCTCGTCCTGCCGATGATCGACAACACCATCGCGGCGGCCCGGGCTGCGGACGGAGCGCGGGTCGTGCTTCCGGGGACGCTCTACAATTTCGATCCGAACGAGACACCTCTGCTCGACGAGGACAGCCCGCAGCGCCCAAAAACCCGCAAGGGCTTGATTCGCAAGGAGTTGGAGCAGCGGCTCGAAATGGCGGAGGACATACCCAGCCTGATTATCCGTGCCGGCGATTTCTTCGGTCCGCAGGCGAGGTCGAGCTGGTTCGCACAGGCTCTGGTGAGACCCGGCGGCACGGTGAAGCATATCGTCAATCCGGGTGCCGCCGGCGTCGGGCATAGCTGGGCCTATCTGCCGGATCTGGCTGAAACATTTGCGCGGCTCATGGAGGCTGGTGCGCGCCTGCGCCGTTTCGAGCGTGTGCAATTCGAAGGCTATTGGGACGCGGACGGCGGTGGCATGGCCGCCATGATCCGTAGCGTGCTGGGCAGGGAAATTCCGGAGCGCCGCTTTCCCTGGTGGACGATGCGGCTTGCCGCGCCGTTTGGCGGCTTTCCGCGTGAGGTGCTGGAAATCCGGCCTTACTGGCGCGCTCCTGTCCGGCTGGACAATAGCCGTCTCGTGAGCCTGTTGGGCGAGGAGCCCCGCACACCGCCGGCTGACGCGCTGCGGGCGACACTTGGGGTCATGAAGGCGGTGTGAGGGCTGATCGTTCCCGGTCCTGATCCGGTCGAAGATTTCGCTGTGGCGATAGAGGAGGAGCCATTTGATGAGGCTGGAGCTCTGTGGCCTTGAGGCAGATGACTTCAGCGCATGGAGGGAACGCATGCAGAGGGCGCATGGACGTGCCGAGACGCGTTTACGCCGACTACGGGACTTCTCTTTTCACCGGCGAGGAATAAAGTCACTGGAAACAGGGAGGGTCCGATGCCGATCAGAGCGGTGGCGTTGCACAGCGGAATCTACCAGCCTTCCGATCTCGATGTCCTTCAGCGAGCATTCGATCGGATCGTGGTGCCTGAGCATACACCTGTGCAGCGCGAGAGCATCGCCACGCGGCTTATCGCGGTTTTCTCGTCAGGGGTGACAGACGAAGCGGAACTGGTTGCGAGATTTCGGAACTGACGCTGCACGTTCAAAGCAAGCCGGCTAACCGCAGCAAAATCCATCCGAGAAATGTCACCCAGACAAAAGTGGCTGTGAACAGGAGCAGGAAGAGAACAATGGCGGCGAGCTTGCCGTGGCGGCGCGGCGCGGGAACTGGTGCACGCGCAACATTTGAGACGGCAGCGCCGTCTTCCGGCGTATTCTCCTGCAGATGTGTATTGTTTTGACGCATCTGTCCCGCCTGATTTTTCTTTTTACAGCAAGGAGCAATGAATGTGCCGTCGTGGCGTCGATCCCTCGCGCAACGTGAAACGACACTAGCCCGGACAAGCAGACGTTGACCTGCCGAGACGATCAGCAGGACTGAAGCAGATCAGGCTCGGGAAGGTTGGCCCGGCCCCCGCTTGGCGGGTTCTTCCGTTATCAAAGTGCCGGCCCAAGACTATCAATGCGCCCGCATGGTGTGGAGCCGATAGGATGGGTACAGACATGAAGCCATGTATTTCGGTTCTCACGCTTGGCGTCGCCAGCCTCGAGCATTCGCTTGCCTTTTATGGTGATGGGCTGGTCTGCCGACCGAAGGCATCATCGGGCGCGAGCTCGAGCATGGTGCGGTCGCGTTCTTCGATCTCTCAGGCGGCCTGGAACTTGCTCTTTGGGGGCGGGACGATCTTGCGCATGACACCGGCTTGCCCTGGCATTCGGTCTGCTCCACCGCCGCCACTATCGGGCACAATGTTCTGCGCCGCGAGGATGTCGATGACCTGATGCGCATGGCTGAACGTGCAGGGGCAAATATAGTCAAGGCGCCGCAAGACACGCTCTACGGGGGTTATGCAGGTTATTTCACCGATCCCGTTGGACATCTGTGGGAAGTAGCTGGAATCCACAGATGCTGCCATCGGACTGAAGCTCCGCTGCCATACTGCTCCCCGGAATTTTCCTTCAAAATCGCGCTGCTCGGGCGGGGCGCCGCCCGGGAGGAATCGTGCTCGTTTCCTTTGTGGGCAGAGGACTTACTTCTCGCGCCGGGTCTTGAACGCGTCGCCCAGATTGCGCTTTCGAGGATCGTTCAGGTTTTCGCCTGCGGCATCCCGATCCACAGTTGGGTCGTCCTTTGCGGGCAGGTATCCGCGAGGCCGATTTTCCGGCGGACCTTCCCAGCGCGGCTTCTGGTCGGTGGTTCCTGCTTTGTCGTGGGGCATGGCGATCTCCTTCCTTGACCTCAGAAACCGGGGCAGGGGGCGGAAGTTCCACGCGCATCCAAAGCCCAACGGGAGGTCGTTTGTTCACGAAATATTACTTCGGGAACGGCTTTCGCCTTGCATGGTTCTTCAGGCGAGGCTGTAAAGGCCTCACGTCAAAAGAAGAAAATGGAGACAACCATGGCGAATGAACAAAATCGTGGCTTTGCCTCAATGGATGAGGACCGCCAGCGCGAGATTGCCCGCAAGGGCGGTGAAAGCGTTCCCGATGAAAAGCGGAGCTTCTCGAAGGATCGCCAGCTTGCAGCCGAGGCTGGTCGCGAAGGCGGCCAGCAGGGCGGCACGCAGAACAACGGTCGCCAGCAGCAGGCGGAAAGCGACAATAATCGCCAGCAGGGCGGTCATCGCGGCGGAAGCGGTAATTTTGCCGAAGACCGGGAAAGGGCTTCGGAAGCCGGCCGCAAGGGTGGTCAGTCCTAGATTTCCCCCATTTGAAAGGGAGCCCGTCAGCTTCGGCTGGCGGGCTCTTGTTGTCCTATGTCCCTCAATCGGCTGTCGGCAGGCGCAAACGCGGTGCCTTCCATGTCGGATAAAGTAGCTGGTGCGTGTGAAATACCTTGTAAATCAAGGGGTTCAGATGCGGTGCCGCGTGACGGAAAAGACGCAACGCTCCCCACTCATCAAGCGCCCACGGTACTGATTTTCTCATGAAGTTTTATGGTAGCGGAGGACCGTTCTCTCCGTTAGCAACACTGCCACCGATACCCTTTGAAATTTGCGCGGTCGCGTAAGAGGGGCTGCCGTCCGGAGACACGGAGACGTTCAGAGGCGTTGCGGGTGTCTGCTCGTCAAAAGCCCTGCACGTTCAATGGGTTTGATCCACCCCCATTGAACGGGTCCACCTTGAAGTATGGTTTTGACCATGAAGGAGGACCACAATGGCAAACAAGCGACACAAGCCCGACGAGATCGTCACGAAGCTTCGGCAGGTTGAGGTTTTGC